>Ga0209056_10000035_pt1 | contig 120164 bp, 114 predicted proteins | sample GraSoiAngelo_114_FD_185876 | JGI IMG/M metagenome (GOLD analysis project Ga0209056, IMG submission 185876) | Grasslands soil microbial communities from the Angelo Coastal Reserve, California, USA - 14_0903_13_40cm (SPAdes) (version 2) | ecosystem: Environmental > Terrestrial > Soil >... | reverse complement strand
CGCCGAAGCGCCCTCAGTGCCTTGGGCCCAAGCTGGTACGCGCTGACTACGAAGACGGAGTCCCGCGTCGGGTCAGGTACGTAGATCACGCGCAGGTACCGTCCGGCCCGCGTTCGACCCAGTGCGACTCGCGATTCCTCTCATCCTGGTCGATCCTCCATGGGTCGACGAATCACGTCTTCGACTTCCGACTCTGCTACACCGTGGCCATAGATGTGTGGCTGCTCCGTCTCCGGATCGATGCAGTAACGAACTTGCACGACGGGATGCTATCGCCATCGGCCGTCTGATCCAACTGGATCAAAACCGATACACTGGCGCATGTACGCATAACGTTCCGGATAACCCGCGGGCGGCGGGCCGCCTGATGCTAGTCTGGCCAAGGCGGAGCATGCGCCGCCCGTCGGGTTCATTCGGATGTTAGACGACATGGAGAATCGGCCGCCTCATTGAGGCGCACTGCTCCTTCGATCCGCGTTCAGATGCAATCCGCAGTGACCGCACTGGCGAGTCAGTAATTGGCTGACACCGAAGTGAAAATGAAAGTGCTCGCCACAGCGAGGACAGCGGCTCACTGAGGAGTACCAAGCTGCAATAGCGATGGTCCCCAACCAGGCGGCTGTCAGTAACGGGAAGAGGGGGTAAGGCAGCATCATAAATACCGCGATCCCAGGTACAGCCGCCAGCAGCAGTAGCCAGAACCAGCGACCTCGACGACGCAGGGTTTCCAGCCCGGCGTGGATTGACTTCTCGCTAGTGAACCTAATACTCGACTCGTCACGATCCACTGGTCTTGGTCCGTCTGACATTCACGCTCAGCGGCCGGGGCGAGCACCGCGAGCCCCGGTCCGTTGAAGCGTGGAGTTATGAGGACGGTTGATTGCGTCGGTGTCAATCTCCGTTGCCGCGTGGGGGAGAGCTCTCTCTCGTCTTGTTGATTGAACGGCAGACACGGCATACCTGGCCTTCGGGCTTTCCGGCCTTAGGGTCGGGAGATAGGCATGCCGCACACGTCACCTTCCCGCAAGCCGAGCATAGGCCTCCACTTGTCTCGGCAAAGCGAATGCCACAAGCATGGCACGTCCACGGGACGATCTTAAGATCGGGCGTCATTCACTATGATTCGCCGCTGCCGCATAACGGTCCGTATCAGCCGGCGGCGGGCAGGGCCCGCCGCCGGCTGCATGCGGAGGTTAGGAGGCACGCCGCGACCGCACCTGACTACCGCCCCTCGCGACGCTCACCTGGACCACGGCCACCGACCATCACAAGGATCACTGACAGGTTCTCACGTTGCCTTTGATGGTGCGTCGTTGGCTTGTGACCGAGGCCAAAAGCGCCTACACAACGCAAGCGATCCGAGCAGTGCGATCAAGAACGTGACGCTGACAAAGACTTTAGGGTCTTGGACCAGGCGCCTGCCTTCGCGAACAAGGGGGTGAGCATCAAGCCCACAGGAACGGTCACCGCCGTGAAAATGACACTCAGGAGGACAGGGAACACTATCAACACGACGATGATCTTAGCGATGCCCTGCCCGTTCATCGCTCCTCACGCAGAATCGTCAACTCGTTCGGCGAGGGTCGGTGCATCCTCGCTCGCGTCATTCGTGCCACCTAACTACTACCACCTAACTACTATTGGACTGCAGCGCCGTCATCTGCCACGAGATGCCGGCATCCAGTAGTGGATGCGAGCATCTTTACTTGGATGGCGCCCGGGCATTCGCATGGAGATTCTCTCCGCTCGACCCCGGGCATGTACTATTGGATGCAAGTTTGTCGACGATGCGGCTGTCCAGACCGAGCGCGACCACGCGATCGTAGCGCAACTGCCAGACCCGTCGCTCTGGATTCCACGTCCCTCCGGCCTGCTTCACCCGGTCGCGGACTGCCATGTCGGCAAAAGCGACGCGTAACCCGACGATCTGGTCGTGGCCGAAGCGAGGTGGTGGCGGTTCCCAATCGCGTTCGGCGATGAGGAGCTCCACGGTTTTGAACCGCTTCTTCCGCTGCGCGTCGTAGCGATAGCGCACGCAGATGAGGCGGTCACCGTACTGCGCGAGGAGCTGTTTCGTGCCCTTCTGGCCCGGCTTGAGATGCAGCCGTACCCGTGAGGTGGAAGACTTGGGCGAGCGCCGGGGTGGCGTGGCGCGTGCGGAGGGTCCGGCGGGCGCGCGATGAGGCGCGGTAAGGGGGGCCGGCGGGGCTCGGCTCGTGGACCGCGGACGCGGAGCCGCACCGGCGGCCTTCCGACGCCACCACGTACGAGAGCGGAAGCTCCATGAGAACACTGGTCATGCGGCAGCTCGCCCTCTGCAGCCAACAAGGTAGACGACGAGTCTGCGTCACGCAATGTCCCAACTCCGATACGTCGGGCGGGACGCCGAACGCTCAGCGGGTGGCGATGGCTTCGATTTCTACGCGGGCTGCGCACTGAAACGTGGTTCGCGCCGGGGGGATCAATGGGGAAGTACTGGCTGAAGACATTGTTCATATCCATCAGCTCGCGAAGATCGACCATGTAGACGGTGACCTTCACCACGCGGTCCAGCGACGAGCCGGCCGCCTCCAGAACCGCTTTGAGGTTCTCGCAGACCTGCCGGGTCTCCGCCACGATCCCGCCCTCGGCGAGCTTGCCCGTCCTGACGTCGAGGCCGAGCTGGCCAGATGCGAACACCCAATCGCCGACCTTGATCGCCTGGGACAGGGGCACCCGGGCCGGCGGCACCTTCGGCGTGTGAATCACCTACCTGCGCATGGCCGCCGGGTTCAGCGGCTCGCTCTACGGCACCAGCACGATCTTGCCGTGGTGGCCGTTCTCCATGACCGCCTCGTGGGCGCGCGGCGCCTGGCCGAGCGGCAACTCCTGGTGGATGACCGGCCGCAGCGAGCCATTGCGCAGCCCTTCGACGAGGGCCGCGTGGATCCCGACGAGCTGGGCCGGCGTCGCGTGAAAGAGGGCGACGCCGAGGATCGCGGCGTTCTTGTTCATGGCGAGCCGCGGGTTGATCTCGACGGTGCCGCGGTTGCCGATGACCGCGATACGCCCGCGCATCGCGAGGGCGCCGAAGTCCTTCTGGAGATTCACGTTTGCCAGCATCTCGAGGATGACGTCCACACCCTGACCCACGGTGAGCTTCAGCAGCTCGTCGAGATAGCCCGGTGCTGTGTGGTCGAGGACGTGGTGGGCGCCCTGCTCCGCCACCATCCGCCGTCCCTTGTCGGTCCCGGCGGTGCCGATGACGGTGAGACCGCGCGCCCGCGCGAGCTGGACGGCAGCGATGCCGACGCCGCCGCTCGCTCCGTGCACGAGGACCGATTCGCCGGCCTCGCCGTGGGCGCGATGGAAGAGCGCGTGAAAGGCGGTGGCGTAGGGGACGTTCATCGCCGCCCCCTGAGCAAAGCTCGCGTTGCCCGGCAGCGGATGAATCTGGGTTTGCTCGCAAAGCGCCAGCTCGGCGTACGCCCCGGAGAGGCTGCCGCCCACGTAGACTCGATCGCCCTTCTTGGCGCGGGTCACGGCATCCCCGACCGATTCGACGACGCCGGCCGCGTCAGAGCCCGGGGTATAAGGGAGCTTGGGTCCTCGATTATCGGTGTTCGAGCGCAGGTACGTGTCCACCGGATTCACGCCGACGGCGTGGTTCCTGACGAGCACCTGGGTGGCCCCGGGCTGGGGCGCGGGAACTTCCTCGAGCTTCAGGACGGACGGGCCACCGTACTCCGAGACGCGGATCGCTTTCATGACCATGGCTCCTTTCGTGTGTGTGGAGGGGTCGCGCTAACTCGGCCATTCGCGCACGAGCCCGGAGGTCGACCAGTCAGTGCTGACAAAGGCCTCATGAACGCGGCAACGAACTGGACCTCCGGTTGCTGGCGAATGATCGTGAGGACCACCTTGACCGAACTGGGCTCGGTGACAGCGTCGAGTTGGGCGACAAACTGGCGGTCCTTGGTGAAGAACAGATCATACCCTGAGGCGACTTCTCGGTAGAGCCGGCCATTGTCCAGCCCCTTCAGCCGCAGCGAACCGACGGAATCGACAATGTGTCCGAGCTGTCTGAGAGGCTCGATGAGACCCCTCAGAGAGGTTCTCATCGAGCAGGATCTTCACGGTACCGTTAGTTCTTTCGAGTGCGCCAGCTCTTCCAGGGCTCCCCGCACAGCATCTTCGGTCAACGTCGGATACGCACGCACGATCTCGGGGATCGTCATGCCGGCAGCGAGCGACTCCAAGAGAAATGCGATCGAGATCCGAGTACCGGCGACTCGGGGCTTGCCTCCAAGATGCTCCGGATCAGCCGCGATCCACTTCATGGCAGAGCGGCCTCTGCTATTGAGGAACCCAGAGGACCGACGACACCTCGCCGAATTCCCGCCACAGCTTGCGCCAGGAATCGCCACCGTCGTCGCTGCGATAGAGGTAGCCGTACCGGCTGGCGCAGAACATCGTGTCGGGCGCCGACGCGGAGATGCTCACGGTCCAGATGGCGGAGTTGGGCTGCACCGGGAACTTCAGAGTCTCCCAGGTGACGCCCGCGTCCCGGGAGCGCACCATCGTTCCGATGCGGCCCGGGGTGGAATCGCCCAGCGTCAGGAACACCGTCCGTGGATCGTCGGGCCGGACGGCGATGCCCCGAGGGTAGTGCCAGGGGAAAACTTCTCTAGCCCGCGCGGCTTGCCAAGTCTGCCCGTCGTCGGTGCTGCGCCAGATGTCGTCGTTCACCACGGTGAACACGGTCTTGGGAGGGCCCTCGACCACCAGCACGTTGTGCACGTCCTGGTTCGGGATCTGACCGTTCACCTTGCTCCAGGTTTCGCCGCCGTCGGTGCTGTATCGGACCCCGTCCACCTCGAGTCCGACCCACACGTTCCGGTCGTTGGTGGGATCGACCGCGATCCCCGTGGGCCGCGGGACGCCGACGTTCGGGCAATCGTCGGCAATCTCCACGCGCAGTCGCGTCCAGCTCTTCCCCGAATCGGTGGAGCGGAAGATGCCCGGTGTGCTGGGCGTGCCGGTGCCGGCGAACATGACGGCCGGATCGATCGGGTCGATGGCCATGCTCCAGACCACGGATGCCTTCATCGGGTTCTCGAGCAGGCGCCATTTGGCGCCCCCGTCATCGCTCCGGTAGAGGCCCAGGTCGGTCCCGGCGTAGACGACCTCCGGGCTCCGGGAGTCCGAGCGCAGCATGCGCACGATGGAGTCGGAATGCATCCCCTGGCGCACGCTGGCCCGGGTCCAGCTCTCTCCATCGTCGGCACTCATCATGACGCCCTGACCGACGGTCCCCACCAGGATGTTCCCCTTGTTCGTCATGCTCCACCTCCTGACTCGGATTTGGCGCGTGCGTCGCCCAGACTATACACCGCTTGCCACGGCCCGGCGCGCCGCGGCGATCTCCGCCGGCGCGGCGTCTGCGCCCGGGAAATCGCGCTCGGCCCGCTTGTACCAGCCGCGCGCGTTGTCGAGGTCGCCCTCGAGGATGTGCACGATCCCGTGAAGCCACGCCGCCAGCGTCGACTTCTCCTTCTGGACGATCTCGTGCGCTTGCTTCCAGTCGCCGGCCGCCAGAAGCTCGACCGCCCGCGTGAGAGACTCGCTCATGGTGTCCTCCTAAAGGGTTGGCGCGGCGGCCCGGCCAAGCACATCCTCGCACCAGGCCGCCGCCGCAAGGAGCGGCGCTTCCGTGAAGGCTCCGCTCACGAGCTGGATGCCGAGCGGGAGACCCGAAGTCGTGAAGCCGCAGGGCACCGTGATCGACGGCAGGCCGCTCAGCGACCACGGGACCTGAAATTGCGGATCGCCCGTCGCCATGCCTTCGGGGGCAGGCGCGGGCGTCGTCGGCGTCAGCAGCACGTCGAATCGATCCAGCAGCGGACTGAGCTCGCGACGGAACTGGCGACGGATCCTGAGCGCCCGCACGTACAGATCGCCGGGGATCAGCATGCCCATCTCGATCGCGCTCCGGATCGCGGGCCGGTAGAGATCGGCCTTCTGCGCGAATCGCTCGGCGTGGATGCTGGCCGTGTCGCTCCGCGTGATCAGGTAGGCCGCGGCGTACACCGCGCGGAAGGTCGGCGGCAGCTTGGCCTCCTCCACCGTCGCGCCCGCCCGCGCCAGACGGTTCACCGCCTGCGCGGTGACGCTGGCGACCTCGGGGGTGGCGCGCTCGAAGAAATCGCGCAGGAGGCCGACGCGCGGCGAGCGCCGGCGCGTGAGCGCCGCCAGGTAATCGGGCACCGGGGCGCGCGAAGAGCTCGGATCCTCGGGATCGTGACCCGCCGTCGTCGAGAGCAGCAGGCCGACGTCCTCGACGCTCCGGGCCATGAGCCCGACGTGATCCTGCGTGTAGCTGAGCGCCATCACGCCCCGCGTGCTGATCCGGCCGAACGTCGGCTTGAGCCCGACCAGCCCGCAATACGACGCCGGGCGCACGTTCGAGCCGATCGTCTGGCTGCCGAGCGCCAGCGGGACCATGCGCGCGGCCACGGCGGCCGCCGAGCCGCTCGACGACCCACCGGGGGTGCAGGCGAGGTTCCACGGATTGCGCGTGGGCGCCGGATCGTACGTCGCGAATTCCGTCGTGTGCAGCTTGCCCAGCAGGATCGCGCCCGCGGCCTTGAGCCGCGCCACCGCGGTCGCGTCGTAGCTTGGAACGAAGCCCGCCATCACCTTCGAGCCGGCCTCCGTGCGAAGCCCGGCGCTGTAGAAGATGTCCTTGGCCCCGAACGGCACGCCATGGAGCGGCCCGCGGAACATGCCACGCGCGGCCTCGTCGCCTGCCCGGCGCGCCGCGGCCCGGGCGCCGTCGCGGTCGACGAGAGCCCACGCCTGTACCCGCCCGTCCACCGCCTCGATGCGCTCGAGCAACGCCGCGACCAGATCGACGGGCGAGAGCACCGTCTCGCGGATCGCCCGGGCCGCGTCGACGGCGGCCAGCTCGTGCAGGCTCATGGCGCCGGCTCGGCGTAGAAGGCCGGCGGCTCGTCGGCGTCGACGGGGAACGTCGCCACCTCGGTCATCCAGGCAGCCACGTCCTCGATGGTCTGCCGGAGCGCTTCGGCGCGCGCGGCCCCGAACCGACGCTCGGCGGCGGCGCGAAGCCCCGCCGCGTATTCCGCCCGCTGGCTGTCCCTGTCCATGCGTCACTTGCCTTTCAGCTTGACGTCCTCGTAGGGCGCCGAGAATCCCCAGCTGCCGAGGAGCCCGAGGCCGGATTCTTCCACGCGCGGCCCGACGCCGTGGAGGAAAGCGAAGTCCCAGACCGGCGCGAACATCGCCCGCTCGTAGATGAGCTGCTGCATCTTGTGGAGAATCGCCTCGCGCTTCGCCCGATCGAGCTCCACGGCCTGCTCCCGGAAGAGACCGTCGATGTCGGGGTAGCCGCCGTAGGCATACGTGCCGCCGGAGACGGCGAGGGATTCCAGCCAGGTCGCGGCGTTTCCCGAAGCGCCGATGAAGAGATACGCGACGTTCTTGAATTTCTTGTCGGCGACGCCCTTGAAGAATGCGGCCCGTTCGAGCGGGCGCAGCTTGAGCTGGATTCCCACGGCCTTCAAGTCGGTGAGCATCGCTTCGCCCCAGGGGCAGACTTGCAGGTCGCAGAAGAACTCGCCGGCGTCGAAGCCGTTCGCGTACCCGGCCTCGGCGAGCAGTCGCCGGGCCCGGGCCGGATCGTGCGGATACGGGGGCGCCGGCCAGTAGAAGTCGAAGCTGGACGGCACGATGCTCCCGGTGATCTTCGAGAGACCGAGCGTCGCGGCCTCGTTGAGCGTGTTTCGATCGATCGCCAGATTGGCGGCCAGCCGCACGCGCTTGTCGTGCCAGGGGGACTTCGGATCAAACTGATCGGCGAAGATCAGCCAGTGGTTGGATGGGAACACGGCCTTCAACGTGAGCCCGGGCGTGCGCCGGACCTCCTCGGCCAGCTCTCCACTGATCAAGTAGACGATGTCGACATCACCACGCTTGAGCGCCGCCAGCCGCGTGGCGTGGTCGGGAATCACCCGAAAGACTAGGCGCCTTACACTCGGGGTCTTTCGCCAATACTGGTCGAACGCCTCGAGCACCAGCTCCACGCCGGGCGTGAACGAGACGAAGCGGTACGGACCGGCGCCGACTGGCGCCTTCTTGTAGCCCTCGTCGCCCACCTTCTCAAGGTACTTCTTCGGCACGATCCACCCGGCGCCCGATGCGCGCGTCCCGTAGAAGGTCATGAAGTCGGGCCAGGGCTGCTTGAGCCGGAACCGGACGCGGCCCGGATCGACGATCTCGACCGCCGCGACCCGCTCCTTGAGCGTCTTGGCGAACATGCCCCGATAGCGCTCAAAGGAGAACTTTACGTCCTCGGCGGTGACGGGCTCGCCGGTGTGAAACTTGACCCCCTTGCGCAGCACGAACTCGTAGACGAGCCCGTCGGGTGACGCGGTCCACGACTCGGCGAGGCTGGGCGCCATGCTCTTTCCAGGCATCGGCTTCACCAGGGCATCGTGCGTCGCCAGGAGGATCATGAACGGCGTGCCCTGGATGTTCTCCGCCGGGTCGAACCAGGTCGGCACCAGCGTCGTGTGCACGGCCCAGGTCATCTGGCCCGCCGGCGCGTCGGCGCGCGACGCGGGCGCGACGGCGTTCGGCGCACCGGTAACAATTACCGCAAGCGCAACGAGCAGCGCGAGGGGAACACCGCGGGATCCGTCGACTCGGCTCACCGCCCTTCTCATGGAAGTCTCCTTCGTCCGTCATCGGCCCTTCAGCTTCACGTCCTCGTACGGCGCCGAGAATGCGTAGCCGGCGATGACTCCGATCCCCGACTCTTCGACCCGTGGCCCGAGACCGCCGAGGCCGGCGTTCAGCCAGATGGGGGCGATCATCACTTTGTCGTGGATGAGCTGCTGGATGCGATGCAGCGTCGCCTCACGCCGCTTCGGGTCCAGCTCGCCCGCCTGTTCCCGGAAGAGCCCATCGATGTCGCCATAGCTGCCGTAGACGTAGGTACCGCCGGCGGCCACGAAGGCTTCGATTCTCGTGGCCGCGTTGCCGAAGGCGCCGCTGCCGCCCTGGATGAGGCCTTTGTGCTTCCTCTCGGCCCATCCCCTGAAGAAGGCCACCCGTTCGATCGGCCGGAGCTTCACGCGGATGCCGGCCGAGTTGAGGTAGTTGACCACGGGTTCGCCAACGTTGGCGATCGCGGCGTCGCAGAAGTAGTCTCCGGCGTCGAAGCCGTTGGGGTAACCGGCCTCAGCCAGAAGTTGCTTGGCCTTGGCGGGATCGTACGAATAGCCGGGCGGCTGCCAGTAGAACTCGAAGCTCGAGGGAATGATGCTCCAGGTAATCTTGGAAAATCCGAGGGTGTCCGCCTGGTTCATCGCCTGCCGATCGATGGCGTGGTTGGCGGCCAGGCGCACGCGCCGATCGTGCCACGGCGACCTCGGATCCCACTGATCAGGGAAATTGATCCAGAAGGTGGCCTGACCGACGTTGGGCTTCAGCGTCAGCCCCGGGGTTCGCCCGATCTCCTCGGCCAGCGCGCCGCGGATCGCATAGGCGATGTCCACCTCACCGCGCTTCAGCGCGGCCAGGCGTGTGGCCTCGTCCGGGATCGACTTCAACACCAGCCGCTTCACGTTCGGCGCTTTGCGCCAGTACTGATCAAAGGCCTCGACCACGAGCTCCACGCCCGGGGTGAACGAAACGAACTTGTACGGGCCGGCTCCGATCGGCGCCTTCTTGAACCCTTCGTCGCCGACCTTCTCGACGTACTTCTTCGGCACGATCCAGCTGGCCCCAGTGGCCCCGGCGTAGAAGGTCATGAAGTCAGGCCATGGTCGCTTGAGGCGTATGCGGACACGCCCGGGATCCGGAGTTTCGACCGCCGCCACGGCTTCCTTGAGCGGCTTGGCGGACGCGCCCCGATAGCGCTCGAGCGAGAACTTCACGTCCTCGGCGGTGACGGGATCGCCGTTGTGGAACCTGGCTCCCCTGCGCAGGACGAACTCGTACACGAGCCCGTCCGCGGACATGCTCCATGACTCGGCCAAGCTCGGCGTCATGGAATTACCCGGCAGCGGCTTCAGCACGGCGTCGTGCAACGCGTAGAGCACCATGAAGGGCGTGATGATCCCCGAGGTCTCCGCAGGGTCGAACCACGTCGGCGCGAGCGAGATGTGAACGGCCCAGGTCATCTGGCCTTCGGGCGCCGCGGCGCCCGGTGAAACCCCGAAGGCCGCGATCGCGAGAACGAGCGCCGTCGCGAAGAGGCCTCGAACGTGTCTCATGAGGAAGCCTCCCTGTTCTCTTGCGTTGTTGCGCCGAGGTTCGTTACCGTCGGCTCAGACCGGCTCCGTGCGGCCCCAGACCATCGCCAGGACGGTCGCGCCGTTCTTCGTCGTCACCGTGTGAACGCACCCGTTCGGCCGGTAGTTCATGTTGCCGGTGTTCACGGGGCCCGACTCGTCCGCATTCGCCCCTTCGATGACGAAGATCAGCTCGTCGCCCACGTGACGGTGAGGTGCGAGCGTGGCGCCCGGCTCGAAGCGCGCCAGGATCGCGCGACGCTCGCTGGCTTTGTCCTCCCAGATCCTCTTCTGGCGGACACCGGGACGGGTCTCGACCCACGGCAGCTCGCTGAGGGCGACGATCTGCGACGGTGGCCCACTGCCTCGCTGCGTCAACGGTTCTACGGCGCCGGTGATGATCGCGAGGACCGTCGCCCCGTTCTTCGCCGAGACCGTGTGCACACAGCCGTTCGGCCGGTAGCCCATGTTGCCGGCCGTCACGGTGCCGAACTCGTCCGTAATCGCGCCCTCGACGACGAAGACCAGCTCGTCGCCGACGTGTCGATGGAGCGGGAGCTTGGCGTCGGGCTCGATGCGCGTCATGACGGCCCGTCGCTTGCTCTGCGGATCCTCCCAGATGCTCTTCGTCCGGACCCCGGGCTGCCGCTCCTGCCATGCCAGGTCGGAGAGCGAGAAGATTTCCGACAACGGCGTCTTCGTGGTCGTCATGGTCAAGCCTCCTCACGTGGTGCCTTCTGGCTCCGGGGACAGGTCATGCCAGGCCTCCAGCCGGACGGATGGGACAGGGCTACAGGTGCCGCGAGAGTAGCTCGCGGCGTCGCGCCGGTCAACGAGGGTGCGCGCCTCTGCCGGCGCGCGCACCCGGCTACTTCGTCTTGAGCTTCAAGTCCTCGTAGAGCACCGAGAAGGCGTAGCTGGCGATGAGCCCGAGCCCGGACTCTTCGATGCGCCGGCCGACGCTGTTGACGAAGGCGAGCTCGTACATCGGCGTCTTGCGCCAGTAGCGACGACGAGCCCCAGGAGCTTCATCATCCGAGATGCCGGCCGATGAAGTCACGCATCATCGCGATGGCCTTGTCCGAGTCCGCGCTGGGCTGCTGGATGAAGCCGTGGCGGGCACCCGGGAAGTGGACGCGCTCGATCTGGCCGCCGGCCTGCTGGTAGGCGCGAACGAGCGCCTCGGTGATCGTGGCGGGCACGTTGTCGTCGAGCTCCGGCTGAGCGACCCAGACCGGCGGCAGCGCCCGGGCTTCGCCGGCCGCCACGACGCGCGTGACACTGGCCGCGGCCATCGCGGCCTCGTCCGCGAAGTACCCGTGGTGGGCGGCGATCAGACGCTTCGCGTCGAACCCCGACCCGTCGTCTTGCCGCCCGACCACGTAGCGGAACCGCGCCAGCGGATCCGCGACCGGATAAAGCGCCAGGACGAACGCGACCGATTCGTCGCCGGCGGTGGCGTCGACGGAGCCGTCGGGTGACACGATCGGCGTGCCGGCGTGCTCGGGGGCGCCGGGCTTCAGCCCGCCGAGCAGGGCGAGATGTCCGCCGCTCGAGCTGCCCACGAGCGCGATGCGCCTCGGATCGACGCCGAGCCGGCGGGCGTGAGCGCGCACATAGCGGACACCCGCCGCGACGTCGGCGCTCCCCGCGGGATGCTTGTGCTCCGAGCCCTGACGGAAGTCGAGCGAGACGACGACCAGACCTGACGCGGCGAGCGCGCGCCCATGATGGACCCCGGTCGTCCGGTCGCCCCGGCTCCAGGCTCCACCGTGGACATCGACCAGCGCCGCCAGCGGGGCCTCCGCCTCGCCCTTCGGCCGGTAGACGCGGGCCAGGAGCTCCTTGCCCGCAGGCCTGGCGAACGGCGCGTCGGCTTCCTCGACCTCGTACGGTGCAGCCGGATCGAAGCGAATTTTCATGGGCATCGCGCGCTCCTCCTTCGTTCGCTCTCGTTCGCACGGTCACCGCCGTCGCGTCAGCCGCGAAGGCCGGGTAAGACCTCGGTCGTGAACCGCTCGAGCTGGGCGAGCTGATCGTCGCCCACGAACCTGATACAAAGGTCGCTGACCCCGGCCGCCGCGTAGCGTTGCAGCGCGGCAATCACGACGTCAGCGGGACCGAGCCCCATCGTACCGCGCGAGTGCACGCCGCCGCCGTAATAGGTGGCGAGGAATTCCGTGGTGACGCGCTCGGCCGTGCGGGGATCGTCCTCCATGCGGACCGTCGTGTACACGCAGAGCGTGAAGCCAACTCCCGTGCGGTCGTGTCGCGCCAGCGCTTCCTCGGCGCGCTCGCGCACGAGCCGGCACTCCTCGGCGTGCACGTACGTCGTGATGATGCCGTCGCCGAGCCGGCCGAATCGATCGAACTGGGCGGCGAGCATCTCGCCGCGGTTCGCGGCGGTGATGAGGACAGGCGGCCCGGCGGGATGCCACGGCAGCGGCCCGATGGTGTGATCGGTCAGCTCCACGTCGCCGTCGCGATGGGTCACCGGCTCACCGCGCCAGAGCATGCGCCAGATCTGCACGTGTTCCTCGAGACGCCGGACGCGGCGCTTGTGGTCCGCGCCACACGCCGCCCACTCGCGCTCGGCCGAGGGAAGGCTCCAGCCGACGCCGAGGCCCAGCACCACTCGCCCGCGCGAGATCTGATCGACGTTGGCGATCTGGTGGGCCAGCACCACCGGATGACGCAGGGCCGGCAGCAGCACGGCCGTCCCCAGTCGCACGCGCGTCGTGATGCCGGCGAGGTAGGCGAGCGTCGTCAGGGGCTCGAGACGCGGCTTGGCCACGATGCTGTCGCCGACCCACACGGCGTCGTAGCCCGCCTCGTCGGCCAGCCGCGCCATCGCCCAGCACTCGTCAACGGGAGGTCGGCGTGCCGACTGCATGACGACGCCGCGGGTGGGCGCGAGGATACCGAGACGCATGGAGCGAGAGGACTCTAGCACAACTCCCAGTCGCACCGACCGCGACCCGTCCGACGGCTCAGCCGAGGAGCTTGCGAAGCGAGGCCACCAGCCGGTCGGGATCGAGCTCGAGATCCGTCCGCCGCGCCGCGATCCGCCCCTGGCCGTCGACCAGCACCACGAGGCTTCCGTGGACGATCCGCTCGCGCGCGACGGCGGTGAGGCCAAAGGCGCGGACCACGCGCGCCACGTCGGCCGAGGCGCCCGTCAGGAAGTGCCAGGTGGTGAGATCGATGCCGTGAGCGGCGGCGTAGCGGCGCAGCACCTCGGGCGTATCGGTGACCGGATCGAGCGTGATGGAGACGAAGCGCACCCGCGCGTCGAGCTTCTCGGTGCGCACCCGCGCCTGGGCCCGCGCGAGCTGCGCGGTGATCAGCGGACACGCCTCCGCGCACGTCGTGAAGACGAAGCTGATGACGAGGGCGCGGCCCCGGAGACTCTCGGACCGCACGGTCGCTCCGGACTGGTCGATCAACGCGAAGGGCGGCATCGTCTCGCCGGGCGAATTCGTGCAGGCGAAGAGGAGCAGGCCGGCAAGCACGGCCGACAGGCGCTTCATGCGACAGCCACCGCCGGGCCGGGACGAGTCCTCGCGCGAGCGAGGATGGCCATGACGATGAGGGCATATCCGGCCGGGATGAGCACGGGCTCGAGCCGCGCGAACCACTGGATCGTACTCGCGGAGATGCCGGCGACCGCGAGCAGAACGCCGAAGGAGCCGAGCCCACAGTGCGTGAGCGAGGACACGCTGGCGCCCAGGAGGCCGACGATCCCGGCCCCGCCCAGCGATCCCACGGCGCCCCACGGCGCCGCGTACCCCCCGATACCGAGGTAGACCCCCACGAGCGCCGAGAAGGAGCCGAAGAAGAGCAGGCTCGACCAGGTCAGCTCGAAGCTCCACACGGCCGCGCCGAAGACAGGATGCCGGCGCCCGTACTCGAGGAGAGGCTCACGCGCGATCAGCACCGCGGTGTCGGCGGCCGAGGGCGTGAGCCGGACGATCCGGCGCGCGTTCTCCCACGCCGGGTAGAGCCGCAGGTAGTTGGGCGCGCCGCCGAGGCCGGCGACGAGGATGCCGAGGATCAGCGCCTGGTAGAGACCGAAGACGGTCAGCGTCGCCGCCACCACCGTCCACCATCGCGCGCGCACGCGCCAGCCCAGCGCGCGCAGCGCACTCACGAGCGCGGCCCGAGGGCCCGCGCGCTCTCCTCCCGTACCTGGGCGAAGACGCGTGCCTTGAGGGCCATGAACTCGGGAGTGGCGATGACCTCGGCGGCGCGCGGCCGCGCCAGCTTCACCGTCACGAGGTCGCGGATCTGGCCGGGCCGGGCCGTCATCACGGCCACCCGGTCGGCGAGGAAGAGCGCCTCGTCGATGTCGTGGGTGACGAACAGGACCGTCGTCCGCACCTCACGCCAGACAGCGAGAAGCAGCTCCTGCATGGTGAGCCGCGTCTGCGCATCCAGGGCACCGAAGGGTTCGTCCATCAGCAACACGCGCGGCCGGTTGACGAGGGCGCGGGCGATGCCGACGCGCTGCTGCATGCCACCGCTGAGCTCCCCGGGATACGCGTGCTCGAACCCGGTGAGGCCGACGAGGCTCAGGTAGGCATGGGCCTGGGACGTCCGTTGCTTCTTGCGCACGCCGCGCATCTTGAGGCCGAACTCGACGTTGCCGAGCACGGTCTTCCACGGGAACAGCGAGTGCTGCTGGAAAACCATCCCCCGATCGGCCCCGGGCCGCGTGACGACCTCGCCGTCCACCACCACGCTCCCGGCCGTCGGGGGCACGAAGCCCGCCACCACGTTGAGCACGGTGGTCTTGCCACAGCCGGACGGACCCAGCAGGGCCACGAACTCACCCGGCGTCGTCATCAGCGTGAACCGCTGGACCGCCTCCACCATCCGGCCGTCGACGCCGAAGGCGATGCCGAGGTCGGTGATCTCGATGCGGCCGGTGGGGCTGTCGGTCACCCTGCGTCCCTGGGGTCTCATCGTTCAGCGCCGGGCCAGCCACGGCATGCAGCGCACCCCGATCAGCCGGATGAACGCGCTCGACAGCATGCCGAGCACGCCGATGACGAGCATGCCGACCACGATCTGCGAGTACTTCACGATTCCGTAGGCGACCCAGGTGAAGTATCCGACACCGAATTGCCCGGAGATCATCTCGGCGGAGATGAGGCAGAGCCACGACACGCCCATGCCCACCGAGAGCCCCGTGACGATCGACGGCAGCGCCCCGGGAATGACGACCTCGCGAAAGATGGCGGCCCGGCCCGCGCCCAGGCTGGTCGCCGCGCGCACGAGCTGTCGATCGATACCCTCCACTCCGTGGATCGTGTTGAGCACGATCGGAAAGAACGCACCGAGCGACGTGATGAACACGATGCTCGACCGCTCGGTGGGCCAGAGCATGATGCTGAGCGGCACCCACGCCACCGCCGGGATCGGCCGAAGCAGCTCGATGGGCGGAAACAGTATGTCCTCGGCGAACCGGAACCACCCGATGAGCAGCCCGAGTCCGACGCCGAGCGCCGTGGCGATGGCGAACCCCAGCCAGATGCGCTCGAGGCTGGCGAGGATGTGCACGTAGAAGCTCGAGCTACTGAACAGCGCCACCGCCTCCTCCAGGACCTGCTCCGGCCCCGGGATGTTCTGGAAGCGCACGTAGAAATCGAGATCCCACGTCGTCGCGACGTGCCACGCCGCGAAGAAGAGCCCGATGGACAGGACGCGGAGGGCAGGCCGCCGCCAGCCCGCCGGCCGCGGGAGCGCCGGCGCCTCGGCACCCGCGGCCAGCACGCCGGCCAGCGGCGTCGTGCCCGCCTTCGACGCGGTGGCCACTACTTCGCGGCCCCCAGCTTCTTCGCCTCCTCGAGCGAGAGGACCTTCCCGCCGTTGCGGGTCGCGAACGTTTCCGCCTCCTCCTTCCAGGCGAAGGCAACCAGCGAGGCGAGCGCGGCCTTGCCCATCCCGCCCGCGACGTAGAACGCCCGGTGGGCGAAGAGCTTGAGCCCGGTCGACTGATCGAAGACGTAGGCGGAGTTGATGGCCCGACCCGTCTGCTCGGCGTCCCGGAGCGCGGCCATCAGCGTCGCCAGCGAGGCGTAGGCCTTGATGTGCTCGCCCTTCATCCAGAGCTCGCCCGCGGTCCGTGGATCCTTGACCGGCATCCCGGTGATCGCGTCCTTACCCGCCATGGGCGAGGTCCCCGCCGTCATCGCTTTCTGATCCCTCGTGTAGTCGCGGCCGAGCTCGCGGTACGCCTGCCTGATGAAGCGGTCGTCGATGAACCCCTCGACGTCCGCCTGCTTGATGATCCCCATCTTCTGGAGCACGGTCGCGTCGTACTTGAGCACCTCCACCCATTTGGGCTTGATGGTGGCGTCGAGCGTGAGGAAGCCGCCGCGCCCGAAATAGAGGTAGAGCACCTCCTTGGGAATCGACGTCCATTGCTCCTGCTTGGCGGTCGCCTCCTCGGGGTTCTTGGTGATCCACTCGTTGGCCTCGACGACGGCCTTGAGGTAGGCGACGACGATCTCGGGGTACTTCTCGAGGAAGTCCTTGCGGACCACGGGACCGTGCAGGTAGGCGACCGACGTCTGACTGCCGTCGAAGATCTTCCGCGCGAAGCCTTTGAACTCCATCAGCTCGCCCCACGGGCAGAAGTCCGCGTGCGCGTCGATCTTCTTCTCCTGGATGCTGGTGGCGCCGATGGGCGGGCTCTGGTTGATCACGGTGAAGAAGTCCTGGGTGAGCCCGCGGTCCACGAGCGCCTTGAGGAGCATCCCATGGGCCGCGGAGCCGAACGGCACCGAGACCTTCTTGCCCTTGAGCTCTTCGAACTTGTAGATCGGCGCGTCGGACGGCACCACGATCGAGTTGCCGGAGCCGTGCATGTTGTAGCCGGTCATGGAGACGATGACCGAGCGAAGGCTGTTGGTCTCCTGGAAGCGGGCGATGTTCACGAGCAGCGGGTAGTCACCCATGACCCCGATGTCGAGCTTGCCGGCCAACATCTGGCTCGTGATGGGCGGCCCCGAGGTGTAGTCCTCCCACACGATGTCGTACTTCGCGCCGGCGTATTTCCCCGCACGCGGCAGGTGCTTCTCGAGGAGCCCGAGCTGTTTGACCGTAATGCCCCCCGCGTAGGTGTCCGTGCACAGGCTCTGATGGCCAATTCCGATGCGAATCGTCTCCTGCGCCATCACGGGCCCGGACACGAGCGCGGCGGCGAGGAGAGCGGCGAGGAGAATGGGCAACACGAGCAATCCTGGTCTGATCATGGGGACCTGCCTCTGCACGTTCTTTTCCCTCCCGTCGGGGATGCTTGCCGCCACACAGTCGAAGACTGGCAGCAGTCGGAGACTGGCACACAGTCGGGGACTGGGAGACGGCAGTCAATGTCCAGGGCTGCTGAATTTATGCATGTGACTCTGGTATTCCGTGGCAGGCTCTCGGCATGCCTCGACACAGCGAGAGCTCCCCAGTGCACGACGTGGGCGAAGGTCCGCGATCGCCCATTGCAGATCGTGCCGTCGTGCTCGTCGTCGACGATGACGCCGCAGTTCGCGACGCCCTTCATCTCGCCCTGGACCGGGAATATGCGGTGATGGACGCGCCGCACGGACGGGCGGCGCTCAGCATGGTGCGCTCGGAGCGCGTTGATCTCATCCTTCTCGACATTCTCATGCCCGAGATCGACGGACTCGAGATCCTGCAAGAGCTCAAGGCGCTCGAGCCTGACCTTCCAGTCATCATGATGACTGCCGTGAAGACCGTTCGGACCACCGTGGCGGCCATGAAGCTCGGCGCGTCGGACTACCTCACGAAACCGTTCCAGGAAGAGGAGCTGCTGGCCACGATTCACCGGGCACTCGAGCAGCGCACCGGCCAGACCGGAGCGCCCGCGGATCGAGACCGGGCCGACGGCGAGGCGCAAACACTCCGGACGCACCGCCTCCTCCTGGTGGGCGGCGACCCTGGCTGGCGGGCCACCCTCGCCGTCGCGCTGGCGCGGGCGAGCAGCGTGGAGACGACCGCCACGCTCGTCGACGGGCTGAACCGCATGCTCAGATTCCGGCCGACCTGTGTGGTTCTGAACGTCGGGCGCTCGGGGGATGAGGCAGGCCGCTTCGTCGCAGCGCTGAACGCCCAGCTGCCTGCGTGCCCCGTGCTCGTCGTGAGCGACGATCCCTATCTGGGCTCGGCGCACGTCTGGGAGACCCTGAACATTCGCGGCGTGCTGCGGGCGCCGGGCGGCTCCGCGGATCTGTTGAGCCGGATCGGCGCGGTGCTCCCGCCGGGCGGCAGCCTGAGCGGCCCCTGGCCGCGGCTCGGGGAATCCGTGAGTCGCACCATCGACCACCTCGCCGGTCACTTCGAAGAGGATCTGACAGTCGACGCCATCGCGCACATGATCGACATCTCCAGCAGTCACCTGGCCCACCTCTTTCGCTCGGAGATCGGCATGAGCGTGCGCGACTACCTCACCCGCGTCCGTGTGACGATCGCCCAGGATTGCCTGGCCCACACCGACGAGAAGCTCGAGTCCATCGCCGCGCGTCTGGGGTTCGCCGACACCTCGCACCTCGCCCACGTCTTCCAGCGGATCACGGGTAAACCTCCGAGCGCCTACCGACGATCGGCCGGCTGATTAGGAAAATGGGGGGCCGATTATCAAAATGGGGGGCCCCGACATGGCCCCCCAACCCCCCCAACGTTCGGAGCGCCCCGGCGTAGCCGTGGCGCTCCTCTAACACGCGACACCGGCAGCCCCCAACACAAGTTCAGCAGCCCTGGACATTGCTTCCGGTTCTCGGGTGGGCCAAGGTCGCGTGTGCTCCTCGCGGAGCGAGAAACTTCGTCAACCCCATGGATCAGTGGATTCTCGTCTATGTGGCCATCGGTGCCTTCATCGGCTTCTTTGCCGGCATGCTCGGCATGGGCGGAGGGGGCATCCAGGTGCCGCTCACGACGATGGTCTTCGCGGCCCAGGGTTTCCCGCGCGAGCACATGCTGCACGTCGCGCTCGGGACGGCCATGGCGACCGTCATCTTCACGTCCATCTCGAGCCTGCGCGCCCACAACCGGCACGGAGCGGTCAACTGGGGTGTCCTGCGGCGCCTGATCCCGGGAATCGTCGTCGGGACGGGCCTCGGCACCATGCTGGCCCGGCACATTCCGACATTTCCACTCGCGGTGATCTTCGTGGTGTTCGTGCTCTACATGGCCTCGAGCATGCTCTTCAACTGGAAGGCGAAGCCGACACGCCGTCTGCCGGGGCGAGCGGGTCTCTTCGTCGCCGGGACCGTCATCGGCGTCTGCTCGGCGCTCGCGGCGATGGGCGGCGCCACCCTGACCATTCCGTTTCTGGTCTTCTGTAACGTGCCCTTTCACATGGCGATCGGCACGGCGTCGGCGGTTGGCTTCCCGATCGCCGTGGTCGGGTCGATCGGCTACCTCGTGAACGGATGGGGGGCGGCAGGGCTCCCGGCGCAGAGCGTGGGTTACATCTACCTACCGGCCTTGATTGGATTTACCCTCGGCAGCGTCGTGCTGGCCCCGTTCGGCGCGCGGCTGGCGCATCGCACGTCGGAGCGCTCGCTCAAGCGGATCTTCGCCGTCGTCATCGGGGCGCTGGGTCTCAAGATGCTGGTCGCGCTGGCGTAGCCCTCATGCACCAGACGATCGACCGTCTGCTGGTCGCCAACCGCGGCGAGATCGCGATTCGCGTCATGCGCGCGGCGCACGAGCTCGCCATACGCACGGTGGCCATCTTTTCCCAGGAGGATCGCGGCGCGCGCCATCGCTTCACCGGCGATGAGAGCTACCTCGTCGGCGCCGGCCGCACGCCGATCGGGGCCTACCTCGATGTGGACGATATCGTCCGGATTGCGCGCCAGGCGCGCGTGGACGCTGTTCATCCCGGCTACGGTTTTCTCGCCGAGAGCCCCGAGTTCGCCGCCGCGTGCGCGCGGGCCGGCATCGTCTTCATCGGCCCGCAACCGCAGGCGATGCGCACGCTGGGCAACAAGATCGCGGCGCGCGCCCTGGCGCTGGCGGTGGGGGTACCCATCTTGCCCGCGACCGGGCCGCTGCCGCGTGCCCTCGAGCAGGTCAGAAGCCTCGCGGCGGGTATCGGCTATCCACTCATGGTCAAGGCCAGCTGGGGCGGCGGCGGCCGCGGCATGCGCGTGGTCGAGTCGGCACGGGAGCTCCCGGCGCTCGTGGAGGCGGCGCGACGCGAAGCCGGGGCCGCGTTCGGCAACGACGAGGTGTATGTCGAGAAGCTGGTGCGCCGGGCGCGTCACGTCGAGGTCCAGATCCTGGGAGATCTCTACGGCAATCTGGTGCATTTGTTCGAGCGGGATTGCTCCGTGCAGCGACGCCATCAGAAGGTGATCGAGCGGGCGCCGGCGCCATTTCTGACCGACGTGCAGCGCCGGAGGCTCTGCCAGGCCGCGCTCACGCTGGCACGCGCCGCCCACTACACGCACGCGGGAAGCGTGGAATTCCTCCAGGACGCCGACACGCAGGAGTTCTACTTCATCGAGGTCAATCCGCGCTTGCAAGTCGAGCACACCGTGACCGAGGAAGTCACCGGGATCGACATCGTCAAGGCGCAGCTCCGCATTGCCGCCGGCGCGCGGATCGGCGACCCCGCTTCGGGGCTGCCACCCCAGGACGCGATCGCGCTGTCCGGGTATGCGCTCCAATGCCGGGTGACGACCGAGGACCCGGCGCGCGACTTTGCGCCATCCCATGGGCGGCTCACGGCGTGCCAGAGCCCGGCGGGCTTCGGCATCAGGATCGACGCCGGGAGCGCGCATACCGGGGCGGTCGTCTCGTCCTTCTACGACTCCCTGCTCATGAAGATCACCGCCTGGGGCGACTCGCCGGGAGAGGCGATCGGGCGGATGGCGCGCGCCCTCGGCGAGTCGCGTGTTCAGGGGGTAGCATCCAATCTCGAGTTTCTCGAGCACGTGATCGCGCATCAGGCGTTCGCGTCCGGCGAGTGCACGACGCGTTTCATCGACGAGACGCCGGAGCTCGCCGAGACCACACCGTCCGGGGACGGTGCCACCCCGTTGCTGGAGTTTCTCGGAGAAGTCATCGTGAACGGCAATCCGGAGATGCTGGGGCGCCTGCGACCCACAGCGCCCTTGCCCAGGGCACCGCTGCCTTCCTGCGACAGGGAGGGCCCGATTCCCCCCGGCAGCCGCGATCGGTTGCGCGAGCTCGGCGAGGAGCGTTTCCTCGGCTGGATACGTCAGGAAAAGCGGGTCCTCTTCACCGACACGACGGTACGCGACGCGCAGCAGTCGCTGCTGGCGACGCGCGTGCGGACCCATGACATCCTGGCCGTCGCACCCGCCTACGCCCGTCTGGTGCCCCAGCTCTTCTCCCTCGAATGCTGGGGCGGGGCGACGTTCGACGTCATGTTGCGGTTTCTGCGCGAGGACCCCTGGGAGCGGCTGGCGCGCCTTCGCGGGGCCGTTCCAAACATCCTCTTGCAGATGATGGTGCGGGCCTCGAACGCGGTCGGCTACACGAGCTATCCCGACAACGTGGTGCAGCACTTCATCACCCAGGCCGCGCGCGAGGGCATCGATCTGTTCCGGGTCTTCGACTCCCTGAACGGGGTCGACAACATGCGCGTCGCCATCGACGCCGCGCGTGGGTCCGGGGCGTTGTGCGAGGTCGCGATGTGCTACACGGGCGATCTGTTCGATGCGGCCCGCCCGAAGTGGAACCTGCGCTACTACGTCGACCTCGCCCGGCAGCTCGAGAAGGCCGGGGCGCAGATCCTCGGCATCAAGGACATGGCGGGGGTGTGCCGCCCGCGTGCGGCGCGCGCGCTGGTGGAGGCGCTGCGCGGGGAGGTCGGACTCCCCATCCATTTCGACACGCACGATACGAGCGGCATCGCGGCCGCCAGCGTGCTTGCCGCCATCGACGCGGGCGCCGATGCGGTCTACGGAGCCCTCGATGCCATGAGCGGGCTGACGTCCCAACCCAATCTCAGCGCCATGGCGTCGGCGCTGGCGGGGACCCCGCTCGATCCCGGTCTCGACCCCGAGATCTTGCAGGCGCTGTCGCGCTACTGGGAAGTCGTGCGCCGTTACTACGCGCCGTTCGAGGCCGACATGCGCTCCGGGACGGCGGACGTCTACCGTCACGAAATGCCCGGCCCGCAGTACACGAACCTCCGCGCGCAGGCGCGGGGCATGGGGCTCGAGCACCGCTGGGACGAGATCTGCCAGCGGTACGCGGAGGTCAACCTGCTGTTCGGCGACCTCGTGAAGATCACGCCGACCTCCACGGCGGTCGCCGACATGGCGCTCTGCATGGTCGCGAACGGGCTGAGCCGCGACGACGTGCTCGATCCTGGCCGCGATCTGGCCTTCCCCAAATCGGTGGTGGCGCTCTTTCGCGGCGAGGTCGGCTATCCTCCCGAGGGCTTCCCGGCGGACCTGCAGCGCAAGGTGCTCAAAGGCCAGAAAGCCATCTACGGACGCGCCGCCGCGTATCTGCCCGCGGTCGATCTGGCGGCGCAGCATCGCGACCTCGAGACCGCGCTGCGCCGCCCGGTGAGCGAGCGGGAGCTGTCGTCGTGGCTATTGTTCCCGGCGCTGTTCCACGAGTGCGCGCGGCATCGGGACCGCTTCGGGGATGTCTCGGTGCTGCCGACCGCCGCGTTCCTGTACGGGCTCCAGGAAGGCGAGGAAATCGAGATCGAAGTCGCGCCCGGCAAGCAGCACGTGATCGGTCTGCAGGCCCGCACGGCCGCCGATCGGGACGGCTTCGTAACGCTCTATTTCACGCTCGACGGCCAGCTGCAGCTGATCCGGCTCGCCACCGCGGCGGCGAGCGCGCAATCGAGACGCGCGCAAGCCCAGGACGGCAATCCCGCCCATGTCAGCGCCGGCCTGGCCGGCACCGTGGTCGCGGTGGCCGTGCGGCCGGGCCAGCTCGTCGCCAGGGGCGACACGCTCCTGGCGATCGAGGCGATGAAGATGGAGACGCGCGTCATCGCCGAGCGCGATGCCATGATCGCCGAGGTCTACGTCACGCCGGGCGAGACCGTGGGACCGAGCGATCTGCTGGTCTTGCTGTCGTAACGTCGAACGAGCCCGTGGCGTCCGTTAACGCAGACGCGGAGCGACCTCGTGCGCGTAGAGGCGAATCGAGTTGAGCACGCGCTCGAGCGGGACTCGCCCGCCGACATTCGACTCCATGATGACCCCCGACAGGCCAAGCTCGTGCCGCAGTTGGCGCAGCCGGTCGACGACCATGTCCGGGGTGCCGTACGCAACCCGATCGCGCAACAAGTCGTCGTAGGTCACGTGCGAGAGGCGATCCGCGCGCTCCCCGCGCTCTTCCGAGCCGGTCGTCCCCGCCGCCCCGACCGACGCGGCCAGGTTCTCGGCCAACCGGCGATAGGCTCGCATGGTGCTCTCCTCCGGCTCCGAGCGCGCCTGGGCCGCAGTGGCCGCGACGTAGACGGGGATGCGGAGGTAGACGTTGCCGTCCCCTGGATGGCCGGCCTCCCGCAACGCGGCGCGGTACGCCTCGAGGTGCCGGGCAGCCTCGGGGACGTCGAAGCCGCGCAGTCCGGTGACGAGCGAGAAGCCCATGCGGCCGACCATCGGAAATGTGTCGTGGGTCGTCGCCGCCACCCAGATCGGCGGGTGTGGCTTTTGATAGGGCCGCGGCACCACGGTCAGATTGTCGAACGTGAAATATTTCCCCCTGTGCGAGAAGCCGTCCTGCGTCCAGGCCTTGAGAATGACGTCGAGCGATTCCTGGAAGCGCTCGCGGCTCTCGTCGTACCGAACGCCGTAGCCCGAGTAGGCGCGGGGAAAGCCGCTGCGCCCGACGCCGAAGTCGAGACGGCCCTGGCTGATCTGATCGACGGTGGCGGCCTCTTCGGCCGTGCGGATAGGGTGACAGAGCGGTAGAACGCTGACCCCCGTGCCGATCCGGAGGCGTGTCGTGCGGGCAGCGATGGCCGAGGCCAGCACGAGCGGCACGGAGGCGATCGACGGGATGCCCGCGCCCATGGGATCCGTCGGTCTTCTGTGGATGGCGAAGTGTCGCTCGGCCAGCCAGACGCCATCGAGCCCCTGCGTTTCCGCGATCTCGGCGACGGACATTGCTTCGGCAAACGCTTCTTCCTGCGTTCTTCCCTCGCGATAGTCGCATTCCATCACCAGGCCGACGTGCATAGGACTCTCCTCTACACCGTCCGGGTCTCGAAAGCGGCCCGATTATACTGCGCGTTCGGCTAGGTGTGGGGCGCGGACCTGGTCAGCGGGGGTTCCGGCTCGAGGTCACGAGGCCGGTGGAGGGCGGCTCGCGCGGGCGGGGTGCCTCAGGCTCGCTTCGACACCATCAGAGACTGCAGGAGCCGATCCATCTCGCGCTCCAGCGCCGCGAAAAGCTTGTCGACGTCGGTCCCGTCCCCGGCCCGCCCCAGCGCCTCCAGGCCCTGGGCCAGCCCGGCGGCCGACGTGGCGCCGATCACTTTCAGCGCTCCCTTCAATGTGTGGGCCTCCCGCATCAACTCCGGCGTGTCGCCGCCGCCGATGGCACGCCGCATCGCCTCTATCCGGACCGGCGCGTCCTCGGCGAATATGCCCAGCAGCTCGTCCAGGAGCTCGCGGTCTCCGCCGACGTAGTTGAGCGCGGTCGTGAGATCGAATCCCGCCTCCGGGACGGGCTCGCTGAGGATCGGCTCACCCGGGTCCGTGGCGGCGACGCCCTCGCCGAAAAGCCGGTTCAGCGCGGCGGACAGATCTTCGAGCTTGATCGGCTTGGTCAGATACTCGTCCATTCCGGCCGCGAGGCATCGCTCCCGATCCCCGCGCATGGCGTAGGCGGTCAGGGCCATGATCGGCAGCCGGCGACGGCCGGGATGCCGGGCCTCGCTCTCGCGAATGGCCATCGTGGCCGCGAGCCCGTCCATCACGGGCATCTGCACGTCCATCAGCGCCACGTCGAACGGGCGGCTCTCGTACGCCTCGACCGCCTCCTGGCCGTTGTAGGCGACGATGGGAATGTGGCCCATCTTTTCCAGCAGGCGCACGATCAGCCGCTGGTTGACCGCGTTGTCTTCCGCCACGAGCACGTGAAGGCGCCGCGAAGACGCCTCCGCGCCGGGTGGGGCTGGCGGCGACGGCGCGGTCTTCGTCTCGATCGATTGACCGAGGGCCAGAAGAACGGCGTTGAGCAGCTCGGACGGCGTGAAGGGCTTGACCAGATGACGCGCGATGCCCAGCGTGCGGCAGCGCGCGAGATCGCCGTTCATCACGTCCGACGTCAACAGCATCACCGTCACGCCGGCCAGGGCCGGCTCTCGACGGATGCGCTCGGCCACGGCGAAGCCGTCGATGTCCGGCATGCGGGCGTCGAGGAGGACCAGGCGGAACGTGCGCCCGGCGGCCCGTGCCTTTTCAAGGGCGGCCAGGGCTGACCGCCCGTCGGCCACGATCGTCAGCGCGACCCCCCACGTGGTGAGTATCGCCTCGAGCAGCCGGCGATTGGTGGCGTTGTCGTCGACGGCCAGGACCGGCAGCCCATGCAGCGCGTGGGACGGGGCCGCCACCTGCTTTGGCACCGGCGCCCGGGCGCGCTCTAGCAACACCGTGAAGTGGAAGGTGCTGCCCCGACCGGGCTCGCTGTCGAGCCAGATCCGTCCCCCCATCCGCTCGACCAGCCGGCGGCAGATGGCGAGTCCCAGGCCGGTCCCGCCGAACCGACGCGTGGTCGAGGCGTCGGCCTGCGCGAAGGCGTCGAAGACGAGCCGGCTCTTGTCGGGAGCGATCCCGATGCCGGTGTCCTGCACCGCCACCCGCAGCGTCACGGCGTCGGGGGTCATCGCCTCGGCGTCCACACGGACCGCGACCTCGCCCTGCTCGGTGAACTTGATCGCGTTGCCGACGAGGTTGAGAACGATCTGGCCGAGACGGCCCGTATCGCCGATCAGGTCGTCCGGGACGTCGGGCCGGATCTCGTACGCCAGCTCGAGGGCCTTGGCGTGGGCGAGAGGCGCGAGCGTCTTGACCCTCTCGGCCAGGGTCTCGCGCAGGGCGAACGGCACCGGTTCCAGCTCGAGCCGACCGGCCTCGATCTTGGAGAAATCGAGGATGTCATTGATGATCATGAGCAGCGCCTCGCCCGATCGGTGGACCGTCTCGGCATAGTCTCGCTGCTCACGGGTCAGCTGAGTGTCGAGCAGGAGCGCGGTCATGCCGATCACCCCGTTCATCGGCGTCCGGATCTCGTGACTCATGGTGGCCAGGAACTCGGACTTGGCGCGGTTGGCGGCCTCCGCGGCGACTTCCTTTTGCTTCAACGCGCTGATGTCGCGGACGATGGTGAGCTCGCCCATCGGACGACCGCTGTCGTCGAGGAACGGAGTGGCTACCACCGACACTTCGACGAGCTGTCCGGACCTGGTCTTGGCGGACGTTTCGAACGACGCCGACACGGCTCTTTCGCGGCGAGACGCGGCGTTCTGGCCGTGGGCGCCGCGAGCATCCCACAGGTCCAGCTCGTGGAGCGGCCGGCCGATGGCCTCCGCGGCGCTGTAGCCGTAGAGCCGGGCGGCGCCCCGGTTCCACGAGGTGACGACACCGCTCTGGTCGTGGGAGAGGATGGCGTCGCTCGATTGCTCGACCTGCATGGCGAGCAGTCGGTTCTTCTCCTCACTGCGGCGCAGCGACACCACCAGGGACTCGATATTCTGGGCCATGCTGTTGAACGCCTGGATGCACTGCGCCGTTTCGGGCGGCCCTTCGAGCGAGATCCGGACGGCGTAGTCGCCCTGCCCGAAGCGGCGGGCGCTGACCGCCAGGGCGCGCAGCGGTTTCACGCCGCTGCGAAGCACGACGAGCGTCACCCCGAGCGACAATCCGGTCCCCAACAGCAGGATGCCCAGCCTCAGCCAGAAGCCTCGCCACAGCTTGTTGATGGACACCGCGGGGTTGAGCCGCAGAGAGACCGTGCCGTATTTTTCTCCGCCCACCACAACGTCCTGCGACTGCTCGAGGACGGTGAGGTCGAGCCAGTCGATGAACCAGCGCGGGGCCTCGGTCCTGATCTCCGGCCCCAGGGCCGCGACGGGGTGCCCGGAGTTGTCGGTCCACGCGAATCGGCCGATGACGGGCTGCCGGGCGCGAGCTTTGACCATCTGCTCGATCACCGAGTATTCGCCCACCACCGCGGGCCCACTCATCGCCGGCAGGGCGAATTGCATCTCTTCCTTGAGTTGTTCGCTCAGAGCGGAGTGCTGATCCGCGATCTCGCCTCGGAGGATGGAGTACAGCAGCGCGACCCCGCACGCCGCCAGGGCCAGACCGGACCCGAGCACGAGGCGGGCGGTGAGGGAGAGATTGCCCCGCCCGCCGAGCGACAGGCTCACTACTGCAGCTCGACCTTTACAACGGCGGTGCGGTAGAAGCGCCGCATGTTGGCGAACTCACTGTCCTTGGCCGCGATGAAAGCGAGGGGCGACGTCTGCTTGAGAAGCTCGGCGCTCGACGCCAGCACCTTCGCGCCCTCTGGGTCATCGGCCATCTTGAGAAACGCCTCCCGCACCGCTTTGACCGTCTCGGCGGGGACGGTCGGGTGGGCCGACAGGGCAAGGTTCAGAAATTTGTCGGAGCTCCACAAGACGCGGTACGCGATGTTCTCGCGCTGGGCGAACGCCCGCATCACTTCGGCATTCACGCCCGCGGCGACCGTGCGCCCAGCCTTCAGCTGGGTCATCGCGCCTTCCTGGGTGCCGGCGAAGTGCGGCTTGACATGGATCCCCTTGCGCAGCAGCGAGTCCATGGGAAGGTGATAGCCCAGGAACGCGGCGGTATGCGGGAACACCACTTCCTTCCCCTCGAGGTCGGCCAGAGACCGAATCGGAGAGTCTTTCAAGACCACGATCTCTCCGCTCTGCGCGTCCCCCGTGGGCCGCGCAAACACCCGGTATCCGCTCTCTTCGTTTTCCTTGATGAAGTTGTGGTTGGAATACAGGAAGTGCAGCTGGCCGCGCCGGACCATGGCGGTGTGGTCCGGACCGGTTGGGGCGACCTTGAGTTGCAGTGGCACCCCGCTTCGGTCCGACACGTGGCGCAGAATCGGATTCCAGAATTGCGCGGTCAGGGTCGGGCTGCGCCAGATGATGACGCCGAACAAGAGCGGCTGCTGGCTCTGCGACCAACCCCGCGCCCCGAGAACCACGAGCAGCAAGACCACGAGTGATGCCCCGCCTATCCACTTCTTCATGAGCCGCCCCCAATCTCCGTCACCGATCCCCAATATCCATCACCGACATGGAAAGCCACTCTTCTCCAGCAAGGCCTGAGCCAAATGACTTTTGCTTTGAAGGGGAGGCGTTTAGGCCCGGTTCGACGGACGGACCTGCCTGCTGAGACAAGTGAAATGTCAGGTTTGTCATGAACCCTGGGCCCGCTTGACGCAGGCCGGCGCGCCCCGCCTCGACTCGAGCCTACGGACGCTGCGCGAAGTAGGAAGGGATCCAGGCACCTCTGAGGATCTCAGGAGGAATCAGGCCGTAGTCGAACTCCTCGGCATCCTTCACCATCCGGCCAATGTCGAACAGGAGCGCCGCTTCCGGCATGCTGCGGAAGAACGCGTGAAACATGGGCCTCACCATGCGCCTCGCCACGCGGCGGCCGACGGGGCCCATGTAATTCCGGCGCAGGCCCACGTGCCCGAGCTCGTCCACCGCGATCTCATGCAGGAGCGCGCGGACGCGCTCCCGGACCTCGGGCTCGCCGGCAAGAGTCTCGTCGAGGATCTTGTCGAGATGCAGGTAGACGGTGAATCCCATCAACTCGGTCACGAAGGCCGCCGACGACATGAGCGCCGGCGGCATGCGGGTGAAGATGCCGTAGGCCTGCTTCACCCAGTTCGGCAACGGGACCCATTCCACGCGGTCGAGACGGAACGTCTCGAACATCTCGTGGAAGAGGCGCATGTGACCGAATTCCTCGGCGAGATGATAGCGGCTGATCTTGTCGGTCAAGTGCTCCGAATCGGCCAGGGTCGGCGTGACGTCCCACGCGGCCGAGATCCCGACCCACTCGTGACGCGCGAACTTGTAGAGAAAGGTCAGCAGCAGGGTCGTCCGATCGAGCGTCCGCGGATCATCCCGCATCGTGACGTAGTTGCGATAGAAACGCTCCGGCGCCGCCAGCGGCCGGCGCGACCGGACCGGATGCGTCTGGAAGCGCACGAGGACGCTCTGCTTGTTCGACAGCGCCTTCTCGGCTTCGAGAAGCTCGCCGTCCCGGCGTCGAAGGTACGCCCAGTAGCTCTCGAAGTTTGCGGCCCGCTCGCCCGCGGTCGCGGGCGAGAAGATCGATCGGCCGACGGGCAAAGCGCTCGACGCCATCAGACCTGACCCTCCCACGACCCGGCCGCGACCTCGCGCCAGCGTGCGCGGATCTGCTCGAACTCGCGCGGGGACAAGGCCCCGGCTCGGAGCAGCGCGGCGTTCTGCTGCCACCGCTCCGGCTTCGTGGTCCCGACGATGGCGGTGTGAACGCCCGGCGTGCCCAGGGTGAACCGCAACGCGGTGGCCACGGCCGTGTCGGGCGCGGCCGTCAAGAATCGATAGTCGAGCGCGCGGAGGCGCGACCAGTAGGTCTGGTAGTACGGCTCGGCCGGCTTGCGCTCGTATCGCCAGGCAACATTGGCGAGCGGCCGCTTGGCGATCACGCCCATCTCCCGCGCGCTCGCCAGGGGCAGCGTGCGATCGATGGCCTCCTGGTCGGCGATGCTGATCGAGGTCTGGAGCGTGTCGAAGCGCCCGCACTCGGCGGCGTAGCGCGCCGCTTCACCGTCGCCGCTGTAGCCGATGTAGCGGGCCCAGCCCCGCTCACGGGCCCGCTCCAGGGCCTCGATGGCGTCGCCCTTGCGCAGGTCGTCGAGCGAGCAGCTATGGAGCTGGATGAGATCCAGGTAATCGGTCGCGAGGCGGCGCAGGCTACGCTCGATGCTGGCGAGAAGCGGGGCCTGCCGCCAGTCCGCGCGTGACCAGCCGCCGGCGTGGCCGCACTTGGTGAACAGATAGACGTCCCGTCGCCGAGAGCCGATGGCTTTCCCGATGAGGCTCTCGCTGTCCTCGTAGCACTCGGCGGTATCGATCACGTTGAGCCCGGCATCGAGCGCGCTCCCGAGCAGCCGCGCGACCGTGCGGCCGCTGACGCCCTGGTAGCCGATCTCGGAGCCGCCGAAGCCCAGAACGCTCGCCACGATGTCGGTCCGGCCGAGTCGGCGCTGCTCCATCGCTTCGTTCGCTCGCGGGCGCCCGCGTGCAGCGGCCATGTGGTTGCTCACCAAGGTACCATACGCGCAGAGAGGCCGACTCGGCGGGGGCCGGCGTCGGCGCGACAACCGCGTGCAATACGAGGAGGACGCCCATGACGAGGATCAGCGAAGTCGCACGTCCCGGGCTGGCGGTCCGCGCCTTCTATCGGATCGGCAAGGCGATGTTCGGCCAGGTGCCCACACCCGAGCGGCTCATGGCCCACCGGATTCCGCTCAAGCTCGGGCTCGGCGGACTCTACACCGCGCTCGAGTGGTTCGGGCGGATCGACGCGCCGCTCCGGGCCCTGCTGAACGTGCACGTCGCCGCGCTCTACGCGAGCGCGCACTGAATGGACATCCGTCGCGCCGTCGGCGTGACGGTGGGCATCCCGCGCGAAACGCTCGACGATCTCCCGCGCTATCGATCGAGCGCCCGGTTCTCGGCGCGCGAGCGAGCGGCGCTCGAGTACGCCGAGGCCATCACGCGCGAGGACCAGGAGGTGACCGATGGGTGCGTCGCGCGACTCCGCGAGCACTTCTCGGAAGCCGAGGTCGTGGAGCTGACGTTCATCGTGGGATACCAGACGTTCGCCAGCAAGTTCGCCAAGGCGTTTCGCCTGGTCCCGCAGGGATTCGCCGCCGGCGTCTAGGGCTTCGTCGCGGCCCGGCGTCGGTCGCCGGGCCGCGGATACCTGCTACGCGAGCGCGGCGGCGCCGGCGTTGGCGATCGGCTCGTCCTCGTGCGACTGGACCCCCGAGACGCCGATCGCGCCGACGCACTCGTTTGGTACATGAGGGGCACGCCGCCCTGGAGCCGCAAGACGCCGGGGAACTTCATGAACGAGGGTCGCTCCTTGATCCGGTCTTCCCAGAACTTCGTCGGACGTCGCGTGCGCGCCGCGGTGGTCGCCTTCCCGGTCGCGACCTCGGCGGTCACGGGCCCGGCGCCGTCCAAGCGCTCGAGATAGAGCAGATAGCCCGCGTCGTCAACCACCGCGATCGAGACGTTCCACTTGTTCTTGGTCGCTTCGTTCTTGCAGGCGGCGACCATCAACGCAGCGATGGGCCCTCGGGCGCGGCGTTGACAGGTCGGGCGGTGCCGCCTAGCATCCCGGTGGCTGATCGGACGCCTGATCCCTGTTCCCGGAGGAGCGAGACGATGCGAACGCTGATCCAGGGCGGTTGGGTGGTCGGCTACAGCGGCAGCGGACACGAGCTGATACCGAACGGGTGCGTGGTCTTCGAGGACGACCACGTCATCCACGTCGGGCCGACGTTCGACGGACCGGTCGATCGCCGCGTCGACGCCACCGGCAAGCTCGTCTCCCCGGGCTTGATCAACTGTCATCTGCACGCCGCCACCAACGCGGGCCAGGCGGTGTTCCTCGACGGGCTCAAGGCCGACTACTTCGGGAGCAACTTCGTGGGCTACGTCGCGCCACGCCGGGGCACCGCGGTACCTCGCGCGGGCGATCGCGCCGACGTGACGGGGACCTATGGGCTCTGGTCGGCGCTCCGCGCCGGTGCCACGACGATCATGGACGTCGGTACGATGCCCGGGGGCCCGGCTCCGTTCACCCGAATCGCGGGCGAGCTCGGCGTGCGGGCCTACGTGGGCCCGGCGTTCCGGTCCGCCAGCTACGCGTTCGACGGCAGCCGGATCGTCTGGGAATGGGACGAGGCCAACGGCATCGCCGGGCTCGAGCGCGCCGTGGCGTTCATCAAGGAGTACGACGGCGCCTACAGCGGGCGCATCCGCGCGATGCTCTACCCGGGCCAGCTTGACACCTGCACGCCGGAGCTCCTGCGTCAGGCGCGACGCTGGGCCGACGACCTGGGCGTTCCGATGCAGCTGCACGCCGCGATGAACCAGCGTGAGTTCCATCACATCCTGGAGCAGCACGGCCAGACGCCCATCCAGCTCCTGCACTCCATTGGCTTTCTCAAGCCGCGCACGGGCCTCGGGCACTGCGTCTTCCACAACGGTCATTCCTGGTGCCACTACCCCTACGCCGACGACTTGAAGGTGCTCGCCGACAGCGGCGTCACCGTGGTCCACGCGCCATACAAGTACGCGAAGATGGGTGTCAAGTTCGAGTCGTTCGAGCGCTACCGCGCGCTCGGGATCAACATCGCGCTCGGCACCGACACCTACCCGCAAGACCTCATCCACGAGATGCGCTGGGCCGCGCTGATGTGCCGCCTGGCCGACGGAAGCTTCCGGGTCGGCCGGCCGCAGGACGTCTTCGACGCCGCCACGCTCGGCGGGGCGCGCCATCTCGGCCGCGACGACCTCGGCCGGCTGGCGCCGGGCGCCAAGGCCGACATCATCGTCGTCGACCTGCGCCACCTGCACTACGGCGCGGTGCACGATCCGATCAAGGCGGTCGTCGAGTGCGGCAGCGGACGCGACGTCGAGACCGTCATCGTGGACGGTCAGGTGCTCGTGGAGGACGGTCGGGCCGCGCGGATCGACGAGCAGGCGCTGCTGAAAGACGTCCAGGCCGAGGGCGAGCGCCTGTGGAAGGCCATCCCGCAGTGGCACTGGACCGGTAAGCCGCTCGACGAGATCGTGCCGCCGAGCTATCCGGTGCGGGGGGCGCACTGACGGCGGGCGGGGCACTCAGCTGCGCTGCAGGAAGCGCTCGACGTGCCTGGCGAACTCGGCGAAGTCGTCGAGTCCGGCGTTCAGCAGTTCGTGAACGCGCTCGAGCTCGACCCTGAGGTAGCCGTGGACGAGCACGTTACGGAAGCCGGCGACGCCCCGGAACCGGTGGGCGAACGCGGTCGGCAGGACACCCAGCTCGCCGAGGACGTCGACGGCGCTGGCGTAGTCGGGGGCGTCGCGGCCGGCGCTGGCGGCCAGGTGGGTCGCGACGTCGAGGGCGTCCTGCGCGCACAGCTGGAGTCCCTGCTCGACGGCCCACTGCGTGTCGGAGTCGGCGGCGAGCGCCGAGAGCGGCCGGCCGGCGTGATGCTGCAGCCGCTGAACGGCCCCGTCGAGGGCGAGCAGATGGCGCCGGACGACGGCGGCGTCGGCCTGGCCGGGGCTCACCGACCGAACCGCGCGGCTTCGATCCGAGCCCGATGCGCGGCCTCGATCTTGGCCAGCTGCGGCGCGTAGTCGCAGTAGCGCGAGAGGGCGCGCCCCGCGCGGGTGGTCGTGGCCCGCAGGTCGCGCGCGAGGATCCGGATTCCGTCGCGCAGCACGCGATGGTAGAGGAGGGGCGGGGCCTCATTGAGGACGACGACGTCGACGCGCTGGGTCCCGAGCGCGCGCATCAGCGTCGCCGTGAGGTCAGCCGCGTACCCGAAGGGCGAGGCCGCCGGCCGCGGGTCGCCGAGATACACGGCGACGTCGAGGTCGCTGTGCGCCTGCGCTGATCCCGTCGCGGTGGAACCGAAGAGGTAGGCCTCGAGGATCTCGCTCTGGGGCTCGAGCGATTCAGCGAGGCGTGCCAGCAGCGTGCGATCGTCCGGCGTCACGATGCACCGAGCATCGCACGGATGCCAGCAGCGGATGCGGTCGGGAAGCCCGAGCTCGCCGATGTGACGGTCGGTCACGATCAGCACACGCTTGAGCCCGAGCCGGCGGGCGTCGTAGGCAATCTCGTCGGTGGCGCCGAGCCCGAACTTGATCGGCGACGCCTCCATCACGAACACCTCTCGGTCGGCAGGGTCACACCCTTCATGGGGTTCGTCTCTTATCTTATAGCCGCGCCTCGGTCTTTAGCCGCGCCTCGGCCGGCGGGGCCCCAGCCCCGCGACGGCCCTGCGGCGCGCGCCACCTGCGCACGGATTATAATCGGCCCGGTGAGTCGATCGCCCCTCCCCGCCCCTGGCTCCCCGCCGGGCACAAAGTTCGGGGCGCTCCAGCACCGCGACTACCGTCGCTACTTCATCCTGGTGCTCCTCAGCGCGACCGCCGACAACATCGAGCACGTCATCAGCTACTGGGTGATCTTCCAGGCGTTCCACTCGCCGATGCTCGCGGGGTTCGCCGTCATCAGCCACTGGGTGCCCTTCCTGCTTTTCTCGGTGTACGCGGGCGCCCTGGCCGACCGTTTCGACTGTCGCAAGCTCATCCAGATCTCGCAGGGGCTGTTCGCGCTCGCCTCGCTCGCATGGGCCGTTCTGTTCCTCACTGGAACGCTGCGCATCTGGCACGCCGCGGTTATCTTGTTGATTCACGGCGCGGCGGGGGTGATCGGGCTGCCGGCCTCGCAGCTCATCGTCTACGACATCGTGGGCCCGGAGCGCCTGCCGAGCGCGATCCGGCTCAACGCCACGAGCCGCTACCTGGCGATCCTGCTCGGGCCTGCCGTCGGAGGCGGGCTCATGCTCCTCCTCGGCCCGGGCCTGGGGCTCCTCGTCAACATCCTCATCTATGCTCCGTTCACGCTCTTCCTGCTGCGCATTCCGTACACGGGTCACCTGCGCGACGCGGTCGGGAAACGGCGCACCCCACGCTTCGGGCTCGCGGACATCCCCCGCCTGCTCGCCGAGGCGCGCGCCGACCCGCGCATCATCATGATGATCGTGCTGGGCGGGACCTCGTCGTTTCTGGTCGGCAACGCGTTCCAGGCTCAGATGCCGGAGTACGCGCACCATCTGGGCGCGGACGAGGCGGGCGCCTGGTACAGCGTGCTGCTCGCCGCCAACGCCGTCGGCGCGATCGTCGGCGCGGTGCTTCTCGAGAGCGCGCCGTTCATCCGGCTCAGCGCGCGGACCGCGACCGCGTGCGCGGCGGTCTGGGGCGTGCTGATGGCGCTGTTTCCGTCGGCGCCGAGCTACTCGGCGGCGGTGACGCTGCTCGTGCTGGCCGGCACCTTCAACATCGCGTTCACGTCGATGGCGCAGACCATCATCCAGCTGCTGGCCCCGCCCCCCCTGCGCGGCAGCATGGTGGGGCTCTTCAACACCTCGATGCTCGGCCTGCGCGCGGGCAGCGGCGTGACGGTCGGCATGCTCGGCGCCCTGATTGGCGTGCAGTGGTCGCTGACGCTCAGCTCGGCGGCCGTCGTGCTGGTCGCGCTCGGCCTGCTCGTCGCCGACCTTCGAGCGCGGCCGCGGCCCCGCCCCTCGGCCTAGCCCCGGCCCCCGCTCGTGCGTTCTTCACGCACCCACGGTGGACTTGATGCTGCGGAGATGCTCCTCGATGTGGTTCAGGAGGATCCCGCCGACGATCTGCTCGGCGCTCATCGGCGGCATACCGGTGAGGACCGTCCCGCTCTTCCCGAGGTCGGCGTCGCTGAGCCCACGCAGGACCGCCGCGGCGGCAGCGGCGCTCTTCTTGTGCAGCGCGAGGGTCTCGGCCTTGGTGGCGTTCGCATGCTCCTTGGCGTGCTTCGCGTTCATGTCGTGGAGCATGTCCATCGTGAAGTTCGGCCTCGATTGTCCGCCCGCGACGCTCTTGATGATCCCGGCGATCCCCTCGTGCCCCCCCGCCAGATGGTGCGCGACCACGCCGACCGTCCATTTCTCCGACGACGTCGTCTTCTTCCAGTCGGCGTCGCTCAGGCGTTCGAGCACCGCGGTCGCTTCCCGCACCTTCGCCTCGAACTGCTTCGCCAGCGCTTCGGCCTTGGCTGCCATGCGGTCCTCCTTCGTCACGATGGTTCGGGGTCCCGTGTCGACGCTTCGATGATAACGCCGCGTTCAAGGGTTGACAGCGACGGGATGGTCCGCGATCTTCTTCACGCGAGGAGGTCAGTAATGAGAAGCCGGGTGCTCGGCTGGGCATCGCTCGTGCTGGGACTTTCGCTCGTGGTTCCTGGAGCGCGGGGCCAGGAGCGGGAGCCGGTGCGAATCGGCATCATCTACACGAACACCGGACCGCTCGCCCAGCTCGGCATCGACATGCGTGACGGGGCTCTCCTCTACTGGAGTCGGATCGGCAATCGCGCGGGCGGTCGCCGGGTCGAGGTCCTCACCGAGAGCACGGGCAGCAACAAGCCGGACGAGGGTCTCACCAAAGCCCGCAAGCTCGTGGAGCGCGATCGCGCTCACCTCGTCGGCGGGATCATCGAGACACCCGTCGCCTACGCGCTCCGCCCCTACGTGAGGGAGAAGAAAGTTCCACTCCTGATCATGAACGCGGGCGCGGACGGGCTCACCCAGAGGCAGTGGAGCGATCTGGTTTTCCGGTGCTCGTTCTCCAACAGCCAGGCCTCGCATCCCCTGGGCGAATGGGCGTACCGGCAGGGCTATCGCAAGATGGTGCTGATTGCCTCGGACTTCGCGGCTGGCCACGAGCACATCGGCGGCGTGGCCCGGACCTTCGTCGCAGCGGGCGGCCAGGTCATCCAGGAGCTCTATCCACCGCTGGGCGTCCCGGACTTCGTGCCCTACCTGACGCAAGTCCGGCGCGATACCGACGTCGTGGCCGTCGCGATCTTCGGGTCCGACGCCATGCGGTTCGTCACGCAGTACGCCGAGTTCGGCCTCAAGGGCAAGATCCCGCTGATCGCCAAGGGCGGTCTGACCGACGAGAGCTTCCTGGACAAGCTGGGCGATCCGGCCCTCGGCATCGTCGCGTCGTATCACTGGAGCGCCGCCCTCGACCTGCCGGAGAACCGGCGCGTGCGCGAGGCCTTCGAGAGCAAGCACAAGCGCCCCATGAACGCGCCGGCGGAACAGGGCTACGTCGGGTCGCAGATGATCGCCAGAGCGCTCGAAGCCGTGAAGGGCGACGTCGAGAATCTCGACGCGTTCCTGGCCGCCCTCAAGAAGATCGAGGTCGACGCGCCGCGGGGCAAGGTCAAGCTCGATGCGTTCCACAACCCGGTCCAGACCGTGTACCTGTTCCGGACCGAGCGCAAGGGTGGAGCGCTGCAGAACGTGCCGATCGCCAGCTATCCGAACGTGAGCCAGTTCTGGACCTGGTCGCCCGAGGAATTCATGGCCATGCCCGCCTACGTCGATCTGAAGGGCAAGTGGGCGAAGTGACAGGGAGGTGAGCATGCAGGTCTACGCGTTCGATCTGATGCCCTGGCCGCACCTCGCAGAGGCGTCCTACTACCCGGACTCGAACCGGCTCTACGAGCCGGCGCTCGGCCGGAAGGTCTACGACGAGCACTTCCGGCAGATGGAGCTCTACGAAGAGTGCGGCTACGACGCGATCTGCATCAACGAGCACCACGCCAAGCCCTACGGGCTCATGCCTTCGCCCAACCTGATCGCCGCCGCGCTCACCCAGCGGACGAAGAACATCAAGATCGGGATCTTCGGCAACCTGCCCGCGCTCCACGCGAATCCGATCCGGCTCGCCGAGGAAGTCGCGATGCTCGACGTCATGTCGGGCGGGCGCATCATCTCGGGCTTCGTGCGCGGGGTGCCTCAGGAGTTTCTCGCCTACAGCGTGCCGCTCGCCGACGCCCGGCCGCGCCTGACCGAGGCGTGGGATCTCGTCGTGAAAGCGTGGACGGAACGCGAGCCCTTCGAGTGGCGCGGCAAGTACTTCAACTATGACCGGGTCTCGATCTGGCCGCGCCCGCTCCAGCAGCCGCACCCGCCCATCATCCTGCCCGCCGACAGCGACGAGGGGCTCGAGATCGCGGCCAGCCGGCGGGTGCCGACCGGCTCCGCCTACCGATCGGTGGGCAGAGTGCGCGCCGTCCTCGGGCGTTACCGCGAGCTGGCCCGGAAGCACGGTTGGACGCCGGGGCCCGAGCACTGCCACCTGGTGCGCCACATATACGTGGCCGAGACCAACGCGCGGGCCCGGGCGGAAGCCGAGCCGCACCTCGACTACTTCTGGCAGAAGCTCCTGAGCTATCACCGCGGCTCCATGGCGCTCATGGGGCAGTCGCCGCCGCCGCGGCCGGCGCGGGTCGAGAAGGCCGAGGACGTGGCGCTCTACGAGTTCGACTTCGACCTCTGTCAGAAGGAAGGCATGTCGATCGTCGGCGATCCCGACTACGTCATTCGCGAGATCCGCGCGCAGACCGGCGAGCTGGGCGTCGGGGTCCTCGTGGGACTCTTCCAGTTCGGCTCGCTGCCGCACCAGCTCGCCCTGAAGAACATCCGGCTCTTCGGCGAGAAGGTCCTGCCGGCGCTCAGGCCGTGACCTTCTGGGTCACGCAAGCCCTGAACGGGATCTCGTTCGGCATGCTCCTGTTCCTGCTGGCCGCCGGGCTCTCGCTCATCTACGGCCTCATGCGCGTGCTGAACCTGGCGCACGGCTCCTACTACATTCTCGGCGGGTACGTGGGGCTCGCCACCATCCGGGTCACCGGGAGCTTCGTGCTCGCGGCCCTCGCCGCGACGGCCGTGGTCACGCTGATCGGCGTCGTGATGGAGCGCTTTTTCCTCCGCCGATTCGGGGAGCAGGAGCTGCCGCAGGCCCTCCTGACGTTCGGGTTCCTGCTGATCTTCGCCGATCTCTCGCTGTGGCTCTGGGGCGGCACGCCGCAGACGCTTCCGAAGCCCGCGATCTTCGAGCGATCGATCCGGATGGGCGCCATCGTCTTTCCGAGCTATCGCCTCTTCGTCATCGGCGTCGGCCTCGTGATCGGCCTCGGGCTCTGGTGGCTCCAGGAGGGAACGCGGCTGGGCGCGATGATCCGCGCCGGGGTGGACGACGCCGAGATGGCGCGGGGCACGGGGGTGAACGTCGGCCTCCTCTCCACGGCCGTCTTCGCGCTCGGCGCCTTTCTGGCCGCCCTCGGCGGCATCATCGGCGGGCCCTTCGTCGGCGTCTATCCCGGCGCCGACTTCGAGATCCTCGAGATGGCGCTGGTCGTCGTCATCGTCGGCGGCCTCGGCAGCCTCAAGGGCGCATTCGTGGGCGGGCTGCTCGTCGGCCTCCTCGACAACTTCGGCAAGGCGCTCTTTCCCGAGCTGGCTCTCTTCACGGTGTTCGCGCCGATGGCGATCATCCTCGCCATCCGGCCCACGGGACTGTTCGGCGTCCGGTGAAGACGCGCGTCGCGGTTCGATGGGCGGCGGCGCTCGTGGTTCTCATCGCGCTACCGGCCGTCCTCTCCTCGTATCAGCTCGGCCTGCTCACCAAGATGCTCATCTTCGGCATCTTCGCGATGAGCCTCGACCTGCTCCTCGGCTACGCCGGGCTCCCCTCCCTCGGCCACGCCGCGTACTTCGGCGTCGCCGCCTACACGGTCGGCCTGCTCTCCTTGCGCGTCGCCAACAATTTCTGGCTCGATTTTCCGGCGGGGCTCGCGATGGCCGCCGGCGTGAGCGCACTCTTCGGTCTCTTCGCGCTCCGGGCGCGCGGGAGCTACTTCCTCATGATCACGCTCGCCCTCGGCCAGGTGCTGTGGGGCATCGCCTTCGGATGGCGCTCGCTCACCGGGGGCGACGACGGCCTCCCGAGCGTGCCGCGGCCGCGCCTGCCGCTGCCGTGGGCGCTGACGGACGGCGGGCCCTTCTATTACTTCGTGCTAGCGTTCTTCGCCGTCTCCATCCTCGCCCTTTCGGTGATCGTGCGGTCGCCCTTCGGGCGCGCGCTGGTGGGCATCCGGGAGAGCGAGCGGCGGATGGAAGTGCTCGGCTACGACGTGTGGCGCTACAAGTACGTCGCCTTCATCCTGGCCGGGCTCTTCGCCGGGGTCGCCGGCAATCTCTTCGTCTACTTCAACGGCTTCGTGAGCCCGAGCTACCTCAACATCGTCTTTTCGGCCGCGGCCTTGCTGATGGTGATCCTCGGCGGCGCCGGCACCCTCGTCGGGCCCGCGCTCGGGGCCGCCGTCATCGTGTTTCTGGAAAACATGATCAGCGCGTACATGGAGCGCTGGGTCCTGGTGCTCGGCCTCATCTATGTGCTCGTCACCCTGTTCGCACCGAGCGGGCTGGTGGGTCTGGTCCGGCAGCGTCTGGGAAGCCATCCGGCATGATGGCCCTGCAGATCGAGCGGCTCTCCCATAGCTTCGGCGGGCTTCAGGCACTCAGCGACGTGAACCTCGCGGTCGCGCCGGGCGAACGGCTGGCCATCATCGGCCCGAACGGCGCCGGGAAGACGACGCTCTTCAACATCGTCACCGGCATCTTCCGACCCTCGGCCGGGCGGATCCGCCTGCTCGGCCAGGATGTGACGCGCCTGCCTCCCCACCGCCGGGCCCAGCTCGGGCTGGCCCGCACATTCCAGATCACCACGCTCTTCCCGCGGCTCACCGTGCTGGACAGCGTGCTGCTGGCCGTGCAGGGCCTGGACCCGGCACGCTTCACACTCCACCGACCGCGCGAGGCTTACGGCCACCTGCGCGAGCGCGCGGAGTCGCTGCTGACCGAGTGGGGGCTGGCCGACCGGTGCCACGCGGTGACCGGCCGGCTCTCGTACGGCGAGCAACGTCAGGTCGAGCTGATCCTGGCCCTGGCCGGCGCGCCGAAAGTGCTGCTGCTCGACGAGCCGACGGCGGGCCTGTCGCCCGCCGAGACGGCGTCGGTGGCGGAGATGATCCGGCGGTTCTCACGCGACACGACGATCCTCCTGATCGAGCACGACATGGATATCGCGCTCGAGCTGGTCGACCGCGTCACCGTACTCTTCCAGGGGCGTGTCCTCGCCGAGGGCACCAAGGATAAGATCCGGAGCGATCCGGAGGTCGCCGCCATCTACCTCGGGACCGACGATGATGCTTGAGGTCCAGGACATCCACACGAACTACGGGGAGAGCTATGTCCTGCAAGGTCTGTCCCTGCGCCTGGGCCAGGGGCAGGTCGTGGCCGTCCTCGGTCGCAACGGTGTGGGCAAGACGACTCTCATCCGCTCCATCATCGGCTTCACGCCGCCGCGGCGAGGGCGCATCCTCCTGCACGGCGAGGACATCACGCGTCTCGCTCCGCACGAGATCGCCCGCCGGGGCGTGGGGCTGGTCCCGCAGGGCCGGCGCATCTTCGCGTCGCTCGGTGTCGGCGAGCATCTCGAGATCGGCCAGCGCGCCGGCAACGGCGCCGGCTGGAGCTTCGATCGGGTGGTCGGGCTCTTCCCGCGGCTGCGCGAGCGCCTCCGGAACCGCGGCAACAAGCTCTCCGGCGGCGAGCAGCAGATGCTCGCCTGCGGGCGGGCGCTGGTGGGCAACCCCGACGTTCTCTTGATGGACGAGCCCTCGGAGGGGCTCGCGCCGCTCCTGGTGCGAGAGCTCGGACGCATCCTGGGCCGGCTCAAGGCCGGGGGGGCCTCCATCCTGCTCGTGGAGCAGAACCTCGCCTTCGCCCTCCGCATCGCCGACCACGTCTATCTCATGAGCAAGGGCAAGATCGTCCACGAGTCCCGCCCGGACGAGCTCCTGCGCAACGAAGAGGTCAAGGCGCGCTACCTGGGGGTGTGACGCCGCGCACCTACGTCGCTAACCCACCCGTCAGGCCGCCGAGCACCCCGAGGAGCTGGTTGAGCAGGCCGACGAGGTTCACGATGTTGGTGAGGACGGCGAGGATCTGGCAGACGAGGGCTCTTCGACGAGAAACTTCATGGGCCCCTTTGTCCGCTCGGACCCTCGGAACATAGACACCCGACCGTGCGGAGGCAATTCGCCAAATGCCTGAATATACTGTAAGCGTTCAGCCTGCGGAGGATCGGGACACGCGAGCGATCGAACCGATCGACGAGCGCACCAGGAAGCGGAGTGAAGCATGAGCATCGGGTCGCCGCCACCGAGGGCCACCGACATCGAGTGGGATGCCGGTGACCTCGGCTGCGGCGACCTCGTTCTCGACCTCCGCCGGCGCCTGGACGCGATGCGCCCGGGACAAGTGCTCAAGCTCATCGCCCGGGACTCGGGCGCCGCGGCCGACATCCCGGCCTGGTGCCGCATGACCGGACACACGCTGGTCGCAGAGCAGCATCCCCTGTACGAGATACGCCGAAAGGAGAACTGAACCATGGCGAACCGGTTCTGCGTCAACCTCACCCACGCGAAGGACAATCAGGACAAGGCGACGGTGGCCTTCGTGTTGGCCAACGCCGCCCTCGGCTCGGGCAAGGAGACGCTCGTGTTCCTGAGCGTCGAAGGCGTTCGCCTCGCGCAGAAGGGATACGCCGACGACATCCGCGAGGAGGGATTCGCCCCGCTGCGCGAGCTGATGGAGAACTTCGCGAAGGCCGGAGGCACGATCTACGTGTGCTCGCCCTGCTTCAAGAAGCGTAAGCTCGACGAGAACAACCTCGTGGGCGGCGCCGCGATCGTCGGCGGGGCGAAGCTCGTCGAGTTCCTCTCCGACGGGAGCCCCTGCCTGAGCTACTGAGCCGTCACGTCCGGCGGTCGCTCGGAGGCCGGCGCGTCGGCGCCCAGGAGGCGTCGGGCCTTCGCCTGATTGCCCAGGCGGCCGACTGCCACTACGATCCCAGGGGGAGGGCGGAGCCTCATGGACACGCACGCCTCGACCGCGGCGCCGACTCGCACTCGGCCCTTCACAGGCAAGGAGTTTCTCGAGTCCCTCCGGGACGGGCGCGAGATCTGGATCTACGGCGAGCGGGTCGAGGACGTGACCACGCATCCGGCCTTTCGCAATCCCGCCCGCATGCTCGCGCGGCTGTACGACGCGCTCCACGAGCCGGTCACGCAGGCGGTGCTCACGTGCGCGACCGATACCGGCTCCGGAGGCTACACCCACAAGTACTTCAGGGCGCCGGCCAGCGCCGACGATCTGGTTGCGGCCCGCGACGCGATCGCCGCCTGGGCGCGGCTCACGTACGGATGGATGGGGCGCTCGCCGGACTACAAGGCGGCCTTCCTGGCGACGCTGGGCGCCAACGCCGACTTCTACACGCCGTACCAGGACAACGCCCGGCGGTGGTATCGCGCGGCGCAGGAGCGCGTCCTCTACTTGAATCATGCCCTCGTGCAGCCGCCGGTGGACCGACACCGGCCGCCGGACGAGGTCGCCGACGTCTACGTGCACGTCGAGAAGGAGACCGACGCGGGGCTGATCGTCAGCGGCGCGAAGGTCGTCGCCACCGGCTCGGCCCTCACCCACGCCAATTTCATCGCGCATCCGTCGACCACGCCGATCAAGACCAAGGAGTTCGCCGCGGTCTTCATCGCGTCCATGGACACGCCGGGGGTGAAGCTGATCTGCCGTCCGTCCTACGCGATGACGGCCGAGGTGATGGGCAGCCCGTTCGATTACCCCCTCAGTAGCCGCATGGACGAGAACGACGCCATCCTGGTCCTCGACAAGGCACTGGTCCCCTGGGAGAACGTCTTCGTCTACGAGGACGTGCAGAAGTCGAACACCTTCTTTCAGGGCTCCGGCTTCTTCCCGCGCGCCATGTTCCACGGCTGCGTACGGCTGGCCGTCAAGCTGGACTTCATCGCCGGCCTGCTCCTGAAGGCGGTGGACGCCGTCGGCACCAGCGAGACGCGTAACGTGCAGGCGTCGATCGGGGAGGCGCTCGCCTGGCGCAATCTCTTCTGGGGGCTGACCGACGCGATGGCCCGCACGCCCGTGCCGTGGGCTGGCGCCACCGTCCTGCCCAACCCGGAATACGCGCAGGCGTACCGCGTCTTCTCGACCGTGGCCTATCCGCGGGTCAAGGAGCTCACCGAGAGCATCCTGGCGAGCGGCCTGATCTACCTCAACTCGCACGCCGTCGACTTCAAGACGCCGGCGCTGCGCCCGTATCTCGAGAAGTACCTGCGCGGCTCCGACGGGACCGACGCCGTGGAGCGCATCAAGCTGATGAAGCTTCTGTGGGACGCCGTCGGGACCGAATTCGGCGGGCGACACGAGCTCTACGAGCGGAACTACGCGGGCGCCGCCGAGACCATCCGCATCATCGCGTGGCAGATGGCGCACGAGAACGGCCGCGCGCGGGAGTTCCGCGGCTTCGCCGAGCAGTGCATGGCGGAATACGACCTGGACGGCTGGACTGCGCCCGACCTGATCACGCCCGAGGACGTCAATCTCTTTCTCAAGAAGCCCCGGTGATTCGAGAAGCCCCGGTGAAGGGAGCTGTCGATGGCCACGCCGCCCGCGAAAGAAGCGCTGCTCGCCGAGCTCGACCGCGTCGTGCGTGAGACCCTGACCTACTTCGAGAGCGCCGGCCGCGTCACCAGCGCGCGGGTCGACCGATGGCACGCGCGCGACGTGCTGATGCACTTCATCTACTTCCACGACGCGACCGCGTGGGGCTTCCAGTCCGTGGCGCTCGGTGGACCGCCCTGGCCCTTGCCGACGGACGCCGACGGGATCAACGAGGTGTGCCGGCGGCTCCACGAGCACGAAAGCTTCGACGATCTGTTGACCCAGGTTCGGCAGGCCCACGCTCGGCTCGGACACGCGGTTCGGAACGCGCCCGACCTCGACAAGCCGTGTTTTCGTCGCGCCAACGGAGAGGTCGTGACCGGCTGGCAGCGCCTGGAGGTGCTCGCCCGTCACTGGGCCGAGCACGTCCGGGAGCTTCAGGCGGCGGCCAGGGCTTGAGAAAGGGGGCCAAGACGGCTCAGACGAGCCCGGGGCGCGTTCAAAAAGCTTTCGTTTCTCCCGCCCGTGGCCTTACCCTCAAGATGAACGCAAACGCCGTCTCTCTGGAGGGAACCTATCGAGGGGCTAGGCACTCCGGGCCGAGTTGAAGGACACCCGCCTCGTCGCTTCCGATCACCGTTCGTACCCGCCAGCATCGACCTGAATCTCGGCCCGTCTCCCCCTGGCGCCTTCCGGCGCCTCCCGGCAGCGCGTGGTTCCGGCATAGGCAACGGACGTCCACTCACAAGGCAGGAGGTCCCGCAATGACGAGCATCCACGTCGGAGTCGAAGGAGACCAGCTGGCGATCAGAGTCGATATGGCAGAGGTGGCGCAGGAGCTCGGCCATCAGCTGGAGCAGTGCGAGCAGACGGCTGAGCGGGCTCGACAGCGCTGGGAAGAAAGCGAGTGGTACCTCGGGGAGGCCAGGACGATCATCGCCCGCCTGGAGGCTCAAGTACAGGCCCAGGCCGAGGCTCACGCCCAGCTGGACGCCATCCACCAGGAGGCGACGACACGCCTTCAGGAAGCCGAGCTGCAGCGAGACGATGCAATGCGGCACCTGGACGAGTCGCAGCGAGCCCACGAGGAGCTCCTGCAGCGGACGATTGAGCTCAAGGACCAACTCGCTGCCGCCCAGGCAGAAGTAGAAGCGACGCAGCAGGAACTGGAAGAACACAACGACCGTCCCGGTATCGAGCGGGATCACCCTCAGACCGTCGGCGCAGAACTTCAGGCGCTGGAAACAGCTTGCGAGCGTCGTCGCGCATCGCGGGTCCGTCGGTCCCATATCACCCTGGAGCTCCAGCGCCCTGACGGTGCGGTGCTGTTCAGCGGTCCCCTACGGGACATCTCTCGCACCGGTGTGGGATTCGACGGTAAACAACTCGCGAACGGCGCCCCCGACCTTCTTTGGGTGACGCTCCATCCTGAAGGCCTGGAGCGACCGATCGAGGCGCTCGCCCGCCTGTCCTGGCTGCGGCAGGACGAGTCGAGCGGGGGCTATGAGGGCGGCTGCGAGCTGATCGACGTATCCCCGGGGAGCCGCAGCGCCCTTGAGGAGGTATTCGGGCACTCCGTCTAGTCTCTCCCGAGTCGAAACGGTGTTGACGCCCCGACCTTCCCAGAGCGGGGCCTGAGTTATCGCCGACCGGTACGGCGCCGGGCGCGCGTAGGTGATCACCTGTCGCTCTGGGCGCCCCACCGCCCGCGTGTCGGTCCGCACGTAGCCCTGGCTGCTGAACGTCACCCGCCGACGAGGCCGCGGGGGTCGGTAGGGCGCCGAGCTTCATCGCAGCCACCGACGTCAGGATCGTCTTGACGCCCGTCAACACGATGACGGGAATTTCGGGCGCGGCTGCCTTGAGCTCCTTCAGAGTCTCGATCCCGTCGACTCCCGGGTGCAGAATATCCAGGAGCACCAGATCGACGGGCCGTGCCCGAACCGCATTGACGGCCGCTCCGCCGTCTGCAGCGTCAGCGACCTCATACTCCTCTTCGAAGACCAGATGCAGGGCTTCGCGGACTCCCGCGTCATCGTCGACGACGAGCACGAGCGGCTTCTCGGCGATTACATGAGCACCATCCCTTGTCAAGAAGGAGCCGCGCGATTCTTCCTGCGACCCAGTAGACTTGACGGAATGCATGCCCTGCGGATCTCTCTGCTCGTGAGCCTCGTCGCCGCGACGCTGGCGGCCGCCGATCACGGCGGCGCGCTGCGCAGCGCGCCCATGAGTCCCCTGACGGCAGCGCTCCTGTTCGCCGGGCTCGCGCTGCTCGTCGGCGCGGTCGTCATCGTGGTGTTCAGGGTGCTGACGAAAGGACGCTAATCTCACGACTCAGAAGTAACCGAACGCGCAGCAGGCTGCGCCCAGATCGCCCCAATTTCCCGCTTGACAACTTTATGCGTGGGCGCTCGCCTCGTGTCGGCAGCCCCTCGTGGATGCCGCCCCAGCGGTCCACAGAAGCGCGGAGATGTCAGCGCGGGCGCGTCCGCCGAAAAAATGTCGGCCGGGCCGCGATCGCCGCTCGGTGTGCCTCGGAGGTGGCTCGAAAACGCAGGTGTAGAGTCGCCCCAGTAGAGTCGGAGTAGGGATTGAGATTGCTCACAACCCCCTCCACAGATCCCAGCGAGCGGGATTACCGCACTGGGCTCTTGCCTCAGGTGACAACGCCAAGTCGCCTCAAGGGATACGGATGGTAAATGCGTGGAGGAGGCAGCCAGCGCCGAACGAGCCGCTCCATCCGCTCCCAGGTGATGCGAGCGGTCTGGCGACGACGCCGCAACGCGCGGCACCAGAGCCGCCCAACCTGGGAACGGAAGGTGGACAACGCCGGGCCGTTCATGGGCACCCCGTAATACCGCAGATGCCCCTCCACGACCGAGCGCAGCCATCTGCCTGTCTCCGGGATCGGAGCGTGCAGGCGACGCCGAAGCTCAGCTTTCACCTCGCTCAGCTTCGTCTGCAGCCTCTTCCGGATCGTCTGCCTCACCACCGTGAACCGCCCATTCCGCTTCTTCCCGCAGATGTCTTCAGCCGTCCAGACAGGTCCGCGAGGTTCTCCTCGTGGGCCTCCCCGTAGTGCCTCCATGTCTCCCCGTCGATTCCCGGCGCGGCGTCTCGCTTCAGCGCGTGGTACGCCGCCTTCAGGCGCTCGACGTTGTAGACATGGTGCAGCAGCGTCGTGAACCGCACCTGCTTGTCCCGCTCAGCTACCTGCCGTACCCGCTCCAGCGCACTGCGCGCACCGACCCGGTCCTGTGCCCGGGGTGCGATTTGCTGGCTCGGGTTCCCTTTGGCCAGGCCCCTTCCCTCCACCCCCTCCGCGGCCGATGCGCCGGCGTCGTTCGGAGGCTTCGCTGGTACTACGGGCCTGTCCGACCGCCTCGGACCGTTCATCGCCGGCGTGTGTCCATCGACTTCCCGGCGCAGCCCGCCGCACCATCAGCGGCGGGCAATCCGAGGCTCTCCCGGTTCTCGCACGAGGTGTGTCCGCACATGCTCGGGGTCTCTGACCGCGCGGAGCCTCGACCCGTCTTGCGCGCGCGACGTGTCGAGTGTGGCCTTCCGCTTCCCCCTACTGCGTCGGCGCTCCGGAGTAAGCGACTTTCGCGGCTGAATACCCGGCCTGCACGTTCCCCTGTCAACGTTTCGCCTCCGTCCTTGCGGGCGCCGCCGCATGACTCGGGGCCGGTGTGGGTCGCTGGCCCTTCACCGTACGACTCTTTCATTCGCAACACCTCGCCGGTTTAACCCGGCACACAGGGGGACTCGCCATGGAAATGTTCTCACTCGATCGGCTAGGTGACGAGATCGCCGAGCTGTCGGCTCACCTCGACGCGGCGACGGCGCACCTCCTCGATCTCATCCGCGAGTTCGACGCCCGCGAGGGCTGGAACACCGGCTTTCGCTCCTGCGCCGCCTGGCTGAGCTGGCGGGTGGGGCTCGACCCGGGGGCGGCCCGCGAACGCGTCCGGGTGGCGCGGGCCCCGGGGAACACTGCCGCGGCTGGCCCAGGCCTTGGCGCGGGGCGAGCTCTCGTACGCCAAGGTCCGGGCCCTGACCCGGGTGGCGACGCCGGAGACGGAGCAGCGTCTACTGGCCGTGGGGCGCGCCGGCACGGCGGACCATGTCGAACGCATCGTCCGTGGCTGGCGCCGGGTGGACCGGAAGGCCGAGGCGGCCGAGGTCTCCCGACGGCATGCGAGCCGCGCGCTGCACGTGTATCAGGACGAGGACGGCATGGTGACTCTCCGAGGGCGGCTGACTCCCGAGGTCGGCGCAGTGCTCATGCAGGCGCTCGGCGCGGCTCGCGAGGCCCTGTATCAGCACGCTCGCGGAAAGGACGCGGACGTCACCACGACGGACGTTTCCGCGGAAACGCCTCCCATGGCCCAGCAGCAGGCCGACGCGCTGGCGCTGCTCGCGGACACGGCCCTCCACCACGGCATCGATCCCGGCGTTCCGGCGGAGCGGTACCAGGTTGTGGTCCACGTCGATGCCCCAGCCCTCGCGGATCCCGATCAGCCCGGCCAGTCCGTCCTCGAGGACGGCGCGCACGTTTCCGCGGAAACGTCGCGGCGCCTGGCGTGCGACGCGAGCCGCGTGGTGATGCAGCACGGTGTCGACGGCCATGTCGTGGAGGTCGCTGCTCGGACCCGCACGATTCCCCCGGCGCTCCGGCGGGCGCTCCACCACCGAGACCGCGGCTGTCGCTTCCCGGGCTGCGGAATGCGATTCGGCCAGGGCCATCACATCTGTCACTGGGCGCAAGGGGGCCCCACCACGCTCTCGAATCTCGCCTTGCTCTGTCGGCGGCACCACCGCGCCGTTCACGAGGAGGGCTACCAGCTCGAGCGACAGCCCGATGGCGAGCTTCGGTTCCACCGGCCGGACGGCCGGCTTCTGCCCGAGATCCCCCGTCCTCCTGAAATACCTAGCGATGCAGTGAAGGTCCTGCGAGCGCGACACGATGGGGAGGGGCTTGTCCTGCACGCGCGGACCGCCACCCCGCGTTGGCTGGGAGAGCGCCTGGACGTGGGCTGGGCGATCGACGTCTTGCACCCCTTGGCGCTGCCTTCGGCGATCTCCGCGAATCTCTAACTCAGGACACTAGCCGGCCCTCAGAGCTCGGCGACGTCGATGGCCTGGCCACTCGCGGCGCTCCGGGCCACGGCGTCGGTGAACTCCATGTAACAAACGCCTCCTCGAAGGTCGTGCGGGTGACATGGTAGGATCGGAGGCACTATGGCCCACAAGGGAATGAAGTTCGGAATCTTCCTGGCGCCGTTTCACCGGATCGGCGAGAACCCCACGCTGGCCCTCGGCCGCGACATGGAGCTCATCGAGTGGCTCGACTACCTCGGCTATGACGAGGTCTGGGTCGGCGAGCACCACTCGGCGGGATGGGAGCTGATCGCCTCGCCCGAAATCTTCATCGCCGCCGCCGCCGAGCGCACCCGCCACATCATGCTCGGCTCGGGCGTGACGAGCCTGCCATATCACCACCCGCTCCTGGTAGCGCAGCGCTTCGTCCAGCTCGACCACATGACGCGCGGCCGCTCCATGCTCGGCTGTGGCCCGGGTGCGCTCGTGTCCGATGCCTACATGCTCGGCATCGAGCCCGTGACCCAGCGCCCGCGCATGGACGAGGCGCTCGACGCCATCATGCTCCTCCTGCGCTGCGAGGAGCCCGTGACGATGAAGACCGACTGGTTCGAGCTGCGGCAGGCGCGGCTGCACCTGGCGCCCTACACCGAGCCGTGCTTTCCGATCGCCGTCGCGAGCGTCATGACCCCGGCGGGCGTGGTCGCCGCGGGCCGGCACGGCCTCGGCGTGCTCTCCCTGGGGGCGGGGCTCCCCGGCGGGCCCGAGGCGCTGGCCAACCAGTGGAAGCTCGCCGAGGAGACCGCCGCGAAGCACGGCAAGCGCATGGACCGGAAGGAATGGCGACTCGTCGTCAACGTGCACGTGGCCGAGGACGACGACGAGGCGCTGCGCCAGGTCCAGCGCTCGGAGCGGCACGAGACGATCACCTATTTCGAGGAGACGCTCGGCCGACCGCCGGGCCGCTCGGACGATCCGCTGACCGAGGGCGTGAAGATGGGCACCACGCTCGTCGGCTCGGTCGACACGGTGGTGCGCGGCATCGAGCACCTCCAGCGTCTGAGCGACGGCGGCTTCGGCGGATTGCTCTTCCGCGCCCACGAGTGGGCGACGCGGGAGCAGACGTTGCGGTCCTACGAGCTCTTCGCCCGTCACGTCATGCCGCGCTTCCAGTTCTCCACCGAGACGACGCGCGGGTCGAACGAGTGGGCGCGCGACAACCGCAAGACGATCTTCAGCCCGAACGTGGAGGCGATCCGTCGCGCCTTCACCGACGCCGGCCGCCAGGTGCCGGCCGAGTTCAAGCAGCGCACCTCGGGTGCGCGGGACGAGGAGCCGGCGGCCGGCTAGGGCCGATCGCACCGGGCTATCGCACCCTGTTCTCGATCGCCGGGACGGTCTTGATGTACTGAGCGATCGCCGCAGCGTCGGCCTCCGTGAGGTCTTTGTAGCCGGCCGACGTGCCCTTGATGACCACCTGCATGAGCGAGAACGCCGCCTGACCCGAGGGCTTCACGCCCGTTCGCAGGAATTGCGCGATCTGCGCCTCCGTCCAGCGGCCGATCCCCGTGTCGAGGTGAGACGTGATGTTGGCCGGCAGGCTTCCTTCCGGCCCGGGCCCGCCGGCGAGGAATTTCGTCGCGTCCTGCGAGCCGCCGATTCGCCGTGGCGTGTGGCATTCGGCGCAGTGGGCGGCCCCCTTGGCGAGGTACTCGCCGCGTTCCGGCCCGCCTCGCGGCGCCTCTTTCAGCGCGGGACCGACCCGAATCATCGGGATGGGAATCTTCAGGGATCGCGCCGGTACGGGAGCCTTGATCGGTTTCACGCTCTTCAGATAGGCGACCAGCGCACGGGTTTCATCGTCGGCGATACTGGCGAAGTACTCGTACGGGTGGATCGGGAAGAGCCTCGAGCCGTCGGGCCGCTCCCCGCGCCGTATCGCGTCCGTCACCTGCGCGTCGGTCCACCGCCCGATCCCGGTCTCGGGGTCCGGGGTGATATTCCGCGAGTAGACGACGCCGAAGAGGAGCTCGAATTTCATGCCGCCCGCATTCAGCCCGAGCGCGTCGGGCGGCGTGTGGCAGGCGCATCCCCCCGCGGCCCCGAACACGTACTTCCCGCGGGCAACGAGCTCCGGGTCCGCCGCCGAGGCCGGCGCCGAGCAGAGCGTGAGGATGATGGCGGCCATCACCATCACGACGGGCGGGCTTGTCATGGAGCCGCGACGGTGTGGGCCTTCAACGCGGGCAGTTTCATGGCCGACAAGTATGCTACAAGCGCGACCGCGCCGCTCGCCCCCGACCTGCTATCATCCAGGGCTGGGAGAAAGGAGACGGCGCATGGATACCGGGTACACGCTCGACCAGTTCCTCGCCGACACGCGGGCGACCATCAAGACGAAGGGCGTCCCCTCGGGGCTCGCCGAGATCCGTGACCACCTGGAGAAGCTGCTCCGCAATCCCGAGCTGTTGAAGAAGCACATGGGCGACCCGGTGCCGTACAAGGAGCGCACGACGATCGGCCACGATCCGGAGACCGACGTTCACGTGCTCGTCCATGGCCGGGAAAAGGGCGGGAAGTCCGTCCCGCACGACCACGGCCCGTGCTGGGTGATCTACGGCAACTACAAGAATCCGACGCGGATGCGCCGGTGGCGCCGCCTGGACGACGGGAGCAAGGCGGGCCACGCGGAGCTCGAGCTCCAGCGCGACTTCATGAACGACGCCGGCCACGCCGCGGTGTTCGCGGTCGGCGACATCCATTCGATCGAGTACGGCGACGACACCTTCTTCATCCGGGTCACCGGCGGTGACGTCGAGAGCCAGAAGACGCTGCGCTTCGACCTCGACAAGAAGAGCGTCCAGGTCGCCGACCGCGCCCTCGGCCAGCGGTAGTGCGGGCCGAGACGACAACGATCTAGAGAGGACCCGAGAATGTCCTACGACCTGGTGATCAAGAACGGAACGGTGGTCGACGGATCCGGTCTGCCGCGGTATCGGGCCGACGTCGGGGTGCGACACGGTCGCATCGTCACGATCGGCCGCATTCGAGAGCGCGCCCGCGAAGTGGTCGACGCCGAGGGCCAGGTGGTCACTCCCGGCTTCGTGGACGGCCACACCCACATGGACGCGCAGATCTTCTGGGATCCGCTCGGCACCTCGTCCTGCTGGCACGGCATCACCTCGGTCGTGATGGGCAACTGCGGCTTCACCCTCGCCCCGTGCGCCGAGGAGAACAAGCATCTCGTCGTCCGCAATCTCCAGCGCGCCGAAGACATCCCGCCGGCCGCCATGGAGGCGGGCATCGAGTGGCGCTGGACCACGTTCCCCGAGTTTCTCGACTGCCTCGACTCCCTGCCCAAGGGCATCAACTACGGGGGCTACGTCGGCCACTCGGCCATACGCACCTACGTGATGGGCGAGCGGGCGTTCGAGCAGCCGGCCAGCGAGGACGATCTCAGGGCGATGGAGCGCGAGGTGCGCGACGCCGTCCGCGCCGGGGCGATCGGGTTCACGACCTCGCGGTCGCCGGCTCACGAGACTCCCGACGGGCGTTACGTCGCGAGCCGTTTGGCGACGTGGGACGAAGTACGGCGGCTGGTCGGCGTCATGAGCGAGCTGAACGCCGGGCTCTTCGAGATCGCCGGGGAGGGCGTGGACCGGGCGCCGGACGATCCGGGGCTGCGCGATTACCACGTTCGCCTGCGCGATCTCGCCGTCGAGACCGGGCGCCCGGTGACGTTCGGGGTCTTCAGCCGTCGCGGCGTGCCGGACGTCTGGCGCAAGTACCTCGGTCTGCTCGACGAGACCGCCGCCGCCGGCGGGCGCATGTTCGCGCAGGTGCACAGCCGCTCGCTGAGCGCGCTGCTCTCGTTCAAGACCCAGATGCCCTTCGACCGGCTTCCGGTGTGGAAAGAGCTCCGCGCGCTGCCGCTCGCCGAGCAGCGGCGGCGGCTCCACGACCCCGAGCTGCGCCGCCGGCTCATCGAGGCCTCGGGGGCGCGCGACGATCGGCGCACCGTCGGGGCGGAGGCCCGGCCGGCCGACTACGACTGGCTCCTCGTCTTCGACAGCGTGGAGGGGCCGCATCGCACGGTCGCCGAGGTCGCCCGCGAGCGCGGCCAGCATCCGGCCGAGACGATGATCGACCTGGCGCTCGCGAAGGATCTCGATCTCTTCTTTCTCCAGCCGGTCGCCAACGAGGACCAGGACTACGCCCTCGAGCTCATGCGGCACCCGCGCGCCGTCGTCACGTTCTCCGATTCGGGCGCGCACGTCTCGCAGCTCATGGACTCGTCGCTGCAGACGCACCTGCTCTATCACTGGGTTCGCCGGAAGCAGGCGTTCACCCTCGAGCAGGCGGTGCGGATGCTGACGCTGGTGCCGGCCACGCTCTGGGGCTTTGCCGACCGCGGGCTGATCCGCGAGGGGATGGCGGCCGATCTCGTCGTCTTCGATCCCGAGACCATCGCGGCGGAGATGCCGGAGGTGGTCGACGACCTGCCCTCCGGCGCGCGTCGGCTCGTGCAGCGCGCGCGGGGCATCGCCGCGACGGTCGTCAACGGCGAGGTCCTGCTGCGCGACGGCAAGCACACCGGCGCGCTACCCGGCCGGCTCCTGCGCGGGCCCGTCGCCCGGAGGGCGTGAGCCGCCGCGCGAACATGCTGATCGTCGACGCGCAGGTGATGCTCGCGCGGCGAGGAAACATCGCGGTCAAGGCCTCGGCGCTGCGGTGCTATTCCACCGAGTCCTATCCCTTCCCCGGCCTCCACGCCCACATTCGTCGGGTGTACGACGCGTTCGGGTCGCGGCGGATATTCCGGGGAACCGACTGGACGCGGTTGCCGTGCCCCTGGCGTCAGGCGGTGACGCTCTTCACCGAGGAGTTGCCCTGGCTCTCCGGCGAGGACAAGGAGTGGATCATGGGACGGGCGATCTGCGAGTGGCTGGGCTGGCCCCCGCCCCGGGCTACCTGATCGGATAGAGTCCGCTACCGGGCGGGCGCTGCCGCAGCATCGAAGACGGGGTTCTCCGTCCGATCGACCAGCGCTTCGTCGCCCTCCGTGGGGAGCATCTCCGCGTAGTTCTGCGCGCCATCGATATCGCTCGCCCAGACCTCCCGCGGCAGCTCGTAGAGCACCTCGATGCCGTGACCGTCGGGATCCGCGATGTACACGCTATGAGTCATGCCGTGGTTGACGCGCCGAAGGAAGGGCACCCCCTTCGACCGGAGAAAGGCGAGCTGCTTCAGCCACGATTCACGATCGGGCCACGCGATCGCCACGTGGTTCAGCCCGATCCGGCCCGGCATCAGGCTCCATTGCTCAGGAGCGCCGCTGCGGTCGCCGTTGGCCTCGGGGACTTCGGCCAGTGCCAGGTCGTGATGAGTCACGTCGCCCTGTGCGTCGAGCCCGCTGTAGAAGCGCATCTTCGGCCGCTGGCGTCCGGGTATCGGCTTGAGCTCGGCGACACAGCGAAAGCCCATGATGTCGGTCCAGAACCGGTGCGACGCCTCGAGGTTTCGCACGTTCAGGACCATGTGGTTGATGCCGCGCGGCGGCTGGGCGTGGCTCGGGGCTGAGGAACTTTTCGCGGCGTCGTTGGCCATGGTGCCCTCCATGTTCGGCGAACTCCCGGTCGACGGGTCTCGGGGAACGGCACGCGCATTGTACGGCACGTGGCGCTGGATTGCACGCGGGCTGGGCCGTGGACTCCGCCGCCGCTCAGGACTCTCGGGGACGAAACAGCCGTCTGTGCACGTCGAGCCGCGCGGTGGTTTCCGCGTCGAGCTCACCCGTCACCGGAAGCTTCTCAGCGCTCTGGTACTTCGCGAGCGCCGCGCGCGCCGTCATTCGGCATGACGAGCACCGTCGGCATGACGAGCACCGCAAGGCCCCCACGAGTCTCTGCTTCACGGTCTCGCTCCCACACGGCTTCATAGTGTGGTTCCCATGCCCGAGCACGGTTGGATCGGTCAGGACCGCCGAGACCCCACAGCGCCAGGCTCGGCGCCCGCTCAGTAGAGCTCGAACTGGCCGCCCAACAGGCTGGCGGTCGTGCCGAGGAGCGTCGACGCGCAGTCGCGGCAATAGGCCACCGACTCCAGCGTGATCGCACACGCGGCACAGCACCCGGCCCGCACTCCAGGCAGCCGAAGCGATGCGACGCCGGCGCCACGTTGCGACCGCAGTGACAGCGCTCGGTGATCTCGTCGACTTCGCCGGCGCGAGCCATGCTCATCGCGGTCCCTCCCCGAGCGTCACGGCGGATCGCCGAGTCATGGTCGGCACGACGCCGATCCGGGACTCGATCCGCACGTCGGGTCGCAGGTGCGACGCCTCACGCTCGACGAGGTGGAGCGCGGCCCTGCGAAGATCATCGGACGGCACCTGCCCGGCCACCTCGACCGTGACCGGCGACCCCTTCCACAGCGGGACGCGCGCTGTCGGGGTGATCGGCAGGCTGAATAGCGCCGGGTCGCGGAGAACCGCGTCAGCGAGCTGGGCCTGCACCACGACGGCTTCGCTTTCACGCTGACGCTTGAGATCGAGGATCTTCATGAGGGCGCCGAGGATCAGCAGCACGGCGATCGCCCCGATCACGAACGCGGCCGTGGCTCCGTCGCGTTGAGCCTCGCCGGACGCCGACGGACCGCTGACAACCTGTGACAGACCATGGAATGTCTTCATTGGCGTGACCTCCCCTCTCCCGTGCGCGTGCGAAGTCCGTGCCACACCCGCGCGATCGACCTGCCGAGGAATTCCAGCGGCTCGGACCGCACACCGGGGTGCGGAGCGAGCGACACCGGCAACTTCTACATGGAAGGACAGCAACTTCTACACGGAAGGACCGCAAGTTCTACACGGACGGCGACGATGGATACGATGCGGCTCGTCGGCTGTCTCACGAAAGACCCCGAAATCCCTGAGCAACGCTGCCTGGCATTCGCGTTGCTCCATCGGGGGCGAGCCCAACGGCTTACGGGCTGATTCACAGACCATCAGACCAAGGAGGTCACCATGATCCGAGTCGTGGCAGTGGCAGTCGCGCTTCTGATGACAGCGTCGCTCGCCGTCTCCATGGGGATGAGCCAGACCAGGACCGACCTGGCCGGACCGAGGGGCGAAGGGACGCAGCCGCAGGCGGATCAACCGAAAACGATGGAACAGAATCACGACGCAATGGGCCGGAAGATGGGCCAGGTCGAAGGCACGATCAAGATGGTGCGCGGCAGCACGGTCACGCTCGAAGACGGGACCCAGCTGTCCATTCCAGCCTCGGTCAGGGTTGCCCAGGACCTGAAGCCGGGTGCCCAGATCAGCGTTGAATATGAGGAAAGGGGCGGTCAGAAGATCGCTACTTCCATTCAGATCAAGGGATAGGGCATTCCTCGCGAGGAGGAGAACATGACGAAGCTCGTTTCCGGACTTTGTACACTCGCCCTGTTGGCCGGCGCCGCGGCAGGACGCACGGACTCTGGCCAGGGTGGTCGGATAGGCCAGCGCTCGACCAGTGATCGCACGCCTGCGGCTTCGCCGCCGACCTCGCCCTCTGACGGCTCGTCGGGCAGCCCAGCGCCCGGGAGCGTCGAGACTCCGAGCACGCCCAGCTCGCCCGGCGCACCCGGCTCCGCGGGTCGGTAGCCCTCGTCTCGTCAGCCTCGCGGCGGCCTTCCGCCGCGAGGCTCCGTCTCCACAGGTCGGACGCAGTCAACTTGTCCTTCGAAGGAGATCGCGCTGCTGGTCGTGCGCCGGACCCTGGGCATCGCGTGCGTCCTGGCCGTGATCGCCATCCCGATGGGCGGCAGCAGCGGCCGGGTCGTTCTACCCCTCTGGCTCGATCCGATCTCCCTGGCGCCCCCGTCCGACGCGCGAGCGCTCGGCTCCACCCAGGCGGCCGTGCGCGGTGTCGCGGCCATCATGGCGAAGAACTTCGGCCTCGCGGTCCCGGACAGAGTGACGGTGTACGTGTACACCGGACGACAGGCCTTCGAGCAGGGTCTGATCCAGGACGCTCGTGTCTCGCCGGTCCTCGCCGCGAAGCTGAGCGACTTCGCGATCGGAGTCGGCGGGCGAGGTCAGATGCTGAAGGGCTACTTCGTGTCGTTCGCACACTCATCCGATCGGCGTGCGAACTTTCGACGGGCGTTCGGCGAATCCATCACCGACTTCGAGTCCGGCATGTTGGACCGCCTGAACACAACCCTAGGCTCGACCGTCCCGAGCGCGCCCGCGGAGATCTCGCCCTCGAGCGCCGTGTCATCGGTTCCCTGAAGGCGCGGACGGGACTAGTTCGTCCGCTCCGGCGTGTCGACCGTCTCGCCGCGAAGCTTCCGGTAGAACGAGGCGAGGCTGATCCCGAGCAAGCGAGCCGCCTTGCGCTTGTCGGACTGCGTCGCGGCCAGGACGTCCATCAGATGCTGGCGCTCGAACTGACGCACGGCGCCGCGAAGATCCTGGGGCAGCGCGCCATGGGGCGAGCCCTGGTCGGGGGACAGGTCGCGAAGGGAGATGAGGTCGCCGCTGCCGAGGACCATGGTCCGTTCGAGGACGTTCTCGAGCTCGCGGACGTTGCCCCGCCACGGCCGGCCGATGAGCGACCAGAGCGCGTCTCGCTCGACGCCGAGGCATCGCATGCCGAGCCTGGCGTTGAGCCGGTCGACGAGGTGATCGACCAGGATCGGGATGTCGCCGCGTCGCTCGCGCAGCGGCGGCACCGTGAGGTGCACGACGTTCAGCCGGTAGAACAGATCCTCGCGGAACCGTCGGGCCTCGACCTCGCGACCGAGATCGCGGTTCGTGCTGGCGATGATCCGGGCGTCCACCGGCACCGGCCTGGTGCCGCCCACCGGCAGCACGCCCTTGTCTTCGATGACCCGGAGCAGCTTGACTTGGAGGGGCAACGGCAGCTCGCCGATCTCGTCCAGGAACAGCGTGCCGTGGCTCGCCGTCACGAAGAGTCCGGGGTTCGCCTGCACCGCCGTCGTGAAGGCGCCGCGCACGTGGCCGAAGAGCTGGCTCTCGAGCAGCGTCTCCGGGATCGCGCCGCAGTTGACCGGGATGAAGCTGCTGTCGTGGCGGGAGCTGGCGGCGTGAATCGCGCGAGCGACCAGGTCCTTCCCGACGCCGCTCTCGCCGGTGATCAGCACGTTGCTCGACGTCCGGGCCGCCAGCCCGATCTGCTCGCGCACGGACCGGATCGCGTCGCTCTCCCCGACGAGCGTGTGGCCGGCGGACGGCGCCTGCACCGCCCGCCGCACGAGTCCGTCTTTCCAGATTGTCTCTCGATACTGGAGCAGGCGCTGCACGCGCTCCTTGAGCACATCGACCGAGAATGGCTTCTCGAGATAGTCGCACGCGCCTCCACGCAGCGCCGTGATCGCGGTCTCGAGCGCAGCGTACGCGGTCATCACGATGACCGACACGCGCGGATTCAGGACCCGCGACCGTTCGAGCACCTCGAGGCCGTTGAGGCCGGGCATCACGATGTCGGTGACGATGACGTCGAAGTCCTGCTCCTCGACGCGGGTCAGGGCCTCCTCGCCGCTCCCGGCCGTTGCCACGCGATAGCCCTCGGCCGCGAGCGACCAAGTCAGGATGTCCTGGATCGCGGGCTCGTCGTCCACCACGAGGATCGACGCGGTCATCGCTTGATCACCTTCAGTCTCAACGCTGACGCAGCCCTGATGCTGCGAGGACATCCGGTCGCTGGCGGGCACGTCCCGCTCGACGCGGAGGACGGCAGTTGCGCGCACCGCGCAACGGTTCTCCACTCGAGCCGGACTCTAACACAATAGCGCCTTCCGTCGCCACGATACAAGGCACATCGCGCAGAATTCTAGTCATCGTGGCGGGCGGGAGCTCGATCCTCATGTTGTGTAGATTTTGCCCGGTGGTGAAAAACGAGACAGCCCCGTGCGGCTCCCTCTGATCTGACAACCGCGCGCTCGGCGCGTGCGGCGTCACCCGCGTCGGCTCGCGTCAGGGCAGCGCCAGACCGCGCCGGGCGAGTTCACCTTCGAGATCCAGCTCGGTCGTGCGTGCTGACGCGCCGCCCGGCACCGTCCAGAAGATCTCGAATTCGAGCCCATCGGGATCTTTCGCGTACAGCGACAGGCTGACGCCGTGATCGGACGCGCCGACCAGCGCTCCGGCCTCGGCGAGCCGCTGTCGCGCGCGCGCCAGGTCGACGAGGTCGCCGACCTCCCAGGCGGAGTGGTACATGCGCGCCACGCGCTCGTCGGGGTACCGCACGCCACTTTGCTCGAACAGGCCGAGGTGATGGTCGTCCGCGGTTCCGGGGATCTTCAGAAAAGCCGCGTTCGGATACAGGCGCTGGACCTCGAAGCCGACGATGTCGCAGTAGAAGCGCACGCTACGCTCGACGTTCGAGACCCACAGGACCAGGTGCTGCAGGCGTTTGAGGCCCGTGCCGGTCGCCGTCGCGCTCATCGTGGAGTCTCGTGAGGATACTCGACGCTGACAGTGATGGCCGCACACGCGATGAGCGTGTCGGAGGTCGGGGAGCGGAGTCCGCCGTTGACGGCGCGGACGGTCACCTCACCGTGCGGAAGCTCACGCCGAACGACGTCGACCTTGACCGAGTCCGGGTCCGGGACACCGATGGTCACGTCGACCAGCATGCGCCCGCCGCGCTCACGGACCTCCTGGAACAGCGGCAGGCTCGAATGCCGGATGGCGTCCGACACCGCGCGGCAGGCTGCCTTGGTGGCGTCGCGCCCGTGGACGTCGACGCCCATCCCGAACTCGAGTACGCATGGCTTCGCGGTCACGTCCCACCTCCGTGTGATCGGCTATTCGCTCGTCCCCATCCGGGTGGTCTCGACAAACTGCTCGGTCGCGTCGTCGATGGCGCGGCCGGAGCGGCCGCGGGCCTTCAGGACATACAGCCCCTGTGGATCGACCGTCGCCTTGACCGGAGGCGGCAGCTTCATCTCGTACGTGACGGGACGGCGGTGGTCGGCGAGCATGAGCGCCGGATCGTACACTTGATTGAACTTCCAGAGACTCCGAACGAAGTTCGTCTGGCCGCGCGCCAGCTGGCCAGCCACGATCGCCAGTAGACCCCGGAGCGCGCTCCACCCGAGGTGCTTCATCGAGAGCACGCGCTGCGTCCGGATCAGCTCGTCGTAGAACTCGGGGAGCGGCAAGCGTGTCGGCAGGACCGCGTGCTGGATGTCATAGAGGCGGTAGTCCCGCGTATGGATACGGCGCGCCTCCGTGTGCCAGGTCTCCGTGCCCGGGTAGGGCGTGTTGACCGAGATGTTCACGATCTCGGGGATCTCCATGCACCACCGGCGAACCACGGCGAACCGGTCGCGGTCCCAGTCGGGATCGGCGATGAGGTTGATCGCGACCGTGATTCCGAGCGAGCGCGCGAACTCGAGCGCTTCGAAGGCCTTCCCGAGGGAGATCCGCTTGCGGTACTTGCGCAGGCCCTCCTCGTCGATGGCTTCGAGCCCGAGGAACATGTACCGCAGCCCCAGCCGGGTCCAGAACTTGAACACGTCCCGATTGCGCAGCAGGACATCGCCGCGGGTCTCCAGATAGTATTGCTTGCGAATCCCGCGGCGCGCGATGGCCTCGCCGATCTCGAAGCCGTGCTTGGCCTGCACGAAGGCCACGTCGTCCACGATGAAGACGCCGGATTCTTTGACCGAGGCGAGGTCCTCCACCGCCCGCTCCGGGCTGACCACCCGGTAGCTCCGACCGTAGAACGTCCACGCGCTGCAGAACGAGCAGTCCCAGGGACAGCCGCGGGCGAACTCGATCGACGCGCAGGGATCGAGCGTGCCGAGGAAGTACCGGCGACGGTGCCGGAGCAGATCGCGGGCGGGCATGAGATCGTCCAGGTTGTCCACGAGACGAGGCGGCGGCCCCTCCCCGTCGAGCGTGACGACGCCGGCCACCTTGGCGACCGCACGGCGATCATGCTCGATCGCTTCGAGCAGCGGGACGATCGACGCCTCGCCCTCGCCCTTCACGACGCAATCGATCGCCCCCCCGGCGTGCTCGAGGAGCTCCTGCGCGGTGAAGGAGGCGCTGTGGCCCCCGACGAGCACAAAGGTTTCGGGCCACCTGGCGCGGGTCAGCTTCGCGAGGTCGACGATCTCCGGAACGTTCGCCAGGTAGTTACAGGAGAACGCCACGACGTCCGGCCGCCAGTGGTCGATGAGCCTCACGTAATCCTTGTGCGTTTCCGCCTGCAGGTCGATGAGCTGGACCTGGTGGCCGGCCCGGCGGACGGCCGCAGCGATCAGCTCGAGCCCGAGCGGTTCCAGCCGCAGGTAGATCTTCGTGTACATCAGGGGACCGGGGTGAACGGCCAGGAATCGAATGGCTCGATGCCTCCAGTACGCCTATTGTCTCTCGTCAGCCAACGGGACGCCCGGGAACCTGCTCGCCGGTCGCGGCGGCATGGCCGCTACGCGCGCACCGCCCCGGGCCGTCCATCTTCGACCACGAACGTGGCCAGGGTGTCGACCTCGGCGCGCGGCCGGGTCACGCTACGCACGGTTCTCAGGTCGGCGCGTAACCCCTCGCGCGTGATCTCCACCCGCACGTAGCCGCGTCGCGTGCCGTTGCCGAGGCGGATATGGGGATTGTCAGGCAACAGCGCCTCGAGCTCCTCCTGGCGGCGCCTGAACTGTGACGTGATGGACGTACCGACGAACTCGGTGGCGACGACCGGCGAGCGCGGGTCGTCGAAGTCGGGCTTGAGGTCGGTCACCCAGAATGAGTGCGCGTCGCCGCCGAGCACGATCGGGTTGGCCGGCTTCCGCTGGCCGAGGTAGTCCAGCAGGCGGCGGCGGGCCGCCGGGTAGCCGTCCCATCCGTCGGTCCAGAACAGCTGACCCGGGCCCGGCTTCCGATCGAGCTGGGCCATCAGCGTCTGCTGAGCGATGACGTTCCAGCGAGCGGTCGAGCGGTCGAGCCCGGCCAGGAGCCAGCGCTCCTGGACGTCACCGAGCATGGTGATGCGCGAGTCGAGCCGCTCCTGGCAGTCTTCGACGGTGTTGGCGCCGCCCCGGCCGGGCGCGGCACACGGCTGGGGCGATCGGTACTGGCGGCCGTCGAGCAGATGGATCTGGGCGAGACGCCCGAAGGCGACCCGCGCGAAGAGACGCATGTGCGGGCCGAACGGCACCATCTGGCGACGAAGCGGCATGTGCTCGTAGTAGGCCTTGTACGCGGCGGCCCGCCGCCGCAGGAACCACTCCGGCGCGTCGAGGTGCTCGGAGCGGTCGTTGGCGTAATCATTCTGGACCTCGTGGTCGTCCCAGGTGCAGAGCCAGGGACAGGCCGCGTGCGCAGCCTGCAGGTCCGGGTCGCCCTTGTAGAGCGCGTAGCGGATTCGATAGTCGTCGAGCGTATGGGGCTCGGGCGCGCCGTGCTTGCGCACGTGGTCCTGACCCCAGGAGGACTCGTAGATGTAGTCGCCCACGTGGATGATCACGTCGAGGTCGTCCGAGAGCATGTGACGGTACGCAGTGAAGTAGCCCTGCTCGTACTGCTGACAGGAGGCGAACGCGAGCCGCAGGCGATCGCCCCCGGCATTCGCGGGCGGCGCCGTGCGCGTGCGACCGATCGCGCTCACCTGACCGCCCGTGCGGAAGCGGTACCAGTACCACCGTCCGGGCTCGAGGTCGTCGACCTCGACGTGGATCGCATGCGCGAACGAAGGCGTCGCGGCGGCGGTGCCCCGCTGGACGACGTGGGCCAGGCGATCGTCGGTCGCTACCTCCCACTCGACCGGCACCACCTCCGGCGGCATGCCGCCGCCCGGCATCAGGGGCGACGGCGCCAGGCGAGTCCAGAGCACCACTCCCGTCGGCGAGGGATAGCCCGACCCGACACCCAGAGTGAACGGGTGCGCGGAGAGTCGGGTCTGCGCCCGCGCCCGGCGAACGAGCGGCGGAACGAGGTGCGAGGCGCCCAGCGAGAGCGCGCCCGCCAGGAGCTGACGGCGGCCAACACGCCAGGCGGTCGACTCTGTCTCGGTCGGCTGTAGCGGCGCCATCGACGTGCGCAGAATAGACGTCCCGGGGCCAGAGGACAAGAAGCGCGTGCGCTCGTCGCGGTGACGGGGCGTTCGAGGTCGGACACCCCGTCGCGCGCGAGGTCAGCTGCGCTGGTACACGATCTTCATGGCGCGGTCGCCGCGCGGGCTGTGGAAGGTGGTGTCGATCGTCAGGACCCGACCGTCCGGCGAGAGCGTCCAGATGGACTGACGGGACATGGTCTGGTCGCTCTGATCGTCTTTCTTCACGTGTGTCCGCGTCACCACCAGCCGATCGCCCTCGAACGCCGCCCGGGTGACGACGTTGCCGCGGTAGCCCTGGTGGGTCTGATCGCTTCCGTCGGTGACCAGCGTGTCGGTCATCGAGCGCTCCCGACTACCCATCGTCATGGTCCGGGTGACCTTCAGCGTGTTGCCATGCTGCTCGACCATCAGCGTGACCTGGGCAGGCTGAGCCTGGGGGCTTGGCGCGCCATGGCCCCGGCCCTCGTGCGTCGGGAACTGACTCTGGGAGCGGTCGAGAACCCAGGAGCCCGCGAACTGGGGCTCGGCCTGGGCGGCGACAACCGCAACCCCGAGCAGGAGCAGTGTCATCGTACCGATCGTCCGTTGCAGGCGTCTCATGAGAATCCTCCTTGCGGAATGTGTCTGCCGGTACGACGATGCCCGACCTCGCTTTGTTTACGGCTGGGCACCCGGTATCCTGTTGCGCGCCGAATGGCGCCGACCCGGGGGCGCACCAGGAGGACGCGCGTCTATGGATGTCTGGACCGGCGGACGAGCCGTCGTGGAGCTCCTGAAGGTTGAGCGGGTACGGCACATGTTCGGCATCGTCGGCGCGACCTTCCTGGACGTTCTCGACACGCTTTACGACGACTCGAGCGTCGAGTACATCAACGTCCGCCACGAACAGGCTGCCGCCTTCATGGCCGATGGGCTGGCCCGCGTCACCGATCGCCCGGGCGTCTGCCTCGTGACGAGCGGCCCCGGTGCGACCAATCTGATCACGGGCGTGGCCGCCGCGTACGTGGCCCATTCACCGGTCGTCGTCCTCGTCGGTGGGATCGCGCTCGACCACTATCAAAAGGACGCCTTCCAGGAGTTCGATCTGGTCAACATGTTTCGGCCTGTGACCAAGCTCGCCCTCCAGATCAACAAGCCCGAACGCATCCCCGAGCTCCTGCGCGGGGCCTTGCGTACGGCCATGAGCGGCCGCCCGGGCCCGGTCTTCGTCGAGATCCCGCGAGATGTGCTGAGCGGCAAGATGTCTCCGGTCGCGGCACTCGCGCCGGAAGAGTACCGCGTCACCCACCCGCAGCCCCCGCACGCCGACGCCGTGCGCGAGGCGGTGCGACGGCTACGACAGGCCAAGCGCCCTCTTCTCCTCGTCGGCGGAGGAGCTACCCGGGCCGGCGCCGGCGAGCTGGTCGTTCAGCTGAGCGAGCGCTGCGTGATGCCGATGATCACCGCGTACGGCCGCAACGACGCCGTGCCCAACGCGCACCCCCTGTATCTCGGCCCCCCTCGGACGCGCCGGAGCGCCGGAAGCGGCCGCCGCCTGTCGGCGGGCCGACCTCATCCTGGTCGTGGGCTCGCGGCTCCATCAATCGCGGATGCGTCCGTCGCCGCTTGGAGGGGACGGGTCTCGTCGACCCCTTCCCGGCCCCCGCGGCATCCGGCGAGACTAACGCGGTCGGGCCGTTTGTCCCGAGGCTACTCGTAGCGGCTGATGTGCAGGGGCACGCCGTGACTCGACGCGGGCTGCACCGTCACCTCGCCCGTGCCGCGCAGCAGAGTCGTGCCCGCGCGACTGAAAGCGTCCGTCAGCGCCGAGAAGTCTTCGGCGACCATCGAGAGCGCCACCAGCCCCTCCGTGCCTCCGACCTCCTCGGCCGGCACGACCAGCAACGCGCCACGGCCGACCGCCAGCATGGCGCGCGGCCCGTCATTCATCGCGACCTCCTCGAGGCCGAAGAGCGACCGGAGCACGTCGCTCGATCGCTTGACGTCGGAGGCGCCGATCACAAGCCGCTTGAGCCGAAGGGGCGATGGGGCCTCGGCCGCCGCGGCGGACGGCGTCGCGAGCTCGACGAGCACGCCGCAGCAGGCCTTCGGATGGACGAACGCGATCTGTCCGGCGAGCCCGGGACGCGGTGTCGGGTCCAGCAGCTCGACGCGCATCTCCTTGAGCGAGGTCAGTGTCTTGACGATGTCCGGCGTGTCGAAGCAGAGATGGTGAAGTCCCTCGCCGTGCCGGGCCAGGAAGCGCCCGACGCCCGACGACGGATCCAACGGCTCGAGCAGCTCGACCTCGCTCTCGCCGGCGCCGAGCAGGGCCGCCCGTACGTGCTGGTCCGGGATCGTCGCCTCCTTGAGGAGCGGCAGCCCCAGCGTGTCGCGGTAGAAGCCATACGCGTCCGCCAGCCGATTCACGACGATGCCGACGTGGTGAATGCGTCGCATCACGCTCGATCCCCCCTCAGCGAGTGAACGGCGCGACACTCCGCGTGGAGGCGCCGCGGGTAGCAACCCGGTGATGAGCCGAGAGCGCGGGCGCGCCATCGAAGTGCGGGGAGCAGAGAGGGGCTGCGACGGTCGTAGAAGATGGCGGAGACGGCAGCCCGGGCTCGAAGCCCGCGTGTGGGGTCACGCTCGAGCACGGCATCACCCTACCCGAGGCGGTTGCCCTGCGCAATGTTTTGCGGTCCGCCCGGATCGGTGACGCCGGCGCCCGGGCGGGGCGCCCCGGCGGCTACCCTCCCACTGCGCTGAAGAGGCGCTGGAACTGCTCCCACGCCATCGGGGGGACCGCGCCGACCTTCGCGTTTTCCTCGACGTGCGCGGGAGACCTCATGCCGACGAGGGCCGTGCCGACACCCGGCGTCGAGCGCACGAACTGCAGCGCCCGCTGCGCGTCGCTCACGAGCCCGGGAATGAGCTCGGCGATCAGCGGCGGCAGATTGCGCGTGAGCTGGCCCTGGTGGACCGAGGCCGAGGCCATCACGGAGACGCCGAGCTGCCGGGCGGCCTGGAGCACGGGGACCAGTCCACCGTCCACGCGCTGGTTGGCGCGCGTGAACGCCTCGGTCATCCCGAGGTTGTACGGCAGCTGGATGACGTTGAAGTGATGATCGTTGCCGCCCACGTCGCGAGCCATCGCGACGAGCTCCGCGAGCGACAGGTAGTCGGGGGCGTCCGGGTCGGCGCGGAATCCGGTCCAGGTTGCGGTGCCGTAGCGCGCGATGCTTCCGGCCGAGACCGCCTCCTCGAGCGCCTCGAAGGCGGCGCGCATGCGAATCAGGAATTCCCCGCGCTCGACCTCGTCAAGCTGGGTCTCGGGGTTGTGGAGGTAGTAGACGTCGAGCGTCTCGAGTCCGAGGTTGGCACGGCTGCGATCGATCTGGTCGCGGAGGTAGCGCGGGGTCATGCAGTGCGCCCCGCTCGCCACGTCGCCCGGCTTGATGATCCCCGTGTCGACGTACGTCGCCGCGAAGTGCGCGCGCGGATCGCGCGGCCCGGCTCCGTCGAAGGGAATGAACCCACCCTTGGTGGCCACGACGACCTCGTCTCGCCTCACCACGCCTTTCGCGATCGCCGTGGCGAGCGCCGTCCTGATCGCGCGCTCGCTGCGCTGATGACGGTAATTCACCGCCGTGTCGATCACGTTGATGCCGAGCTCCAGCGATCGCAGGATGGCATCCTGATAGAGGACGTCGGTCGCGCCGTCCTCGGGGCCGAGATAGGTGCCGAGCCCCAGCGTCGAGAGCGCGACGCCGCCGTCGAGCTCGCGAAAGTGCCCGCCCGCCAGCCGTGCACGGAACCGCTCCGTGTACCGTCGCGTCCCCTCGACAGTCGCGCGGCCGGCCGTCATCCTCGCCATCGCGTCACCGTCCCCGGTAGCATCGTCGGGTCCCGAAGGCGGCCTAGCGCGCGACGCGGAACGAGAAGCCCCCGCTCACGATGTGGCCGTCCGTCGACAGCACCCGCCATTCGACACGCCAGGCACCGGGCGGCAGCGACGGAACCCTCGCCGTCAGGCGATCGACGGGCCCGTCCGCGGCCAGCACGGTGACCGGCCGCGGCGCGCCGCCTTCGTCGAGCAGGCGGATCGTCGAAAGCTTCTTCTCGATGCGGTTGTTGAAGCGCAGCGAAATCTCCGGAGGTGGGGCAGCGAGACGCGCGCCGGTGGCGGGCGACGACTCGAGGAGCAGCGAGTGTGCGAGGGCGCTCCCGGCGAGCGCCAGCGCGAGGACGCCGGCGGCGGCCACGGGGCCGGTGCGCATCAGCGCCAGTCGTCGAGTACGAGGTCCGCGGGATCCTCGTAGTCCTCCGGCTTGCCCCGCTGCATCCGGACCATGGTGAAGTCGATCTGATATCCGCATTGAACGAGGATGTTGTACGCGGTCCAGTAGCGGGCGTACACGGGAAGGATCACGCGTTGCACACCCAACTCCTGCCCGAAGCCCTCGATCGTCGCGACGAACTGCTCGAGGTGCTCCGCCTTCCGGTGGGGCGGGTCGATCGCGAGGAACTTCACGTACAGGGCGCCGGCCGGCGCCTCGCTCACGCCGGGCGTGTGGCAGATCGCGAAGCCGATGAGGTCGCGGCCGCGCTCCAGGAGGACCGTGTCGCCCAGGGCCAGGCCGTCGACGATCTCGATCTCCTTCGCGAGATCCATGCCGCGGCAGATCGCGTTCGTGATGCGGTGGATCCGCGCGAGGGCCGCCTTCTTCTTCGCCTCCTCGAGCGTGGAGAAGCGGCGCGCCGTGAGCGGCGTCTTCCCGGGCTTCGGGGACGCCGGCACTCGCGCCCCCCCACGGTCGATCGTCCGGCTCATGACGGCCGTCAGGTGCTTCGGCCGGTATCCGAACTTGTGATACAGGTACAGGTGCTTGGGGCTCGTCGGATACGTGACGCAGCCGTGGAGCGTCGCCTTGTTCTCGTCGAAGAAGTCCTGCGCCGCGCGGATCAGCTGCTGGCCGATCGTCTGGTTGTGGTAGTTCGTGAGCACGGCGACCGGCCCGAGCACGCCGACCGTGCCCCACGTCACTGCGAGCGCGGCACCGACGATCTTCGAGCTGTCCTCTTCGGCGACGAAGCAGCCCCACGGCTCCATGAGCCAGCGATGATGCACGTACTGCGCGCCGCCGAACGCCTGCCGGGGCCGCGTGCCCAGCTGGCGCTCCAGGAAGTCGCCGAAGGTCTGCTCCATGACATCGCGGACCTTCGAGAGATCGCCCTTCCGCACCCGACGGATCTGAACTTTGGGTAGCCGGCCCTGGGGGTCGAGCCCGGCGCGATCGACCGTGGCCCTCACCTGGACAGGCCCGCGAGGTCTTCCAGCAGGGTGATCACTCCGGAGTGATCGAGGCCGCCACGCCCCTTCACGCGGAGGGCGTTGAACAACTCCTGGACGACTGCGGTCGCCGGCAACGGCACCCCGAGGGCGCGGGCCGATTCCATGATGAGCCCGAGATCTTTATAGTGCAGGTCGACCTTGAAGCCCGGCTTGTAGGTTTCACTGACGTAGTTCGGCTTCTTCTGGTCGAGGCACCTCGAGCCGGCGAGCCCGCCGGCCAGCGCGGCCAGCGTGAGCTCGCGATCGAGCCCGGCTTTCTTCGCGAGCGTCAGCGCCTCGCCGAGCGCCGTCAGGTTGCCGGCGACGATGATCTGGTTCGCGAGCTTGGTGAACCCGCCGAAGCCGAGGGGCCCGAGGTAGGTGATCGTCTTGCCCATCGCCTGGAAGATCGGCAGGACCGCCTCGAAGACCGCCTTGTCGCCGCCGACCATGATCGACAGCGTGCCGTCGATCGCGCCCTTCTCGCCGCCCGACACGGGCGCGTCGAGCATCTTGACGGATTTCCCGGCGAGCGCCTCTCCGACCTTCTGCGACACGATCGGCGAGATCGTGGACATGTCGGCGAAGATGAGGCCGGGTCGCGCGCCCTCGATGATGCCATCGCGGCCGAGCGCCACCTGCTCGACGTCCGGAGAGTTGGGGAGCATGGTGATCAGAACGTCGGATTGCGCGGCGACGTCGCGTGGCGAGGCGCCGACTTTGGCGCCCGCTTTTGCGATCTCGTCCACCGGCCCTCGGCTCCGGCTGTGGACGACCAGCGGGTAGCCGGCCTTCAATAGGTTCCTGGCCATCGGGCGTCCCATGATGCCAAGTCCAATGAATCCAATCACGTGCGCCATAGGACCCCCGGTACCCTGTGTCGAATGAGTGACAACAATTAACACACCGGCGTGGAAAGGGTCAAGCGGCGGGCGCACAGCGCGACGCGAGTGAGCGGATCCGCCAGGAACCGATCCGGGCGTTCGGCAGGCCGCTGTCGCGTCGGTCTAGGCTTTCTTGCCCCAGAGATCCCTGGCGAGCCAGTCGAGCCCGAGGCCCTTGAGCGTCTTCGGCCACGGCTTGCCGGTCTTCCGGTCGAAGCCGACCTCGGCGTACCAGGTGTCGAGCATCTTCTCCCACTGCGCCCCGATGGCCTGCCCCTTCGCGGGCCCATCCACCGGCGTCGAGCCATAGCGGGCGGACGGATACTCCATGGCGCCGGTGTGGCCGCAGCGGAGCGCGGTCGCGCGGTTGATCGCGGCGGTACGGCGCCCGAACCGCAGGGCCTCGTCGACCGTGAAGGTCCAGCCCGTCGCCGCCGAGAGGGCGCGGCAGATGTACTCGAGCCGGGTCCGCGACGTGAAGATGCAAATACCGAGCGAGTCCTCGAAGCTCCGCCGGCCGCGCAGCCCGGCGACGTACTTGGCCACCTGCTCGCCGTCGAAGGGATTGACACGGGCGGGCTGACCGATTTCCGTCGGATGCACGGGGTTCCCCGTCTCCATCGTCGCGGTGGACGACGTGCAGGTATCGAGCATTTCCTCCCACCGGGCGCGATGATCGTGACCGCGCGGCGTCGCGCCCTTCTCGATGTAGACGGCGCACTCCTTGGCGGCTCCGCCGAGCTTTTCGGCGGCGCGCTTGACGCCCTCGGCGAGGAGGTTCCCCAACCCTTCCCGGCGGCTGACCATCTGGAGGAGGCGGTGGGCGCCCTTGATGTCACCCCACTTGAGCTCGAAGCCGAGCTGCTCCCGGGTGATGTAGCCCTTCTCCTGGCACTCCATGACCCAGCCGCACAGCCATCCCCACTCGTTGACGTCCACGCACGCGCGGTCGCATTCGGTGTTGAGCCACGCGACCCCGTCGCGGTCGGCCGAACCGATCGCCCAGCCGCAGCCGGACCAGCCCTCGTACTCCGGCTCGTCCACGATCGTTCCCTTCTGGGCGCCCTGCCTGATGACCGACATGTGGCAGTGGTGCATCCCGCAGGCGTTGCACTGATGGCCGCGGTGGTCGAAGCTCTCGCGAAGCTTCGGCGCTTCCCAGGCGCTCATGTCCGCGCCGGCGACGTTCGACGTCAGGTTGGTGGTGTAATTCTTGATCGGCAGCGCGCCCATCTTCGAGAGGTTCACGACGCCCGGCAGCGTGCCGTACTCGTAGAGCGAGCGCGCCGACGGGTCCGTGCGGAGATCGTGGGCCATCTCCTCGGCCGCCTGCATCACGCCGCGCGGATCGGCGGCGTGGAGAGCCTTCGTCCCCTTCACGATCGCGACCGCCTTGAGACGCTTCTTGCCCATGACGGCGCCGCAGCCGTTCTTGGACGCGACGTGGCCGTAGTCGCCCTGGATGGCGGCGAAGCGCACGAGGTTCTCGCCGGCCGGACCGATCGAATAGACCGACAGCTGATGACCCGCGAGCCCCGTCTCCCGGCCGAGCGCCCCCTGGGTCTCCCACGTGTCGAGACCGATCAGCGCACGGGCGTCGCGCAGCTCCACGACGTCGTCGTTGATGTAGAGATAGACCCAGTCCTTCGACTGCCCCTGGATGATGATCGCGTCGTAGCCGCAGTATTTCAGATTGGTCCCGAAGAACCCGTTGGCCTGGGTCGAGGTCGGGCCGTTGGTGCCTGGCCCGATCGTGCAGACGGTGAGACCGCCCGTGCCCCACACCGGCAGGCCCGCGAGCGGGCCCGTACCCAGGACGAGCCGGTTGTCGGGATGGTCCCAGGCGACGTTGCCCTTGCCGCCCTTCGTCGCCGTCTCGCGATACAGGATCATCGCGCCGAGCCCCACCCCGCCGAGCAGCTCCCGCATCGCCTCCGGGCCCCACGGCTCGGCCCGGCAGGTCCGGCGCGTGAGATCCACGCGCAAGAGATTGCCCGCGAAGCCGCCGGGGCGCGCGGTCGTCGCCTTCGTTCTGGGTTGCTTCGACGCGGTCACGGTCGCTGGACTCATACGGCCACCGGGGTCTCCCCGGGGGCCTTCGACGGGCGCCCCAGGATGGTTTCGGGAAGTAGCATGCTCGTCGTTTTGGTCGCGATGAACGCCGGCTTGATGTCGAAGGGGTTCTTCTTCAAGTGGGCCTTCCAGCGGCCGAGCGCGACCCCGGACTGGACGAGCCCCTTCAGCATTCCCACGTCGTTGGTCGTCCAGATGTCGCTCGACGGCCCGAGGATGATGGCCCCCGTCAGCCGCTCGCCCTTCCAGAGGAGCTTGCGGTACGCCGGCCGGTCGGCTCTGACACCGCTCGCCGTCTCGGCGCGGGCGTCGTCCCACGCGCCGAACGACGCGACGTCGAGGTGGCAGACCTCGACGATGTTGATGATGAGGCTGCCACGGTAGCGAACATCCTTGCCGGCCATGTTGGCGCCGACGACGCGGCCGTGCTCCTGGGCGGTCGGCTCGATCGCGTGCACCGCGTTCGCCTGCGAGAGCAGGTCGGGGCCTTCCGCCACGTCGCCGGCCGCGTAGACGTTCGGGACGCTCGAGCGCAGATGGTCGTCGACGACGACGCCCTGATTCACCTTCACGCCCGAGCTCTTGAGCCAATCGAGATTCGTCCGGATGCCCGTCGCCATGATCACGACGTCGGCCACCAGGTCGCCACCCGCGGCCATCTTGAGTCGCAGCCGGCCCTTGACGTCGTCGATCCGGGTGAGCTTCGCGCCGGTGCGGACGCCGACGCCGTGCTTCGTGAGCCACGCCTCGACGAGCTGGGCGCCGGTGTCGTCGATCATTCGCGGCAGGATGCGCGGAGCCACTTCGACGATCGTCAGCTTGGCGCCGAGCGCCAGGATGGAGTTGAGGATGGTAAAGGCGATGAAGCCCGCCCCGACCATCACGACGTGGCTGCCCGGCTGGATCTGGGCGATCACCCCGCGCGCCTGGTCCAGCGTCCAGAAGGAGTGGACGCCACGTCCGTCGGCGCCCGGAACCGGCGCCCGGACCGCCGAGGAGCCCGTCGCGATCAGGCAATCGTCGTACTCGACGGTCGCGCCGTCGTCGAGGGTACACACGTTCGCCGTGGTGTCGAGCGCGGTCGCGCGCTTGCCCAGGTGCGGCGTCACGCCCCAGTCGGCGAGCACCTTCGCGGTCGCCGTGAAGACATGTGATTCGGCGATCGAGCGATCGAGGTAGTACGGCAGGACCATGCGCGAATACGGTTTCTCGGCGCTCACCAGCGTGATCGTCGACCGCTCGGACTCCTCCTCACGGATGGTGCGGATCGCGTTCATCCCGGCCGTGCCGCCGCCGATGATCAAATGCCGGGCGGCCATCAGCTCGCCCCCGCGAGGACCCGCGCGGTCCGTTCGCGCGCGAAGTCGCCGAGCCAATCCTCGGTCGTCACGTCCTCATAGGTGATGGCGGCCGTCGGGCACGCCTCGGCGCACGCCGGGGCGCCGCCGCACAGATTGCACTTGAAGGCCTTGCGCGTCGCGGGATCGTAGAACATCGTCCCGTAGGGGCAGGCGATCGTGCAGAGCTTGCAGCCGACACACCGGTCGTCGAGGACGTCCTTGGCGCCGACGGCGTTGATCGTGATCGCGCCCACCGGGCACGCGGTCATACACCATCCTTCCGCGCACTGCGTACAGGTGTAGGGCGCGTAGGACGTGTGACCCTCGAACGGGGCGACCCGGATCACGGACTTGGCAGGCTGGAATTCGCCGGTCTGCATGTACGAGCAGGCCAGCTCGCAGCGGAGGCAGCCGGTACATTTCTCCGGATGGATCTTGAGCACGCTCACCGCTTCTTCCTTTCGTTACGCTTGTGCGCCTTGCCGCGCTCCAGCCGGCTGATGAACTCGTCGAGCGGGATCGCCGCCATCGTCATTCCGGCGACGCCGCCGCGCGCGCCCAGCTCCACCGACACACGCGAGATCGTGGCGTTGTCCGGCGCCTCGATGATGGTGACGAAGTCGTAGGGACCCAGCACCGCGTACTGGGCGACGACGCGCGCGCCCATGCGCTGCACGTCGGCGTTCACCTTCCGGATCCAGCCGGGCCGCCCGCGGAGCACCTTGCGCCCCGATTCGGACAGCGTGCTCAGCATGACGTACATCGCCAAGGCGGGCCTCCTCAGCCGTTCACGCTCGGCAAAACGGGAGGCAGTATATCAGACCGGCGCCTCGCGGCTTGATGCTCTGAGGAACATATAGACCGACGAGAAGTCCTTCCGCCCGAGGCCGTGGGACGATGCGAGCCTGAGCATCTGCTGCGCCGCCGGCGCCACCACGACCGGCACGCGCAGCTCACGCGCGGCGTTGACGGCCAGCCCGAGGTCCTTCGCCATCAGGTCGGTGGTGAAGCCGGGAGCATAGTCGCGGCTCGAGGGCGCCTTCGTCACGAGGCCGGGCACCGGGTGCATGTGCTCCATCACCCAGGTGTGGCCCGACGATTTCGAGATGACGTCGGTCAGGACCTTCGCGTCCACGCCGAACCCCTCGGCGATCCTGAACGCCTCGCTGACCGCGACGGCCGCCACCCCCGCGATCAGGTTGTTGCAGAGCTTGGCGACCTCGCCCGACCCGACCGGCCCGACGTGGATGATGTTGGCGCCCATCGCCGAGAGCACGGGGCGGGCGTCCTCGAAGTCTCGCGCGTCACCCCCGACCATGATCGCGAGTGTCCCGTCCTCGGCACGCGGGACGCCGCCCGACACGGGCGCATCGAGGAAGCGCGCGCCACGCTGGCCCACGGCCTCCGCGACCCGCCGCGACACGCTCGGATCGATCGTGGACATGTCGATGCAGAGACGCCCGGCTCCGATGCCTTCCAGGACGCCGCCGGCGCCCAGATACGCCGACTCGACATGCGATGACGAAGGAAGCACGGTGATCACGAGATCACGGTCGCGCGCCGCCGCGGCCGCCGAGCCCGTTCGGGCCGCGCCGAGCTTCACGGCACCGTCCAGCGCGGCCTCGACCACGTCGTATGCGGCCACGCTGTGTCCCTGTTTCACGAGGTTCGCCAGCATGGGCCGGCCCATCGCGCCGATCCCGATGAATCCGATCTTCATGGACGGGCTCCTCCTGGGGTTCGAGGCATGTCAGGGCGTTTTCCGACGCGCCGCGGGCCAATGACGCGCCCGAGCTATGATCGCGGCGTGCCTCGAGCCCGTCAAGCCCCCTGGACCGTCGGCGGTCTCGTCCTCATCGCGCTCGCCGCCGTCTCCTGGGGGACGAGCGGCTCGGTGATGACGGTCCTCGTCGACCGCGCGGCGGCGAGCCCGCTCCTGGTCGGGACCGCGCGCCTCTGGGTCGCCGCCATCCTCCTGCTCCTCGCCGCGTCGATGACCAGCGGACCGATCGCCGTCGCGGCCGATGACCGCTGGCGCTGCATCGCGATGGGCGCGTGCATGGCCGTTTACCAGGCCGCGTACTTCACGGCGGTGACGCTCAGCGGGATCGCGATCGCCGCGCTCGTCGCGATCTGCTCGGCGCCGCTCGTGATCGCGACGCTCGCTCCGTGGCTGCTCGGCGAGCGCCGTGCGATGCGCGCTCGCGTGGCGCTCGCCCTGGGTGTGCTCGGGACCGCACTGCTCGTAGCCGCCCCGCACGGTCTGCCCGATCTGTCGGCACGGTTCGTCGGCGGCGTGCTGCTGGCCCTGGTCGCCGGGCTCGCCTACGCGCTCTACGTGCTCGCGGCCAAGGCGAGCCTCACGCAGTCCGCGCCGCTTCCCCTCGCGGCGCTCACGTTCACCGTCGGCGCCGTGGTTCTGACACCGGCTCTTCTGTGGACTTCGGCGCCGCTCGCGCAACTGGCCCTCGGGTGGCCGTGGCTACTCTATCTCGGAGGGGTCACGACCGCGGCCGCGTACGCCGTCTATACTGTCGGGCTGCGCCACGTGCCCGCGTCCGTCGCCGGCCTCGTGACGCTGCTCGAGCCCCTGACCGCGACCGTTCTGGGCGTGGCGCTGTTCGGCGAGCGGCTCGGCGCCGCCGGGGGAGCCGGCGCCCTCCTGCTCGTCGCGGCGCTCGGCCTCCTGGTCACCGACCGACGATGATACGGCCTCCCCCGGGATCGCGACGAACCCGGCCACGCGGCGTCGCGCGAGTCGCCACGCGGGTCAGATCGGCTGGATCGGCCGCGACACGGCGCGGCTGAAGGTGCAGTTCGGGACGCCGCCGAGTGCTTGCCGGGACCGCCCGCGACCATGACGATCACGTCCTCCGGTGACGGCACCTGCGGCAGCAGGGCGTCGTCGTCGGTGACCGCGAGCATCCAACGCGGCCAGTCCTGGATGCCCCACATGCCGCCGAGCTTGAGCGTGCGAAGCGGCAGCCGCGCGTGCTCGAAGACGAAGCGCTGGACATCGGCCCGACTGAACCCGTCGTTCGCGATCGTCTGGGCGTGCTCCGGCCCCAGCACGATCAAGAGCTGGCTCTGGGAGACGTACCAGCCGACGTTCGACCCGAGCGAGACAGCCGTGTCGGTCATGCGGGTCTCCGTGTGATCCCTGTGGACCGGGCGAGGAGGCGCCCGAGGTTCTCGTGCAGCTCCGCGAGGACAGTACGCTTGATGGACACCGACACCGACTCCACCGGCTCCGCACTGTCCTCTCGGTGAATGACGAGCGTGCCCGTGAACTTCTCGGCGCGCTCGTCGGTGGATGCCAATCCTCTCAACGTCAGAACTTCCCAGCTCTCCGCCATGGGGGCTATCTTAACTCAATGGTCATCGCGCTCGACGTCGGGACCTCGTCTGTCCGCGCCGCCTTCTACGACAGCGCGGGGCGGGCGATCGTCGGGCGCTCACACCAGGTGCAGTACGCGCCAACCCTGACACCGGATGGCGGCGTCGAGCACGACGCGGCACGGTTGATGGAGGGAGTCGCCGCATGCCTGGACGCCATCCACCCGAATCGACCCCCGGAGGAAACGCGGGCGGTCGGCGTCGCGACATTCTGGCATGGACTCCTGGGGTTCGACGGCGGCGGGCGCCCGATCACACCCGTTTATATGTGGGCAGACACCCGGAGCGTCGGAGACGCCCAGCTGCTCCGCTCGGCGCTGGACGACGAGGCACTGCACGCTCGCACCGGCTGCCATCTGCACTCGTCATACTGGCCCGCCAAGCTCCGCTGGCTCGCTCGCGAGCGCCCCGTCGACGCCCAGCGCGTCGCGCGGTGGGGGTCGTTCGGTGAGTTTCTCGAGCTCTCGCTATTCGGGGAAGCGACGACGAGCGTGTCGATGGCCTCGGGGACAGGGCTCTTCGATCAGGCGGCGGCGCGGTGGGATCCTGAAGCGCTGGCCGCGGCCGAGATCGAAGAGCGCCACCTCTTCCGGCTCGCCGACCGGACCGAGCCGCGGCGCGGGCTGCGCGCGCCGTGGGCGCGCCGCTGGCCTGCACTCCGAACCGCAAGCTGGTTTTCGGCAGTCGGCGACGGGGCGGCGAGCAACATCGGCTCCGACTGCGTCGATCCCGCGCGTATTGCCCTCAACGTAGGCACCTCGGCCGCCCTCAGGGTGGTCACGCGCGATCATTCGGCCCCACCGCCACGCGGACTCTGGCGATACCGGGTGGATCATGCCCGCTCGGTTGTCGGGGGCTCGACGTCCGAAGGGGGCAACGTTCATGCGTGGTGCCGGCAGGTGCTGCACCTCGGGCGCGACGATGAAGTCGAAGCCGCCCTCGCCGCGCTACCAGCTGACGGACACGGCCTCACGGTGCTCCCCCATCTGGCCGGGGAGCGATCGCCGGGATGGCGGGGCGGGCGACGAGGCCTGGTCGGCGGCCTTCGACTGGACACGAGCGCCGTCGACATCCTGCACGCCGCCCTCGAAGCCGTGGCGCTCCGGCTCGCGATGGTCTACGGCCTCGTGGCCCCCTGCGCGTCCGCGGGCCACGCGGTCATCGCCTCCGGCGGCGCCCTCGGCCGCTCCCGCGCCTGGACCCAGATCATCGCCGACGCCATCGGGCACCCCGTCACGTGGTCGGCGGAGCCCGAGGCGACGAGCCGTGGAGCCGCGCTGCTTGCTCTCGAGGCACTCGGCGTCTTGCCCGACCTCGTCGCAGCCCGCCAGACCCTCGGGGAGACCTTCGTGCCAGACCGCGCCCATCACGCACGCTACCGCGAGGCGATCGAGCGCCAGCGCCGCCTCGATGAGAGGGTATGATTTGAGCATGGCATCGGACGCCAACCTGACGGTGTGCGCGGACCCCGCCGCGCTTGCCGAGACCGCCGCCAATCTCATTGTCGACGCCGCGACCGACGCCGTGAGGGAGCGGGGCCGATTCACGCTGTGCCTGGCCGGCGGGGAAACTCCGCGCGCGACGTACGCACGGCTCGCGCTTCCGGCATTCAGCGAGCGCATGCGCTGGGACCGGACCTGGGTCTTCTTCGGCGACGAGCGCGCCGTACCGCCCGAGCATCCCGAATCGAATTACCGGATGGCCTACGAGACGCTCCTGTCCCGCGTACCCATTCCGCCGACCCAGATCTTTCGGATGCGTGCCGAGCACGCCGACGCCGACGCCGCCGCCGCCGCGTATGCGGCGACGCTCGCCGAGGCCCTGGGGACGCGCCGCGGCGAGCTCCCGCGCTTCGACCTCGTGCTGCTCGGCCTCGGCGTCGACGGGCACACGGCATCCCTGTTCCCCGGGTCTCCGGTGCTCCGCGAAGTCTTCCGCACCGTCGCCGCCGTGCACGTCGCGGCCGCACAGATCCCGCAGCGGTTGACGCTCACCTTGCCGGTGCTGAACGCCGCGGCGCGCGTGGTCTTCCTCGTCACGGGGCCCGAGAAGGCGAAGATCGTCAGGACCGTGCTCTCCGAGCAGGCGATGCTTCCGGCTGCGCTCGTCAGGCCGACCGACGGCGCGCTGGTCTGGCTCACTGATCGCGCGGCGGCCACGCTCCATCCGGTTGGCGAGGCGCGATAGCAGATGCCGACGATGACTGACGAGCCGTTCACGCTGGTCATCTTCGGGGCGTCCGGGGACCTGACGCGCCGGAAGCTCGTGCCAGCGCTCTGGAGCCTCTACGCCGGGCGCACGCTGCCGGAGCCCTTCGCGATCATCGGCAGCGCGCGGAGCGAGGTGAGTCACGACGAGTTTCGGCGGCGCATGCGGGAAGCCGTGCGCGAGTTCGCGCGCACCCAGCCGCCCTCCGCGAACGTCTGGGACCGCTTCGCCGCGTCCCTCTCCTACGTCGCTGGCGATCCCGCCAAGCCGGCGCTCTATGCGCAGCTCGAGCATGCCCTGAAGGACATCGAAGGGGCCCGCTCCGGACCCGCGAACCGCCTCTTCTACTTCGCGACGCCGCCGAGCCTGTACGACGCCATCGTCGAGAACCTCGGCGCCGCGGGACTCGCGCGTCCGCAGGGAGGCTGGACCCGCGTCATCGTCGAGAAGCCCTTCGGGCACGACTACGAGAGCGCGCGGGCGCTCAACAGCCGGCTGGGCCGGGTCTTTCGTGAGGAGCAGATTTATCGCATCGATCACTACCTCGGCAAGGAGACCGTTCAGAACCTCCTCGTGCTCCGGTTCGCCAACGGAATCTTCGAGCCGCTGTGGAACCGCAACCACGTCGCCGAGATCCAGATCACCGTCGCGGAGTCGATCGGCGTGGAGACGCGCGGGGCGTATTACGAGGAGGCGGGCGCGCTGCGCGACATGGTGCAGAATCACCTGCTCCAGCTCTTGTGCCTCATCGCGCTGGAACCGCCCGTGACCTTCGACGCCGGCCCGGTGCACGACGAGAAGAACAAGGTGATGCGCGCCATCCGGCCGATCGACCCACGCAAGGTCGACGAGGTGGCGTTCCGGGCCCAGTACGGCCCCGGCTTCGTCGGGGGAAAGCCGGTGCCGGGCTACCGGCAGGAGAAGGGGGTCGCACCGGATTCAAAGACCGAGACGTACGCGGCCCTGCGGCTCACCGTCGACAACTGGCGCTGGGCCGGGGTGCCCTTCTACCTGCGGACCGGCAAGCGTCTGACGAAGCGGGTGAGCGAGATCGCGATCCGCTTCCACCGCACCCCGCACATGATCTTCCACCGCGATCCGGCCGGCGTCGAGCCTAACGAGCTCGTGATCCGCATCCAGCCGGACGAGGGCATGGCGTTGACCGTGGCGGCGAAGATGCCCGGCCCGGATCTCAAGCTCCTGCCGGTGGGTCTCGACTTTCGCTACGGCGAGGTCTTCGGTGCCGAGCCTCCCGAGGCGTACGAGCGGCTCTTGCTCGACGCGGTGCACGGCGACTCGACGCTCTACGCGCGCGCCGATTGGGTCGAGCAGGCTTGGTCGCTGCTCGGTCCGGTGCTCGACGCATGGGCCCAGGACGCCGCGCCCGCGCCCTATCTCTACGAAGCCGGCACCTGGGGACCGCCGGAAGCCGAAGCGTTCATCGCCCGCGACGGAGGGACGTGGCGAAAGCCTTAGCGTCGCGCCGGGTCGGGTATGGGAAAGGCTCTCCGCGACCCGACCCGGAGCTCGTGGCTACTTGGTGGCTTGCTGCTGGGCGCGGCTGGCCGTCAGCTCGACGAAGGTGAACCACCAGCCGTCGATCAGGCGAACCTCCAGCGAGCTCCCGGCCTTCTCGTAAATCTGCGTGACGCCGTGGTCCCCGGCGGAGGTGCTGCTGACGTGGCGCCAGGCGTTCGCCTCCAGCGTGGTCCGCATGGCGACGCCCAGGCTCTCGACCTCCAGCCGACCCCGATACACGAGCCGTGCGGCCTTCACGGTCGGCGACTCGATGATCGTCGATTTACTGGGCTGGTACGCGAGCCCCCTCGGCACTGGAATGTCTTCGAACTCGCTCCGAACGGACCTGGAGGAACCGGTGGCGCACCCGGCCGTGAACGCGAGGACGAGGAACGCGGCGGCGATGTGTTGAATGTTCATGTTCGGAGCCTATCAGGGCCGCCACGGCGTCGCAAAGAAATTCGGGACGCGCTCGCTTCTCGGCCCGACGTGCATGTCGATGCGCTGACGTTCGAGAGCGACCCGCCACGCCGGGCCGTCAAGATCGTACCAGCGGTGATTTTCCATCCACCGCGCTCACGCTCAGCCCAAGACGGAGTATCCGCCGTCCACGGGTATGGCGGTGCCGGTGACGAAGTCCGAGGCGGGGCTCGCCAGGAAGACGGCGACGCCGGCCATGTCCTCCAGCGTGCCCCAGCGCCCGGCGGGCGTCCGCCTGAGCACGTTCTCGTGGAGGGCCGGGAGCTGGCGGCGGGCGCCCTGCGTCAGCTCGGTGTCGATCCACCCCGGGAGCACCGCGTTCACCTGGATGTTGTCCTTCGCCCAGGCGGTCGCGAGCGATTTCGTGAGCTGGACCAGGCCGCCCTTGCTCGGGCCATACGCCGGGGAAAACGAGACGCCAAAGATGGACATCATCGAGCCGATGTTGATGATCTTGCCACCACCGGCCGTCTTCATCGGCGCGTAGGCGGCCCGCGAGCACAGGAACGCGCTGGTGAGGTTCGTGTCGAGAACCTGGTGCCATTCGCTGAGTGTGTAGTCCTGGGGCTGCTTGCGGATGTTGGTCCCGGCGTTGTTCACGAGGATATCGAGGCGGCCGCACCGGTCGAGCGTGGACCGGACGAGGGCGTTGACCGACGCCTCGTCGGCGACGTCGACGGCGATCGAGAGCGGCTGACCGCCGATCTTCTCGAGTTCGCGGACGGCGGCGTCCGATTTCGTCTGGTTGCGCGCCGCCACGACCACGCGCGCGCCCGCGCCCGCGAGACCCCGGGCCATGCCGAGCCCGATTCCGCCGTTACCGCCGGTGACGATCGCGACTTTTCCCTTGAGATCGAACATGGGCCCCTCCGAGGCGCATCTTACCCGAAGTCGTGAGACGGGACGTGGTGGCCAAGGGCGGGGAGACCCCGGACCCTGACCGCGCGCACCGAGATGACCCCGTCCTGCTGCTGCGCGATCCCGTCGACGAGGAGATACGGCTCGGCCACCAGCGCCACCCGATGGCGCGCGAAGATCGGCGGCGTCACGATCACGTTCGCGATCCCCGTCTCGTCCTCGAGAGACAGGAAGACGAAGCCCTTCGCGGTGCCCGGGCGCTGGCGGACGATGACGCTGCCCGCCACCTGGACCCGGGCGCCGTCCGCCACGCCCGCCAGCTCGCGCGCGCTGAGCACGCCCCGGCGCCGGAGCGCCGCGCGTCGCAGCGTCATCGGGTGACGGCCGAGCGTCACGCTGGTGCCGGCGTAGTCGGCGGCGAGGCGCTCGACGTCGGTCATCTCGCTCAACGGGCTGGACTCGCGCGGCGGGTCGCTGAACAACGGTCCAGGGTGTGGCACAGCCGCCGTCCAGAGATTCGCCCGCCGGGTCCCGCCGAGCGGCGCCAGGGCGCCGATGGCCGCGAGCGTTTCCAGCTCGTCGCGCTCGAGGTGGGCCCGGTGGGCGAGGTCGTGGACGGAGCCGAACGGCTGCTCGTCCCGCGCCGCGACGATCGCGCGCGCCGCACGCTCGCGCAACCCCTTGACGTACCGCAATCCCAGCCGCACCGTGAGGCCGCCGTCGGGGCGTTCGACCGTGCACAACCACTGCGAGCGCGTGATATCGATCGGGAGGATGCGCAGGCCGTGACGCTGCGCGTCCTTCACGAGGGTCGCCGGATGATAGAACCCCATCGGCTGGTTGTTGAGGAGCGCCGCGTAGAACGCCGCGGCATGGTGCACGCGCAGGTACGCGCTCGCGTAGGCGAGCAGCGCAAAGCTCGAGGCGTGGCTTTCGGGAAAACCGTACAGGGCGAACGCGGTGATCGCATGCACGATCTCTTCGGCGGCGGTGCCGTGGATCCCCTGGCGCGCCATGCCCGCCCGCAGCTTCGTCTCCACCTCGGCCATGAGTCGCTCACTCCGTTTGAAGCCGAACGCCCGCCGGAGCTCCTCGGCCTCCGTCGCGGTGAAGCCGGCCGTCACCATCGCCATCCGCAAGAGCTGCTCCTGGAACAACGGCACGCCGAGGGTGCGCCGGAGGATCGGCTCGAGGCTCGGATGCGGATAGGTGACCGGCTCGCGGCCGCGGCGGCGGCGGATATAGGGATGCACCATGTTACCCACGATCGGCCCGGGGCGGATGATCGCGACCTGCACGACGAGGTCGTAGAACCGCTCGGGGCGGACGCGCGGGAGCGTCGCCATCTGGGCGCGGCTCTCGACCTGGAACACGCCGATCGTGTCGGCCTCCTGCAGGCTCCGGTACACGGCGGGATCGTCCGGCGGCAGCCCGGCGAGATCCACCTCGCCCCCGGTCTCACGGACGAGCGCCAGCGAATCCTGGAGCACCGACATCATTCCCAATCCGAGCAGATCCACCTTGACGATGCCGAGCCCCGCGCAGTCGTCCTTGTCCCACTGGACGACGACCCGGCCCGGCATCGTCGCGGGCTCGAGCGGCACGACGTCGTCGAGCCGGCCAGCGGCGATCACCATCCCGCCCGAGTGCTGGCCGAGATGCCGCGGCAGGTCCTGGATCCGCGTCCAGAGCGTGGCGAAGCGCCGGATCCGCGGGGCGGTCGGATCGCAGCCGGCCTCGGGCAGATGCTTCGTCAGGAGCTCCTCCGGATCCTGATAGCCCCAGTTGGCGACGAGCTGCGCGAGCCGATCACGCATGTCGCGCGGGAGGCCGAGCGCCTGGCCGACCTCGCGCGCCGCGCTCCGGCCTCGATACGAAATCACGTTGGCGGTCATCCCGGCGCCGTGCCGCCCGTATCGCCGATAGACATGCTGGATCACCGCTTCCCTCCGCTCGCCGCTCGGCAGATCCAGGTCGATATCGGGCCACTCTCCTCGCGCTTCGCTGAGAAAGCGTTCGAACAAGAGCTCCATGCCGACCGGATCCACCGCGGTGATCCCGAGCGCGTAGCAGACCGCGCTGTTGGCCGCCGAGCCGCGTCCCTGGACGAGGATGTCGTGGGTCCGGCAATACTCGACGATGTCCCACACGATCAGGAAGTAGCCCGCGAGGTCGAGCCGGCCGATGAGCTCGAGCTCGTGCGCGACCTGATGGCGCGCGCGCGCCGCGAGCGGGCCGGCGCCGTAGCGCGTCCTGACGCCGCGCTCGGTCAGCTCGCGCAGGTGGCCGAGCGGCGTCTGACCGGGGGGGAGCGGGAACTCCGGGAATCGGTATCCGAGATCCTTCAGCGTGAAGGCGAGCCGCAGCGCCAGCTCTCCGGTGTTGGCGACGGCGTCGGGGAGATCTCGGAACAGCGGTGTCATCTCCCCCCCGCCCTTCAGCGAGCGCTCGCCGTTCGTGAGGAGCCGACGGCCCGCGCGATCGAGATCGGTCTTCTCACGGATGCACGTGAAGACGTCGGCGAGCGGACGACCTTCCGGACGCGCGAACAGCGGTTGGTTGGAGGCGAGGAGCGGTACGCGGGCCGCGCGCGCGAGCGTCACCAGGCCCTGGAGGATCTCCTCCTGCTCGCGGAGAAAGTGGCGCTGGACCTCGACGAAGCAGTTGGAGCGCCCGAAGATCGCCACGAGCCGGGTCAGGACCTGACGGGCGCCGTCGTCGTCGCCGGCCGCGAGCCGCAGCGCGAGCGGGCCGCGCGCCCCCCCGGTGAGACACACGAGCCCGGCGGCGTACGGCGCGAGGTCCTCCAGCGCGGCCGCGGCGGCCCCCTTGGCGGCGCCGAGCTTCATCCGGGTGATCAGCCGGCAGAGATTCTGGTAGCCTTCCCGGTCTTCCACGAGCAGCGGCAGGCGCGCGCCGTCGGCCAGTGTGATCTCGCTCCCGACGATCGGCTTCACGCCGGCGTGCGCGGCCGCACGGGTCAACCGGACCGCGCCGTACACGCCGTCGCGATCGATCAGGGCGATGGCGGGCATGTCGAGCCGGGCCGCTTCGGCGGCGAACGCCTCGGGGTGCTCGGCGCCTTCGAGGAACGAGAACGCCGACTGCGCGTGGAGCTCGATGAACACGGCTCAGTCGTAGAGGCCGTCGAGAAACCAGTGACCCGTGAGCCGATCGCGAACGAGCCGGCAGAGCGCGCCGTCGCCGAGCACCACATCCCATTCGTCTCGCGCCCACGCCTCGGTGTCCCACCACTCGCCCGACGCGCGCCACGGGCCCGCGCACGCGACGACACGCCGCGCGTCCACGTGCGCCGGTCGCTCACCCGCGGTCCCCACGTCCACACGGCGCGCCGGCCGGATCCGACGCAGCGCGAGCCGATGCTCACGCTCGCCAGGCGGATCTCGAGTGTCGGCGAGAGCACTCGCCTGATCACCGGGAGCGGGCGGGTCCTGTCGCAGGGAGCGCCCCCGCCATCGACGATCGGGCGGCTCGGACTCGGTCGGCGGCGAGAACGCGAGCATCGTGAAGGCGTCCGGGCGGTGCGAGTCGACGAGCGTGGGCGAACCCAGGTTGTCGGCGCCGACGAGAGCCGCGAGACGCGCCAGCACGGAGACGAGATCGCGGGGGGCGGGAGCGGGCGGCTGCCAGAGCCCTCCCTGCCCCGCCTGTGTCCGGATCGGATGCGCGCTGACCGCGACGCGCGTCACGGGGGCTTGCGGCGGATGCGCCTCGAGGTCGAGGACGAGGAGGCCGAGCATCGGCTTGACCTCGCCCATCGGATAGGCGAGCGAGACGTCCCGCGCATGGTGCCCGCCGGAGGCGAGGCCGAGCCGGACCTCGAGCGCGTCGGCGGCGAGCGCCACCGCCGCGAGTCGCTGGCAGAGGCGCTCGAGCACGGTCTCGAGCACGAGGGCGAGGACGCCGAGCGAGTCGATTCCCCACTCGAGTCCCTGCGCTTCTTCCCAGAACGGCGGCGGCGTCCAGGGGCGAAACGGATCGTGATCGAGCCCGAGCGCCAGATCGTGGGCGCGCAGCCCCGCGGGCCCGAGCCGCGTGGCCAGGCCTTCCCGCGGCAGCGCGGCCAGCTCACCGAGGGTCCGCACGCCCCATCGGGCGAGCGTCGCCGCAAGATCCGGGGCGAGGTCGAGCACCGCGAGCGGCGCCTTCGCGAGTCCCGCGCGCTCACGTCCAGGCGGAATGACCGTCACGGGGGCCGACGCGCTCGCCGCCGCCACTCGCGCGCCTGTGCGGCTCACCGCGAGCCCGACGCGTGCCGTGAGCCCGATGGCTCGCGCCTGATGCACGAGGCGCCGTCCGATGGACGGGGGATCGCCGATGAGCCGTTCGAGGCCGACCGTATCGACGTAGACGAGCCCCGCTCCTCCGTCTTCGATCCGCGGCGAGACGGCCAGAGCGGCCTCGAGAAGGGCGTGACGCGCCGCCACGACGTATTCCTCCACCCACGGTCGGGTTACCAGCATCGGGCAGCGAGCGCGTGCTTCCGGCTCCGTCATGCCCGGCCGCACGCCCTGCTCTCGGGCCTCGGCATTCGCCTCGAGGACCATCATCATCTTGGCCGTCGGGGCGCCTGTTTTGTCGGCCGTCGGGGCGCGCTTTTTATCGGCCGTCGGGGCGCCTTCGCGCCCGACGTTCGGGCTATCCATGCTGGGACTGAGGATCGCCAGCGAACACTCACGGAGCGCGGGTTCGCACCGCTCGACGGCGGCCGCGTCGAAATGCTCCACGAGCACGCAGCCGAACCGGCTCACGCGCTCCACCAGAGCGGCGGCCAGCCGGGCGCCGCACGGCGGGAGCGGAGCACCCGCGTCGTCGTGCGCACGCGCGCGAGCCGCGTGGGAGCGGCACCGGGGCCGGCCCACTCGATACCCTCCCGCAGAGTCTCGATGGCCAGCGCCGCGCTCGACCCGGTGAGCCGCCGACGGCCGATGATCAGAAGCGCCACGTCCGTCCGCCGGACCGCGAACTTCAGACGGAACGCCAGCGTCGTGGAGAGTCGGGGCACCCGCTCGCCCAGGTCGAGCGCAACCAGCGCGAACCCCGGGCAGCGAACGAGCATGTCTGCGGCCCGAAGCGCCACGTCGCGATGCCCTCCGCAACGGACCCACAGAAGACGGCGCAGATCGACCCCGGCCCGCGAAGCCAACCCCGGATCGAACACCTCCTCGGTGTCGACGAGCGCGGCGGTCTCGCCCCGGCTCGCGACATACCGAAGACACGCGACGAGGTGGCTCGTGCGGCCCGACGATGGCCCCCCGACGATCTCGGTGATCTCGCCGCGGATCGGAACCGGACGCTTCGTTGTCGGGTCGCCGGTACCGAGCGCACCCTCGCCGGCCGTGGCATCGTCCATAGAACCAAAATGCTAATCACATGATGAGTATCAGGCAAGACGAAGATATGGGGGGATCAAAGCGAAAAATCCACCAGATAGTGGGGTTCAGGCGAGTGGACGTGATCGGCTAGAATGCGGGCCGAGGAGGGGTTCCATGGAACTTCGCACCGTGAAAGCGATTGTGACCGGGGGCGCCTCGGGGCTCGGGCGCGCTACCGCCGAACGCCTCGTCGCCGCCGGCTCCAGTGTCGCATTGCTCGATCGCCCGGCCTCGGCGGGTGCGGATGTCGCGAAGGCCATGGGCCAGCGGGCCATCTTCACCCCCGCCGACGTCACGAGCGGCGATGAGGTGGGCGTGGCTCTTCAAGCCGCCTGGGACCGGTTCGGCGGCCTCGACGTGCTCGTCAACTGCGCCGGCATCGGCACGGCGATGAAAACCGTGGGGAGATCCGGCCCGGCGAAGCTCGAAGAGTTCGCCCGCGTCATCCAGGTGAACCTCATCGGCACCTTCAACTGCATCCGACTCGTCGCCGCGCTCATGGCGAAGAACACCCCCGGCGCCGAGGGGGAGCGCGGAGTCATCATCAACACCGCGTCGGTCGCGGCCTTCGACGGCCAGATCGGCCAGGCCGCCTACTCGGCCTCGAAGGGCGGCATCGTGGGCATGACGCTTCCGATCGCGCGCGACCTCGCCGAGCTCGGGATCCGCGTGGTGACGATCGCGCCCGGCATTTTCGATACCCCGCTTCTCGCCACCCTGTCCGATCCGGTCCGCGCCTCGCTCGGCAAGCAAGTGCCCTTCCCGTCGCGCCTGGGCCGTCCCGCGGAATTTGCGGCGCTGGCCCTGCACATCATCGAGAACGCGATGCTGAACGGCGAGACGATCCGGCTCGACGGCGCGATCCGGATGCAGCCCCGCTGACCATCAACGGCAAGCGCTCGCGGATCGTCTTCAGAGGGTGGTCGCGCCTGTCGGGCCGCATCCGCGTCATCGACCGCGGCGCCGAGCGCCGTCTCATGGTCCACGGCGAGATCCTCTCGATCTATCCACTCAACGGCGACTGGACGCCGCTGCGCCGCGAATACTGGTGGAAGGCCGTCGCCGCCGTCGAGCTGCCGCGGCGGCCGGCGGCGCTGCTCGTCGGGCTGGGCGGCGGCACGCAGGTCCACCTGCTCCACCGGCTCTCGGCCCCTCGGCACATCACGGTGATCGAGCGCGATCCGGTCATCGTGCGCGTCGCCAGCGAGTGGTTCGGGCTGGATCGTGTCCGACGGCTGGAGATCGTCTGCGCCGACGCCGAGACCGCGGTCACCGGGCTCGCGAAGACCGGGCGGCAGTTCGACTACGTGATGGAGGACGTCACGTACGCCGACGAGCCGGAGGTTGCGCTCCCGAAGCTCCTCGCGATGGTCCCGCTGGTCACCCCGCGGGGATCGCTGGTCGTCAACCGCCACCGGCGCGGCGACCCGCGCCCGCTCGCTCGCACGCTCCGGCTCTACTTCCGCGAGGTGCGGCTTCGCCGCGTGCGGCGCACGGGCGAGAACACGCTGATCTGCTGCTCGCGACCTCTCGTCAGTCGCGCCGGAGGCGTTTGAACCGCAGCCGGTGCGGACGCTCCGCCTCGGCGCCGAGCCGCCGGCGGCGGTCGGCCTCGTAGTCGGCGTAGTTACCCTCGAACCACACGACGCGACCTTCGTCCTCGAAGGCCAGCATGTGGGTCGCGATCCGGTCGAGGAACCAGCGGTCGTGGCTGATCACCACCGCGCAACCCGCGAATTCGAGCAGGCCGTCTTCCAGCGCCCGCAGGGTGTCGACATCCAGGTCGTTCGTCGGCTCGTCGAGGAGCAGCAGGTTGGCGCCGCTCTTGAGCATCGTCGCCAGGTGCAGGCGGTTTCGCTCACCGCCCGAGAGGTCCGCGACGCGTTTCTGCTGGTCACTGCCCCGAAAGTTGAACGAGGCGACGTAGCTGCGCGACTGCACGGACCGGCCGCCGAGCATGAGCGTGTCGGCGCCGCCCGAGATCTCCTCCCAGACGGTGCGTTGGCCCTCCAGGGCATCGCGGCTCTGGTCGACGTAGGCGAGCTTCACCGTCTCGCCGATGCGCAGCGTGCCGGCATCCGGCTTCTCCTGCCCGACGATCATCCGGAAGAGCGTCGTCTTGCCCGCGCCGTTGGGGCCGATGACGCCGACGATGCCGCCGCGGGGCAGCTTGAACGAGAGACCGTCGATCAGCACCCGATCTCCGTACGCCTTCCGGACGTCGGCGGCCTCGACGACGACGTCGCCGAGCCGCGGCCCCGGCGGAATGGCGATCTCGAGCGCGGACACGCGCCCCTCGAACGGCTCGTTGAGCATCGCATCGTAGGCCTGCAGACGCGCCTTGCTCTTCGCCTGGCGCGCGCGCGGCGACATCTGGACCCACTCGAGCTCGCGCGCCAGGGTGCGTTGGCGCGTCAGGTCGGCCTTCTCTTCCTGCGCGAGGCGCTCGCCCTTTTGCCCGAGCCAGGAGGAGTAGTTGCCCTCCCACGGAATGCCATGCCCGCGATCGAGCTCGAGAATCCAGCCGGCGACGTTGTCGAGGAAGTAGCGGTCATGGGTGATCGCGACGACCGTCCCCGGATACTCCTTCAGGTAGCGCTCGAGCCACGCGACCGACTCGGCGTCCAGGTGATTCGTGGGCTCGTCCAGCAGCAGCATGTCCGGGCGCGAGAGAAGGAGCTGACAGAGCGCCACCCGCCGGCGCTCCCCGCCCGAGATCTTGGCGACCTCCATGTCGCCCGGCGGCACCCGGAGGGCGTCCATCGCGAGCTCGACGGTACGGTCGAGGTCCCAGGCGTTCGCGGCGTCGATCCGGTCTTGCAGTCGCGCCTGCTCGTCGAGCAGCTTCTCCATCTCGTCGGCCTCGATCGGCTCACCCAGGCGGGCGCTGACCTCCTCGAAGCGCGTGAGCAGAGCGCGCGTCTCGGCGACACCCTCTTCGACGTTGCCGCGCACGTCCCTCGCGGGATCGAGCTGGGGCTCCTGTGAGAGGTACCCGATCCGCAGCCCTGCCGCGGGGAAGGCCTCGCCCAGGAAATCCCTGTCGACGCCCGCCATGATCCGGAGCAACGTGGACTTGCCGGCGCCGTTGGCGCCGAGCACGCCGATCTTGGCTCCGTGGAAGAACGAGAGGTAGATGCCTCGGAGGATCTCCCGCTTGGGCGGGACGACTCTTCGAAGATCCTTCATGACGAACGCGTATTCGCCTGGCATTTTGGAACAAGGGCGGCGCCGGCTGGGGATCCCGGCCGACAGCTTACCCCCCCCTCTCGACTCCCCCCTGTCGGGAGACGCCCGCCTTCAGGAGGCGGCGGTGCTCCGGCATCATGCAGCGATCCTGGACCACGTGGATTCCGGCCCGCGCGAGCTTCTCGGCGGCCGCGGCGTTCGTGATACCGAGCTGGAACCAGACCGCCGTCGGCCGCCAGGCCAAGGTCAGGATCTCGTCGGCGTGGCCCGGAAGGTACTCGGGACGCCGAAAAATCTCGATCACGTCGGCCGGCTCGGAGAGATCTGTCAACCGGGCCACGGTCAGCGCGCCATGGAGAGGACGGCCGGCGAGCTTCGGATTGACGGGCTGGATGCGATAGCCGCGCGCGACGAGGTAAGCCGGAACGTAGTGTGCCGGCTCGGCCGGGTCGGCCTTGGCGCCGAGCACTGCGACCGTCCTGGCTTCGCGAAGGATCGCGGTGAGGCCCGCATCGTCGTCGACGAGATGGGCGCGCCAATCGCTCATGGTGGGGTTCACCTTCTCACGACGAGGCCAGCGCGGCAACGATCTCGTCGCCAAAGGTCTCGGCCCGCCAGCGGCGCACGCCGTCCAGCGCGGCGAGCGCATGCGGCTCGCGTGGCCCGGCCATCGCGACAGCGGTGATCAGCCGGTTGGGCAGGAGCAATCCTGGCTCCAGCCCGAATCGGGGCGCCGCATCCTTCCGCCACTGCCGGAGCGCCTCGATTCGGTGGGCGACGACCGCCGGAAGCCTGAGCCGTGGCCGGCGCTCGAGCGTCGGCAACGACGTCTCGGGCAAGGCCAGGGCTCGGGCCACGGCGGACAGGATCGCCTCGCCCCATCGCGCGATCACCTTGGGGGTACAACCGGGAATCGGCGCGAGCTGGGTGAGGTCGCCGGGCGGCGCCTGGGCCAGACGCACGAGCGTCTCCTCGCCGAGGATCTTGAACGGCGGACGGTCCGTCGCGCGCGCCAGCTGCTCCCGGAGCTGGTACAGCTCCCGGAGAATCCCGAGGTGGCGTGGCGGGAGGTCGCGGGCGCCCTTGAGGCCGGCGAAGGCGTTCGGGTCCTGGACCCGCTCGGCGACGGGCTGGGCCGCGAGCGCCGCGCATTCTTCCTCGACCCAGGCGAGTCGGCCCATCCGCACCAGCTCCTCGGTCAGCCGCCGCTTGAGAGCGAAGAGATGCAGCACGTCGGCCGCGGCGTAGCGACGCTGGGCCTCGGAGAGGGGGCGCCGCGACCAGTCATCGCGCTGCCTCGAGGGTGGTAGCTCCACTTCGAGATAGGTCTGCAGTAGGACGTCGAGGCCGAGGGCCGTGGCCCCCAGAAAGCGCGCGGCGATGGACGTGTCGAAGAGCGCCGCGAAGCCGAATCCACGCCGCTTGAGCTGGACGAGGTCGTTGTCACCGGCGTGGAGGACCGTCACCACGGACGGCATGGCGAACACGGGCGCGAGCGGCGAGAGATCGCCGAGGGCCAGGGGATCGACGAGCCAGACGTCGCGCGACGACACGGCGAGCTGGACGAGCGACAGGCGCTCCGGGTAGTGGTGCAGGCTATCGCCCTCCGTGTCGAGCGCGATCTCGCCCGGCGCTCGAAGGCGCTCGGAGACCTCGGCGAGGTCGCGGTCGGTCTCGATCCAGCGTGACGCGATCGCGCTCACACTACCCATCGAGCATCGGACCGAGCACGGCCTGGAGATGCTCGGCGCTGGCCGGAGCGCGCAACGACGCGAAGACGCCGAGCGCTTCGGCCCTCATGAGCGTCTCCGGGCCCATCGCGTGGGTCAACGCGACCACGCGCGCCGCGAGATACGGCTGCTCCCGGCAGATGCGCTCCGCGACCGGCAGCGCGGCCAGGACGACCGTGGTGCCTTCGCGCCCGACGACCGTGGGCCCGGCGTCGGTTCGCGTCGCGATGACGCGGGCTCGCGGGAAGACGCGGCCCAGAGTTTCCGTGAGGGTGTCGCGCGTCGCCGTATCGTCCTCCAGGACAAGGATCACCGCCATCGGCCCGAGTGTACCCCGACCGGAGCCGCCGCCCAGCCGTGATAGGATGCCTGGCGACTCGCGGAGGGTTCGATGGCGAAGGAGATCTCGATCGTCCACCACGCCGACCGGCGCACCGACGTGCTGATGCCGTACGCGCCGGGCATCGTCGTGGGCCGAGGCCGGCTGGTGTTCCTCTCGGGCGTCACCGCGGCGGCGGTCTATCACAGTCACCCGCATCGCGAGGAAGAGTTCGACCTGCCCTCGACGATGCGCGAGCAGGCGGTCCTCGCGATGGAGAACCTCAAGAAGACGCTCGCGGCGGTCGGCTGCACGCTCGCCGACCTCGTCTCGGCGACGCGCTTCCTGACCGACGTCGCGGAGCAGGACGATCTCAACCGCGTCTGGGCCGCCTACCTCGGCGGCCATCTGCCGACGACGACCACGGTCGAGGTGTCCCGCCTCGCCACCCATCCTCGCTGCAAGCTCGAGATCAGCGCGATCGCCGTCGCCGACGAGGCAACCGGTTGATGGCGACGCTCGGCTTCGTTGGGCTCGGCACGATGGGAGGCCGGATGGCGAAGCGGCTGCTCGACGCGGGCCGCCGCGTCGTCGGCTACAACCGGACACCCGAGAAGGCGCGGGCGCTGGTCGCCGCCGGGCTCACGCTCGAGAAGTCGCCGCGCGCCGTGGCCGAGGCGTCGGACGCCGTCTTCAGCATGGTGACCGACAGCGCCGCGCTCCGCGCGATCGCCCTGGGCCCCGACGGCGTGATCGCGGGACTCCAACCCGGCGCGGTCTGGGCCGAGATGAGCACGGTCAGTCCCGACGTCACCCGAGAGCTCGGGCACGCGGTCGCCGCGCGCGGCGCCACGCTGATCGATGCGCCCGTGTCCGGCAGTCCCGTCACCCTCGAGGCGGGCCAGCTCTCGTTCATGGTCGGCGGCGATCCGGCGGCGCTCGAGAAAGTCCGCGCGCATCTCACGGCGATCGGGCCGACGATCACCCACGTGGGGGAGCTGGGGCTCGCGGTCACGATGAAGATCGCGACGAATCTCGGTCTCGCCGTCCAGATGCTCGCGTTCAGTGAGGCGGTAGCGCTCGCCGAGAAATCCGGCATCCAGCGCGAGCGCGCCGTCGAGGTGCTGCTCAAGTCGGTCATCGCCTCGCCGATGCTCAAGTACCGCGGACCGTTCGTCCTCGGCATGCCCGAGGACGCGTTGTTCAACGTGGACATGATCCAGAAGGACCTGGGCCTGGCGCTCGAGAGGGGTCGCGCGCTCGGGGTGCCGCTGCCGACGGTCGCGCTTACCGACGAGCTGCTCACCGCGGCCCGCGGGCTCGATCTCGCCCACTACGACTTCGCGATCGTCTTCGACGTGATCGCGCGCATGAGCGGCCTCGGTCCCAGCGTGAAGACGCAGCGCGCCTAGCGTAGCGTGAGCGTGGCGCGGTCGGAGGCGGCGTCGACGCTGAGCGTGAAGGCGTCGAGCACGTCGCGACCGAGAAGCCCGTCCACCGTCCCCGACGGAGTCCCGCCCCCGCTCTCCGACGATCCCGGCGCCCGGAACGTCACCGGCAGCGCGTAGACGATCACGGGCAGCGGCCCGATTCGAGCGCCCGCGACATCCAGGAGCGGGAGGGTCACGAGCATCGCCGTCGCCGAGCCCGTGACCCCGACGACCTGGACCGTCCGTCCCGCCTGCCCCGCGAACCCGGCGCGCTCGATGGCCTCGGGCGAGATCACCGTGCGGTCGGCTCCCGTGTCCACGATGAGGGTCAACGGAACCCCGTTGAGGCGAACCTCGACGGTGATGGGGGCGCCCGGGGTGACCCTGAGCGTCACGGGCGCGCTCGGGTCGGACGGAAGCGCCGGGCGCGCCTGCGGCGTGCTCAGGAGCGTGGCGCCGTCGCGAAACGCCGGCGGGATCGCGGCGAGTTCGGCCGTGTAGTGCACGGTCCCCTCGGCGTCGGTCCAGCGATAGAGCTCGGCGGCCGCCGGCGCGGCCAGGAGACAGCCGGCCAGGACGAGGAGCCCGAGTCGGGTTATCGCGTGGCCCCCTACCGATCTACAGGATGACTTTCTTCGCCCGGAGCGCCGCGATCTCGTCGCGCGAGTAGCCCCATTCCGCCAGCACCTCGTCGGTGTGCTCACTCTGGAGCGGCGCCGCCGTGCGGACGCCCGGACGCATCCGCGAGTATTTCACTGGCGTGCCGATCACGGGGATCTCGCCGAGCCGGGGGTGCACGACGCGCTCGACCATCTGGCGCGCCGTCGTCTGCGCATCGTTCATCACCTGATCCACGGTGTTCACGGGCGTCGCCGGCACCCCGGCGTCCTCGAGGACCTTCAGCAACGGCTCGCGGTCGTGCTTCGCGATCGCGTCCGCCACGGCCGCCTCCAGCTCGACACGGTGCCGGACGCGTCCAAGGTTCTTCGCGAAGCGCTCGTCGTTCCGCAGGGCGCCGAGGTCGAGCGCCGCGACCAGCCGCTGCCAGAACCGGTCGTTGGCGCCGGCGATGAACACCCACTGACCGTCGCGGCAGCGGAAGGTGCGGTACGGCGAGAGCGATGGGTGGGAGGAGCCGAGGGCCTTGGGCACGGCGCCGGTCAGCAAGAACCCCTCGGCATGGTAGTTCAGCAGGGTCACGGCGGTCTCCAGGAGCGAGGCGTCCACCCGCTGGCCGAGGCCGGTCTTCGCCCGATGGATGAGCGCGTTGGCGATGCCAAAGGCGGAAAAGATCCCGGTCGTGAGATCGAGGAACGAGACGCCAGCGCGCACCGGCGGTCCGTCGGGCTCGCCAGTGATCGACATGATCCCGCTGAACGCCTGCATGAGCGCCTCGTAGCCGGCGCCGTCTTTCCGGGGCCCCGTCCGTCCGAACGCCGAGATCGAGCAGTAGACCAGGCCCGGATTGAGCGCCGACAGGACGTCGTAGCCCAGACCGAACCCCTCCATCGTGCCCGTCCGGAAATTCTCGATGAGCACGTCGGCACGCGTCACGAGGTTCTTCAGCACCGCCGCGCCCTCCGGCGCCTTCAGATCGAGGGTGAGGTCACGCTTGTTGCGGTTGATGACCAGGTACGCGGCCGACTCCCCTTCCTTGTGGGGTGGCCACGTGCGCGACTCGTCACCGGAGCCGGTGTCCTCCACCTTGATGACGTCCGCGCCCATATCCGCCAGGAGCATGCCGCAGAAGGGCCCGGCGAGGACGCGGGAAAGGTCGATGACACGGACGCCGTCGAGCGAGAGGGCTGGGGTGACCATGTGCGTTACTATAACTCTATGTCTCGACTCCGCGAGGCGGTGACACAGCGAATCCTCGTCCTGGACGGCGCCATGGGCACCATGATCCAGGCGGCGAACCTGGGGGCCGAGGATTTCGGCGGCGCCCGTTACGAGGGGTGCAACGAGCACCTGAACCTCACCCAGCCCGACGTGATCCGGTCGATCCATGCCGCCTACTTCGAGGCCGGCGCCGATCTCGTGTCGACCAACACCTTCGGATGCGCGCCGTACGTCCTCGCCGAGTACGGTCTCGGCGAGCGCGCGTACGAGATCACGCTCGCCGCCGCCCGACTCGCGCGCGGGGTCGCCGGGACGCGCTTCGTCGTCGGCGCGATGGGGCCGTCGACGCGCTCGATCAGCGTCACGCGGAACGTGACCTTCGACCAGGTCCGCGAGGCCTACGGCCTCCAGGCCGCGGCGCTCATCGCCGGGGGCGTGGACGCGCTGCTGCTCGAGACGGCCCAGGACACGCTGAACGTCAAGGCGGCGGCGCTCGGTGTCCGGGCGGCCCTGCGCGACGCCGGGGTCGAGCTCCCGCTCATGATCAGCGGCACGATCGAGCCGATGGGCACGATGCTCGCGGGTCAGGGCGTGGACGCGCTCTACGTGGCGCTCGAGCACCTCGATCTCTTTTCGATCGGACTCAACTGCGCCACCGGCCCCGAGTTCATGACCGACCACCTCCGCTCGCTGGCGCTGATGTCCACGCGCTTCGTGAGCGTGTACCCGAACGCGGGGCTTCCCGACGAGCGGGGCCAGTACGCCGAGACGCCGGAGAGCCTGGCCTTCAAGATGAAGCGGTTCGTGGACGAGGGCTGGGTCAACCTCGTCGGCGGCTGCTGCGGGACGACCCCGGCCCACATCCGCGCGCTGAAGGCGCTGGTGGCCGGCCGGCCCGCGCGCGTCCCGGCGGCACGGGAGCCGCAGGCCGTCAGCGGAGTCGAGGTGTTCTACCCGGCCGACGACAACCGCCCCCTGTTCGTGGGCGAGCGCACGAACGTGATCGGCTCGCGGCGGTTCAAGGAGCTGATCGTCGCCGACCAGTTCGAGGAGGCCGCCGAGATCGGCCGCGCGCAGGTGAAGAACAGCGCCCAGGTCCTGGACGTCTGCCTCGCCAACCCCGACCGCGACGAAGCCGACGACACGGACCGGTTCATGACGCAGATCACCCGCAAGGTGAAGGTCCCGCTCATGATCGACTCGACGGACGCGCGCGTGATCGAGATCGCGCTCCGTCACTGCCAGGGCAAGTCGATCGTCAACTCGATCAACCTGGAAGACGGCGAGGAGCGGTTCGAGAAGGTCGTGCCCCTGCTCCGGGCCTATGGTGGCGCCGTCGTCGTGGGCTGTATCGACGAGAACAAGCAGCAGGGCATGGCCGTCACGCGCCAGCGCAAGCTCGCGATCGCCGAGCGGAGCTATGAGCTCCTCACGGGGAAGTACGGCGTGCCGGCCCGCGACCTGATCTTCGACGCGCTGGTCTTCCCGGTGGGCACCGGCGACGCGAACTACATCGGCTCGGCCGTCGAGACGATCGAGGGCATCCGCGCGATCAAGCAGCGATTCCCGGAGTGCAAGACGATCCTCGGCATCTCCAACGTCTCGTTCGGCCTGCCGCCGGCGGGCCGCGAAGTCCTCAACTCGGTCTTCCTGTACCACTGCACCAAGGCGGGCCTCGACTACGCGATCGTGAACACCGAGCGCCTCGAGCGCTATCCCTCGATCCCCGAGGAGGAGCGGCGGCTCGCCGAGGATCTCATCTACTGGCGGGCCGGCGATCCCGTGGCGGCCTTCGCCGCGTACTTCCGGGAGAAAAAGAAGACGCCGCCGCCCGCCAGCACGCTCTCGCTCGACGAGCGGCTCGCCCGCTACATCGTCGAGGGCAGCCGTGACGGCCTGATCGACGACCTGAACGCCAAGCTCCGGGACGCGGCGCCGCTGGCGATCATCAACGGCCCGCTGATGCGGGGCATGGACGAGGTCGGGCGGCTGTTCAACGACAACCAGCTCATCGTGGCCGAAGTCCTCCAGTCGGCGGAGGCGATGAAGGCCGCCGTCGCGCACCTCGAGCCGTTCATGGAAAAGGCCGAGTCGGCGACGCGTGGCACGATCGTGCTGGCCACGGTCAAGGGCGACGTCCACGACATCGGCAAGAACCTGGTCGAGATCATCCTTTCGAACAATGGATATCGCGTGATCAACCTGGGCATCAAGGTCCCGCCCGAGGAGCTGATCGCGGCGTACCACACGCACAAGCCGGACGCGTTCGGCCTGTCCGGCCTCCTGGTGAAGTCCGCGCAGCAGATGGTGGTGACGGCTCAGGACTTCCGCGTCGCGGGCATCGAGATCCCGCTGTTCGTCGGCGGCGCGGCGCTCACCAAGAAGTTCACCGCGACCCGGATCGCGGCCGAGTACGGCGGGCTCACGCTCTACGCGAAGGACGCGATGGAAGGACTCGACCTCGCCAACCAGCTCTTCTCCGCTCCGACCCGCGAGGCGCTCGTGGCGCGCATCCGCCGCGAGCAGGCCGCGCTCGCGGCGACCGCGCCGGCCACCGTCGAGCCCGCGCCCGCGACGCCGGAGCCGGCGCCGCTGCGGAGGCTCGAGCGCGTCGCGGTCCCTGCGCCGCCGGACCTCGAGCGACACGTCCTGCGCGACGTGCCCCTGATCCACCTCTACCCGTACCTGAACCTCCAGATGCTCTACGGCAAGCATCTCGGGGTCCGGGGCCTCGTCGAGCGCCTGCTCGAGGCCCGGGATCCGAAGGTGCTCGAGGTCCACGAGATCGTCGAGACACTCAAGCGGGACGCCGTCGCCCGCGGCCTGTTTCGCGCCCATGGGGCTTACCGCTGGTACCGCGTCCGGGCCGCCGGCAACACGGTGGTGCTCTTCGACGCGACCGGCCGCGAGGCGGCGACGTTCGACTTTCCGCGGCAGAAGGACGGCGAGCGGCTCTGCCTCGCCGACTACGTGAGGGACGACGCGGACGACTACCTGGCGCTGTTCGCGGTGACCTGCGGCGCGGGGGTCAGAGAGCTCGCCTCGGAGTGGAAGGACCGGGGCGAGTACGTGCGCTCCCATGCGCTCCAGGCGCTGGCGATCGAGTGCGCGGAGGCGTTCGCCGAGATGCTCCATGCGCGGCTCCGGACCCTGTGGGGATTTCCGGACCCGCCCGAGCTACCGATCAGCGAGAAGCTGAAGGCGCACTACCGGGGGATCCGTGTGTCGTTCGGCTACCCGGCCTGTCCGAACCTCGCCGATCAAGCCACCCTGTTCAGGCTGCTGGAGCCCGAGACCTTCGGGCTCCACCTGACCGAGGGCTTCATGATGGATCCGGAGGCCTCGGTGTCCGCGCTCGTGCTCCATCACACTGCCGCGAAGTACTTCAAGGCCGACTGACGCGTGGGGTCGTGAGACGCGACGGGCCCGAGCCGGTGTTCCGGCTCGGGCCCGGGAGAGAGGCACGAGGAGGCGTCGGGAACTAGAACTTGATCTCGAGCCGCACCGTCGGCACGCCGAGCGACCGCTCATTAGCCTTCACCCAGACCGGCACGCCCAGGTCGCTCACGTAGTAGGCGTCCAGTTGCAGGAGGTCGGGCCACGTGCTCAGTGTCTTGAGCTTGACAGGAAGCCGGAACGTGCCGGTGAAGTTGGACGTGAGGCCGCTACCGTCGATCGTAGCGACACCGTTGGTGATGTACCCCAGCGGCGCCCAGCCCTTGAAGGCCAGCGAGAGGTTGGCGTCGCCCGAGAAGGTCCCGGTCATGATGACGAACTCCGCCGCGTCCACCGCGTTGTCACCCTGGATCACCACCGAGAAAGCCCCGCTGACCGTACCCTTGCCCGTGGCGAGGCTCAGGTCGTCCTTGCCCTTGGCGTTCACCGCGCACTTCTTGGTCGTCGGGGCGACCATCACCACCCACGCGGGGCAGAGCGGGCTTCCCAGCTTCGCCCAGCCGGAAAGCTGAGCCTCCGCACTCCGCCGACCATCCGCAACGGGGTGCGTCACGAAGTTGCCCGCCGCGTCCTTGAGGTACATGTCCTCGGTGACTTCGTAAAGGACCACATCTGCCGAGAGCGTAGCCAAATCGAGCCAAATCTGCCCCAGATCCCACGCCACGGCTGGCGCCGGCCCGAACAGCAGGAGCATCAGCCCCAAGAGACTCCACGTCACCGCTCTTTTCCGGCGTATGCTCGTCATCGCGTTCTCTCCTCGTGCCTTATGTCGGCTTATAGCTGCGTCCGCAGAGGAGAGTCTGCAAGCGAGAGACCAAGATCTCTGCCACATAAACCTCTGATTATATTGACTTCACAGGGGATGGTTTTCCGGAGTAAAAACTACGTAAGTGGCTGATTTATTGTCGTTTTAAGTCCGAAAATACATCCGCATCGGGAATCCTCATCGAGTCTGAATACTTAGGCGGACGTCCGGCGGGTATGGCGCGCTGGCAAGAAAGTTATCGCGAGGGTCGAGGGGTATCGAGGACCGGCCGGGCGACTAGAAATGCCGCGCTAGACGTCGGGATCAGGGTCCTCCACCGTTGCTCCCGGCTTGGCCGGAAGCTTGACGGTGAAGGTCGAGCCCTTGCCGAGCTGGCTCTTCACCTCGATCGTCCCGCCGTGGCTCTGCACGATCCCCAGACTCACCGACAACCCGAGGCCCGTGCCGCTGACTTCGGGCTTGGTCGTGAAGAACGGTTCGAAGATGCGGTCCAGGTGCTCCGGCGCAATCCCCGTGCCGGTATCCGTCACCTCCACCTGCACCATGGCCCCGCTGGCCTGGGACCGGATGGTGAGCGACCCGCCGCGGTCCTTCATGACGTAGACCGCGTTGTTGATGAGGTTCAGGAACACCTGCTTGATGCGGGGCACGTCGATCTCCACGGGAGCCAGCCCCGGCGCGTATTCCTCCCGGAGCGAGATCGCGTCCAGGGCGCCCTGCCGGCGCACCATGGACAGCGTCTGCTCGAGCACCGTGTTGAGATCGGTGATCTGCGGGATGAACTCGCGCTGCCGGCTGAAGTGCAGGAGGTCCCGCACGATGTCGCGGGCGCGCCCCGCCTCTTCCTGGATGAGGTCGAGCTCCTCGCGCATCGGCTGGCCCGGCGCGACCTGCTCGGCGAGGTACGAGGCGAAGCCGAGCACGCTCGTCAGGGGATTGTTGATCTCGTGGGCGATATTCGCCGCCAGCTCGCCGATCGCCGCGAGCTTCGTGGACTGGATCAGCTGCGCCTGCGTCCGCTTGAGCTCGACCAGCTTTTGCTTCTCGCCTTCGTACAACCGTGAATTCTCGCTCGCCACCGCGGCCTGCAGCGCGATGCCCTCGGCCAGCCGCAGCTCGTCCGGGGTGAAGCGATGGTGCTCCTTGAGCCACGCGATCGCAAAGCCTCCGATGCTCACGCCCTTCCACCGCATCGGCTGGATGAGGATCGACTTGTGCGGCAGCAGTCGGGCGAACGGGTGAGTGAACCGCGTGTCCTCCTGGCTGTGACTGGCATACACCGGTCCCTCGACCCGCCGCCAGTCGCTCACACGGGGATCCATCGATTTTAGCGTCGCGCTCTCGAGCGCCCCCAAGAGCTCCCGGGGCACGTGGTACCCGACGATCGGCACGAAGCGGCTCCCGTCCTCGGTCAAGAGCCAGGCCCCCCCGGTGTCGGCGCCGAGCGAGCGCACCATCGCCCGCGTCGTCCTGCGCAAAATCTCGGTCAGCTCGAGCGTTGAGCTCGCGTCCTGGCTCACGGCGAGGAGGGTCTCCGTCTGACGCAGGCGTTCCTGCGTCTGCTCGTACAGGCGCGCGTTGCGGATCGCCACCGACGCCGAGGTCGCGAGCGCCTCCCCCAGGGCCAGCTCCTCGGGCGTGAACGCGTGACGCGCACGGTAGAGGATGGTCAGGATCCCGACGAGCTCGCTCTCGAGGAAGAGCGGCAGGCCGAGAAACGACACGAATCCTTCGCTCGCGAGCCACTCCCGTCGCTTGACGCCGGGCTCGGTCAGGACGTCGCTGTAGGCCAGCGGCGTGCGGTGCGTGGCGATCCACCCGATGACGCCCTCGTTGTCCTCGCCATGCTGCGCGGTATCCTTCGCCGTCCGGGTCGTCCCGGCCTGAGCGCGGAGCCGGAAGACGCCGGGCACGTCGTCGTCGCTGATGAGGATGCGCGCCACGTCGGCGCCGAACCGGCTGCGCACGAGCTCGCTGAGCCGATGCAGCACCCCGGAGACCTGGAGCGTGCCGGTGAGCAGGCGGCCGGATTCGACGAGGCTTTCCTGCTCGGCGGCACGGCGCATCACCCCTTCGTAGAGGCGCGCGTTCTCGACGGCGATCGCCACCTGATCGGCGACGATCTTGAGCAGCTGCTCCTCGTCGGCCTTGGCCCCGGGCGGCAGGACGTGTCGAGCGATCATGACGCCGAGCGGGCGCCCCCGGACAGTGAGGGGCAGCTTCCACTCGACCTCGGCCCAGTCCTCGGCCGGCCCGACGCCGGAGCCCGTCAGCACGCTCCGCGGCTGCTCGGCGGAACCTCGGCGCACGGCGACGTGGATGCCCGGCGGCTCGCTGAGCTCGACGCTCAGGCTGGTGGTGCCGATCGCTTGCGAGAGCCCGCCCAGAAGCTTCTCGAGCATCCTGGCGACCCCGAGCTCGGAGGTGATGTCCTGCATGGAATGGTGCAGGTCCTCGAGCTGCGAGGCGCGGCGCACGAAGTGCTGGTTCAGCCGTTTCAGCTCCTCGACCTGGTTGAGCAGACGGTAGACGAGCCGCTGGTTCAGCTCGCGCAGGTACACGCCTTCGTCGCGGCTTTCGACCCGCTCGCGCTTGCCGCCCAGGAACTCGGCGACCTGGCGGGGGAAGGCGTCGACGTCGATCGGCTTCTGGATATAGCCGTCGCAGCCGGCCACCAGCGTCCGCTGCCGGTCGCCCTGCATCGCGTAAGCGGTCAGGGCGACCACCGGCGTCGAGGCCAGGTTCGGGAACGATTTCAGGATCGCGACGAGCTCGTAGCCGTCGACGCCCGGCAGGTTGATGTCGAGCAGGATGAGGGAGGGCTCCTCGCGGATCGCCGCTTCGATCCCGGCCAGGCCGTCCTCGGCGTCGACAATCATGTAGCCCGCCGCCTCCAGAACCGCGCGCACGAGCAACCGGTTCTCGCGGTTGTCCTCGATGTAGAGGATCTTGGTTTTCTGATCGAGCGGACGTACCGGCATGCGGCGACTTCTCCTCAGGTCAGCGGGAGCGTGAAATGGAACGTGGAGCCCTGGTTCTCACGGCTCTCCGCCCAGATGCGGCCACCGTGCAGCTCGACGAACTTCTTGCTGATCGCGAGGCCGAGCCCGGTGCCGCCGGCGCTGCGGGCGACCGGGTTGTCGAGCTGCTGGAACGGCTCGAACAGGCGCGCGAGGTCGTCCTCGCGGATGCCGATGCCCGTGTCGGCGACGCTCACCCGGAGCGCGTCCGGCTCGGCCACGACGCTGACGAGCACCCGTCCCTGGACCGTGAATTTGATCGCGTTGGACAGCAGATTGAGCAGGATCTGCTTCACCTTCGTGCGATCGCCCGACAACGGCGGCAGCTCGAGCGGCACGTTGTTCTCGAGCTTCATCTGCTTGCCGCGGGCGAGCGGCACCGACGACTCGATACACTCGTCGATCAGCTCGTGCAGGTCGAGCTCCTCGGCGATCATCTCGAGCTTGCCGGCCTCGATCCGGGAGAAGTCGAGGATGCCGTTGATGAGCTGCAAGAGATGGGCGCCGCTGTTATGCACCGAGCGGATGTAGGTCTCCTGGCGCTCGGTCAGCTCGCCGTCGAAGCGGTTCAGCAGCACCTTCGAGAAGCCGATGATCGAGTTGAGCGGCGTCCGGAGCTCGTGCGACATGCTCGCCAGGAACTGGGACTTGAGCCGACTCGCCTGCAGGAGCTGCGCGTTGGACTCGGAGAGCTCCTCGTAGAGCCGCGCGTTCTCCAGCGAGATGGCGACCTGGTTGGCGAGGACGGCGAGCACCTCCAGCTCCTGATCGTCGAAGATGTCGCCGGAAAGCTTCTCGCCGACGAGGAGAATCCCGGTCAGCTTGCCTTCGATCTTCAGCGGCACGATCAGCGTCGCCTTGATCGCGTCGAGCTCGCCCTCGGCCGTCTCGAAGTACGCCGTGATCTGGGGATTCAGCTTGACCTCTTCCTTCACCAGCACCCGACCCGTCTGGTTCAGCCACTGCACGAGCCGGCTGTCGACGGGGATCGACACGGCCCCGGCGCCCTCGCCGACGGTGGCGTCCTCGCGGTAGGCGACGAACGCGCCGCGCTGGGCGTCGTAGATCATGAGCACGCAGTGGGTGAGCGGCACCCCGCGGACGAGCCCGTGGACGAGCGTTTCCATCAGCCGCCCGAACTCGAGGATCGAGCCCATCCGCTGGCTGAGGTCCAGCAGCGTCTCGTAGCACCCGCGCCGACGACTGAACATGACACGCTCGATCCGCTCCTCCAGCCGTTGCCCGAGCGGGCTCACGAGCATGGTCATCACGAATCCCAGCGGCAGGATGACCCAGAGCGGATTCAGCTGGTCCCAGTCGGCGTACTGCTCGGCCATGACCAGCGTGGAGGTGAGCACGCCCCACACCAAGAGATAGATCGCGCCCTTCTTCACCACCACGTTCACGTCGAAGAGGCGGTAGCGGACGATCGACGTCCCGAGCATGAGCGCGAACACCATGTTCGCGGGGATGCCCATCGGATACACGAGGTCGGCCGCCGGCACGAACCGGGCGAGGATGAACCGCGCGAAGTCGATGAACCCGCCGACCAGGCTCACCCCGGTGCCCAGCAGGATGAGGGTCGCGCGATTCCGTCGGAAGCTGGAGTCGACGTCCTTGTAGATCCGGATCAGGTGTGCGAGCCCATAGATGAGGAAAAAGTTGAAGTACACGAAGAATGGCATGTACAGGAGACCGGTCGCCGGCGCCCATCCCCAGTACGTCGACTTCACGCCGCTCATGAAGAACGACGAGCCGCTCAGGTTGATGATGCTGAAGACGAGCGCGAGCGCGTAGACGACGACCAGGGAGGTCCGGTGACGCGTCGTGCTCTCGAGGAAGATCAGGACGAAGTGATAGTAGAAGGCCGGGAGCGCGATGACCCCGGTGTGGATGACGATCTCCCAGAAGACCGCGGTCGTCTCGTCCGGCGACCTGCGCAGCATGAAGACGCCGAAGTTCCAGACGGCCATGCCACCCACGAAATAGGTGAACAGCCGGTTCAACCGGCTCCCGGGATTGCGGAACAGGGTGATCCCGGCGAGCGCGACGTTGAGGATCAGCGCGAGGAGCGGGAGGAAATTATGTAGTGTCACGCGTGTCCCCCTCGACACCATCGAGAGGGAGATAGACCTGGTCCTTCCGGCGCTGCTGCTCGATCTCGTGCTTCAGAATGCCGAAGACGAGCATGTCCCAGCACTGACCGTCCTGGTATCCCGCCTGCCGGAGAATGCCTTCCTGCCGGAAGCCATTGCGCCTCAGCGAGTTGGCGCTCAGACGGTTGTACTCGTACACTTTCGCCTCGATGCGCCGGAGTCCCAGCACGTCCACCCCATAGTACGAGATGAGCTTACCCGCCTCCACCCCAAATCCGCGGCGGATCGCCTTCGAGTCGGTCAGCATGACCTCGAGGAAGGCGTAGCCCTCCTGGAGGTGGATATTGAACAGCCGCGCCAGCCCGAGGGGCCTGGCCCACTCGGTGCTGGCCTCGATCACGAGGACGATCTGCGTCGAATCCATCAGGCACGCCTCGTAGAACGAGGGGTCCTTGTCGTACACGTGCTTGTAGGAGTTCAGGAACTCGCTCCCGACCATGCGCTCGATGAACGGGTCTTCCGCCCACGCGGAGAGATACTCGAGGTCGTCCGGCGAGAGCGCCCGCAGGTAGACGCGCAGCCCCTGCGAGACCACGCCCCGCCGGCGCGCGTTTCCCTCCCCCCGGCTCGACGATACTGACGGCGCCTCTTCCACGGCGATCATTCCCCCCCCTGCGTTAGTCGTCGACGAAGGTGATCTCAAGGCGCACGGTGGGGTCCCCCAGCGCCCGCTCGTCCGGCAGCACCGGCACGAGCTGACCACTGTCCTTCTTGTAGACCGCGACATGATGGACCGTGAACGGCTGCCTGAACTTTCCCGTGAACTTGCAGCCTCCGGGGCAGAATGTCGGCGAGCCGGTGCCGGTCAGCGTGCCGCCCGTGATCGTGATGATCGCCGCATCCGTCACCACGACCGTGCCGGTGAAGCTGCCGGTCATGACCACCAGCTCGGGAGCATCGGTGAGGTTGGTCAGCTCGCTGTTGACGACGACGTAGAGCGTCCCGTCGATCGTGCCCTGCACAATGCCGAGGTCACGGTCGCCCAGGTCAAGGTCGCTGTTCCCGAAGGCCACGACGGTGCAGCGGCCCGCGTCCTTTACCGTCCGCTGGCGCGCCTTGAAGACTTTCTCCGCGTGGTCCATCAGGTCCTCGGTACAGAGCGGCGTCCCGAGCCTGGCCTTTCCCTCGAGCCCCGACATCGCCACGCGATGCAGGCGCCCTTTGTCGACGGTGAACTGCGCCTGCTCGTTCAGCTCATAGAGCACCACGTCATTGCTCGGAGAGCGATGGCCACCGGCCTCGCCCGTCGCGAGCGCTGGCCCGAGCACCGACAATACGATGAGCAGCACGAGCGCATTCACGCGCCTTTTCATGGAACGCTCCTTCGCCGCAGGATCCGGGACGGACCCGGTTCTTCCCAGCCATCCTTCACACTCGCCTCGGACGGCGAGGCTTGTTCGTATGGCACGGCTCGGACGGCGCGGCTCACGTCGTCCGGCACCACGCAAGGTGGCTCAGGCCCGACAGGAACGTCTGGCGGGATTCGATGATCTCGAACCCGGCACGGCGCAGCATCTCATGGAACTCGGCCGCGCTGAGGTAGCGGTGCTCGCTCTCCCGGAAGAACTCGAAGGCGACGGTTGGCAGCAGCCATCGCAGGGCTCCGACGGCCGCCCCGAGTCCCTCCGAGGCCCGCACCGCGCTGAACGTCCGCGTCACGTGCGCCGGGCGGTCGTAGGTCAGGAAGATCGCGTGTCCGCCGGGCTTGAGCGCGCGCCGGCATCCCGCGAGCAGCGCCGCCGGATCGGGATGCCAATACAGCGTGTGCATGCTCACGAGGACGTCGAAGTTCCCCGCACCCGGCATCGCAGTACGCGCGATGTCGAGGTGCTGGAACGCCAGGTTGGCGCCGTGCGGCTTGTTCTTCTCGCGCGCGATCTCGACCAGGTGCTTGACGCCGTCGATGCCGACGACCGAGTAGCCCTCCGTCGCGAGTCGGAGGCTGACGTTGCCGATCCCGCACGCGACATCGAGCACCCGGGTCGCACGGGGTGAGGCCTCGTCGGAGACCGAGCGGGCGACGAACGCGACGATCTCCTCGAGCATCGCCTCATAGGGTGGAAAGCGCGTCACCACGGCGTCATAGGTGACGCCGTACGTGACGGCGATCATGTGCTCGAGCGCTTCCCGAAAAGGCATACGATCTCCCGCCCGCTGCGCGGGCGCGGCCGGCGTGACGCCGTCGGGAGGCTGAGATGGGTACGGCACGACGTCGTCACGGCTCACTTAGATCTCGGCGCTCTTTCTCGCCCACACCAGCAGGCTGGCGCCGGCGAGGAACGTTCTTCGCATGTCCAGCACGGCGAATCCGGCCCGTCGCACCTGGGCCGAAAACGTGGCCTCGTCCCAGTAGTGTGACCCGACCCGCGCGCGCGCCGCCTCGAAGATCGCGCTGGGCAGCACCCACAGAAGACAGTGCAGCGCCGCGCCCAGTCCGTCGCGCCGTCCGATCTCCCGCAGCGTCGACCACTGCCCGATCTGCCGCGCGTGATTCACGAACACCGCGTGCCCGCCGGGCTTGAGCACTCGGTGCGCCGCGCGGAGCAGCCGGTCCGGCGCCGGGTGGGCGTAGAGCGAGTGGATACTGACGACCTGGTCGAAGGCGCCGTCGCGGAACGTGCTGCCCCGCGTGAGCTCGCCCTGCCGAAAGGCCAGGTTGGCCAGGTGCCGCGCCCGGCGCTTTCCCTTCGCCGCGCCGACCAGCGCGGCGTCCGGGTCGAGCCCCGTGACGGCGAATCCCGCCTCGGCCAGCGCGCACGTGAAGTTGCCGGGCCCGCACCCCACGTCCAGCACCCGCACGTCCCGTCGCTCGACACGCGCCGGGACGCCGGCTTCGACCAGGTCGCGGACCTCAGTCTGGAGGCGCTGGTAGTGGCTGAAACGTGGGTAGACGTGGTCGTAGACCACGCCATAGCCGACCGAGAGCACTCGATCGAGCCACCCATGGATCGCACCGGCCTTCCACGTCATGACGACTCTCGCCGTTCCGGTCGCGGGCGCATTGAGCGGCACCCCGCGCTCTCCTAGGCCCTGCTCGCGAGGACCTTGTCGACCGCCCCGCGGAGCTCCGACGGCGTGAACGGCTTCAACAGGATGTAGTCGAATCCGAGCCGCGTCGCCTCGTTGATGATGTCGGGCGTACCGTGCGCGGTCATCAGCATGCAGGCCATGCGTGGACGGATCTGGCGGGCCTGCCCGAGCACCTCGAATCCGTTCATCCCCGGCATCTTGTAGTCGACGACGAGGAGATCGAACGGTTCCTTGCGGCACAGCTCGATGGCCGTCTCGCCTCGGTTCGCGGCCCTGATCGAATACCCCAGGGCCTGTAGCACGTTGACGCACAGGATGACGACCGGGCCAGCGTCGTCGACGACGAGGATCCTCGGGCGGGCCGACTCCGTCAACGGGCCTCCACCAGCGGCGGGGCAGCAGCGTCCGCGTCGGTCACGTCGCGCAGATCGAGATGTCGGCTGATCTGCTCCAGGCGCGGGAGGGCAATGGTCGAGAAGGCGTCGGCGGCGATGGGGTCGAACTGGGTGCCGGCGCCGCGCACGATTTCCTCCATCGCTATCGCCAGCGGCCGTTTGCTCCGGTACGGGCGGTCGGACGTCATCGCGTCGAACGCGTCGGCCACCGTCACGACCCGGGCGATGAGCGGAATGTCGTCTCCCTTGAGGCCGTCCGGGTAGCCCTTGCCGTCGTATCGCTCGTGGTGGTGACGCACCGCCTTGGCCTCGCACGCGAGGAATCGCAGAGGCTTCAAGATCTTGTCGCCGACCACCGGGTGCGTGCGGATCAGCTCGAACTCCTCCTCGGTCAGCTGGCGCGGCTTGCTGAGGATGTTGTCCATGATGACCAGCTTGCCGAGATCGTGCAGCATGCCGGCGCGGCTCATCAGGAGGACCTCAGCCGGCGGGACGCCCATGACCGTCGCGAGCTCTCCGGAGTAGAGCGACACGCGAGCCGAGTGGCCCTTGAGGTACGGGTCTTTCGACTCGAGCGCGATGACGAACGACGCGATCGTGTCGATCAGGTTCCGTTCGAGGTTCTCGCGCAAGAGGAGCTTCTGGAGCGCGACCGCCGTGGTCTGGGCATAGCCGAGCAGGAGCGCCTTCTCGTCGGGCAGGAAGGCGCCGTTGTCGGCGCTGCGGCCGACGCAGAGGATGCCCATCGCGTCGCCCACCCCCGGGACCAGCGCGGCGAGGCCCTCGAAGCCGTGCTCTCGCGTCGTCAGCACGAACGTCTCGCGGCCGCCGGTCTTGACGACGTTGCCGAACGACGCGTGCAGGAGCGCCAGGATCTGGCCGACCAGCGAGGGCTCGCCTTTCCGGCTCGCGTTGAATTGCCCTCCCTGGTCCCGTAGCAGCATGAGCGCGCCGTCGCAACGGAGACTCTGCATGGTGTACTCGAGCACCTTCTCGGCGAAGACGCTCGGCTCGAGCCCTTGCAGCGCGACCTCACCGATCCGGGACATCGCCTCGACGCCGCCTTGTCTCCTGGCCAACTCCTCGGTCAGTCCCGCGGGATAGTTGACGGTACCGCTGCCACTGGCACGGTCCCGCCGCAAGCGCTGAATGAGGTCCTTCACCTCCGTGATCGAGAAGGGCTTCGGCAGATAGTCGTAGGCGCCGTGGCGGAGGCCGAAGACTGCCGAATTCACCGAGGGCACTCCCGTGATCAGCACCACCGGCGTCCCCGGCTGCTTGCCTTTGACCGCGCGGAGCAGGTCGAGGCCGCTCAGGCCCGGCATCTTGATGTCGGAGACCACGAGGTGGAAGGGGTCGTCGCCCAGCTGCTCGAGCGCCTGCTCCGCGGTCGACGCACTCGTCACCTGGCAGTGGTTCGCGGAGAACGCCGAGGCCAGGAACCGCAGGACGGAGGCATTGTCGTCCACCAGGAGAACGCGCAGCCGCTCGATTGGAGCCACGTCCGTCACCTGCGTCTGGCCTTCGATGTTGGCGGTCACCGGCGGCCCTCTACTTGGTCGCCCCGAGCTGGCTGAGGAACTCGAGCCATTGGCGGGACAGACCGTCTTTCGGGAAGCTCAGCGACTCGAGCTCCGGGCGGTCGTCGACTGCGACAGCCGTCGTGCCGACGCTCGGCTGCGCGGTCGCCGCGGGCTGCTCCGCCGGCGCCGCCACTGTGGCGGCTGGAGCCTCGACCGGCGCGATGCCCTTCGTGGCCTGGGCGAAGAAGTAGGGCCGGCTGCTGGCCGGCTGCGCCTGGAGCTTCGCCCACACGGGCGGGCTCGGCACCGGCGCCGCGGAGATCGGCGCGGGCTCGATCGGCGTGACGGGCTCGGCCGGAGCAGCGACCGGCACCGCCTCAGCGACTGGAGCCTCCGGCTCCGCCACCTCCGGGGTCGCCGCGACGATAGCCGCGTTGACCTCGGGCTCGACCCAAGGCTGATCGATGGCCGCGACCGGTTCAGTCGCGCATCCGTTGGTCCCCGAATCGACGGACGGCAGGGACGCCGATGCCTCGATCGCCTCCAGTTGCAGTGTGGGCGAGGCCAGAACAGGCTCGTCGACGGCCGGCTCGGCGACCGCCGCGACCAGCGACGGCGACACCGTGACGGGGGATTCGGTGGCGAGTGTCACGCTCTGATACTCGGGCACCGCCGGCGGCGTCGGCATGACAGCCGCGGCCGGCGCAGCGAAGGGCGGCCGAGCGCGCGAAGCGTGAGGCACTGGCGCCTCGAAACGCGTCGGCTCCGCCACGACAGCGCGGGTCACTGGGGGTTCGGTCACCGGGCGCTTGACCGGCTCGAAGTGAGGCTCGACCGCGGCCACCACGGCCGGGGCAATTGATATGGGCGCCGGAGTCTCGACAGACGAATCGACGACCGGCTTGCGAAGCCGTTCAACGTGATCGAAATAGACGACCGACGCGCCGTTCACCTCGAGATGGCGGAACTCGAGACAGTCGATCTCGAGAAAGCTGAGCTGCTTGATCCTTCGCAGGAACGAATCGGTCAGTCTCTCCACGATGAAGAGGATTCGCGGCGGTCTGGAAGTCGAGAGCTGCGCCATCGGATAGAGACGACGAAGCGTGTCGGGGTACTCGAGACACCATGAGTAGGCGTCCATCACCCGGAGGAGTAGTCCCTCGTCGGCGCTGAAGTCGAGGGCGATCAGCGTCAGCGAGCCCTTGGCGTCCAGCCCGACAAGGTCGATCGCGGCCTGGCCGAGCAGCAATCGCGAATCGACGATCTTCAGGCCCGGCTCGATGCCCTCTACGTTCTCGGCGACCAGTCTCTCGAAGCTGCCGATGTCCTTGACTTCTAGCTTCTTGAACGTCGGTCTCATCGTGGTCTCCCCTGGCCCTTCGGGTCCGAATCTCGCGTGCTATTAAAGCAAACCCGGGACCAAGGGTCCGGAAGGTGACAAGTAACCGGAAAACATCGCGATTCGAGATTTCCGGTTACGGGCTGGATTGGCCGATTAGTTTCCAAGGTTGCCCGGAGGCCCGGCCAATCTTTCCGGAAAGACTTTAATTTCAGCTACTTGGGATGTTCCGGAACCCTCGGCGCGGGATGGCGACGAACTGACCAGTGGCGATGGATTGAGCGAGCAGGTCACTCTTCCATCAATTTCTTACGGAGAGTCTGACGAGAAATACCGAGGATTTTTGCCGCTTTGCTCTTGTTGGACTCCACGCGCTGCATGATCTGCCCGATGTACGCGCGTTCGACCTCGGCGAGCGTGCGAGGCTCGTCGCCCGACGACTCTGTCACGACAGGTTGGCGAGCCTGGGCGGCGAACTGCACGGGAAGGTGCTGCGGCTCGATGGAGTCCGAGCTCCCCAGGATGACAAGGCGCTCGATCAGGTTCCGTACCTCCCGCACGTTGCCCGGCCACTGGTAGTTGGCCATCAGCCGCTCGGCCTCGGGCGTGAACCCTTTGATGGATTTGTGGAAGCGCGTGTTCGCGTCCAGGACAAAGTGTCGGGCGAGCGGCATGATGTCATCGCGGCGTTCGCGCAACGGCGGAATGAGGATCGGTATCACGTTGAGCCGGTAGAAGAGGTCTTCGCGGAACTGCCCGTCCTTGACGCGCATCTCGAGTGGGCGGTTGGTCGCAGCGATGATCCGGAGGTCCACCTTGATATCGCGTGTCCCGCCCACGCGCCTGAGCACGCGCTCCTGCAGGACCCTGAGGAACTTCGCCTGGCTGTTGAGCGACATCTCGCTGACCTCGTCGAGGAACAGCGTGCCGCGGTCGGCCAGCTCCATGAGTCCTTTCTTGGCGGCCTTGGCGTCGGTGAACGCGCCCTTCTCGTGGCCGAACAGCTCGCTCTCGAACAAGGTCTCGGTGATCGCCGCGCAGTTGACCTCCATGAAGGGGAAGTCTCGTCGTGCGCTTTCGTAGTGCAGGCCCCGCGCGACCAGCTCTTTGCCGGTCCCGCTCTCGCCGTGGATCAGGATCGTCGCCGCCTCACTACGCGCCAGCTTGCCGATGAGGTCACGGAGCCGGCGCGTGACCTCGGAGTCCCCGATGAGCTGGTCGACGCGATACTCCTTCTCCTGAAGCCGGTGGAGGCGCTGGATCTCCCGGCGGGCTCGGACCTCTTCCAGCGCCCGCGCAACCGCCAGCTTGAGCTTGTCGAGGTGCTCGAACGGCTTCTCGAGGTAGTCGGTGGCGCCGGCCTTCATCGCCTCCACGGCGCTCTGGATCTGGCCGAAGCCCGTGATGATGATGACCGCGGTCTCGGCGTGCCGAGCCTTGAGGGCTCGAAGCACCTCGATGCCGTCCATGTCCGGGAGGCGGAGGTCGAGGAGCACCAGATCGGGGCTCACCTCGTCGGCGGTCTGGAGCCCTTCCTTGCCGCTGCCGACCCCGTGGACTTCTATCTGGTCCCCGGCTAGAACCCGCGAACAGAGCGTACGGATGTTCCGTTCGTCGTCGACGACCAGGATATTGTCCATATTTGTTAAAATAGCTGATCTTCGGGCCGGTTCGCCCAATTTCTTACCACCGCCTCGGGCCCTAGGCGCCGTGCACTCCGGAGTCCGTAACCCCTACAGACGGGGCCCTACTCGATGGCTCCGCGAGGCCGAGATTTCGGGCAGTCCCGGGGGCGCGCGAGTTCCTACGGCTCGATCGAGAAGGCGGGCGTCAATGGTGGCAGGTAACGCAATCGAGCGGCGCGTGATCGCCGCGGGTCGCGTTCCGCTCGCGATGGCAGTCGACGCACCAGCCCATCGTGAGGGCTCGCGCCGGGGGCCGAAAACCCAGGAAACGGACGAGGTCGTCCCCGAGCTTAGGCCCGGTGTCAGCTCCAACGACCCGCATCCGCTCGATGGGGCCGTGGCAGGTCTGGCAGGCGATCTCGACGCGCACGTGTGGCTTGTGGGGGAACACGGTGAACTCCGGGACTTTGAAAACCCTGATCCACGGGATCGGCTGACCGCGCCGCGCGTAGTCGTGAAGCTTGGCGATCTCGGGGTTGTCTTGAGCGCCGATGATCTTGTGGCACCCCATGCAGCGTTCGACCGACGGCAGCCCGGCGTACTCGGAGCGTCGCGCGTCGGCGTGACAGTACTGACACGCAATCTGAAACGATCCCGCGTGGACCACGTGGCTGAAGAGGATCGGTTGGCGGGGAGCATTCGGCGGCGTCACGAGCGGCTTCGCCATCTGCGGGCGGAACGGTGGCGAGGCGACCGCGCGTACGTACCGGATCAGCTGGCGGGTCTGGTGCTCGCTCAGAAAGTCGGCGAACGGCGGCATCCCGGCAGTGAGCCCCTCGGCCGGCCCTCCGCGCAGGATGATGCTGAGGAGGAATTCGTCGGGCAGCGCGTTCATGAGGCGGCCGTCGGTCAGGTCGGCGGGCTTGGTCGCGAAGCCGGCGGCCGACGACCCATCGCCACGTCCGGCATCGCCGTGGCAGACGGCGCAATATCGGAGGTAGAGGGCCTCGCCCGCCTTCACGTCGTGAGCGTCGGCGTCGGCCGAAGCGGGGGGGCCTCCGGACGTGAACACGCTCTCACCGAGACCGCCCGCAACGGCCAGTGCGATGGCGAGACCGAGGAGGATGTCACGCCCCCTCACGCTACTGCTTGATCAGCTCCTCTCTGCGCCGGAGGTAGCCGTGTCGGACTGCGCTGTAGAGGTCGATGACGCTCTCCTCCAACCCTTGGAACAGTTCGAGGTTCAGCGCGCGATCGTTGATCAGCTCCCCCAGCTTCATACTGAGCCCGGCCCAGAGGAACGGCACGAAGTAGGAGAACGGATTCATCAAGGCGTCCACGCCCTTGCCGATCCCGTCGCGGACGGTCATCGGCTCCATGAAGGGCAAGATGAGATAGGGACCGGGTCCCACGCCCCAGACGCCGAGTGTCTGCCCGAAGTCCTCCCGGCTCTTCTCGATCCCCCAGTACTTCGCCGCATCGAAGAGGCCACCGATCCCGAGGGTGCTGTTGATCAGAAACCGCCCGACCTCCCGCCCCGCCCCGCCCCACTTCTTCTGGAGCAGGCTGTTCGCCGCGCGTGGGACGAAGTTGATGTTGTCGAAGCCGTTGGCGATCATGATCTCGAACGGCTCGGGCAGGATGACGCGCCACACTTTCGCGACCGGCTTCAGGAGGAACCGGTCGAGATTCCGGTTCACCTCGAACATCGCCTCGTTGAACCTCTCCCAGGGGTCGTAGGCCTCATCGCCCTCGGCCTCGAGCTCGACCTTCTCGGCGGGCGCGGGCGGGGTCTGGGCGACCATCGGCTCGTTCGCGCCGTCGGGATCCGCCTTGGATTGCGCGCCCTCTGACGCGGGGGGCTCGGCCGCGGCCAGCAGCGCCGAGTCCGCCCTGAGCGCGCTCGAAAGGCTGCCGCACCCGCCGAACACCAGCGCCGCGATCAGGACCGCCAGCACAGCAGCGGTGCCGCGCAGCAGGTCGATCACGAATCGACGAACGGGGAGCCCTCCCTCCGAATGAGCGTGCTGGTGGACGATGTGGATACGCTCGCGAATCTCGTCCTATTCTATATAGCGGAATCCCGGTGCGCGTCGACAGAATTCGTGTGTTCGTCATGACCCGGGGAATTTTCGCGGGCCGTATTGTATCGACGCGGCTCCTGGCGTATGTTGGTTCAGCACGGTGGCGACTGAGCATGATGACGATCGTGCCCCAGTGAGGAGATGACGTGAGCCGAAGCCGAGCCCGCGAATACTGGTGTGGCGTCGTGTCCGAAACCGTCCAGATCCGGCTCCGTCGGCCGGGCGGGTTCGGGCGGCCCCAAGGCTACTTCGTGCAATGCAACCAGACCGACTGCCAGTACGTCGAAGAGAACAAGCCGCCCTGTCCGCTGACGCCTGCCATGTTTGCGGACGAGATCAAGGCGGCCGAGGAAGCGCGCGCGCAGCGAAGCGAATAGGGCTCAGCGCGGGCGCAGCACCACCGTCGTGAGCGTTCCGAGATACTGCCGGGCGACGCGAAGGACGTCGGCGGAGGCCACCGCCTCCACGGCCCGTCGATAACGCTCCGCATAGTCCTGCCCGACCCCCTCGACCTCGTAGAAGGCGAGATACCACGCCAGGCGCTCATTCGTCCTGCGGTCCATCGCGTAACGACCGAGGAGGTAGCCCTTGGCTCGTGAGAGCTCATTGGCGCCGACCGGTTCGGTGCGAACACGCTCGACCTCCTGGAGGAGCGCCTCCTCGGCCTTGGTCGCGTTCTGGGGCGTCGTGCCCAGGTACAAGACCAGCGCTCCCGGCTCGCGCACGGGATCGTAGTAAGCCGAGGCCGTGTAGGCGAGACCCCGCTTGTCGCGCAGCTCGACGAAGAGGCGGCCAGCCATCCCGCCCCCGAGGATGGTCGACAGGACCTTGACCGCCGCGTGATCGGGATGATCCAGCGACGGCGCGATCCCGCCGACCAGGATCTGCGCCTGCTGCGCGGGCTGCTCGAAGGCCCGCCGCGTCCCGGGGTTCACCGGCGCGGGCCGCAAGGGCTCGGTGAATGAGCCCCCGCGTTCCAGGCGACCGAACAGGCGCCGCGCTTCCGCGAGCACCTCCGCGGCGGCGACGTGGCCGCTGACCGCGAGGGTCATCCGTTCGGACCGGTAGAAGCGCCGGTACCACGCGACGAGCGCCGCGTGGTCGATGCGACCGAGCGATTGCGGGGTGCCGAGCACCTGGAGCGCGTACGGGTGGGCGCCGTACAGGGTGGCGAAGAACTCGTCGAACGCCCGCGCCGGCGCGCTGTCGCGGCGCTTCTGGATCCGCCCCACCAGCCAGTCGCGCTCGCCGCCGACCTCCCCGGGAGCGAGCTTCGGTTCGAGCGCGAGCTCGGCCGTGAATCCGAGTAGCTCGCGCCAGAAGCGCGACAGCGCCGAGGCGCGGATCTCGGAGTAGTCCACTTCCCCCGTCGCGCTGATCTTGCCGCCGAGGGCAGCGATCGCCTCGGCCAGCTGGGCCCCGCTGCGCTTGGCGGTCCCTCTGACCATCACCGCGTGCACGAAGTTCGAGATCCCGGCGTTGGAGGGCTCCTCCCATCGCGTGCCCATCGTGACGAGGAGCGACACCGCGACGACCGGAGCCACCGCGTTCTCCCGCACGAGGATGGTGAGCCCATTGTCGAGGCGCTCGCGCGTTGCCTGCGCTACCCCGTCGGCGGGTGTCCCGAAAATGCCGACGACCAGCGCCACCAGCGCCCACCGGATCATGGCGACGCGCCCTCGGGGACGAACCTCACGCGCGCGTAGTTGTCGTCGCCGAAGTACTTCCGCGCAACCGCCTGGATCTGGGTGGCGGTGATCCCGCGCAGCCGCGAGAGGTACCCGAGCTCGTTGTCGAGCGTCCACGTCGTCTCCGCCTGCCCGTAGGTCTTCGCCAGCCCTTCCGCGGTCTCGATATCGAACGCGTAGCTCGACTCCGCGGTGATCAGGGCGCGCTGCCGTTCGGCCTCGGTCACGCCCTCAGCGCGCACCTTCCGGATCACGTCCAGGATCGCCGCCTCGGCCCGTTCGAGGTCGGCCGGCTCGAGCCGCGCCGTCACGGTCACGAGCCCGGCCTGCTCGAAGGCGCCGTAGCCGGCGTCGATGGTCGCGACGATACGCAGTTGCTCTCGGACGGTCTGGTTCAGGCGCGAGCTCGGGGAGTCGCCGAGGATGTACGTGAGCAGGTCCACCGCATAGATGTCCTCGTTGCCGGTCGGCGCGGTCCGCCACGCCAGGCCCAGGTACGCCTGCTTCTCGGCCCGCCGGACGTCGGCCCGCCGTGTCCGGTCGAGCGCGGGCGCCGCCGGAGCCTCGCGCGGCGCCGGTGGCGCGGCCGCGATGCGGCCGAAGGTCGCGTCGACCAGGGGCCGCATCTGGGCCGGCTCCACGGCGCCCACCACGACCAGCACCATGTTCCTCGGGACGAAGTGCTTGCGGTAGAACCGGGCGAGCTGATCACGCGTCAGCTTCTGGATGAACTCACGCTGGCCCAGGAGAGGCCGGCCGTAGGGGTGGGGCGAGTAGCTCACCTCGTAGAGACGCCGGAGCAGAAATTTCTCGGGATCGTCCTCGATGAGGTTCATCTCCTCGAAGACCACCTTCTTCTCGTTGTCGATCTCGCCGGGCGGGAAGCTCGCGTTCACCGCCAGATCGGCGAGCAGCTCGATGCCGCCGCGTACGTGCGCGGCGGGCACCACGAAGTCGTAGTGGGTCGTGTCGTACGAGGTGAACGCGTTGCTCGCCCCCCCGAAGCCCTCGACCAGTGTGTCGATCGAGCCCGGGGGCCGGGTCGGCGTCCCCTTGAACAGCATGTGCTCGATATAGTGGGCGAGGCCGAGCTCGCTGGCGGCCTCGTCCCGGCCGCCCATCCGCATCCAGAGCTGGAGCGCCACCACGTCGCTCGCCCGGTGCTCCTGCACGATCAAGACGACACCGTTCGGGAGCACCTCGCGCGCCGGCTTCGGCACCGCCCCGTGGCGAAGCCCGACGACGGTGGCGCACCCGGCGAGCAGGAGAAGGACGACCAGCACGGCTCCGTTCGCCGCGGGCGCGCGACGATCCGGGCGCCACACGCTACGTCGCTCCGTTCAGGACGTAATCGAAGAGATCGAAGTTCCTCAGGTCATCGGCGCGCGCGAGGCGCCGCGCGTGGGCGTCGGCGAGCGGCCGGTTGATGACGAAGGGGACCGTCTGCTCCGCCACCCCGCCGTGCGATCGGAGCGGCTCCTCCAGCAAGGAGAGGTCGTGCTCCGCCGGGGATTTCCCGAGGACCGTGTGCGTGTCGCCGATGACGATCAGATCGCCCACGCGGTCGGGTGGCAGCTCGAACCGGGCGCAGGCCGTCGCGTTGTCGTAGATCGCGGCGATCCCGGGCGTCGCGGCGAGTCGCGACGCGACCGCGGGGGCCTGGGTCGCGTCGTCCAGGTAGAGCGTGGCGAAGGAGCCGAGCGCGCCGTGATGCACGACGTACGGGTCGGTGATCGGCAAGATCACGCGCGCGCGCCCAGGCCCCAGCGCGGCGTCGAGGAGCGGACGCAGATACACGACCTGCGGCGTGCCGTCCGGACGGGACTTGGCGTTCATGCCGTGGTCAGCCGTGATCCCCAACACCGCGCCGGCGCGGTCGAACGCGTCGAAGTAACGATCCAGCATCGCGTAGAAGGCGGTCGCGGACGCGGTGCCGGGGGCGTGCTTGTGCTGGACGTAGTCGGTCAGCGACAGGTACATCGCGTCGGGACGCTGTCGCCTGAGAAGCTCGAGCCCGGCCGCCAGGACGTACTCGGACAGCTCCGCGCTGTAGACCGACGGGACCGGCATGGGCACCAGGTCGGTGGCGCGCTCGATGCCATGCTCGTTCTTCGTCGTCTGATCCGCCTTCTCGGAGGAAAAGCAGATTCCCTGCATCTCGTGGCCGAGGAGCCGGCGGAGCTTGTCCTTGGCGGTGACGACCGCCAGCCGGGCTCCGGCCCGCGAGAGCGCCGCCAGGATGGTCTCGCAGCGCAGGAACTTCGGATCGTTCATCATCACTTCCTGGCCGGCGGCGGAGTCGTAGAAGTAGTTGCCCGAGATGCCGTGGACCGCGGGCGGCGCACCCGTGACGATGGACAGGTTGTTCGGGTTCGTGAAACTCGGGACCACGGACCGTGCGAGCCGGTACACGCCCTCCCGCTGGAAACGCGCGAGGGCGGGCGTCGCGCGATCCGCGAGCCCGCGTTCGAAGTACTCGGGCTCGGACCCATCGATGCAGACGACGACCACCGGACGGTCCGGCGCACGGTAGCTGCGGCCGTTGACGGAGACGGTGGCGGCGGAGCCCATGGATCCCCCCGATAGTACGGCGCGGCGCCTTGCCACGAAAGGGGTTCGGCCTACGAGCCGACCGGCGCCGACGTCGCGGTGACGGCGGCGCGCCGGCGGCGGCGGACGAGGCGGCGTCCCCAGTCCCACCCCCGGACGCCGAGGAGGACGGTGAGCGCGCCCGCGTACCAGTAGGGGTCAGTCACCCCTACCTTCGCGAGCCACAGATAGTGCAGGACGGCGCACACCCCGGTTACGTAGGCGAGCCGGTGCAGGCGCGTCCACGCTCGAGCGCCGAGTCGCCGGATCATCCCCGTCGTCGACGTGGCGGCCAGCGGGATCAACGAGAGCAGGGCGAGCATGCCCACGGTGATGTACGGACGCTTGACGATGTCGGCCCCCATGCGCGGCCAGTCGAAAAAGAAGTCCAGCACGATCCACACCGAAAAGTGCAGGCACGCATAGGCGAAGGCGAACAGCCCGAGCAGTCGCCGCAGCGTGATCGGCCACGCGAGACCGAACACGATACGGAGCGGCGTCATCGCGAGCGACACGAGAAGGATCCGGATCGTCCAGTCGCCGAGCGTGTTGGTGACGAAGCTGATGGGATTGGCGCCGAGGTCGTCGGCCCACGCGCGGTAGCCCAAGAACGCCAGCGGAGCGAGACAGCCACCCCACACCGCCACCTTGAGCGCGATGCGCGCCCGACGCGTCACCGGCAGCCCCGTATCCGGGGCGCGAGATCGGGCTGACGATCCGCCGCCCGTGGCGACGGGGCCGGCGGGCGCGTGCGGTAGGGGTCGACTGGACCACGCGGCACGCGCTCGCTGCCCCGCGGCGGCTGGGCTCCATCCGGGCACG
>Ga0209056_10000034_pt1 | contig 121168 bp, 104 predicted proteins | sample GraSoiAngelo_114_FD_185876 | JGI IMG/M metagenome (GOLD analysis project Ga0209056, IMG submission 185876) | Grasslands soil microbial communities from the Angelo Coastal Reserve, California, USA - 14_0903_13_40cm (SPAdes) (version 2) | ecosystem: Environmental > Terrestrial > Soil >... | reverse complement strand
TCGGACTGGGAGCGACTCTGTCCACGATCGTCTCGGCGGTAGGTGCGCCGCTCGGGTTTCGCACACTCAAGTTCGTCCTCAGACAGCGGCTGTGGATCAGGCACTGAAGGGAGACCGATGGGGGCCTATCCTAGGTTTGTCGGCGGTTGGAGGTCACGCGAAACGGTACCTCGACGTGAAGCGAAGGCTCCTCGCCATGGGAAGATCTGAGGCACGGGCTCTCGCGATTCCATGGGCGACGGACACGCGATAGAAACGGAGAGTCCGCTCGGGCCTCCCACTCACGAACGGGCACGGCCGACGGGCCCTCGACCGATTCCGGTCCGCTGTCCTCTTAGGAAAGGCCGATTAGGGTGGTGTCGGCTGGAAAGAATTAAGGCGCGCGGCACGCATGCGAACCCTCCCTATGCCGGAGTTTGCTCGGGACGAAAAGGGTGGGCCCGGGCCACGCAAAGGCGTGCGCCTCCTCTGGTTCGCCGTCGCGATCATCGTTCCCGCGGCCGCCTCTGGGGGAGGCGTCTATGTCTACACTCAATACGCGACTCATCTTGCTGTGACGGTATCAACTGGCAGGTGTATGTGAACAACACTTCGATGGGCTACGTGTTTAACAGCGAGGCGTCCGGCTGCCAAGCGCAGTGCCCCGCGAGTGCACAGGTAAATTCGGTCTGGATCTACACACTCGTATTCGTGTATGGCACGGCCGAATACAACTTGTCAGTGGTCAACATGACCCTGCCCCAACCCTTCCATCTTCTCGGGATTTTCCCGTCCATCCCCAAGGAGCTAGCAGCGGGCAGCGGTTCCGTTTCATTCCGCATCGCAATCCAGCTGCCCGCAAATCCCGGATCCTATTCTGTGCTCGGGGCCGTCTGGGTTGCCTAACCTCCTCCAACCGGACGGTGTCAGCTGAACTGAAATGGTATTCTCCCCGCGTGAAGGTGGGTCCGCCTTGAATTGAACCGCCAGCCGGGTGGTATCGGCTGGAAGGCAATTGGTACTATCCCGGGAAACCGATGGGCCCGGCCGGAATTGAACCGACGACCTCGACTTTGTAAGAGTCGCATCATAGCCACTAGACCACGGGCCCGCGGGCGCGAAGGGCCGCAGCAGTCATTAAGGCTTCCCGGAGGGCTCAGTCCACGTCCTTCGCAGCCGCCTGCGCGAATCGCGAAATCGCCGAATCGAGATCGGAGACCACGCGCTCGGGCGGGACGACGAGCACCACCATCGCGCGGCGCCCGATTTCCTGGATGACGACGGTCACATCGTTGGACTCCAGGAGGACGCGGTGAGGCGCGGCATGGCCCAGCTCCGTGGCGGCCGTCATGCCCGCCCCGAGGATCGCCGCGCACATGATCGAGAATGTCTCCTGGGAAACGTTCCGGGGAAGATCGGCGGCGACGATGCCACCATCTCGATTGACCACCGCGATGGCCTCCGCCTTCGTCACGTCGCGGAGGGCGCGGACCATTTCCACCAACGCGGTCATGCCCCGCCCTCCTGTTCGAAGACGCATTCGCGACCGCCGGTGCTCACGCACTCCACTTCCGCCAATCGCACCCGGTGCTTGGTCTTCGCCTCCAGCAGCTTCGAGAGGATCCCGCGAAGCCGGTGACACGTCTCGACGTCGCCTCCGGGCAGCGCCTCGATGGAACCGCGCACGCGCGCGCCGGAATCGGTGAAGGCGACTTCCTCCGCCCAGCCCCGCTCGAGGATCACCTTCTTGCCGACGTCGAGCGGATCTTCGCCGAGGGCCAGGCTCTTCGTGACCTCCTCGGCGAGGACCATCCCCTCGCGGAAGAAGAGGCCATGGCACGCATACGACATGACGCTCTCGTAGAGCTTGCGGACCGAATCGAGTTCTTGCTGAGAAACCTTGACGAAACGGGCCAACGGCGGCCGAACCTGAGGACCGCGTATAAAGGTTCCGCGGCTGTTATCCAGCCACTCCACTCGATGGGCCCGTCAGCCGCCGCGGCACTCCGGACACGCGAGCAGGTTCCGATCCCACATCAGATTTGTCGAGTACACTCCGCACGCCTCGCAGTGGCCTTCGATACCCTTGGCGAACTGCGACTCGAGTCCGGCCCGGGCGTACTCCCGCGTGACCTCGATCAGTTGGGGCCAGATCCGGAGGATGTCGTTCTCCGTGATCATGCCGACGAGCTTTCCTTCCTGCACGACGGGAAGCCTTCGGATCTTGCGCTGCGACATGAGCTTCGCGGCCTCCGCCACTTCCTCGTGAGGATGCACCACGACGACCGGCGAGGTCATGATGTCCCGCACGAGGACTCGGCTCGGTTGTTTGTCGGGTGCCGCGATCTTCGTCACGATGTCCCGCTCCGTCACGATGCCCATCGGCTTGCCGGTCTCGACGACCACGAGGCTTCCAATCTCCCGTTCTCGCATGAGGCCCGCGGCGTCCTTCGCGGTCGCGTCGGCACGGATCGTCACCGGGGATTGCGTCATGATTTCGACGACGGGGACCCGCGCGCGCATGATCTGCCGCGGTGAATGAGAGGTCGGGGCCGATAAAGGTTGCGAGACCATTCGCACGGTGCGCGGGTCAACGAAAGAAGTCACCGCAAACTCGTTGCGAGACTCGATCGGAGAATCGCGCCGACAATGTTAAGATACGCGTCCTGTTGTCGAGGCGGATGTCGTATGCCGACCGCGAAGGCGAATGCGCGGTTCGCATCGCGCGCGAAGCCCTCGACGCTTACGTTCTGAGGCGCGTGCGACGCCCGGTTGAGATCACCAAGGCCTTCGAGGAGAAGTCCGGAGCGTTCGTCACCCTCAACGACCATCCGAGTGGATTGCTGCGCGGCTGCATCGGCTACCCGCAGCCATTCTTCCCCCTCGTCAAGTCGATCGAGAAAGGCGCCGAAGGGGCCGCGGAGGATCCGCGATTCCCGCGCTTGAGTCCGGAGGAGCTCGACCGCGTCACGGTGGAGGTCAGCATCTTGACCCCGCCCCAGTTGATCGAGGTGAAGAAGCCGAAAGACCTGACGAAGCATGTTACCCCGGGCGCCGATGGATTGAGCGTCGCGCAGGGTCCGTACCGCGGCCTCCTGCTCCCGCAGGTCGCCGCCGAGTACGGTTGGGACGCAGCCGAGTTCCTGTCCGAGGCATGCATGAAAGCGGGCCTCCTCGCGGACGCGTGGCTCGACCCGGCGACGCGGGTCTACAAGTTCCAGGCGGAGGTCTTCGCGGAAACCAAGCCGCGCGGTCCCGTCGTGCGCCGGACCTTGGAGGCGGCGCGTGCGGGTCATTAGCGGCCGCGTGTTCTTTCGCGGTCAGCTCGAGCCCTTGAGCATCGGGATCGACGAAGCGGGTCGGATCACCGCGATCAAGAAAACGCTTCGAGGCGACGAAGCGATCGACCATGGCGACGCGCTCATCCTCCCGGGGTGTGTGGACCTCCACGTCCACATGCGAGATCCGGGACTCACACATAAGGAGGATTTTCCGAGCGGGACCCGTTCCGCGGCGATTGGCGGCGTGACGACCGTCGCGGACATGCCGAACACCGTCCCGCCGGTGACCACGCGCACGGTCCTCGATCAGAAAGAGGCCGCCGTCCGAGGACGGGCGACGGTAGACTATGCATTGTACGCGGCGCCTCCGGACGGGGACGCGGTCGGGCGACTCACCCCCGCGGTCGCGTTCAAAGTCTTCATGGCGGAGTCCACGGGGAATCTCGCGGTGACGGTGCCTCGCATGGAAGACATCCTTCAGGCTGCGGCGAAGAGTCCGAAAGTCGTCGTCATCCACGCGGAGGATCCTGGAAAGTTCACGAAGCAGAAAGCGACGGACTTGCGAGGCCACTCCGATGCGCGACCGAAGATTGCGGAGGAGACCGCGGTCGCGACCGTCGCGCGCCTCCGAGGGGAGGGACGGGTCCACGTGGCCCATGTCACCTGTGTCGAGGCTCTGGATCAGGTGCCCGCGAACGCGACGTGTGAGGTGACGCCCCACCATCTATTCCTCGACTCGTCGAAGCCGCTCGGCGCCAGGGGGAAGGTGAACCCTCCGCTTCGATCGCCGGCCGACCGCGACGCGCTCTGGGAATCATTCCGCGGAGGCCGCATCGATGCGGTCGCGAGCGACCACGCGCCTCACACGCTCGACGAAAAGGGGGGGCCCTTCGAGGAGGCGCCGGCCGGAATGCCGGGCGTCGCCACGGCGTTCCCCCTCCTGATGCGTCGAACCCGAGCCGGCGAACTGGACCTCCCGCGACTCGTCGCCGCGATGGCGACTCGGCCCGCCGAAATCCTAGGGATTCCGAAGGGGACGATCGAAGTGGGCCGCGATGCCGACCTCATCGTGGTGGACCCGCGGGAGATCGAATCCGTCACGGCGAAGCGCGTACAGTACAAATGCGGGTGGACGCCATTCGAGGGAATGGAAGGGTGCTTCCCCCGAGCCGTTTACCTGCACGGGGAAACCGTTGTCGAGGACCGCGAGCCGGTCTCGGAACGGCACGGCCGATTGGTCCACGTTTCGCGATAGCGACTCACGAGGCGTGCATCGCGTCCTCGATCGCGTAGTAATATTCGCCGGCGGACTTCTGCTCCCGATCCAGACGGGAGTCGAGCTTGTTGATGCGCGGCCGGTTCGTATCCGCATCGCGACGGAATGTAATCCCGACCATCTTCAGGAATCGGTTCATCCCGTCCCGCATCGGGAACGGACCTTCGCCGACGCCGGTGCGGCCTGGATCTCCGGAGAAGACCATGAGGCTGTCCGACACCATGTCGAGGAAGTAGACGTCGTGGTCTACGATGAGGCCGGTGCGGGCTTCCTTCTCCATGACGCGTCGGATGGTCCGCGCCGCCTCCATCCGCTGGTTCGAATCGAGATACGCGGACGGCTCATCGATCAAGTAGATATCCGCATCGCGGCCGAGGCAAAGTGCGATCGCGACACGCTGCAGCTCGCCCCCGGACAACGTCGAGACATCCCGCTCAAGCATGCTCTTCACCTTGAGCGGCTGGAGGATCTCCGTCTCGAAGTAACCCGTGTCGGCTTTCTTTCCGACCGTGTTGCGGAGCAATTCGCCGACCGTGCCCTCGTAGACCGCCTCGAGGTACTGCGGCTTATACGAGACCTGCCAACGCCCTTCGACGGCTCCCGAGGTCGGCGTCTCCTGGCCCGCGAGCATCTTGACGAACGTCGTCTTGCCCGTGGCGTTCGGTCCGACGACGCCAACCACCTCGCCTTTCCGGAGGCGTCCCGGATGGACCGTGAGCTCGAAGTCTTCGAACCGCTTCGTGAGTTCGCCGAACGTCACGAGCGTGTCGGCCTTCCAGTCGGCCCGGGGTGGGCGCGTATCGAAGCCGATCGCGCGGTCGCGGAAGCGGATGTTCTCTTCTTTCAGGTAGCCGCCGAGATACACGTTGATCGCGGTGCGCACCGGCCGCGGTTGCGCGATGATCCCGTACGCGCCTTCCTCGCCGTACATCAGGAAGACCGTGTCCGCGAGGAAATCGAGGACGGCCAGGTCGTGCTCCACGACGACGACGTACTTCTCCTTCGAGAGGGACTGGATGACCTTCGCGACCTGGAGTCGCTGATAGATGTCGAGATACGACGACGGCTCGTCGAAGAAGTAGATGTCCGCATCCTTCAGCATCGTCGCGGCAATCGCCATGCGTTGGAGCTCGCCGCCCGACAGCTGCGCGATGTCCCGATCGAGGAATGATGCGAGGTCGAGGGACACGATGAGCTCGGCGAGACGGCCTCGCTTATCGGCCTTCGTCAGGAGATCCCGGACGCGGCCCGTGTAGATCTTGCTCAATTTGTCGACGTACTGTGGCTTGATGGCGGTGGTCAATTTCTTATTGGCAATCTTCGCCAGATAATCGTGGAGTTCGGTTCCCGCGAAGTAGTCGAGCACTTCTTCCCAGTACGCTTTCTTTCGGCGATAGTGGCCGAGATTCGGCGCCACCTCCCCACTGAGGAGGCTGACACACGTGGTCTTGCCGATCCCATTCGGCCCGAGAAGACCGATAACCTCTCCCTGCTTCGGAACCGGGAGTCGGAAGAGACGGAACGCGTTCTTTCCATACTGGTGGACGAGATCTTCCTTCAAGGCTTCAGGAAGACCGATGATTCGAATCGCATCGAATGGACATTTGCGGATACAGATTCCGCAGGAGATGCACGTCTCCTCGCTAATCACGGCCTTCGTCGTCTCCGGATCAATCCAAATGACCTCGGTGCCGGTCCTCTGAGGCGGGCAGAAGGCGATGCATTCGAGATGACAGCGCTTCGGCTGACATCGGTCCTTGAACACGACTGCGATCCGCACGGGCATTCCATTAAACGGGAGCTATTTAAACGTATGACGGCGCGCGTCAATCCGCAGAAACTTTATCCGAGTCCCGACCATCCATTCCGATGTGATGCGATGATCCCGGGCGGACGTGTGAACCCGCGGCAGATGCGCCAGGCTATGAAGCGCATGGGCATCGAGCAGGAAGAACTCGAGGGCGTCGAGGAGGTCGTCATCCGCACCGCGAACAAGGAGTACGTCATTCGGGATCCGAACGTCACCGCGATGACCGCGCAGGGTCAGAAGATCTGGACGGTCGTCGGGGAGCCGATCGTCCGGGATCGAGCCGACGCCAAGAAACCGGATGCGGGTCAGGGACCGGCCATTCCGGAAGAGGACGTCCAGCTCGTCGCCGAGAAGGCCGGCGTCTCCGAAGCGGAGGCGCGCAAGGCCCTTGAAGAGTGCGGCGGGGAACCTGCGGAAGCGATCATCCGCCTGATGAGCCGATGAACATCGAGCGGGTCCGATCGATTCTCGGCGTGTGGGCGCCGATGGCGATCGGAGTCTTCATCATCGTGACATCGGTCAACTTCTACTTCAACGCGAATCTCACGAACGGATTGTTCGTGGGCGACCTGGGGTCGTGGCGGCTCGTGTGTTCCGCCGGCGCGTTCTTCGTCGGCGGAGTCTTGCTCCTATCCACTTTCGGCCGTTATCGGAAGACGAAGGCCGCGAGGCTCGAACAGCGAATGGGTCCGGTCAAGTGATAGTCCGTCCGCGACACGATCCTTTCCGTTCAACACGCCGTTAACATCGAGACCGAGAAAGCTAAATACGATGCCTCGGTTGAGAACGCGCTAGGCTTGACCGGGGGGTTGGGCGTCCCCTTGTAGACCCAAATCGTCCTCATGGGGCGGTGACAATCGGGGGCGGTGCTCCCAGTCTGGCGCTGGTCCGGATGCCGACGTTGAGGTTCTGTCCCGCGGGGCTGGAGGCGACAGGGAACGCAGCTGGAGAGCGGCGATCCCCGTCCCGATCGTGGGGAACGGGTCAGGCACGGAAGTGAGCAGCCTCACCGCGGACTACCAACGCTCGCGGGGGTGCGGGACCGAGGACGCATCCGGGTCACCCGGCGTCGGAGCTGAGCATCCACCTCGATGGCCTAGCTTCGCGGTCAGCGTTCGGTCAGTTTCATCTGCTTTGTCCCGAGCACGAGCGCGCCCATCCCGAAACGCTTGACGACCAGGTCGTAGAGAATCTCATCGCGAACCTCGTTGCGGCGCTCCGGCACTCCGTATGCGGGTTCGTTCGTCGGGACGGGGAGACCGAGTTTCACGAGGCCGCGACGGGCCTCCTCGCGCTCCTCCCGCGGAGCCTGCGGCGCGTCGACCGCGCCGCCGAAGCCGCACTCGCGGAGCTCTCGAAGAAAGATCGGACGGCGAAAGAGTTTCTGGAGGACCGAGACGGCGAGCCGGATTTGGTCCGCCTCCTCGCGGGTCGCCTCCCGACACCGGGCGCCTACGAGCTCGTACAGATTCGGCTCCCGATGCGCGGACGTGCTGTACACCTTCGCCGGCGGAATTTCCTTCTCCCGGAGGATGCCCGCGTCGGCGAGGGCTTTCAGGTATCCGGTCACGAACAGTCGATGGAACGGATAGCCGTCCGCGCGGAGTTGCTTCGTCAGAGCGCTGATCGACCGTTCCTGTTCCCGGAGGTACGAGACCACGAGGTCCTTGAGGTTGCGGTCAGGGACAAACAACGGCTCCCGCCCGGACCTGGTAACAAACCGGATAACAAATAAACGTTTCCAGCCGAACCTTTGCTCACAGACCGAGTGCAAAAATCATCTTATCCTCGGCCCCCTGTCGTGTTCCAATTCGCGCTTACTCCCCCTTTCTTTTTTGTTTTCCCTCCATACGCGCGCGACTAGCACCCGGTGATAACGGCCTCGGAACGGTTATTACGCGCTCCTTCCAATGGAATGCCTTGCTATGGGCCAGGGAGACCGTATCCGAACGTTCATCCACGGTTTTGACGACAAGCTCGGGGGCGGAATCCCCGAGGGTCACGTCGTCCTTCTCGCCGGAGAGCCCGGGACGATGAAGTCCACGATCGCGTTCAACATGATCTACCAAAACGCGCTCCGCGATGGGAGGCCCGGCACCTACATCTCGTTGGAACAGGGTCGAGACAACCTCACCCGCCATCTGGACCAGATGAGTCTGAGCCCGCGGGATGTGGAGAACAAAGTCAGCATTGTCGACCTCGGCATGATCCGTCGCAACCTGGACGGGATGGCGGACCGCACGTGGCTCGAGATTTTCAAGATGTACGCGATGAACTTGAAGCGGTCCCTGAACTACGACATCCTCGTCGTCGATTCGCTGCCGGTCCTCGAGGTCATGTCGCGATTCGAAAACCCGCGCGAGGATCTCTTCCAGTTATTCGAGTGGATCCGCGATCTGAAGGCGACGACGATCCTCATAAGCGAGATGAAACCGGGCAGCGAGGACTTCGGGAAGAACGGCGAGGAGTATCTGAGCGATGGAATCATCCATACGAAGATGGAGCGCGTCGACGACGCGAACATCCAGCGGCGGATCCGATGCGTGAAATTGCGAGGAACGAATCACTCGCCGAACTACTACACGCTCATCTTCCAAAGCGGGATCCTTCAAGCGACGCGCATCATCGCCGAGTAACGAGGGAACGGATCTCGACTCGATTTCGAATTTGGGCCAAAAGCCTAATGTGCGCGCCGTCGCATCTCGCGAATCCGAGGCACAGGTAGCTGCCTGCGCTTCCCACAGGAGGCACGGCCACACGGCCCTTCTCGTCGTGCGTATTTTCGTGACCCTCGCGCTCGCCCTCGTCCTCCTCATCCAAGTGCCTTCGACCGGCCCGCGAACCGCACCGCTGGCGACGGCCCCGATCGGAGGCCCCGTGACGTTCCGCACGGATGCGACCGCGACAGAAATCACAGCGGCCGGCGCCCAGCTCCTCGCATCGTACGGTTCGTTCGCCGTCGCGCGCGGCTCCCAAGGAACCCTCGCGGTTCTCCGGGCCCAGGGCCGATACGCGGAACCGTTCGCGCGGGCATCGGAACTTCAGTTCGCGGCCGACACGATCGACGTCGCGGCGCTGTCCGGTCAATCGCCCCCATGGTCCGTCGACTCGGACGGGATGGCCGTCGGCGTGATCCATCTCGTCGCTCCGATCAAGTCCGAGTGGCAGAGCGAACTCGCGTCTCGTGGGATTTTGCTTCTTCGGTACGTCCCGCAAGATGGGTTCGTTGTGCGCGGCCGGCTTTCGGATCTGCTCGGTGCGTCGGCGGTCCCGTACGTGGACTGGGTCGGGCCGTACGACCCGGTGTGGAAAATCCGACCGGGAACGCCGTCCAGCGGCGTGGTGGATGTGCGCGTCGTTGTCCTGCCGGGAGAAAGTCCTTCGATGATCGAGGCGTGGCTCGGGCATGCGGGGATTCCGGCGGACACCCGCGGGCAAACCGGCCCCGCCCTGCTGGGTGCGTTCGGAAGCGGGGATTTCCAGTGGGTCCGCGCCCGAGTCCCCGCGGGCCTCGTGCCCTCCCTGGCGGCTCTCCCCGCGGTCGAGTTCATCGACCCGGTCGTGCCCGTCCATCCGTTGAACGAGGAAACCGACTGGGTGATCCAGACCAACATCAGCGGGAACGACCGGTATTGGACCTTCGGCCTCAACGGCACTGGACAAGTGATCGGCATGGCCGACACCGGTCTCGACTATGACGGCGAACAGTTCCGGCAAGCACCGACGACGGTCACGCTCGGAGACATTTACAACACGACGGACCTGGCTCGCCGCAAGGTCGTCCGGTATGTGAACATGGGCGTGCTCACAGGACAACTCACGTGGCCGGGAGGGGGCGGCCCCTGGGATCCATCCTCGATCAAGGACTGCGCGAACGGCCATGGGACCGGCGTCGCTTCGACCCTGGCCGGGAACGACAACGGAATCGGATCCTCGCCGAACGACGGGAACGCGTTGGGCGCGAAGATCTACCTCGAGGACGTCGGCGGCTTCCAAGGCCTCGCGATCTGTCCGAACGAGGGATTGATCTACCTCCCCGAGAACTACGACGATCTGTTCGGCCCCTCGGGGCTTGTGTACAACGATCCGACGGCTCCGGTTCGGATCCAGAGCGACAGCTGGGGGGCGGACACGAACGTGTACGATGTCCAAGCACGGATGGTCGATGCGTTCGTCTGGGCCCATCCCGACATGACGATCCTCTTCGCCGCCGGCGGGAACGCGGGCAGCAACGCGGGGACGATCGGGACGCCCGCGACCGCCAAGGACGTTGTCTCGGTGGGCGGCGCGTACAACCCGGACACCGGGGGAGGGCTCGATCAGAACGATTTGGCTCCGCAGTCGAGCCGCGGCCCGACCACGGACGGCCGGATCAAGCCGACGATCGTCACGATCTTCGACGGCGACTCCGCGATGTCGGACGGCGACCCGTCGAGCCTGGCCCACGTCTCGGACGCGCACTGGGCCGGGACGAGTTACTCGACTCCCGCGGCGGCCGCGGCGGCGGCCATCATCCGCCAGTACTTCGTGGACGGCTGGTACCCGTCAGGCGCCCCGATCGCGAACAACTCGATGCACCCGAGCGCCGCGCTCATCCGGGCGATCCTCATCGCATCCGGACAGCAGGTCACGGGCAGCGGGACCGCCGCCCGCTCAGCGACGGATACCTGGCCGAACAACGAGCAGGGATTCGGGCGCGTCCTCCTGTCGAAGGCCCTTCCGATTGCCGCGGCAGGCGACCTCTTCCGGACGCAAGTCGTCGATGGCACCGCGGGCCTACTCACCGGGGACGCGGTCACGTACACATTCCGGGTGAGCGCCTCGGGCCCCGCGAAGTTCGTCCTGACGTGGAACGATTACCCCGGGACGATCGGCGCGACGAAGGCGCTCGTGAACGATTTGGATCTCGAGGTGACGGCACCCAACGGAACGGTGTATCGGGGGAACCATTTCGCGCGGTTCGCACAGGGCCAGTCCTTGCCCGGCGGGACCTTCGACACGACGAACGTCGAGGAGGCCGTAATCCTGAGGAACGCGGCGGTGGGCGATTGGACGGTTCGCGTGATCGGATCGAACGTCCCCATCGGCCCGCAGCCTTTCGCGCTCGTCGCGACGGGGATCCTCGACGCCTCGTACGGCCGGTTGTCGTTGGATCGGGTCGCATACTCGGAGGCGGACACGATCCGGATCTCGGTGGAGGACTCCGACGCGACCTCGGTGATCGCGCACGTCGCGTCCGAGATCGAGGCGGCCGGCGAGAACGTCACGTTGACCCGGGGCGGCCCGGATGAAATCTGGCACGGCTCGATCGCCACCGCGTTCGGGACGCCGGCGCCGGACAACGTGCTGCAGGTGCGCGAAGGCGACGTCATCACCGTGACCTATCAAGACCTCTCGCCCTCGCACACGGCGGTCGCCCAAGCGAAGATCCTCGCGAGCGGCCCGACGATTCACGACGTGACGGTGACGGCCATCGGCTCGACGACGGCGACGGTTCAGTGGACGACCGTCGAGCCCGCCACGACGGAGGTGAGGTACGGGACAACCGCGGGCTCGTTGACCTCGGCAGCGAACCGGTCCGACCTCCGGACAAACCACACGATCACGCTGACGAATCTGCGCCCGGAGACACGGTACTACCTGGCGGTCACGTCCCGCGGACGGCTCGCGAACGCGACGACGGACACGGATGGCGGAGCCGACTACCAATTCGATACGTCGGCGATTGGCGACGTCCTCGTCGTCGTCGGCGGGAGCTCGTTCCCTCCCGAGCGGGAGGCGTCGTACGCCGCAGCCCTCGCCAGCAACGGGTGGAGCGGCTCCTTCTGGCGCGTCGCGGAGCTCGGCCTCCCGCCCCTCGCCGTCCTCCAGGCCCGTCGCGCGGTCATCTGGCAGGTCGGACTCGAGCAGTACCCGCCGTTCAACGCGTCCGCGCGGTCCTTGGTGCAGAACTATCTCGACGGAGGCGGTCGCTTGATCGTCTCGTCGCACGACACCGCGTGGGCCCTGGGCAGCACCTCGTCTTCCTTCTCGACCGCCGGGACCGCTGCGTGGGTCCAGGGAGTCCTCAAGGCGACCTTCTCCTGCGATCCGACGACGATCGTCCAAGTCCGCGGCCTGACGTCCGACCCGATCAGCGGAGCGTACACGGGCGGCGTCGCCTACGGGCCCCACCGCGATGGCGGGGCCGACGACGAACTGACGACGAATCCCGCGGGAGGCTCCTCGAGCGTGATGTGGACCGACGGCAGTCCGGTCACCGGATGCACTCCCTCGAATCAGCCGATCGGCCTGCGCTGGGTGTCCTCGTCCCCGAACGGGACCGCCGGGCAAGGGACCTGGGGCGGGACGCCGTCGCGTCTCGCATACTTCGCGTTCGAAATCACGGGAATCGATTCGACCACGGCGAACCTGAACCCGACAAGCCCGACGCGGGCGGCGATCCTCGACGCCGCCCTCCGATGGCTCCTGAGCACGTCGCCGACCACGCTGGACCGCGACCATCCGGACGTGAACATCACCTCGCCGAAAGGCGGTACCTTCGGTGGTCCGTCGATCGCCGTGACGTGGTCCGCGACGGCCTACGGGACTGGAATCGGTCTTTCGAACTTTACCCTAGACTCGAGCGCGGACGGAGGGCTGACCTGGACCCCGATCGCGACCTTGCCCGGATCGGCGCGGAACTACACGTGGGACCTCGGGACCGCGCCGAACGGGAATCGATATTTCCTGCGAATCCTGGCCCGGGACGATGGGACGCCGTCCCTCTCCAGCTCCGACATCACGGACGCGCGTTTCACGATCGCCCGGCCCGGAGGCGACACGGCGGGCCCGCTCCTGTGGGCCGGAAGCGTGCGGATCGCGCCGCGGCCTCCGGGGGCCGCCCTCCTCTCCACCGTCAACGCGACCGCAGACGATCGGTATCACGGCGGATCCACCATCGCCGCGGCGGAGCTCTTCCTTCGGACGACCGCACCGACGGCGGGCGAGGCCGGGAGCGGAGTCCCGATGTCCGCGGCCGACGGGACGTTCGACGGATCCGTGGAAGCCGTCACCTGGGAAGGGGCGCTCGCCGCGCCGCCGGGAGTGATGTGCGCATGGGTCCATGCCGAAGACCTGGCCGGCAACTGGGGTCCGTACGCGTCCGTCTGTTTCGTCGTCATCTCGATCGGGCCCGACACGGTCGCTCCCGCCTCCGCGATCCCGCTCCTCGCGCGCATCACGAACGCGAATCAGGACCTCGACTTGGTCTGGCAACGGGTGTGGGACGAAGGCCTCTACGGCGGGACGACGGAATACCGCGTGCTTCGGGCGACGTCGCCACGCGGTCCGTACGCGGACGTGAGCGGTGCGATCCTGGGGAACGGCAGCGCGAGCTACGAGTTCGTGGACCCGGCCCGAGGCGCGGATGCCTCGGATTACTTCTACCGGATCGAGACGGTCGACGCGGCAACAAACGCCGCCAACTCGACCTCCCTCCTGGTCAAGGTGCACCTCGCGTTCGCCGCCGGACTCAACCTGCTCGGGATGCCCGTCGATCTCACGGATCCGACGTTCGGGGACCTCGTCGCGGGTCGGGCGTGGGCCGATGCGTGGACGCATGATGCATGCTCGGGAGGATTCGGATGGTCGTCCGCGATTCCGTCGGATCCCTCGACGTTCGCGCTCCCGAAAGGTCGCGGCTTCTGGCTCAACGGATCGGCCGCGGACTCCATGACGCTCGTGGGTTTGTTACCGGGAGTCTCCCAAGTCCGCGTGTGCGCGGGCTGGAACCTGATCGCCCTTCCCGGTTTCGCATCGGGCGTGACGGTTCAGAGCGTGAAGGCGTCCACCGGCGCGAGCCTCGTGATGGGCTTCGACCCGGCGGGGCCATACCACGTCCGCAGCCTCTCCGACGCCGAAGTGCTGGCCCCCGGCGCCGGCTACTGGATCGAGGTCCCGGTCGGCGTCACCTGGACCCTCGCGGGCTGGTGAGGTCCCCATCGCGAACGTCGAAGACCTCTTCTTCCGGAATCTCGTAGTAATATAGAGACTGCTCGAGTTCCTGGTCCTTCGACATCTCGCGGTCGATCTTCTCTCGCCATCCGGACCGGAGCGAGACGCGGAGACGATGGCCCTCCTTCTCGAAGAGGACCGCGGGCTCCGAGCCCGCCTCGAGGGCGATGTTCCCTTTGCCCATCGTACATCCGCTCGAGAACTGGACCCCGTCGAGGACGCATCGCATCGGTGGCTCGGGTTGGCTTTCGACCACGGCGCGCAAGCCCTTGTAATGGCCGAACCGGCGCTTCCCGATCGCGCCCATCCGGAGGCCCAACGTCACGTAGACACCGAGGTGTCCGTGGAACCGTTGGAGAGACTGGAGTTCTTCGGGAAGTTGCATGGGCGATGGATGGCGACACCTCCGCAATAACTTTCGCGCGGCACGTGCACTTTCGGCCACCTCTCCCCGTTCCCCCTTTCAAGTGCTCGTCCTATCCGAGCACCCGTGAGAAGCCATGGGCGCCATCCCCGTCAATTCAGAGGAGTCGGTCGCGCCTCCGAGGGGCGACCCGCACGGATGTCCGGAATGCGGCGCGCTCCTCCAACATGTCGGCGGTTGCGTTCGATGTGCCGAGTGCGGGTATTCGAAATGCGGATGAGCGCCGACGGAACGCGTCCCTTCCAGTGGAAACGGTCTGAGCTAAACTCGCGCGTGAGGAGCGGACCAGTGGAAGGAGGACTCAAAGAGATATGACCATTCCCGATACTGCGCCGCCTCCGAGTCGGGGGAAGGATGTGCTCGTCGAGTTTCCGCAAGATGAGCTGATCGCGAAGTGGGAGGAGTTCTTCGAGGAGATGGGCTACCTCTCGAAGATCATCGCGGTCGCCGACCGCTACCCGGAGTCGCGGAGCCTCGAGGCGTCGTTCCTCGACCTGAATCGCTTCGACACGGACATGGCGATCTACCTCCTGCGGCACCCGCTGAACGTCCTGATGGCGGGCGAAGAGGCGATCCGTCGGCTCGTGCCGCCCGGCGAAGAGGCTCCCCAGATTCATTTGCGGATCAACGGCCTTCCGCGGGACCGCCGGATCCAGATTCGGGACCTGCGGGCGAAGCATCTCGGGCAATACATCTCGGTCGAAGGGCTCGTCCGCAAGAGCACGGAGGTCCGCCCCAAGGTCGTAGGGGCGTTGTTCCAGTGCCTCCGGTGCGGGACCATCATCAAGGAAGAACAAGACGGGCAGACGTTCCGAGAGCCGCTGGAGTGTTACGAAGAACAAGGCGGATGCAAGCGGTCCGCGAGCGCGACGAAGTTCAAACTCCTGACGGAGACATCGTTGTACTCGGACACGCAGAAGATCGAAGTCCAAGAGGCGCCGGAGGGATTGCGCGGCGGGGAGGAGCCGCAGCGCCTGAGCGCCTATGTGGAAGACGATCTGACCGGCCGGATCACGCCGGGGCAGCGCGTGATCCTGAATGGAGTCCTCCGAAGCGTGCAACGTGGACGGCCCGGCCAGCGCTCCACCCTGTTCGATATCTTCGTCGACGTCAACTCGGTCGAGATGGAACGGGTCGAGTTCGAAGAAATCGAGGTCACGGAGGAAGATGCGCACCGGATCCGGGAGATCGGATCGAGCCCGGACATTTTCCGCCTGATCACGGCGTCGATCGCGCCCTCGATCTATGGGATGCACGTCGAGAAGGAGGCCCTCGCCCTCCAGTTGTTCGGCGGGGTGGCGAAGGTCATGCCCGACGGCCGCCGGATCCGCGGGGATATCCATCTGATCCTCGTGGGCGATCCGGGAACCGGCAAGAGCGAGCTCCTGTCCTACATGATTCGGCTCTCGCCCCGCGGGATCTATGCGACCGGCAAAGCCGCCTCGGCGGCGGGCCTGACGGCGGCCGCGGTCCGAGACGAATTCGGAGAGGGACGTTGGACCCTCGAGGCCGGAGCCCTTGTCCTCGCGGATCTCGGGCTCGCCGCTATCGACGAAATCGAGAAGATGAATCCGCAAGACCGATCGGCGATCCACGAGGCGATGGAGCAACAGCGGATCAGCGTCGCGAAGGCGGGCATCACCGCGGTCCTCCAATCCCGATGCGCGATCCTCGCCGCGGCGAACCCCAAGTTCGGCCGATTCGACGAGCACAAGTACATCTCCGAGCAAATCGACCTGCCGCCCGCGCTCCTCAGCCGCTTCGACATCATCTTCTCGATCATCGATCGACCTCAGACGGACCGCGATCGCGAGCTCGCGGAGCACATCCTCAAAGGACACAAGGTCGGCGAGATCCGCCGGAGGCGCGAGGCGGGCTTCGCCGTCGAAGAGGCGACGATCCTCGAGGAACCGTTCACGCCCCATTTCGATCCGGACTTCTTCCGCAAGTACGTGGCCTATGCGAAGCGGATCTATCCCGTGATGACGGACGACGCCATGGAGATCATCGAGAAGAAATATCTGGAGATCCGGAAGACCGGCGAGGCCGCGGGCTCTAGCGTCCCGATCACCCCGCGGCAGCTCGAGGCGATCATCCGGCTTTCCGAGGCCGGCGCCCGGCTCCGGTTGAGCGAGACCGTCGGGGCGGAGGACGCGGAGCGTGCGGTCCGCATCGTCGAGTACTGGATGGGCAAAGTGGCGGGCGAAGAAGGCCGCTTCGACATCGACATCATCCAGACCGGCATCAGTCAGTCGCAGCGCGAGCAGATCATCTCGATCCGCGACATCATCAACGAGCTCGCGGGCCCCGAAGGCGTCGCGGACTACGAGGACATCGTGCGAATCGCGCAGGAGCGCGGCATCCCGCCGGCGAAAGTGGACGCGTGGTTGAAGCGATGGGCCCAGGAAGGCGAGATTTACAGCCCCGCGAAAAACAAGTATAAGCTCGTCGAACGGTTGTAGCCGGGACCCGGCCGATGCCCATCCGCATGAAGGTCTATCACCAGGGGAAAGAGACCCTCGTCGCGGCGGCGGACGCGGACCTGATCGGCAAGACCTTCCGCGAAGGGAAGTTCAAGATCGAGGTCGGTCGCTTCTACGAGGGCGACGTCGTCAGCGGGGAACGCTTCGTCGCCGAGCTCCGTCTGGCGACGATTGGAAACTTCGTCGGCCGCGAGACAATCGAGGCGGCGAAAGACGCCGGCTTCGTCTCGGACGACGGGATCCTCTGGATCAGCGGCGTGCCCCACGCGCAGTTCGTTTTGATGATGTAGGGGGTCGCGCGCGAGGCGTGTCATCGGCTTCCGGCTGCGCCTTTCGCCACCGCCGCCATACGCGCTTGGCGTGTTTCTTCAGCAAGATCGCGTACTGAGCCATCAGGGTGTGGCTCACGAACCCGCACAGGATCCCCAATCCGGTCAGCGAAGTCGTGTAAGGCACGATGGCGGCCAGCGGAGTTCCGGTGACCAAGACCGCCTGAGCGAGGCGGCTCAGGAGTCCGATGAGGCTGACCCCGATCCCAAGCCCGACCAAGAAACGCCCGCGGCTCACCCGGCCCCACGAGAAGTGCAGGCCGCCGAGGAGGACGAAGACTCCGCCGAAGTACGTCGTGAAACCGAGGATGACCAGGGTCACGATGAGAATCAGAAAGCCGGGATTGTTCAGGGCGCCCGACGGCACGATGTATTTCTGGTACACACTCTGGATGTCCTGGTTCGCGAGTTCTCCGGCGAGAAGAAGCGAGGCGGACAGGACGGCGAGTGCGACGGCGTCGCGATGGCGGATCTGCCGCATCCGCCACCACGAGCGGGGCTTCGCCTTCGCTTTCGCCATGGACAGTGGCCGACGCGTCGAGGGATACTTATGGCCTTCCCCTCCGGTATCGGGCCCGATGCCGCTACGCCAGTTCTTAAGTAGCGCCGCGCCGTTCGAAACCGACGGAGATGTTTTGCGTCGAGTGCGGAGCGGAAGGGCCGACCTACCAAGGCCTCTGCGCCCGGGACTTCCTGAAGAAGCATCCGGTCGTGGCACCTCCGGATTTCCTCGATCTCGATCGATGCACCTCGTGCGGCTCGTTCCGGCTCGCGTCGGGCTGGTCCAAGATCGACCGCGAGCTCGCGCTCGCAGGCCTCCTGCCTGAGAACATCCGAAAGCTCCCGCCGTGGGAGCGCGTGACCTTCACCCACGTCGCCCGCGAAGAGGACGCGAACAACCTCTCGCTGACCGTCAAGGCGCTCGGGCGATTCGAGGCCCTCCAGTCGGTCCAGGACTTCCGGGTGCGCGTGCGGATCAAGCCGACCCTCTGCGACTCATGTCAGAAGCAGCGGAGCCGGTATTTTGAAGGGGTCCTCCAGGTCCGCGGGGATGGCCGTGAACTCACGCCGGAAGAAGTCCGCGGGGTGCGGACCTTTGTCCTCGCGCGCGTGGACCGCTCCGGGGATGCGGGGGCCTTCATCTCGCGCATCGAGGACGTCCATGGAGGCCTCGACTTCTATCTGAGCACGAACGCCCTCGGCAAGACGCTCGCCCGCGAGGTCTCGGAGTCCTTCGGCGGGAGCGTGTCCTCGTCCCCGAAGCTGTTCGGCCAGAAAGAAGGCCGTGAGGTGTACCGGGTGACGTCCCTCGTTCGCCTCGGTGCGTTCCACGTCGGAGACGTCGTGCGGCACAAGGGCGCCCTCGCCGAGGTGACGTCGGTCCGACCGTTTGTCGTCCTTCGCGACCTCGCGACCGGCGAAGCGCGGCGCTTCAAGCCGAAAGACGTGCGGACCGCGCGACGCGTCGATGCGGAGCGGTTTGAGGCGAAGATCGAACGCCTGGAGAGCGGCCAGGTCGTCGCTATCCACCCGGAGTCCGAGGAAGCGAGACCCGTGCGCCCGCGCCCCGAAGATCGGACCGCGCGGGCGGTCGTCGTCTGGACCCCGGAAGGCGCGTACCTGTCCCGGCTGCCGCCGGGGCCTTCGAAGGCTTAAAGGGCGCCGGGACTTTGTCGATGCAAATGAAGGTGGCCCTGGGCTGTCGGGCCCTGGACGACCTCCTGGGCGGGGGAGTCGAGGAAGGTTGCATCACGCTCCTGCACGGGGAGGCGGGGAGCGGCAAGACGAATTTCTGCTTGCAGCTCGCGCGAAATGTCGTGCGCGCGGGACACAAGGTGATCTACATCGACACGGAGGGCGTGTCGCTCGATCGCCTCCAGCAAATCTGCGGCGACGATTTCGATGTCGTCGCGAAGAACATCCTCTTCTCCGAACCGTACAGCTTCGAGGAACAGGAGAAGCTGATTGACAAGGCCGTGAAGCTGGCGGACGGCAATCCCGAGGTCGGACTCATCGTGATCGACAGCATCACGATGCACTATCGGCTCACGATGCGGGACGAGACCCGGCGGGACGAGCGATACGGACTCACCCGACAGATTGCGAAGCTCTTGCGCGCGTCCCGCGTCCGGGGCATCCCGGTCGTCGTGACGTCGCAAGTGTATACGGACATCGACACGGGCCTGTACATGCCGCTCGGCGGCCACATGCTCAGTCACAACGCGAAGACGATCGTTCGCCTCGAGCGGACCGGGATCAGCACGCGGGCCGCGGTTCTCATGAAACATCGACACCGCGAGGAAGGCGCCCGCGCGGCGTTCCGGATTACCGCCCACGGACTGGAGGATTAGCGCACGCGGCTCCGCTGTGCGTCGACGAGCGTCTCGAGCAGCCGCCGCGCCTCGGGGTCCTTCGAAGGGAGCCGTTCGAGGGCTCGCTGCGCGGCGACCAGATGATCGGCGATGCGCGAGTCCATCGTCGCGACGATGTTCTTCCGAAGAAGACTCCGCACGCTTCGGATATCGTCCTTCGTCGTGCGCGGACCGCGTCCGTAGGCTCGGAGAAACGCCAGTCGATCCTTCGCGGCGAGTCGTTGCATTGCGAGGACGAAAAGCCGGGTCCGCTTCCCCTGCCGAATGTCACCCTCGGCCGATCCACCGATTCGAGACTCGACGACGCCGGCCCCGAGAAGGTCGTCGCGATCTTGGAACGCAATCGCGAAGTGTCGCGCGAACGTTTCGAGCGCCGCGCGATCTTCGGACGACGCACGGGCCGCGATCGCCGCGGTCGCGGCGGCGCCGAGGTACAGACGAGCCGTCTTCGCCTCACTCATCCGCACGTAATCCGCCTCGGGGATTCGATTCGCTCGCTCAAAGTCGATATCGAGTCCCTGGCCATCGCTGAGAATCAGGTCGACTTGGGTCAACTCCGAGAGGAGCTCGAGCCGGACGGACGGATGGAGGTCCGTGGCGCCCTCAATGGCCCGCTCGGCAAGCGATCGGATGCGCAGCGCGTCGAGGATCGCCTGGGACACGCCGTATCGATGGCGCTGGGTCCGAAAGACCATGGCAGGGCGGTCCGCACCGGGGCCGCGATACAGCTTCGCGTCCGTGGCCCATGCGCTGGCGAGCGTTCGTCTCCGGACGTCCTCGTCCATGATGTCGTCCAGGAACAAGGTGTACAGATGGTACCACTCGAGCCATGTCGCGGCGCGCTCGAGGCCGCGGGACGGTGGCTCTCCCGTCAGAAGTTGATATCCCGCGAGGGCGAGGGCGTACCGGTACCGCTTTCCCGCCATGAAGAGTCGCGAGTTGTCCCGCATCGTCCGGCTCGATGGAAATGCGCCGACGGGATGTTCTGCTGCGAACTCCTCCCAAATCGCCTGGATGTGGGCGTTCGATCGCTCGCGGTATGGTTTCAGGAGGGATTCGAGTCGGTCCTCCGCAGACGTGGTCGCAAGGGCCGACATCGCTCACGCCTCTCCGGCCTCGAGCCAGCTCGCGGTCGGAGGACTCACGATGACGGGACGCTCCTGCATCGCTTCGATCGACGTCGAACCGGTGAGGAACATGGCCGCCTTCAGTTCCTCGACGACCGCGCGCAGCTCTTGGATCGCGGCATCCGCGGAGACCTTTGCGGCCTCGAGCATCGGCTTCGCCATCCCGGCCATCGTGGCCCCCAAGGCGATTCCCTTCGCGACGTCGAGACCGCTTCGAACGCCCCCGGTCGCAACCAGCGGCAGACCCACGTCGGCGAGGAGGATCGAAGCAGGAGTCGGGATGCCCCAATTCCAGAACGTCGCGCCGAGGCGTTCCTTCAGGCTCGCGGCCTCTTTCCGCGCACGGTAATGTTCGACCGCCGAGAACGAGGTCCCCCCGAGGCCGCCGACGTCGATCGCCCGGGCGCCGGCGGCTTTCAACTTCTGTGCCGTTTCCCGGGAGATGCCGGCACCCGTCTCCTTCGCCATCAAGGGAAACGTGTCGGCCAAGGCCTTGATCGCGGCGAGGCAGCCTTTCGCACGTCGATCGCCTTCGGGCTGGACGACCTCCTGGAGGAAATTCAGGTGGACGATCAGCGCGTCCGCCTTGATCATCTGCATCGCCTTTCGGGCGTCGGGGACCCCGTACGCACGCTTGCCTTCCTGCGGCACGAGCTGGGGAGCCCCGAGGTTCGCGAAGACGAGCGGGACCCCGTAGTCCTTGACGACGGCATAGGTCGGCTCGAGCTCCGGCTTCTCTAACGCCGCGCGCTGCGACCCGACCCCCATCGCGACGCCGACTTCGGAGGCCGCTTTCGCGAGGTTCGCGTTGATCTCCTTCCCCATCCCGAACCCGCCGGTCATCGACGAGATGATCAGGGGCGCCTCGAGGCGCTTGCCGAAGAACTTCACGCTCACGTCGACGTCGTCGAGGTCGATCTCCGGGAGCGCGGTGTGGACGAGCCGGACATCGTTCCAGTAGTTGTACTCCGCGGAGACGTTCTCCTGGAGGATGATGTTGACATGTTCCGCCTTGCGCTGCTCCGTCTTGGAGGGCTCGGCCATCTCAGGGACCTCGGACGACTCGGGTGCCGACGACGCGCCGGCCCCGGAGTGCATCCCGGACGCGGTTCTTTACGTTACCGTTGACGATGAGACATTCGCCCGCGTGGTCTGCGATCTCGAACATGCGGCGGACCTTTCCTTCGATGCTACCCGTGACGTCGGTGCGCGATGCAGCCGAGAACTCGATCTGTGACAAGTCTTTGGGTCCCACCGTGTCGAGGAGGCGCGCGGCCCGTCGGCGTTTCGGATCCGCGGTGAAGAGGCCGTCCACGTCGGCCGCGAAGACCGCTCGCTCGGGCCGGAAGGAGCGGGCGAGTTCGAGCATCAGGAGGTCGCCCGAACAAACGGAGAATCCACGGTGGACATCCCGCACGACATCGCCGAACGTGACCGGTGTAAATTCCATCGAAGCGAACTCGAGGAAGGGGGTCAGGTCCATCGTGGATACGCGTCCGTCGTCGAGAGACAGCACCGCAGATGGCGGGATTGGGACCGCGGCGAGACCCGCCCGGTTCAGCGCCCGCACGACGAGCCCATCGAGCTCTCGTACGTCGGCTTGAACCCTTGCCGCCGCCAGGCGGCGGGACGGAGTCGAGCCCCCCTCGCTGAGGCGGTGACGACTCGCGAGGATGTGACCGTACGAACCCGCACCGTGGACAATCAAGAGCGGCTCGCGAAGCGAAGCCAGCTCTCCTGCGAGCCGACGAATCGCGGCGGGTCGGGGCGTCCGGAGATGTGTCTTCTCCGTCACGACGCTGCCCCCGAGTTTCACGAGCAACACAATGGTCGGCCCACATCTGGCTCGCACTTAATTCTTTCTTGGACTAACCAGACGGAAACCGTGATGATGTGGCCCGGGCGTCCTGTGTCGGATCGAACATGCCCGTAACCTACCGGTTGACTGTTTGGGCTCTCGCCGTGGCCAGTATCCTACTGGCTTCAATCGGAATGGCCCTCGCGTACACGTGGGCGTTTCCAGACGTTCAGTGTGCGGGAGACCTTTGTCTGATAACGCAGAACGTTTTCACGATCCCCGCGATGCTGATTGGAACCGGCCTCGGAATCGCCTCTCTCATCATGTTCCTCCGGCAGCGACGCGGCAGTCCTCTCGCCGCGAAGCATTAAATAGCGACCCCTGCTTCAAGCGCCCCTCCGACGATGACGCGCAAGCCCGGCAGCATGTATCGAGAGATTCGAGGCCAGGCCTACGCCCAGAAGCGGTACATGGGCGGGGTCCCCGGAATCCGAATCAGCCAGTTCGACATCGGGGATCCGCGGACGAAGTTCCCGGTGAAGATCCATCTCGTCGCCGCGGAGGCGTGCCAAATCCGGCATATCGCCCTCGAGGCCGCGCGGATCTCGGCGAACCGCTACATCGCGAAGAAGGCCGGGAACGCGTACCACCTCAAGCTCCGCCTCTATCCGCACAACGTGCTCCGCGAGAACAAGATCGCGACCGGGGCCGGGGCGGACCGCATCTCGGAAGGCATGCGCGCGGCGTTCGGAGCGCCCGTCGGCACGGCCGCGCGGGTGAAGCCGGGCGCGAAGGTCTTCACGATCTCGACGACCGAGGACCACGTGGACGACGCGAAAGAGGCCCTCCGGAAGGGCGGCGTGAAACTTCCGACGCCGTGGCGGCTCGAGATCGAACGCGAAAAAGAACGCTAGGACGCGAAGGGACATCTTTTTCCGCGCGCGTCCGCGTGTCTGTCGAGATCCATGGGCGAAACGAACCGACTCCTCGACGTGATTCGAGGCCGGAACGCGAAGACCGTCGGCCTGCAATTCCCGGTCGGTTTGCGCACGAAGGCCGTGGAGCTCGCGCAGGAAATCGAAGCGAAGGCGGGCGTCACGTGCCTCGTCTCCGCGGACCCGTCGTTCGGCGCGTGCGACGTGGCCGACATGCCGGTGGACCTCATCGTCCATCTGGGCCATGCGCCGATGCCCCACCTCCGGTACAACCGCGTCTTTTTCTACGATCTCCCGGGACCCCCGCTCGGCTCGATGACCTTCATCGACGCGGCCGAGCCGATGCTCCCGAAACGGGTCGGGCTCCTGACCACGACCCAATTCCGCCATTGGCTCCCGGCCATCCAAGCGCATCTGGAGAAGAAGGGCCATGTCGTCCGCATCGGGGAACCGGACCGGCGGGTCGCCTACGCCGGTCAGCTCCTCGGTTGCGACTACCACACGGCCACGGTCGTGGAGGGCGATGTCGACGGCTACCTCTACGTCGGCACGGGCGACTTTCACCCACTCGGCGTCGCGATCCTCGTCGACAAACCGGTGATCATCGCAGACCCCGAACGAGGGACCGCGCGGGATCTCAAGGAGATGCGGGACCATATCCTCCGTCAGCGTCACGCCGCGATCGTCCGCGCCCAGGACGCGAGCGTCTTCGGGATCATCGTCTCGAAAAAAATCGGCCAGGCGCGGATGGACATGGCGACCGGGTTGAAGGCCCTCGCGGAGAAACACGGCAAGCAGGCGAACCTGTTCCTCATGGATCTGGTCGGCCCGGAGCTCCTCCAAGGATACCGCGTCGATGCGTGGGTCAACACGGCGTGTCCGCGGATCGCGATCGAAGACATCCTCCAGTACAAGCAGCCGATGCTCACGCCGCAAGAGTTCGAGATCGTACTCGGGGAACGGACGTGGAACGACTACGTGTTCGACGAGATCCGGGCCTAGCCATTCATCGCCCGTATGTGAACCGCGCTCGAAGGCCGGTCGGTTCTTCATTCGTGCCGGGCGGCAGCCCTACAACGAGTCGCGGATCGTCGCTAGCGATATCGCCCGGAGACGCTCCAGCTCGCCTGCAGCTCGTTGATAGTAGGCCTCACAGCGACGGGCCGCTTCCGCGGTCGACCGGGGAGACCTCGCGGGGCCGACGTATTCCTTGACCTGCACCCGCGATCGACCTTGCGTTTCGTAGTGCCAGAAGTAGAGGTACTCGCGCCCGCGGACGGAATGACGGTACACACCACACCCGACTTGCATGAGCGCCCCTGATATGTTATAGTTATTTAACTATAACGGCAGGATCCCCGAATGCGCTGCGCGAAAAGGGCTTAGCCCGGCAGAGTTCATGACGGTCTGGATGGACACGGCGAAGCCGGGAAGGAAGCCGCGGACCTCGCGCCGGATCATCCTGGTGCTCGGCGTCTCTGCGATCGTCATCGCGTCCGCTTTTGCGGTCTGGGTTCTGTTCGTGCGGCCCCGGACCCTCGCCGAGGTCTATGGCTTCGGGCGATGGAGTCCGGGAAGCGCCGTCGCCATCGAAGGGACCATCACGAGCATCGTGCGGGAGAACACGAGCTATGGCCCCGAGGTGTACCTGGGCCTCGATGGCGGTTCCGAGTGCCCGAACTCGCCGAACGTCGTCGGCGACCCGACCGCGACCTATGCGATCGGTGCCCGATTCCAGACGACCCTCCACTTCCAGGCGCTTACGGTTAACGGAGACCCGGCGGTCTCCGCCCCGGAACTGCATTGTCCATTCCCGTCGGCCCTCGAGGCGATCGGCACGGTCCTCGATGCCGTGAGCCTCGTTGGCGGCCGGATCCTGCTGGCCTACAACGGCACGGGGCCGAACGGGGTCGTCCATTACGAGATCCTCACCGCGAACGGCCGAGCCTATCGGCCCGACACGCTCCCCGCCACGTTGCGCAAATCCGTCCCGATTCAAGGATCAAACCCGGCCCTTCCCGCCGGGGGCCCCATCGATTCGCCGGCGCGTTGGCGCGACTTCGGTGCGCTGCAGTTTTTGCGCGCGTCCGGGGCGTATTCCGAGTTCCCGATCGTCGACGACATGCCCTCGCTGGCCGCCGGCGTTTCTCGGAACGGCTCGCTGCGCTTCGTCGACACGAACGTCGACGGGCTCGTCGACGACGGCGATCGGCTGGACGTGAACCTCGCGGCGACCGGCTCGCCGACCGGGTGGGATACGTATCAACTCGTCATCGGAGGGCTCTTTGCCGCACCCCAGACCTACGTGGGCGGCGCGCGTTTCATCCTGAACGGCCCGAGCGGGCCGCTCGATGTTCCGCTGGGCGAGAGAGCCGAGGCCCAAGTGGGTCTGCGCTACGCCGGCGACACGTTCGGGACGGCGGCGACTTCGCGGATCGAGGCCGCCCCGATGTTCGGACCCGCCCCCGCGCTCGCGAACCTTCGCTTCTTCGTCGAGGCCGGCGGAACGTCCGGGAACGGCACGTTCTCGGCGCTCCCCGTCACCCTGACGAACGGGGTCTCCCTCGCCTTCATGGATGCGACGGGAGACGGTCGGCTCGACTCCGGGGACGTGTTCCTCGTCGGCGGCCTCGCGAACCATACCTCGGTGTCCTTGTATCTGGCCCAGGGCAACGCCAGCGTGGGAACGATTGCTTGGGTCGTCGGCTACGGCGAGCCGATCGGGCGCCTTCCGCCGCTCACATTCACCACCCAGGGGACGAACCCGTGGCAAGCGACCGCGAACGCTTGGTTCTGGAGTCCCGAGCTCGCCTTGAACCGGACGATCCGCGCGTCTCTGCTGGAGAACGGAATCGCGGTGTTGACGAACGTCTCCGTCGTCGGCGGGATTCTCGGCACATTTGCGAACGGGACCCTCGCCTTCACCGACTCGGATGGTGACGGAAGTCTATCGACGGGGGACGTATTCACGGTGACCGGTGCGAGCGGCAACCGATACGAGCTCGATGTCTCGGTTCTTTACGAGACCGCTTGGCGAGCCTACATGTGAACGCCGTCGTTCGCAAGGCCTTTAGCGTCCGCCCCGATGTCTGAGACGATGGTCGATGCCGCCGTGGTCCTCGTGTCCGGTGGGATGGACTCGGCGACCGCCCTCGCGATGACGATCAAAGAGGGACATCGCGTCATCGCCCTCACGTTCGACTACGGTCAGCGTCATCGAAGGGAGCTCGACGCGGCGGCGAGCATCGCGAAGCACTTCCGGGTCGCAGACCACCGAATCGTGGGCATCGACCTGTCGGCGATCGGCGGGTCCGCCCTCACGGACGAGCGCATCCGCGTACCGGAGCAGCGGCGGATCGAGGAAATCGGCCGCGGCATCCCGATCACGTATGTCCCGGCTCGGAATACGATCTTCCTGAGCTACGCCATCGGCCTGGCGGAGGCCACCGCCGCGAAGTCAATCGTGATCGCCGCCAACCAAGTCGACTACTCGGGATATCCGGACTGCCGGCCCGAGTTCTACAAGGCCTTCCAGGAGGTCGCCCGCCTCGGCACGAAGCGAGGGGTCGAGGGAGACGTCATCGAGATTCGCACTCCCCTGATCCGCATGTCCAAGGCCGATATCGTCCGGAGAGGAGACGAGCTCGGCGTGCCCTGGGAGCTCACGTGGTCCTGCTACCTCGGTGGCGTCAAGGCGTGCGGCGTCTGCGACTCGTGCCAACTCCGGCTCAAGGGATTCCGCGAGGCCGGCGTCCAGGATCCGTTGCCGTACGCCACCCGGTCGAAGCGCGCGGGGAAGGGTTAAGAGGCCACGGGCTCATCGGAAGCGCGATGGAGGCCCAGGCCACCGTCGCCTCGCGCAAGGGGAAGGAGTTCCTCCTGAGCGAATGCTATGTGTCCGTCCAGGGGGAAAGCTCCCTCGTCGGCATCCCGACGATCTTTGTCCGGCTGTACACGTGCAATCTGCGCTGTCGCTGGTGCGACTCGATGCACGCGGTCGAGGGCGGGGACTTCACGCGGATGGGCGTCGACGCGACAGTGAAGAAGATCCTCGACCTCGCGGGCGACCTTCAGTCCGATGCCCGGGGGATTCGGAACCTATGCTGGACCGGCGGCGAACCGTTGCTCCAGGGCGAGTCGATCGCCCGCGCCATCGAGCGCCTTCCGGAGACCTTGGTCCACTCGATCGAGACGGATGGAGAGATCGACGTCTCCACCTTTGACGCGCTCGTGCCGGACCAACGGGCATCGGGTCGCGTGCGGTACGTGATGGACGTGAAGTGCCCCGGCTCGGGGATGGTCGCGAACAAGGCGTACGCGAACCTCGAGCGCCTGCGAGAACACGACGAGGTGAAGTTCGTCCTCCTCGATCGCGCGGATTACGAATTCGCGAAAGGCGTCCTGTCCAAGGTCGACACGAGGGCCCGGGCGGTCCTCTTCTCTCCCGCCACGCCGGCGCACCAAGTCTCGCGTGGGCTGGATCCCGGTCTGCTCGCGTCCTGGATCCTGGACGAGCGCCTGCCGGTTCGGCTCCAGCTCCAGGTGCACAAGGTGATCTGGCCCGGCCGTGAGCGCGGAATCTAGTCGGCGCAGGAGTTTGAGCGGCTCCGACGGGACGCGCGACACCGGAGGACTTTCATCTTCGAGCGCGTTTGGCCCTGCCCGTGCGGTACGAAGAAATCGAGCACACCGCGGACGTCGGGATCCGGGCGTACGGATCGACGCTGAACGAACTCTTCGCGAACGCGGCCGAGGGGATGTTCAGCCTCATCGCCGATCTCGACTCCGTGAAGCCGGTCGGCGAGATCGAGGTCCGTCTCGCCGCGGAGGACATCCCGACCCTCATGCTCCGGTGGCTCTCCGAACTCCTCTACATCCACGAGACCCAGCGCCTCCTCCTCGCGGCCTTCGATGTGCAGGTGGACGGCACCTCACTGCGCGGACGGGCTCGCGGGGAAGCGATCGACAAGAAGCGTCACGAGCTCAAGCTCGTCATCAAGGCGGTGACTCGCCATCGGCTGAGCGTCGACCCGCAAAAGGGCATCGCCGAGGTCATCTTCGACATCTAGTCGCATGCGAGGTCCGGACATGAAAGCGACCGCGGTGGCCCATCCGATCCAGGGTCTGATCAAGTACCACGGCCTCGCAGACCCCGTCCTTCGGCTCCCGTTCCACGATTCGATCAGCGTGTGCACGGCCCCCCTCACGAGCCGGACGACCGTGGAATTCGGCGGCGTCGAGCGGGACACCGCGACGATCGACGGGCGGGACGTGAACGCGCGGGACATGGAGCGCATCCGTGCCGTAGTCGACGTCATCCGCGGCCGCGCCTCGCTCCCTCAGCCGTTCCGAATGGCGAGCGTGAACGATTTCCCGTCGAACATCGGGCTGGGCGCCAGCGCCTCCGGATTCGCGGCGCTCGCGACGGCGGCGGCCCACGCCGCGGGTCTCCGCCTCGCACCTGAGGAGATCTCCCGCTTTGCCCGTCGGGGCGCGGGATCCGCGAGCCGGTCCGTGACCGGCGGGTTCAGCAAATGGAAGATGGGGCTGACCGACGAGGATTCGTACGCGGTCCAGCTGGCCGGGGTCGACCTGCAGATGGCGATGATCGTCGCGCTCGTGCCGGCCTTCAAGCAGACGGATGACGCGCACCGGGAGGCGCTCACCTCGCCGTTCTTCCACGCGCGGGTCGCCGAGATGCCCCGCCTGATCGCGGAGATGGAGCTCGCGATCCGGAAACGGGACCTCGGCGGGATCTGCGCCCTCGCGGAACGCGACACGCTCATGCTCCATGGGATCACGATGACGGGCACCGGCGAGATGGTGCTCTGGCAACCGGATACCCTCCGGGTCATCCTCGCGGTCCGCCGCATGCGGGAGGCCGGAGTCCCCGCCTTCTTCTCGATCGACACCGGGGCGACCGTCTACGTGAACACGTTCCCGGATCGCGCCGACGACGTGCGCAAGGCGATCGAGGACCTCGGGATCCGGACGATCCCCTGTGACGTCGGCGGCCCTGCCCGGGTCACGGACGACCACGTGTTCTGAGGGCCTCCCGGCGGACGACCGGAAGGTCGATCGCGCGGCGTCCGACAGTTCCATCGGATAGCATTTATTTAATTCAGAATAGATATAATTCTGGCTCACAGTCGGAGCCGGGTGCGGCCCACCGGCCCGGCCACGACCATCGAGCTCGCGGACGGCAAGAAGTACTTCCGGGCGACGTCCCGGACCCGCTCCTCCGTCAGATCCGCGATCACCTCGGGGTAGCGCTCCAGGAAGTCCATGCCGAGGCCGTAGTACTCCATCCGGTGCAATTCGGACGCGACCTCCGCGTTCCGCTCGAGCGACACGATCAGCGAACCGATCTGGTTGTCCTTTCCGTCCCGGACCTCCTCCCGGGTGAAGGGCTCCGTCCGCAGGCGGTCCATCTCGCCTCGGATCGACTCGAGCGCCTTCCCGAGGTTCGCCGGATTCACGCCCGCCGAGATCGACCACATCCCGCCCGCCGTCCTCGCGTCGAGGCTCGAGAACGCGTAGTAGGCGAGGCCTTGCTCGTCCCGCAGGTTCCGCCCGAGGCGGCCGTACAACCCAATCCGCCCGAAGAGGAGGTTCGCCAGGTTGAGCGCATAGTAGTCCGCGTGCCGGCGGGGGACGCCCGGCGCGCCGATCGCGATGTCGACCTGCGTCTTGTGCGGCATCGGGATCCATCCCGTCCCGGGGCGATGGGGCGGCGGGGGCGGGATCGTGGGCGGTCCGCCCTCGTCGCCGCGGAGCCGCGACAGCGGGGTGGCGACCGCGTCGTCGAGGAGGGTCCGGTCCACATCTCCCGTCGCGGCGAGGATGAGGCCCTCCGGGCCCACGTGGGCTTCGTGGAACGAGACGATGTCCGCGCGCCGGATCCGCCGGATCCGGGACTCGCCCCCCTTCGGGTCCCGCCCGTACGGGTGGGCCTTCGGGAACACGAGCCGCGCGAGTTCGCGGAACGCCCGGGCGCGCGTGTCGTCCGCCTCCATGCGGACGTCGTTCAGGAGTTCGCCGCGGACGCGCTCGACCTCCTTCGGCGGGAACGTGGGGCGGGCGAGGCACTCGACGAGCATCCGGACGGTCTCCGCCGCCGTCTCGCGCGTGCAGCGCCCCTGGAACGTGAGGACCTCCTCGCCACCGGCGAACTCGAGCGTCGCCCCGATCCCTTCGAGGCGGTCCGCGAGCTTCGCCGCGCTCATCGTGCGCGTGCCGCTCAGCAGGAGCCGCGACGTGAACTCGGCCACGCCCTGGTCGGAGCCCTCCGCCGCGACCCCGGCGGGGACGCTCCCGCGGAACGCGATGAACGGGTTCGACGGCAACGCGTGCGACAGGAGGACGGCGCCGTTCTCGAGGACGGTCCGGTCCGGCAGGTTCACGCCGGGACCTCCTGGGCGTGGAACCGCACGACCGTGCGGTGGTCGTCGACCAGGTACGTCCGGGCGACGTCCCGGATCTGCTCCGCGCGCACCTTCTCGATCTTCGCGAGGAGCGCCTCGCCGAAGTCCCACGAGCCAAGGCCTTCGCCCGCGCTGAGGAGGATCCCCTGGAACGTGACGCCATCTTGTTCGTACCGGGCCCAGGCGCGGACCTGCGCGCGGGCGCGCGCCAGCTCGGCCTTGGGCGGCGGGACCTTCCGCAGCTTCTCGACCTCCCGGTCGAGGACCGCCTCGACGCGGTCGAGGGCCGCGCCGCGCGCCAGGGTGACGCTCGCGATCAGCAACGCGGGGTCGAGCTTCATCTCCTGCCGCACGCCGACGTCGGTCGCGAGGCGGGCGTCGACGAGCGCGCGGTACAGGCGGTTCGAGCGCGGCTGCCAATCGCCGGCCGCGAACGGGACGATGCCGCGCCAGCCGCCGAGGACCGTCGACAGGAGGACGAGCGCCGCGGTGTCCTCGTGGCTCGCGGCCGGGATGTGCCATCCCACGGACAGGAGGTCCGCGGGGCCCGGGCGATCGAGGTCGCTCCGCCGCTCCCCGTGCTGCTCCGGTTCCGAGAGGCGGAGCGGGTCCGGCGGCGTCTCCGGCTTCAGGGCCCCGAACGCCTCGCGGACGTGCTGCATCGCGACCGCCGGGTCGAAGCCGCCGACGAGGACCAGGGACGCGTTGTTCGGCGCGTAGTAGCGCAGGTAGTGACGGTACAGCGGTTCCCGGTCCAGGGTCGCGAGGTCCTGCTTGTACCCGATCGCGGTCCAGTGGTACGGGTGCACGTGGAACGCGAGGCCCCACAGCTCCTCCTCGACCGCGAACTCGGGCTGGTTCTCCGCGCCCTCGCGCTCGCTGATGACGACGGTCCGCTCGGCCTCGACCTCTTTCGGGTCGAACGCGGCGTTGCGCATGCGCTCCGACTCGATCATGAGGGCCGTGTCCATCGCGGTCGCGGGGATCGTCTCGAAGTACATCGTGTAGTCCGTGTCGGTAAAGGCGTTCATCTTACCGCCGAGGCGGGAGATCATCTTGTCGATGTCGCCCTTCGCGAGCTTGCCGCCGCCCTTGAACAGCATGTGCTCGACCCAGTGGGTGGAGCCGGTCATGCCGGGGACCTCGTTGCGGGAGCCAATCCGGTAGACGACCCACGTGGAGAGGGCCTTCGTGTCCGGGATCGGCCGGAGGATGACCTTCAGGCCGTTGTCCAGCGTCTCGACGCGGGTGGGCATCCGGCCGGTGGCAAGGCGGGCGGGCGATATCAAGTTGCCCGACACGCGTCCGGTCTCCAGAACCCGGGCCGGAGCCTAGCGGCTCAAACCTGAGCTAGTTGTTCCTTTGCCCGCCGGACGATATCCCTCTCGCGTTCTCCTTTTTCATTCGCTGGTAAATGGATTCGCGATAGGCGATCACTCGCGGAGGGAACCGTCCGAAACCTCGCCCCGTTCGCCCCTGGTGGTCCGCTTCCGGTGCCTGATAAATTGCATAAGAATCCGTGCCTGTCTTCGCTTAATTCGGAGATGCGGCCCGACCGAAAGCAGGAAGGGCTCGACTTTGCGCCCGTTCTAGACCAACTTGTATCCTCGCTTCCATCGAGCATTTCGCGCAACCTGGTTGGCGAGGATCCCACCGAAATCACGTTGCAAGTCTTCTAGGACGGCCCTGTCGGTGTTGTCTATGCACACCCTCGGCACGTATTGAAGATTCCATCTGTCGATGATTCGCACCTTCGCGAGAATCAGACTGCCCTCGGCATCAGTGAAGCCTGCAAGATATTCCGGAGACACTTTCCGCGAAACGTGCCTGAGAGACCCAGCGCTGCGGGAGTGTGGGAGGGTCGGTCCCCGCCTATTCAGACTCTTGAGACGTTTGTGGAAGGATTCTCTAACCTCCCGCTGACGAGGAGACAGGGGAAGTACCCGTCCAAGCTGGTCTCTTCTTCGCCGACACGCCCGAAGATGATTCTGAAAGCGTAACAGCTCGCGAGCTTGTGTTGATTTTACCCTAAGATGGGGTGCGACTTCCAAAATCAGGCGCGCCGCAGCTGCGTTCGTCCAGATTAGGGCGTACGCTGGTTTCCAGTTCCAACGTCGCGAAGGAACGCCATGCAAAGTCCCTCCCCATCCTCGGCGGATTTCCTCCAGAATCTGACGATTGCTGTTGTAGACCACGACTCTCGAACAATATTCGTGGAAATTCCCCCTAGGAATCCGAGCGACCGACAGACTGCCTTCGCCGTCCAGGAAACCAGCGAAGTACTCGACCGAAACTACGATGAGACTAAAGCAAGCCGTTTGTGCCTAATCAATGACGACCTAGGAGGTCAGCGAAAGTACTACGCTCGCCGATCTCCTCCTTGGCCTTTTTGCGCCCTAAACTTGGCCGACTCCAAATCGAGTTCAAAGTCCTCTTCCTTCACTTCGCCAGGGGTGAAGACCTTGCCGGCCTCAAACTCCAGCTTCTTCTCGCTCTTCTTCCGCTTCTTCGGCTTTTCCTCAACTTGCTGTGGCATAGGGTGCCTCCATCTTCGTGGCGTAAGGATCGAGGAGATCGATTCGCTTGCGCGTCCCGTCGTTCACGATCAACATAGACCAATCAATCATCTCGATATTGAAGGTGTCGCATAGCTCCCTGCGTAGCGCGGCGCGGGTGTCTTTCGGCGGCTCCTGAATCGCCTTTTTGATAGCATCGTCGTCCGTGATGCGATCGACCAAGCCGGCGCGCTGCCGCTTATAGAACAAGGACCGTTCCGCACCGATCTCAGAGTATTGCTTGCAGGCCATCATCTCGACATCGGGCCCGGCCTTCTTCTCGCCCGCCTCCTGGATCGCGAACCAGCGATCGAGCCACTCGATCCGGTGCGCGAGCTCCTTCGAGCGACGGTTCTCGAGGCCGTCCAGGACCTCTTCGAACGTCCGCAAGGCGCGGCGCTCCCAGTCGTCCACCACGATTGACTCGATCTTCCCGAGGTAGTATCGCTGGATCTCGATCGGCGAGACCGTCCGGCCGTCCTCCAGCTCGACCTTCCACTGCTCCGGATTCCGGATCTCGACGTTGTGCCACAGATCCCGAATCGGGTCCTTGAGCCGAGGTACGTCACTCAGCTTTCCATCTTCCATGAGCTGCAGCACGCCCGACGTGACGAAGTGACGGAGCATGATCGCGGTCTCGTTCATGAGCGCGTCCCCGACGATCACGTGCAGCCGTCGCCAGAGGCGGCCGTCCGCATGGGGCTCGTCCCGCGTGTTCAGGATGCCGGTGTCGTGCATCGTCTCCCCGCTGACCACCTGCGACGTGAGGAAGGCCATCGGCGAGAGCACGTATTTCCCGCGGACGATGTCGCCCGCCCCGGTGTAGATGATCCGCGTGGACAGATGCGGGACCAGGTCGCGGACGTACTGACCGGGAAACGGCACGTCCCGGGAAACGCAGTAGTTCTCGTGCGACCCGTACGACGTCCCGTCCGGCGAGGTGTTGTTCTTGAACGCGTGGATCTTCATGTCGCCCGTGTACTTCTCCTCCATGACCCGGCGGAGCCAGTCGAGGACCTTCTCCCCGGCCTTCTCCCAGATGACGACGTCATGGAAGTTCGTCGTTTCCGCGGTGCTGACCTCGAAATGGCCGACGTCGTAGTAGACGCGCGAGCCGTTCGTGATGAACTCGCCGGCGAGGTGCAGGTCCGAATCGCGGAGCAGGTCGAGCGCCATCATGTGGGGGTCGAACCCCATCGTGCCCATCTTGCGGCAGTACAGCGTGTACTCGTGCTCGGTCCCCTGGACCATCTTCCTCATGCGTCACCCGACCATCGGGTCCGCACCGGTCCGGAAGACCTCCCGCTGGCGCTTCTCGTAGACGTACATCTCCGTGATCGCGTGCTCCTTCGACTCCTCGTCGATCGCCATCTCGAGGTCCTTCATCGTGAGGCCTTCCTTCTTCCGGTCCGTCTTCTTGAGTTGGATGACCCGCTTCACGAAGTTCTTCTTCGCGGTCGTCACGATCGCCTCGATGATGGCGCCGGAGATGATGTCCTTCCGCTTCACGGTCTTGATCGCCTCTTTCGCCTCGGCGTCGAGCTTGACCTTGACCCACTTGTTTTCCCCGTAGAGTTCGTCGAGGACAAAGCGCCGGAGCGCGTCGACCGCCTCCTTGTGGCCCCCGTACGTCTCGTCGAGGCTCTCCGCGGTCGGCAAGTCCTCGTTCAGGTAGATCCGAAGGATCTCCTCCGCGGCCTTGCGGTCCGGACGCGGGATCTCGATGATCTCGTCGAACCGCCCCGGCCTCAAGAGGGCCGGGTCCACGAGGTCCGCGCGATTCGTCGCGCCGATCACGAAGACGTCGTGCAGCTCGACGAGTCCGTCCATCTCGCTCAGGATCTGCGCGATGATGTTCTTGTGGACGCCGGACGTGTCCATCATGCCGCGGACGGTGAACAGCGCCTCGATCTCGTCGAAGAAGACGATGCTCGGCTTCTTCTCGTGCGCCTGGCGGAAGATCTCCTTGATGATGCGCTCGCTCTCCCCGACCCACTTCGAGAGGACGTCCGCGATGCTGACGTTGAAGAACGTCATGTCGTTCTCCGTCGCGATCGCCTTCACGAGCAGGGTCTTGCCGCAACCCGGGGGACCGTAGAGCAGAATCCCGCGCGGCGCCTGGAGGGAGATCTGCGCGAACAGCTTGGCCTCCTGGTACGGGAGCACGACGACGTCCTTGATCCGCTCGATCGCCTCCATGAGCCCGCCGATCTCGCCGTACGTCACGTTCGGCTTCTCGCCGAGGAGGAGGGACTTGACCTCGAGGTTCGGGAGGATGTCGAGGACTTCCATCGTCGGAGGCAGGACGCCGATCTGGAATCCGGGCTTGAGCTTCTTGAAGACGTTCTTGTCGCAATCGATCAGGCGCTTCTCCATGTCCCCTTCCACGGAGATCACGAGCTTGCCGTCCAGCATGTCGACGACCTTCGCGATCACGCCCTCGTTGCGCACCGCGCTGCCTTCCACGATCGCGTACGTCTGCGGGTGCACCCAGACATATTGGCCGACGCCGAGCTGCGACTTGTCGACCAACCCGGTCGAGACCTTGAGCAGTTCCGTCGCGCGCGCGACGACGACCTGGTTGCCGTCGAGGTCGGGGCCTTCCTTGCGGACGACGTAGGCATAGAGGAGCGGCGGTTGCTTGATCTTGTTGAACTTGTCCTCGTACGCCTTCAGGCGGTACTCCCGTTCCTCGATCTCGTAGCGGAAGGAGTGGAGGTCGCGCTCGTACTGCCGACGGAGGCGATCCATCTTCTCCTCGAACTCGTCTCGGACTTCTTCCGCCGACTTCGACACCTTTCCGTCGCCCTCCTCACTCGCCATTTTTGGATCACCGCGGGCTTGCGCACGCGAGACGTTCAGGACGCGACGGCATCCGCTCTGGGGACGCGAGTCTGTGGAACAAGATGCCGTCTCGTCCCATCCCTTGTTAGAAAGTGGCATCCGGAATTAAAGCTTTTGTTATCGGTACTGAAGACGGGACAATCCTGGGACGCGTGCGAAAATCGTCGCGTCCTCCGGAGGAACGCGATTGCGCGTCGCGATCCGCACCCCGTTTTGTTGTAGCGAACGGACGCACAGAAATTCAGGTCGCATTCGCGCATCGTGCGCCCGATGTCCTTACGTGTAGCCGCCCTGGATCAATTTCTTGATGTACGGGGTGAGGACCCGCGCGAGGCCCATGTCCCCGTCCCAATCTTCGATCTGGTCCCAGTGATGATCTTCCATGTCCTTGATGCATCGTTCGATCTGGGTGGTCCAGCTCTGCGAACCGTCGCCTTCGATCCGAGCCGCGAGCACGAGCCACTTGCCGCGGCCGATCAGGATGTGCATGTGGCCGACCGTCATCTCGTTCAGGTCGGCGTAGTCGTCCCCGCGGAGCGCGTCCTTGACGAACGCCTGCACCGCCGTGAGCATGCCGCTCAAGATATCCATGTCAACGTCGGGCCTCAGCCGTCGGGTCTCGTGCTTGATCAGCAGGCCGTCCTTGTGGTTGAGGAGAAACACGTCCTCGACGATCGCGTCGCTCGTCTTCGCGGCGGTCGTTGGCGGCGGGGCGGCGGGCTTGGACGCCTCGGCCCCGCGTCGACGCAGGATGAGGAACGCGGCGGCGGCGACTGCCGCGCCGACGAGGACGAGGATCCACCAGAATTGCGCCAAGAAGCCCGGGGCGGTCGAGAACTGGAAGGTCTTCGACGACACCATCGTGTTCCCGGCGAGATCGCGTGCGGTCGGATCGATCACGACGAAGTAGGTCGCCCCGGAATCGAGGTCGCGCGCCGGGACGAACGTCATGACGCGGGAATCCGAACTCCACACGGATGCGCCGTCGATGGCGGGCGTGATCGAGAACGCGGCCTCGACGGAGGTCCGGTTCATGGGCTCGTTGAACGTCACGACCACCCAAGGCGTCAGGTTCGTGTTCGACCCGACAGGCCGGGAATCCGTCACGAACGGCTTCGTGACATCGACGACGGTCCATGTGTCGTTCGTCGCGGGAGGCGTCTCAACGTTCCCCGCGCGATCCCGCGCGATCGAGCGGAAGGCGTAGACGTGGGGGTCTTGCCCAACGAACGTCGCGCCGGTCGCCGTGGTGTACGTATATCCTACGAGATCGGTCCACGGATTCGCTCCATCTTTCCACTGAATGAGATAGGCCGCGATGTCCGTCGTACCGACGACGGGGCCCCATGCGATCGCAAATTGGAGGGTGTTTTCGTATCTCGGTAACGTCGTCACCGCGGACTCGGGTGGCGTGACGTCCACGATCGTCCACGACTCGTTTCCGGACACCGCTTCCGTGTTCCCTGCGCGGTCTGTGGCGACCGAGCGGAACTGGTACGTGTGGCCATCCTGGCCGGTGAACGTCCCCGAGGTCGTCGCGGCCGTCGCGACGAGCCAGTCCGTCCAGCCGGCCCCGTTGTCATTCCGTTGAATGTGGTAGGTCGCGACGTCCGTCGTCCCCTCCGTCGGTCCCCATTGGACGATGAAGGAGAGGGATGTCTCGTATGTCGGCAGGGCCAACGTGCGGGACGTCGGAGCGGTCGTATCGACCCTCGTCCAGGTGTCGTTCGCGGCCGGGGGGACCTCACGGTTGCCCGCGTGGTCCGTGGCGATCGACCGGAAGGCATAGATCCCTTGCCCCGAGGCCGTGAACGTCCCGGACGTCGCGGTCGTGCCGACGAGCCAGTCCGTCCAACCGGCGGCTCCGGCATTGTATTGGATCGTGTACGATGCGATGTCCGTCACGCCTACGTCCGGTCCCCACGACACCAGGAACGCGCTCCGGTTTTCGTATTGGCCCAACGTATTCACATGGGAGCCTGGCCCGACTGTGTCGACCGTCGTCCACGTATCGTTGGCAGACGGTTGGGATTCCTGGTTCCCCGAGGCATCCTCCGCCGTCGTGGCGAACTCGTATACCCCGTCGGCCGACGCCGTGAACGAGAGGAAGCCGAAGTTCCCGCCGGGTTGGACGGAGTACTGGATCCAGATCGCGCTTCCGGCCGTCCGGTACCACAGGGTGACGTTGGCTACCCCGGTCCCGTTCCCATCTGAGGCGCCGTACGAGATCCAGAAGGTGAGCGTGTTCTCATACGTTGGCAAGGGGCTGGCCGCGGACGTCGGGGCGTCCTTGTCGACCATTACGAACGATTCCGTGTGGCTGGTCCCCATGTCGACGGACCGCGGGTCGTTGGTGAAAGCGTAAGGCGGGTACGTCACGCTGACCTGGGTCACGTTATCGGTCGGGATCGGAGAGTTCACGTAGATGCGGTCCGTGACGAGGATCCAGGATTGGATGCCGGAGGGGGCCGTGCGATCCCAGATCGTCGTGCTTCCGTCCGAGACCTTGATGCGTGCCCCGCCGACCGGCATGAAACCGTTCGGCCAGAGCGCGTCGACCTCAAGGAAGTTCCGGACCGTCAGATTCCCCGCGGCCATCACCGCGAGCTTCGTGAACGGACTGTTCACCGCTATCGCTTGCGTGTAGTTGTCCACGAAGAACTCGTAGCTCCCGATGGACGACAGCGTCGCGTTTTCGGCCGTGAAGTGCATCTTAAACGTCTTGTTGCCGACGAGGTAGTATCCGTCCGCATAGGACGTCTGAATCGGGGGACCGGTGCCCGCTCCGCCTTTCGTCACGCTCGAAATCGTATCCCCCGCGGAGAGGCCGTTCAAGACGAGCCCCGAGATAACGCCGTATGCATCTCCGCCGCGGCCACCGTTCGTCCCGACGACGGAGTCCCCACCTCGGCCGCCTTGCATCGTGGTCACCCCGTTCGATGAGAAGTCCGGAGACGTGTATACCGCAGCGATTCCCGCCGCCGTGCCCCCGTTGCCTCCGAATCGCGTGCCGATGCCTCCGGCCCCGGCGGTGATCGTATCGAGTTGGTTGAAACTGGCCTGGGTCTTGTTGAACGCACCGTCGTTGTTTCCGAAGAAGATGAGTCCGGTCGCGTTGCCGCCGTATCCGCCGCGCACGCTGCGGCCTCCATCGCCTGCAACGAGAGTCGCCAACGTGTTGGCATGGACCGTCGCCGGGCCTGCGACGTAGAAGACCGCGACCCCGTTCGCCGCGCCGCCGGTCCCACCGTTCCCGGAGCCTCCACCCGCGACCGCCCCGTTTCCGCCGATGCCGCCCCGGATGTTCTGGAGAGAGTTACCACTCGTATCGACGTTTCTCGCACTGATCAGGAACACCGCGTCTGCGTCGCCGCCCGTTCCGCCGTTCCCGTTCGTCGTCCCACCGTTTCCACCGAGTCCCCCGCCGCCGCCGGTTACGCCGCCGGCCGTGTTCGTGAATAACTGGCTGATTCCGACTGAATTCGCCACTTCGATGGCAACGGCCGTGCCCGCGTCTCCGCCTCGGCCACCGGCCGTCGTCGTGGCGCTCCCGCCGCCCGATCCCCCGTTTCCGCCGGTCATGGTCGTGACCATGTTCCACTGGATCATCGGGCTCGTCGTGCCGACGACGACGATGCCCGCGGCGGAACCCCCGTTGCCGCCCCGACCTCCCGTGCCTCCGGTGTTTGCCTGACCGTCGCCCCCCCGTCCTCCACTCACGCTGTCGACGGCGTTGCTCGTGATCGAAGCAGACGGTGCCCCAGACACGTAGATGCCGGCGCCGATCGAGCCGTCACGACCCGGGGCCCCCGGACCAATCCCGGCGGCTCCTGCGGAGCCGCGGATTCCCTGAACCGTGTTTCCGTCAATCGATGCGGTCGCCCCGCCCGTTAGGAGGATTCCCATCGCGAACCCGCTGCTCACGTTCGTGATCGCGTTGCCCGAGATCGTCGGGAAACCGGGCTGCTCGATCTGGATTCCGACCGCGGTGTTGTTGATTGCGTTGCCGGAAATCTGGACGCTGGATGCGTTCGCGTACACGCCCACGCTCGTCGCGCGGATGATCGTGTTGCTAGACACATAGCTCGATGACCGAAGGAACACGAATCCGGCTCCCGCTTGGATGACCTTGTTGCTGATGATGTCCGGAGAGCTGTCCGTCGCCGAGATCGCCCGGTCGACGCGATCGAACGTCGACCAGGAAACGGAGCCGGATGAGCTGGCGTTGAATTGAATGCCGCCCCACGGGGTCAGGGATGACGTGTTCGCGGCGAAGGTGATCGGTTTCGCCGGGGTCCCGTCGGCTTTCAGCTGCCCGTCGACGAAGAGGTGGACGCCCGGATCGAACTTCACCGTCGTCCCGGGCATGATCGTCAGGGTCCGAGGAGCTCTGATCGTGACGGCACCCGTCGCGATGTAGACCGTGTCGGCCACACCCCACGTCACGTCCGTCGTGTACACACCTCGGACGTACGTGGTGGCGCTCACGGTCGGGGCGCTGACGAGGAGAACTGCCCCAATCGACCCGAGGAGCGCGAGGGCCACCGCCACACTTCTCATCGAGAACCGCGAAGGGGGGGTGCGCATGCGGGGCGGCGTCTCCCGGGCGAGGGCATTCCCCGGCCCAGTGCCGTCCCGTTCTCCGGTTCCGTATATTACTCAAATGGCGCCGTTATCCCGCGTGATACCGACTTCGCAACCGGATAACGGCCGTCGCACCTTGACGATGCGAGAACCTTCAAGCCGCGCCGAGGGTTTGGCCGCCCGATGTCCCGCTCGGGACTCGATGCGATCTTCTCGCCGTCATCCATCGCGATCGTCGGCGCGTCCCGTCACCGCGGGAAAATCGGATACGAAATCCTTCACAATCTCATTTTGAACGAGTTCCAGGGGACCGTCTATCCGGTGAATCCGAAGGCGACGAGCGTCCACGGGATCCGGGCGTACCCGAACGTCCTCGAAATCCCTGGCCCGGTGGACCTTGCGGTGATCACCGTACCCGCCGAGGTCGCCCTCCAATCCGTCGAAGATTGCGGGAAGAAGGGCGTGAAAGGCCTCATCGTAATCACGGCGGGCTTCCGAGAGATCGGTGACGTGGGAACGGACCGAGAGGCGCGGCTCCTCGCGGTTTGCGCGCAGTACGACATGACGATGATCGGCCCGAACTGCATGGGCGTGATCAACACCCATCCGGACATCCGCATGGACGCGACGTTCGCGCCGACGCCGCCGTTGCCCGGCGGAATCTCGCTCGCCACGCAGAGCGGCGCCCTCGGGATCGCCATCCTGGACCATGCGAAATCGCTGGGCGTCGGTTTCGCGAAATTCTGCTCCTTGGGGAACAAGGCGCAAGTGAGCCTGAACGATCTCCTTCAGATGTGGCACGAGGACCCGGACACGAAGCTGATCCTCGCGTACATCGAGAACTTCGGCAACCCGCAGAATTTCGTCCGGATCGCGCGCGAGACCACGAAAGACAAACCCGTGATCGCGGTGAAGTCGGGCCGATCGGAGGCCGGAAGCCGCGCGGCGGTATCGCACACCGGTTCCCTGGGGGGCTCGGACCTCGCCGCGGAGGCCGTGTTCTCACAGACCGGCGTGCTACGGGCGAACTCGATCGAGGAGCTGTTCGACCTGGCGATGGCGTTCGCCTTGCAGCCCGTCCCTCGCGGGGACCGCGTTGCAGTCGTCTCGGATGCGGGCGGCCCGGCGATCATGTGCGTCGATGAGCTGGTCGCCCACGGGCTCCGGCTCGCGGAACTGTCGCCGGCGACTCGGGCGGAGATGAAGAAGTGGGCTCCCCCGGAGGCGTCGCTCCAGAACCCGATCGACCTGACCCCGCAAGGGAGCCTTGACGATTACCGCCGTGCGATGGACGCCGTCCTCGCGGATGGATCCGTCGACGCCGCGATCGCAATCTACGTGCCGCCTGTCCGAGTCGACGAGGTGGAGGTCGCCCGCGCGATCTGGGAGATCACCCGAAAACATTCGAAGCCGGTCCTGTGCAACTTCCTCGGACGCGCCCAGGATAGTGCGGGCTTCGTCGAGCTCGTCACGCATGGCGTGCCCTCGTACTCGTATCCGGAGAGCGCCGCGCGGGCGCTCGCCGCGATGCATCGGTATGCCCGATACCGGGACCGGGACGAAGGAGACCTTCGCACGTTCCCGGTCGATCGCGGCATTGCCGAATCCGTCTTGACCCGGAGCCGGGCGGAGAATCGAACGTTGTTGCGCGCCGAGGAGGCGAACCGCCTCCTGGAAGCGTACGGGATTCGCACCGCGAAGACTCGGTTGGCACCCACCGTGGAGGATCTGCCGGCCACCGCAGCAGAAATCGGATATCCGGTCGTCGTGAAGGCGGTCGGCCCCGCTCTTGTGCACAAGTCCGAACTGCAAGCCGTCCTGCTCGATGTCCGCGGGAAGGAGGACCTAGTCGAAGGGGCGTCACGCATGGCCCGTCGCCTCCGGGACCGAGGCGTCGCCATCGAGGGATTCCTGGTCCAGGAGTTCGTGACCGGCGGCACCGAGGTCATCCTGGGCATGACCCGAGACAAGGTCTACGGGCCGTGCCTTGTCTTCGGGCTCGGCGGCATCTACGTCGAGTACCTGAAGGACGTTGCGTTCGGACTGCCGCCGTTGACGGATCGCGACGCGATGCGGATGATCGAATCAATCCGGACCTTCCCGCTGTTGCAAGGCGTGCGGGGCGAACCTCCGCGAGACGTGAAGGCATTGCAGGATGCCCTCCTGCGACTCGCCCAGCTCGTGTCGGATTCAGACCGGATCCAGGAGATCGACCTCAATCCCGTAATCGTCCTCCCGGAGGGGAAGGGTTATCGGGCCGTCGACGCCCGGATCGTGCTCGCGCCGGCCCCGCCTCGGGTCTAGTCGCCGGGAACCGGGCCGCTCAACTCGATCCAAATCCCATCCGGATCTTCGACGTATGCGAGCATGCTCCCTCCTTCGGCGAAGGGAGGATGGCCGCTTCGCGCCCCTTTCGCGATCAGTTCGCCGTAGGCCCGCTCGACATCCGCGCACGCGAACGCGATGTGATCCAGCTCGTCCCCGTTGCGATACGGGCCGGTGAAGAACTTCGAGCCGTCTGGATACCAGTTCAACTCGAGCATCTGCTTGGACCCGGCACTGCGGAGCTCCGCCCATTCGCCGTCCGTCTCCGGAACCCGCTGACGGCGCACGACGCGCATCCCCAGGACATCCCGATAGAAGGAAATCGAACGCTCCAAGTTCCGAACCTGAATCCCGACGTAGGCGAGTGTGTAGCGCATCGAACCAATCCGGGAGTGAAGGGCCGCCCATAAGCGATTTGCCGCCGGACGACGGCGCGTAACCCTTGTAGCCTCGCCCGCCTATGTCGGTCCGGAGGGGGACATGATCCAAATTGACGTGGAGGTCCCGGACCGGCCGGGAGAGCTCGCGAAGCTCGCGGCGATCCTGGGAGATGCGGGCATCAACATCGACGCGATCGGCGCCGAGTCTGCGGGCGGGCGATCGTACGTGAGCCTGATCGTCAACCAGCCGATGCAGGCCCGGGAGGCGATGATGAAGAGCGGATACGCTTGCTCGACGCGGACCGTCCTCGTCGTCCGCCTAGACGACAAGCCGGGCGCACTGGCCGCCCTCGCCCGGAAGCTGGGCGATGCCGGCGTCGATGTCGTCAGCGCGATCCACCTCGGCACCGTGGGCGGCCATGCCCAGGTCGCGCTCGGTGTCGACAACTTGGAACGGGCTCGGTCTCTCGTGTGAGCCCTCGACGGACCGAGGACGACGCGCTTCCCGCGAGGCCTTCACCGCCCCTTCTCACAACCGATAACCAAAGCCCGTTTCTTAAATAAGGAGCGGGCCGCTCGATTTCTCCGTACTCGAACCGCGAGGAGATGCCCTCGCGACCTAGGCGGCCAGCGTATGCAAGGGGCGATCGAAGCTCTGCTTTCCGGTCTCGTACTGCGAGGCCTCGGCCCGGCCCTCTCCGGAATCCTCATGGCCGCTCCGCTGAAGAAAGTCGCCCGGGCGCAGCTCAAGAAGATCTACGTCCTCGATGAGCGCGGCGAGATGGCCGGGGAATACATCCTCGATCAGGATTGCCCGATCGACTACAACGACTTCCTGAAAGTTTTGCCCGATGAAGGGATCGGCGATCGCGATTCCTTGTTCGTCGGCGAATATGTTTTCACAGCATTCCAGAGCGGCAAGTTCGTGTTTGTCCTCCTGTCGCGCGGCCAACTCGCGCCCGAGGATGTCAACTGGACCGCCCTCCTCCTCACGGCCGCGGATTCGCATCTCGCGTCCGCGGCGAATCGCCCTGCGCCGGCCCGCGCCGCCGAACCGAGACCGGAGGTCGACAAGGGAATCGCGGAACGCGATGCGCGCCTCCAAGCGAAAGAAAAGTCCCTCGCCGAGCTCGAGGCGAAGCTCAAGGCGGACGCAGCCAACCTGAGTGGACGCCAGGAGGAGCTAGACCGTCAGAAGGCGAGGCTCGCGGCCCTCGCGGACTATTCCACCCAACTGCAGGATGCGGTGTCGAAGGGCGCCTCCCGGTCGGCGAAGACCCTGGAGATCGCGGAACAGCTCGCGACGAGCTCCAACGAGGATTCGAAGAAGGCCGAGTCGAAGGCCAACTCGGACGCGCGACAAGCATTCGAGCAAGAGCGGAAAGCGCTCATCGCGGCGAAGACCGAGCTCGAAACTCGCTACCAAGAGGGTTCCGCCAGAATCGCCCAACTCGAAAAGGAGGCGAAGGCCTCGGTCGCCTTCCTCGAAAAGGAACGGGCGGAGACCGCGGTTCGGTCGGCGGAAGAAGAGAAGACCCGCCGCGAAATCGAGAGCCGGGTGGCCGACCTGAGTCAGCGTTTCACATCAATGGCGAAAGAGCGGCTCGTGGCCTCGCATCGACCCCCCGGCGAGGTCTCTGATGAAGTTCGGAAGGCGATGGAAGGCGAGAAGTCCGAGCTCGCGCGGGAGCGCAAGTTCCTGCAACGTCGGGCGATCGAACTCCTGGACCGCGAGGAGCGGGTCCGGGACCGCGAAGCACGGGTCGAGGAACGAGACCGGGATTTCGGGCGACGGGAGAAAGATCTCTCCACCCGCGAGGAGGATCTAGACCGGCAACGGACGCTCCTCGCCCAAGCGAAGCCGCAGGCGCCCGAGATCCGCGCCGAACCGGACGAGGCGAAGAAGGACATCGAGCGGCGCGTGAAGATCATTCAGCAGAAGGCCCTGGAGCTGCTGGACCGGGAGGAAAAACTCCGGAGGCGAGCGGCGGAGCTCGAGGCGATGGAGGCCCGGCTATCCGGGCGAGTGACGGTCGAGTGAACCGGATTCCCCTCCAGAAGGAATCAGGTCAGATAACCACCAAACGGCGCTTAAATAGGTCCGAACGGAACCCCGCTGCAACGCCACGCAGACGCTCGTCAGAGTCGTGACGGCTTTGAACGTCTCATGTGCAGAACTGCCAGGTTCCAACCACGACGTCGCGCGAAGGGACTCAACCGGAATCCCCGGGCCTTCCGCTGCGTCGATGAGCGGTACCGCCACTCCGTCTAACCGCTCCCTCCCAGTCCGCGCCGTGGTGTTTTCGTGAAGGCGCGAACCGCGTTCCTCGTCGCCTTCGTCATGCTGGCAACCGCCGCCCTGGTGGTCGTAAGCCAGTCGATGCCCGACCCGCTCGCGGAATTCAGATCTCCCGACGGCCGGCTCACGATTCCCGGGCGTGCGTTGACCCCGGAACTGCAACGGCTGCTGTTTCATGGGAATGATCTGCAGCCTTTCACCAATGTCACCTTCCTTCTCCCGGCGCGATCTTCGTATCCGACGGAGCGCCTCGTCGCAATCTCATTCACGTCTCCAAATCTCAACGTCTTCGTTCATCCGCGTCAAGCGCCGGAAACGTGGGGCAGCGCGATCAATCACGTCCTCCGAGTGTGGTTCCCTCCGATCGACTGGCACGAGGTGGCAGTCGGATTCCGAGACTCGATCCGGGACGGCGTCGGGTGGTTTTTCGATCTCTTCACGATGAATGCTAGGGCCGACGCATTGACGGTGGATTCGACGACCGTCGCACTCGTCGACCCCGCCGCGGCAACCTGCACGACCTCTCAATCGGCGACCGCGGGCGACAACGCGGTGCTCGTGATGCTCAGCAATCGAGGGCCCACCGCGTACACAAGCGTTACGTACGGAGCGGCGAGCCTCAGCCTGATTCCCGGGACCGCCACGAGCGGCACCGGAATCGTGCGCACGGAGATGTGGTTCTTCCAAGGCGTGATTCCAAGCGGCGCTCAGACGATGACGGCCACGCTCGTGAGTGGCACCGCGAAACAGGTGTGTGCCACGGTCCTCCTAGGGGGAGTATTGGCCACGACCCCGACCGCGGGAGGAACCACGGCGAGCGGGACGACCGCGAATCCGAGCATTTCGATTTCCCCGGCATCCGCCGGCGAACTGGCTTTCGCGGTCCTGGGGATTCGAGGGACCACGGCACCGACGGCCGTCACCGGCACGGCCGCAACCGCGATGTCTCTCTACGGAATCGCGCCGACTCAGTGCGCCGCCGCACCCACCACTTTTTGCGGCGCGGGAGCCGACATGCCCTTCCCCGGCACGGCAATCACCTGGACGGACGGCAACGCCACCGACTGGGTCATCTCCGCGGTCCGCGTGCTGCCCACCCCGAACTGCGGCGTTGCGTCGGGGAACTGCTATCGGATCGGAGCCGGCGGGACGTGGGCCACGGGTGCGAACTGGTCGAATACGTCCGGCGGGGCCGCGTGTAGCTGCACTCCCGTCGCGACGAACGATGTGATCTTCAATGCCACTCCCACCGGCACCACGACCCTTGCGGCAGCCACCACGATCGCGAGCATCGACATGACGGGCTTCACCGGCACGCTCGACACGACCGCATCCAACTGGGCTCTCACGGTCAACGGGCCATTCGCGATTCAGGGGACGGTCCAGGCTCGGAGTTCGACGATCACCGTCACCGGGGATGTCGACGTGCTCACCGCGGGGACGATCGTCAATCTCGGCGCATCGAGCTGGACGGTCAACGGACTGTGGACCAATCTCTCGACCTCCGTCTCGTGGGCCGCGGGGACGAGCACGGTGACGATCCGAGATGCCGGGAGCGGACCACTGACGTTCGCCGCGCTGGCCGGCGGGACGAACGAGTTCAACAATCTCACGCTCGACGCCAGTGTGACCCCCAGCATCACGTACACGATGGCGGTCAACGCGCTGAGGATGGGAGGGACGCTCACGATCCGCAACTCGACGGGCGGGGCAACGGGACCGACCGTCTTGACGACATCCGCGTCGAACTTGGGCATCACCGCGGGGGCGCTCACCCTCTCGACTTTCGGAAGCCTGACGGCGAATGGGTCAACCGTCGTGGTCAACGGCAACCTGAACGTCAGCGCTGCGAACGGCTACGTCGTCATGGGTACGTCGACTTGGACCGTCACGGGGACTTGGACGAACGCGTCGACATCCGCCTCATGGACTCCCGGGACCGGCACGGTCACCTTCACGAGTGCGACCGGCGGGACGATGACGTTCGCCGGGACGAATCTTCCGAGCAACGAGTTCAACAACATTTCGTTCACCTCCTCGGCGGCGTCCGCCCAGACCTTCACCATGGGGACAAGGGCCCTCATCTGGGGCGGGACGCTCACGATCTCGGACGGTTCTTCGACGACGGCGCTCGCAACCGCCAATCTCGGCCTGACCGGCGGCGCCCTCGTTGTCGGCAATGGCGGCATCCTCACCGCGAACGCGTCTACGGTCTCTGTGTCGAGCGTGGCGATGACCGGGGGGACGAGCGGAACGATCACGCTCACGAGCAGCTCGTTCACGAGCACCGGTAACTGGGACACGAGTGGCGCCGGCTCCGTGTTCACGAAAGGCACGAGCACGGTGACGATGAACGGGGTGGCCAACATCGCGATTCTGAACGCGGGCAACAACTTCAACAACCTGGTCCTCTCGGCGGCGGGAACGGTCACCCAAACCGGCCTCGTGGACGTCTCCGGGACCTTGACGGTGAGTGCCGGCTCAGTCCTCGCGAGCGGCACCTTCACGCTGACCGTGGCCACCCTCGCAGCGAACATGGCGGGTGGAATCACCGGGGGCGCGGCGGGCACGAAGACGATCACCGGGAATGTCAGCATCGCCGCCTCGGGATACTTCAGCTTCGGCGCGACGACTTGGAACTTTGGCGGTTCGTGGACGAACTCGACGACGAGCGGATCGTGGTCCGCCGGAACGGGCACGGTTGTCTTCAATTCCGGCTCGTCTCGCACCATGACCTTCGCCAACTTGGGAGCCTCGGAATTCAACAACGTGCAGTTCAGCCCGACCGCCGCGGCCACGTTCACCATGGCGACGAACGGACTCCGATGGGGAGGCACGTTGACCCTCAACAACAATGCGGCCCTGGCGACCGCGAACCTCGCGTTGACGGGCCCGGGAGGGAACCTCACCGTGAACAACGGGGCCACCTTGACCGCGGGCACGTCCGTCGTGAGCGTGACCAACGTGACGATGACCGGCGGGACCTCCGGGACGATCACGGCCGCAGGCTCCTGGACCGTCGCAGGGAACTGGGACACGTCCGGAGCGGGCTCCGTCTTCACGGCGGCTTCCAGTTCCGTCACGATGAGCGGAGCCGCGAAGACCGTCAAGACTCTGAACGCGTCGAACGGCTTCGGCGCACTCACGATCAGTGGCACCGTCACCGCGGCATCGGCGACCACACTCGCCGGCCTCCTGACGGTCAGCGGCACCTTCGACACGACCGCGACCAACTACGGCCTGTTCGTGGGCGGCGGCCTGACGGTCAGCGGTGCCGCGGCAGTCCTCCGATCAAACGGATCGACCGTCTCGGTGGCCGGGAATGTTTCCGTGAACAATCCGGCCGGCTACATCACGTCCGGCGGCGCCGGTTCGTGGACCGTCTCCGGATCCTGGACAAACGCGTCCACGTCCGCGTCCTGGAATTTCGCGTCTCCAATCACGTTCAACTCATCGGCCTCTCAGACGATGACCTTCGCCGTCCTTCCGGGAGCAGCCGCCGAGTTCAACGACATCGCGTTCAACAGCGGCGCGTCGACCGTCACGTTCACCATGGCGACGAACCGCCTCATCTGGTCGGGGACCTTGTCGGTCCAGGGCGGGGCCGGAGCGACGACCCTCGCGACGAGCAACCTGACCCTCACCGGCGGCGCACTCACGATCGGTAACGGGGGTGTGCTGACGGCGAATGCATCCGCGGTGAGTGCATCGAACGTCACGATGACGGGCGGTGCGTCAGGTACGCTGACGCTGACCACCGGCGCATGGACCGTCACGGGTAACTGGGACACATCTGGCGCAGGCTCGACATTCACGGGCGGAGCCAGCACCGTGACGATGACCGGAGCGGGCACGACCGTCAAGCTCCTGAACGCGTCGAACGGGTTCGCCGCTCTTGCCGTCAGCGGCACCGTCTCGGCCGCCTCGGCCCTCACGACGGCGGGACTCGTCACCGTGAGTGGTATGCTCGACACGACGGGCGCGAACTACGGCCTCACGATTGGTGGCGGGCTCACCGTCAGCGGGGCGAGCGGGGTGCTCCGCTCGAATGCGTCGATCGTCTCGGTGGCCGGGAACGTGAATGTCAACAACGCCGCGGGCTACATCACGTCGACGTCCGGTGGTTCTTGGACGGCGTCCGGGTCGTGGACGAACGCCTCGACGTCGGCCTCGTGGGGTTTTGTCGCCCCGATCACCTTCAACTCGTCGGCCTCGCGGACGATGACCTTCGGCAACCCGACCCAGGAATTTGGCGGGAACGTCACGTTCAACTCCGGCGCCTCGACGGTCACTTTCACAATGGCCACGAACAGCCTGGCCGTCGGCGGGACGCTGACGATCTCAGGCGGAGCCGGAACGACGACGCTGAACACGAGTGGATCAAATCTCGCCATCAACGCGGTCACGTTGGTCGTGAACGCGGGAGGAGCCCTCACGGCCAACGGATCCTCGATTACCGTCACGTCGATGGACACCCACCTCGGGACATTCACGGTCGGCGCCTCGAACGTCGTCGTGAACGCATCGGGCGGCTCCATGAACATCACGCAGACCGTGAACAATCTCACGGTCAGTCCCGCCGTCTCGACGACCTTCACCGGATCTCTCACGTGGACCGGAACGCTCGCCTTCACGAACGCCGGGACCGTCGCATTCGGAACGAACAGCCTGACCTCCAGCGGCGCCGCGACGTTCACGTTCGCATCGGCGACGATCACGATGAGCTCGGGGAACTGGGATACGTCCTCGGCCACGACCTTCACGGCGACCAGTTCGACGGTTACCTTCTCAGGGACCGGGAACCTTCGAATCGGGGGAAGCGCCTCCTTCAATGCGCTCACGGTCAGCGGCGGCACCCGGACTCTTCAGAGCCAACTCACGACGGCGGGATTGCTGACCCTTTCGGGCGGCATCCTCGCGAAGGGGACGAGCGCGCTTACCGCCAACGCCGGACTCACGATGTCGGGAGGCGCGCTCACCTCCACGTCCGGCGGGGTCAGCATCACCGGCAACGTATCGATCGCGGCGGCGTCCTACATCGTCTTCGGGTCCGAGACTTGGACCGTGAGTGGCTCGTGGACGGACAATTCCACGTCGGCGAGTTGGTCGATTGGAACCGCGACCGTGGCCTTCAACGCGTCGTCGGCGCAGACGATCACGTTCGCCGCTCTCCCGGGCAACGCACCCGAGTTCTACAACGTGACCTTCAACAGCGGCGCGTCGACGGTCACATTCACGATGATGACGAACGCCCTGGCTTGGTCCGGAATCCTCACGGTCCAAGGAGGGGGCGGGGCGACGACGCTCGCTACGGGCAATCTTGGCCTCATCGGAGGCGCCATCGCCGTCGGCAATGCGGGAGTCCTCGCTGCGAACGCCTCCGCGGTGTCAATCTCCGGATTGACGATGATCGGAGGGGCGAGCGGCACGTTGACGCTGACGACCGGTTCATGGGCCGTCTCCGGCAACTGGAACACCAGCGGGCCGGGCTCCGTATTCTCGAAGGGAACATCGACGGTCACGTTGACTGGGTCCGGGCAGACGGTATCCATCCTCAACGCTTCGAACGGGTTCTACAACCTCACCGTCTCGGGGACCGTCACTCAGTCCACCGCCGTCGATGTGACCAATTCGTTGGCGGTGAGCGGAACGCTGACCACCGGAGGGTTCAACATTACGGGCGGCTCGAACCTCTTCGTCCCGGATGGTGGCACCCTGGCGGCCGGCACCTCGACGTCCACGTTCACGAACGTCACGATGACCGGAGCGGTCTCGGGTACGATCACCCTGACGGGCGCATGGACCCTGGGCGGTTCTTGGAACAGCACCGGCGCAGGCTCGGTTCTGAACTCCGGGACCTCGACCGTGACCTTCACCGGGACCTCTCAGACCGTCAGCCTCGCGTCGGGCCAGATGTTCTACAATCTCACGATCGGCGGTACGGTTTCCATCAACTCGTCCGTGACCGTGGCGTCGACTTTGACAGTGAACAACGGCGCTGTCCTCACAAAGACCGGCCAGACCATCGCCTTCAACACCTTGACGCAGAACGGGACCGGGAGCATCGTCGACGGAGCAATCACCGTCGTGAACTTCTCCGTCACGAACAGCGATGGAACGAATCTCACAGCCATCGGCGTGTTCACGACGTGGACGATCGACGCGGACTACACGTGGACCCATTCATCGACGGTCGCGACCTCGACGATCACCTTCACGATCGGAGGGAACACGAGCGGGCAGCGATTCAATGTGACGAAGGACGCCGTGGACTTCACGAACGGACTCGTGAACGGTTCCGGTCAGATCGTCTTCGCGATGCTCGGCTCGGATCCGGTCGTCGACGTCCGCCTTACATCGCCCTGCGGGGGCAACCGATATTGGATCGGTGGGACCGGTAGCTGGTCCCAGACGGCCCACTGGGCGGATTCGACGGGCGGGGCGAACGGATGCTCCGTGCCGAACTCTTCGAACCCCGTCTTCTTTGACGCGAACTCCGGAGGCGGAACCGTCACGATTACTCTGAATGTGGCGGTGACTTCGCTGAACACGACCGGGTGGGCCGGGACGATCGCGATCGGATCGTTCGACCTCGCGGTGAGCGGCGACATCGTCCATGCGGCGGGAATCATTTCGATTGGCGCCTCCTCGAATGCCGGCCTGACGGCCACCGGGACGCTCACTCTCTTGGGTTCCGCAGTCCTCGACGGGTCTGGCGTGGCGTCTTTGGTCACCATCGCCGGTGACACGTCAATCACGAGTGCATCGGCCTACTTCCGGATGGGCAGCGGCACCTGGACATTCGGAGGGTCCTGGTCCAACAGCAGCACTTCGACGAACTGGGTCGCAGGAACCGGCGTCGTCATCTTCGATTCTTCGTCCTCGCAGACGCTGACTTTTGCGAATCTCGCGGGCGACGAATTCCACGATGTGACATTCCAGTCCGCCGCGGGCAGCGGGACAATCGTCTTCTCGATGGCGGCGACCGGCCTTCGCTGGAGCGGACTCCTCGCCATTCAAGATTCCGTGGGTTCGACGACCACGCTGGCAACATCGAATCTCTCCCTGACCGGCGGATCCCTTGCGGTCGGCAACTCGGGAACCCTCATCGCAAGCACGTCGAGCGTCGCCGTGGTCAACGTCACGATGACCGGCGGCGCCTCCGGTACGCTGACCCTCACGAGCGGGTCTTGGACCGTGAGCGGGCAGTGGAACACGTCGGGGACGGGTTCGACGTTCGCTCGGGGCACGAGCACGGTCACGATGTCGGGCACGTCGGCGAGCGTCGCGACCCTCGACGCAAACAATGGATTCACCAACCTGGCGATCTCCGGCACGATCACGCAGAGCACCGCGCTCGACGTGCGCGGCACGCTGTCCGTGACGGGCACGCTCACCACATCGGGGAACAACATCACGGGCGGTGCCAACCTCACGATCTCTGGAGGCGGGAGCCTGATCGGGACCGCATCATCGATCGTCGTCTCCGGGGTGACGATGAACGACGCGGGGACGAACTCCATTTCCCTGACGATCGGCTCGATTTCCGCGTCGGGCTCATGGGACACCTCCGGATCGTCGTCGGCGTTCACAGCCGGCTCGTCCACGGTGACCCTCACCGCCGCCACCGGAACAATCGCGATCGGGCCCGCTCAGTCACTCGCGACCTTGATCATCGCCGGAAGCGTCACGATGGCATCTCCGTTGACGGTCTCCTCCCTCACGATCATCTCCGGCGGACTCGCTAAGGGCCCGCACGCGCTGACGGTGAACGGGAACCTGACGTTGGCCGGGGGCTACCTCACCTCGACGTCCGGGTCCGCCTCCATCGCAGGAAACGTGAACGTGTCTTCGTCGTCGTCCTACATCGCGTTTGGCTCGGGAACCTGGATCATCTCCGGGAATTGGACGAACGCCTCGACCTCGGCATCTTGGTCCGCTGGGTCCGCCGTCGTCACATTCGACGCGACGACCGATCAGACGATGACGTTCGCCGGAGCCAACTTGGCCGGCAACGAATTCAGCACGGTCGAGTTTGACAGCGGCTCCTCGACCACGACGTTCACGATGACCTCCGACGGACTTGCGGCGCAGACCATCACGATCCAAGGTGGCCCCGGGACGACCACGTTGACGACCTCGGGCGCGAGTCTCCCGATTCTCGCGAATGCCCTGACGGTTGACGTTGGCGGGGCACTCGCCGCGAACGCGAGCATCCTGACGGTTCGGTCCCTGAACACTGCCAGCGGCGCATTCGCTGCCGGGACCTCGACCGTCGTCGTCAGCATCTCCGGCGGCTCCATCAACGTCCCGCAGACTCTGCACGACGTCGTCGTGAGCCCCGGCATCAGCACGACCTTTGCCTCGAGCATCACTTGGTCCGGGGCGCTGACACTGACGGACTCCACGACCACCTTCGACGGCAACCTGACTTCGAACGGCCTTGCGGTCCTCAACCTCGGAACCTCCACGATCTCCATCGCAGGATCGTGGGACACCTCTTCCGCGGCGAGCCTCACATCGATCGGGTCCGCGGTGACCTTCACCGGTGACAGCGGCACGATCACCCTCGGTGCAGGCCAGCGGTTCGCCACACTGACCATCGCGGGGACCGTCGCTCTCGGGTCCGACCTGACCGCGGACACCCTGACCGTGACGAGCTCGAGCGTCCTGACGATGACGAGCCACGGCATCGCATTCAACAGCCTGGCGGTCAACGGGACGATTGCGGATGGACCCGTGAACGTGACCGACCTTTCGGTCACGAACAACGATACGACCGCCTTGGTCACGATCGCGGGGTTCCGCGAGTGGTCCCGAGGGTCCTCGTACGCCTGGACCCATACCTCGAGCGAATCGTCCCAGACAATCACGTGGTCGATCGGTGGAAATGCCGCGGGCATCCCGTACACCGTGACGAAAGACGGCTCGTCGTTCGCAACCGGAACCGTCAACAGTTCCGGTCAGGTCGTCTTCACCATGCTCGGCTCCGACCCCGCCATCCAGGTGACGGTGCACAACCCGATTCCGCCGCCGTGGTGGCAGTCCTCCTACATGCTTGCGATCTTCCCCATTGGAATCTTGTTGGGTGTTGCAATGTTCGCGCAACGACAGCGCTGGAGGCCCGCGAAGGCCTTCCTCGTGGACGACAGCGGGAGAATGCTCAGGGAATTCACCCTGGACCCGGCCTGCCAGGTCACGTACGACCAGGCGGTCCAGGCCGGCATCTTGGACGCGGTCGACAAGCCGATCAAGATCACCAAGTACCACGGCCAGACGGTCCGCGGGGACGCACTCGCGGTCGTGCTCCTCGCCTACGGACCGGTTACACGGGAGCATGTCGAGTTCGCTCGGGAGATGCTCGTCCAGATTCAGGACAAGTTTGAGGACGGCGTCAAGCAACGTCTGGAAGAGGCCCGTGCCCAAGAGGCCAACGTGGCGACGCAGATGAACGACCTCGCGACCCGCCGGACCGAAGTCGAGACCCGTGCGGCCGAAGCCCAAACGATGGCCCAGCAATCGGAGGCCGTCCAGGCGAAGATCATCGCGGACACTGACGCCGTCGAGGCGAAGGAACAGGATCTTCGACGACGAGAAGAGGAGCTGGCGAACAACCGCAGGGCCATCGATGAGCTGGCCCGCCAAACCGAAGAGGACCGGAGCTCAATCGACCGACGCACCGGGGATCTTCAAGGCCGGGCGGCCGAAATCGCCGCGAAGTCCGAGGCGGTCGAGGCTCGAGAGGAAGCGGTCAGCGCGCTCGAGCGAACCCTTCGGGACCGAGACGAGACCCTCGCGACGGGAGAGGCCGGCCTTCAGGAAATCCGGGAGCGCCTCGCGACCGATACCTCGGCGGTGCAAGCGAGACTCGACGAGGCCGGGCGGCGTGAGGAAGCCCTCGGCCGCGATCAGGCGAACCTCTCGAATGCCCGCGAAAAGTTCCAGGCGGAGCAGCGAGAGCTGCTCGAGTTCAAGCGTTCCATCGATAGCCGGGTCAGCGCCGTCGAGGAGAAGGAGACCGAGATGGACCGCCTATCGAAGGACGTCGCCGCGCGAGAGGCCCGCGTGGTGCCCGAGGAGGCGCGCCTCGCAGAGCGGGCGAATGTCGCTGAGCAGAAGGAAGCCGACCTGAAGGCCCGCGAGGACAGGCTGACAGCGAGAACCCAAACGCTCGACGGGCGCGAGCAGGAGCTCAGCAGCCGCGAGGTCGCGCTCAACGAGGACCGCGTGGTCCTCGCGGAGGCTCGGGGCGCGTTCGAGTCGGATCGGAGAGAATTCGAGGAGCGCAAGAACCAAGCCGACGAAGAGGCGCGCCGACGCCGGAGCGACCTGGATGGTCAAGCCAAGACGGTCGGCGCGAGTCAGCTTCGCTTGGCCCAGGAGAAGGAGAGCCTCGAAGCCGCGCACAATGAGCGGAGCCAAGCCATCCTATCCCGGGAGATCGAGCTCGAGGCCCGCGAACAATCCCTCCAAGAGAACGAAGAAGCCAACCGCACCCAGGCGGACGAAAACGCTCGGCGCTTTGGCGAACTGACCGGTCGAGAGGAATCCCTCGAAATCGAGGCAGCGAAGGCCGACAAGGTCCGGAGCGACCTCGATGCCCGGAAGGCGGATCTCTCGAGCCGCGCGACAGAACTCGAGGAAGAGGCGGCTCGATTGCGGGGGGAGGAGGCAAAAGCGGCCGAGGAGAGACGGACCTGGCAGACGACTTTGCAGTCTGAGCAAGCGTTGCTCAAGGACCAGCGAGACGCGTTCGAGCAGGAGGCCGCTTCGGCCCGTGCCTCGTGGGCCGATCGCGTGATGCGGATCGAGGCGCGCGAAGTCGACCTCGAAGAGAAAGAAGAGAAGGTCCGGACCGACGTCGACTGGGTCGCCCGAAGCGACGAGGACCTCAAGCGCCGCGAGAAGGCCGTCGAGGAGGCGGGGCGGTCCGCTGCGCAGGTGCAGGCCAGCGCCGAACGCGCCACGAAGGAGGCCGAACAGCGATTCCTCGAGATCGAGTCGCGCGAACGCGCCCTTCGAGAAGAGGCCGCGCACGAAGCGATCGAACTCACCAAGCAGACGGAGGCGTTGAAGCAATTCGAGACCGAGCTGAACTCGAAACAGGCCGACTTCGAGAAGGAGCGGACGGCGCAGACCCAGCGACTCCGGGAGACCGAGAACGAACTCCATTCAAGAGCTGGCACCCTTGAGGCGAAACGCCGCGACCTCGAGGAACGGGAGAGCCGAATCGCGGGCATGGAGGAGTCTCTCCATCAGGGCGACGAGCGGCTTCAGCGGGAACGTGCGGACCTGCAGGCGACGGCGAAACAGCTCGAATCCCAGCAGCTCGAACTCGCGCAGCTCAAAGACCGATACGAGTCGGAGGCCACACGCGTTCGCACTGAAGCGGAGGGCATGCGGCAATCCGTGGCGGCCAAAGAATCCGAACTGCAAGCCGAGCGGGAGCGGATCGAACGGGATTCGTCCGCCCTCCAGGAGACCCTCGGTGCGAAGGCGAAGGAGATGTCGGTCCGAGAACGAGCGCTCACCGCGCGCGAGGCAGAGCTCCAGACCGAAGAGCAAGAGCTCGAGGCCCGCGGACGAGAGCTCGAATCAAAAGAACGCCAAGCCGAAGCCCACCTGACCGAGATGTCTGCGCAGGCGATGGCGCTCATCCGGCGAGAGCAGGACTTGAACTCCCGCGGGACCCAGGTCGAACAGACCATGCGTCGGTTCGAGTCGGAAGCGACGGAGAAACGGCGCGAATGGGAATCCCTTCAGACGAGCCTGAAGTCTCAGCAGGCACAATTCACCGCGTCGTCGGAATCTCGCGCCGGTGATCTCGCGAAGAAAACGGTAGAGCTCGAGGCACGGGATCGCAGCCTTCGAGCGGCTTTGGCCGCGATGGAGGTCGAACGATCCAAACTCGATGCTGAGTCAAAAGCCCAATCCGCCAAAAGCACCGAAGCGGAGGCGGCTTGGCGACGATCGGAAGCCCGTCTCGCGGAGCTCAAGACGAAGGAAGATGAGTTGCTCCGCGCCCGTCAGTCGTTCGAATCGGACCGCTCCACCTGGTCCGCCCGACGAACCGAGGAGCTGAAACAACTCGAGGCGACACGGGATGCGGCCGCGCAACAAGCGCAGCAGACGGAGCGGCTCGTCGCGGAGTCCCAGCGCCGAGCCCTCGTCGCAGAAGAGGCGGAACGAGCGGCAAAACGCCAGACCGCCGACCTCGCCGCTCAACAGGCGCGACTGGAGACCCGCCGGGCCGAAGCCGAGAAGGCGGAACGCGACGCGCAGGGTCATCTGGCCCAGTTGCAGGAGGCCTCACGGAAATTGGCGGTGAAAGACATGGAAATCGCTACGGCCGTCAAGGATCTCGAGGCGCGGCAGTCGAAGCTGGCGGCCGCGGAGAGGGATTCCGCGGCAATCCAGGGGGAGTTGCGCTCCCGAAAAACGGCCTTGGACGAAGAGGCCGCGCGAATCACCACGTCGTCGAATCAAATGACGACGCGCCAGAAAGATCTGGAGTCGCGGACGGCCTCCCTCGAAGCGAAGATGGGCGAAGCCTCAACGAAAGAACAGGCTCTCGCGACGGAACTTCAGCGTGCGGACAACCTCATGGAGGACCTCACCAAGAAGGACCGTGATCTTCGCTCCCGCGAAGAGGCCGCGAAGGCGTCCGAGAAGACCATGGCGGCGCGGGAGACGAGCCTCGTCGCACGCGACGCCGAGGTCCGGGACGGGATGCGGGGTCTCGAAAAGCTCCGCAAGGAAATCGACGACCAGCGCGGCGCCACCGAAGAAGACCGTCGAACCGCGAAGACCACCCGCGCTGAGGCCGAAGCGACGAAGCGCGAGGCGGACAAGATGCGGGCCCAGGCCGACGAAATGCAGTCGGAGGTGAACAAGAACCTCCGGTTCCTCCAGAAGAAAGCCCTTGACGTGTTGGATCAGGAGGAGAAAATCCGGGCTCGCGTCGCCGCGATTGAAGGGCAGGAGAAGTCCCTCGACACCCGGGCGGAAATCCTCGAAGGGAAAGAGCGGGCCCTCGAAGCGGACCAGGCTGCCATGGATTCCAAGGTCGCGAAGCTTCAGGCCGAGATTGATCGGCTGCGCGGGAGCATTGCCGATGCGGTGAAATCCGGAGGCCCGACGACGGCCGCGATGGAAGAGTGGAAGAAGGACGTCGAGAACCGGGTGAAGATCATCCAGAAGAAGGCCATGGACCTCTTGGACCGCGAGGAAAAGCTCCGGAAGAAGGAAGAGGAACTCCGAGCGCTCGCGAGCCAGCTCGGCGCGAAGCCGTGATCGGCCGCCAAACGGACCGCCGCAATGGCCCCGTCGCGCGGAGCGCTAGCGTGAGGCCTTGCGAATCGCTTGATCGAAGTCCTCGATCAGGTCGTCCGTCTCCTCGAGCCCGACACTCACACGCACGAGCCCTTCGCTGATCCCGCTCGTCATTCGCTCCGACTCCGTCAAGGGACCGTGGGTCATCGAAGCGGGGTGTTGCACCAAAGTTTCCGTTCCGCCGAGGCTGACGGCGAGCGTCGCCACCTTGACCGACTCGACGAATCGTCTGCCCGCACGATGGCCTCCCTTCAGCTCGAAACTCAACATCGCCCCGAAGCCGGACATCTGTTTGCGCGCGAGGGCGTGTTGCGGAAATGATCTGAGGCCGGGATAGTGGACTACCCGCACGGCTCGGAGTCTCTCCAGGGATTCCGCGAGTGCCTGGGCGCTCTCGCCTTGGACACGCATCCGGATGGGGAGCGTCTTCAGCCCGCGTCGAACGAGGAACGACTCGAACGGGCCGAGCGCAGGTCCCAACATCTTGTACGTGAACCAGATGCGATCGAACAATCGAGGGGTCGCCGTGATGATGGCGCCCGCGACGACATCGCTGTGACCGCCGAGGTACTTCGTCGCGCTGTGAAGGGCCGCGTCGACCCCAAGCTCGAGTGGACGTTGGTTGATGGGCGACGCAAACGTGTTGTCCGCGAGGGTCGTGGCTCGCACCGACTTCGCCGCAGCAACCGCTTCGCGGACGTCCGTAATCATCATCGTCGGGTTCGCCGGAGTCTCGATGTAGACCAACCGCGTGTCGCTCCGCAGGGCCTCCTTCCAGGCCCCGGGCTTCCGAGGGTCGACGAAACTCGTCGACACACCGAACCGAGGAAGGAGACGTGTGAAAATTTCCGTGGTCGCGGTGTAGAGGCTCGCTCCGGCAACGACGTGATCGCCGGAGTCCACGCAGGCGAGGATCGCGGACGCGATCGCGCCCATCCCGGATCCCGTCGCGAGCGCACGGGCGCCGCCCTCGAGGTCCGCGAGCGTCTCCTCCAATTCGCGGATTGTGGGATTGCCCCACCTCGTGTAGTACGCCTCGGGTGCCGTCGCAGCAGCGAACTCCGCGCCCTGACGCGCCGATTCGAGAGCCCATGTTGAACTCGCATAGATGGGCGTGACAATCGGACCGGGCCGTTTCCGGCGCCGGCCGTGGACCGCACGGGTCCGGAGTCCGAGACGTTTTGCCACAAACCAGGGCACGGAGGGTCCACCGAAATAGATTTCGAAGCCGGAAGAAAACAATCGCCGATGAGGACGGAACACGTGCGCATCGGTGCGATGAAAGTTATACCGGAAAGGTCAAAAAGGGGGGGCGTATAACAACCTTCTGCCCGGTCGTTGTCTCACGGCCGGGCGACCCTGCCTAAGGAGGCAAGCAGATGTCTCGTGAAGTGGATTTTGCCGCGAAACCGATCGACCCCGACTTCATGAACAAGCCGGACGAATACCCCGAGACCGGGACCCACTTCGACCATAAGGTCTTCGCCGACGGCGTCGAGCGACTCGATGCCAACGGGAACCCGTATCCGACGAAATTAGGAATCCATGGTCTCCACGTCGCCGTCGACTTCGATGGCTGCGTCGCCGACGGGGTCTGCATGGACGTCTGCCCAGTCGACGTGTTCGAGTGGCTTCTGGCTCCCGGCAAGAAGGGCACGGGGAACGACAAGATCATCGAGAAGGGCGGCGACGAGTGGGACAAATATCGATGCGACAAGTCCGATATGATTCGAGAGTCGGACTGCATCGACTGCATGGCCTGCGAGACCGCCTGCCCGACGAAGGTCATCAAGATCAACCCGTGACGCCTCCGTCGATCGATCGCGTGACGCCGGGGCGTTTCCTCCTATTCCACTCGACCCAAGGATTATCAATAACAGCGTTATACAAGCAGCGAACCGGGTGCCTCGTTGACCGATGTGCTCTACGCCGGGTTTCTCGGTCTGATCGCAGGACTGGTGCCGGTCTACATCGGTCTGGCTCCGTGGTGGATCTTCAAGCGGCTCTCGGTCGCATGGAGAACCGCGCTCGTGAGTTTCTCGGCGGGCATCCTCCTGTTTCTGTTCGCCGACGTCATGCATGAGGGCGTAGAGCTCTCGCAAGCGGCCGGGAGCGCGCCGGCGCTCTTTGTGTTGGGCCTGGGGCTGGGCCTCCTCGGACCCGTGGCGATCACGCACATCCGGCGAAGGAAGATGGCTTCACAAACCCAGGCGCTGCCATCGGACGCACCGTCGACGCCGATCGTCAGCGCGAAACTCTTCACCGCCCAAATGATCGCCCTGGGCATCGGGCTTCACAACCTCGGGGAGGGACTTGCGATCGGAGCGGCCTACGCAGCGGGTGTCCTCGGACTCACGAACCTCCTCGTAATCGGCTTCGCCCTCCACAATTCCACCGAGGGGCTAGGAATCTCGGGTCCGATCGCATCGACCAACACCGGTGCACGGGACACGCTCATCCTCGGATTCCTCGCGGGCTCCCCGACCATCCTCGGCAGCATGATCGGCTCGCTCGCCTACTCCGCGGCGCTCGGAACCCTGTTTTTCTCAGCTGCGGCGGGCGCATTGCTGTACGTGATCGTCGAGCTTGTCAAGGTCACGTCCGCCCCGGAGGCCAGCAAGATCGTCTTCGTCGGAATCGTGATCGGGATTGTCCTGATGTTCGTGACCGGCCTTCTGGTCCGGTGAACCAACCGGGTCCCGACCGGCGTGCAATTCAGCGGAGATCCTCGTTCATCGAGCCGCTGCGGTACCCGCGCAGATCGACCGTCACATACGCGAACCCGGCATTGCGCACCGCCTCCACCACTTCCTCGGCCATGGCGGTCTCGGATATTCGCGGAAGATCCTCCCGGGGCACCTCGATCCGCGCGATCCCGTCGTGGGCGCGCACGCGCACGACGCGGAAGCCTAACGCCCGAATCGCTCCCTCCGCCGCCTCGACCCGCTGTAGCTTTTCCACCGTGATCACCTCGCCGTACGCAATGCGAGAGGACAGACACGCGTTGCTCGGCTTGTCGAAGAAGCTAAGGTGCAGCTCCCGGGCGAGCGCTCGGACGTCGGCCTTCGTGAACCCGAAGTCGACCAGCGGGTGCCAGAAACCCGCTTCGTTCATCGCTTGGATCCCGGGCCGATGGTCGCCCAAGTCCGAGACGTTGACACCATCCGCGATCGCCGAGAACCCCAGTTCGGCCGCCAGGGGCTTCAACGCAGCCCCGAGCTCCTGGCGGCAAAAGTAGCATCGATTGATCGGATTCGCGACGTACCGATCGTTGGCCAGCTCGGAAACGCGGATGGTTTCGAGGCGAATCCCGATCTCCGCGGCTTCGGAAACGGCCTCCGCGAGCTCCCAACGGGCGAGCGATTCCGCGTCCGCGACGACCGCCAGGGCATTATCCCCGAGCGCCTCGTGCGCGACCCGTGCAACAAGGCCGCTGTCGACGCCTCCCGAGAAGGCGACGAGCACGCGGCCCCGGGACCTCATCGCGGCGGCCATGCGATCGTGCGCATCCCGCAGGTCGAACGAGCGACTCGCCGTCTCCATCGCCTCATCGAACGCGGCAGCGGGGATAAAGCCATCGCGCGTGACAAAACGTAATGGCCCTCGTCGAGATGACGGCGCGTGCGCCCGGCCTTCCTCGAATGCACCACCTGCTCGAAGCATCACGCGCTCCGGCTCCTCAACACCTGCGATTGCGGCGGTCCTTTGTTCGCCCGTTACGATTGGAACGACATCGACCGCGAGGACCTACTGCCTCGGGGGGATCTCTGGCGATACGCGCCCCTGCTCCCGCTGGAGCCCGCGGAGATCCGATCGCGCGGCGAAGGAGGAACGCCCCTTCACCGACTCGAGCGGATCGGCTCGGGAGGCCGGGTGGCGCGTCTCAAGGTCGCGTCGTTGCACGTCAAGGACGAAGGACTGAATCCGACGCGCACGTTCAAGGCGCGCGGCATGGCGGTCGCGGTCCCGATGGCCTGCGCCCTGGGGGCGACGACCTTGGCCGTCCCGACCGCCGGAAACGCGGGCGCCGCGTTGGCGGCGTATGCGGCCACGTACGGGGCACGCGCCATCGTGATCATGGCGAGCGACGGTCCCCCGTCTCAAGCCCGCGACGCCATCGCATACGGAGCGGAGGTGCTCCGCGTCGACGAGGACATCGCGGATGCCGCGCGGATCGTCGCCGAACTCTCGACCACGACCGAGCTGTTCAGTGTGGCAACGCTGCGAGAACCCTATCGTGTCGAAGGCAAGAAGACGATTCTCTTCGAAATCTGGGAGGCGCTCGGCGGGATGCCGGACTGGATCCTCGTCCCAACGGGAGGCGGCACGGGAATCGTGGGGATGTGGAAGGCGCTTCACGAACTGCGCGAGCTCGGTTGGTACGAGGGACCGTGGCCGCGTTTCGGGATCGTTCAGGCCGAAGGATGCGCCCCGCTTGTGAAAGCCTGGAAGGCGGGCCGGGAGACGGCCGAACCGTGGCCGATGCCACACACCCAAGCAGCCGGGCTTCGAGTTCCGGCGACCCTCGCCGACCGAATCGTGCTCCGGGCGATCCGGGAGACGCGCGGCGCGGCCGTCGCGGTCTCGGACGAGGCGATGAGAGTCGCGGCATTGAATCTCGCCGTCCTCGAAGGGATCGGCGCGTGCCTCGAAGGGGCGGCGACCCTCGCCGGTCTCCGGCGCCTGTACGACGATGGCGCAATCACTCGGGAGGACCGGGTCGTGCTGATGAACACCGGCGCGACCGACGGCGGGGCCGTCCCTTCCGTCGAAGTTCCGGAAGTGAAGACGGCGGAACAGGTCCGGCAGTACCTCGGCCTCACGCCGCGTGCTTCCTGACTTCCTCGAGAATCCTCGCATGGTCTGGCGGGACCTTCGGGTCCTCCGTGACCCACTTGTACCGGATGACCCCGTTCGCGTCGAGCACGAAGACCGATCGTTTCGTCACGCCCTGGAGGCCGAAACTTCCGAAGCGATCGTAGAGCACCCCGTACGCCGCGCTGACCTTCTTGTTCCAGTCGCTCAGCAACGGGTAGTTGAGGTGGTTCTGTTCCTTGAAGACGCGATGGCTGTGGTAACTGTCCGTGCTGATGCCGAACACCTTCGCACCCCACTTCTGGAGGTCGCCCATCGAGTCGCGCATCGCGCAGAGCTGGCCTTGGCACACGTTCGTGAAGTCCCAGACGTAGAAGGACAGGATCACCGGGCCGCCGCCGAGTTCGATCGAGAGGGTGACGGGCTTGCCTTCGTCGCTGAGCACCGTGAAGTCCGGCGCCTTCTCGCCGACATCGACCATCGGAGGGCTCTCCCGCCGTCGAGATGCACGCCGGGGATAACCCTTTCGCTTCGACACTCCGCGAAGGCGCGATCCCGCGGAACGGAATGTATATCTAACGGGTGGAACCCATACTGGGCCTCGCCTGTCCAGAGGCAATGCTGAACTAGACCGAACGCATCGCACGGGGGAACAAGGGGTAGGGGGGAACGAATGGCGAAGTACGTGCTCGCCGCCGATTATACACTCATGACGGACTACCGCAACGTCCCTCTGGCTACGTTCTTCAGCTGCATCCCAACGGATTACTGGCACTCCCGCCTCGTGTTTCGCATCCTGGCGGACCCGCCGAAGCTCGACCCGGAGGGCCGGCCGATCCGGGTGCCGTACGGCCTTCGGAAAGTCGAGGCGTCGCTCGTTCGCGCGTACGGTCGCGACTCGGTCGTCATCGCCGACCCTCGGAACATCGACCGATACATCGACGACGAGACGGAGGTGGTCGGATTGAGCCCGATGGATCCCCTCGGCCTCGGTCCCGTCAGCATGTCCTTCACGATGGGCGGGGTCCTCACGCCCTTCACCAAAGCGATGTTTTTCGATCTTGTCCGGCGCGTGCAGCGACCCAACCGAAAATACAAGGTCGTCCTCGGGGGGCCGGGTGCCTGGCACTTCGACTACCGCCCGGAAATGCAGGCATCCCTCGGCATCGACCACATCGTCCACGGGGAGGTCGACCACCTCGTCCCGGAGATTTTCGATCGGATCGTGAACGATCATGCGCCCCCGGTCATGCGCTTCACCAACGCGACCGCCCCGACGGTCGACCAGATCCCGAAAATCCTGGGTCCGACGATGCACGCGATGAACGAGGTGATGCGGGGATGCGGCCGTGGCTGCGAGTTCTGCGAAGTCACCCTGCGCCGGCCCCGGTATTTCCCGTTCGACTACATCGGCGACGAAATCGCGATGAACACCAAGGTCGGGGAATCGTCGATCCAACTCCACTCGGACGACATCTTCCTGTACAACCTCGAGAACTGGAAAACGATGGAGCCAAACGAGGACGCAGTCAAGGACCTCTTCCGGTACGTCATGGCCCAACCCGGCGTCTCTCACTGTTACCCCACGCACGGGACCGTCAGCGCCGCGGTCACGAACCCGGGGCTCATCCGGGACATCTCGGACATCGTGCGCGCGGGCCCCGGCAAGTGGGTCGGCATCCAGAGCGGAATCGAGACGGGGAGCCCCGCACTCTCCCGGGCCGTGCTGCACCGGAAGGCCGCTCCGTTCACCGCCGAAGAATGGCCGGACCTCGTCGTGCAGGGCACGCAGATTCTAAACCGCAACTATTGGTATCCTGCCTTCACGATCATCCTCGGCCTGCCGGGTGAGACTCCGGAGGATGCGTGGATGACCGTGGACCTCCTGGACCGGATGGAGCAGATCCCGGACGGGCACTTCATCACGGCGCCGCTCACGTTCGTTCCGATCGGCGTGTTGCGAGGCGAGGAGTTCTACAACCTCGACGAGATGATCGACGAGTCGCGTTTCAACGTCGCCTACCGCGCGTGGCGCCACGTCCTCCTGGAAATCGACACCGATCTGTGGCAGCTCACGCGGCTCCCTGCCCCAACGAGGGCGCTGATCGTCGCCACGGCACGGATCGGGGGCCGATACATCCTCGGAATCATGCACCGGTATGCGAGGCGGATGGGCTTCCGGATCCGTGCACCGGCAACGACACGCCGTCAGGCGGAGGGCCACACCGTCACCTTCCCGGCGGCATGAGCGCCGAGGCCGGGGCGGCCGCTGAGATTCTGGCGAGAGCGAGGATTTCAGCTTCCGTTCGCGACCCACGACCGGTACTGCTTCGCCTTCGCCTCTGCGCCTTCCTCTCCCATGATCGACGGGAGCGTGCGCTCCCGGAGCAGATCGACGATCTTCTCGAGGTCGGCTTCCGTCAGGCTCGAGAGGTCCGCGCGAACATCGCGAAGCCGCTTGCGCAGCATCGCAAGAGCCATGTCTCCCCAGATGGCCCGCATGTCGGCCTCGATGAGCTCGTATGCCGCCTTCACGCCCAAGGTCTCACGCTTCGGCCGGCATCTGGTGGGCACTGAGCCACGCGCTGTACCCGATGTAGAACAGGACGACGAGGGCGAGGACCAAGAACGCGTCGGGAAGGATCGTGTCGGCGAGGAGGATGCGGAACCCAGCGCTCAGGCTCAGCGCGATCCCGACGGCCGCGAGGCCGACGCTCAAGCGATACAGGAGACCGCCGCGCATCATTCGGACGCCTCGGTGAGCGAGCAGGAATCCACCCAAAACGCCGCACGAGATGCTCAAGACCAAGACGACGAATTGCTCGGCGGAGACGGTCATGGAACCGGTCCGTTCCATGCGGACCGAGGCGCCTTAAGTCTACGCCCTCTAGATTCATGGGTGAGAATAATTCAACCCTCGAGGCGCGCGGTGACGGATTGGCCCCCGACCTGGACGAAGGCCATCGACCGATAGAGCGCGATCGCCGCGTCGTTGCCGACGGTGACGTACAAGGCGAGTCGGAGCTCATCCCGACCCGCAAGGCGCCCCATCGCGGCTTGGAGCAACGCCCGACCGAATCCGCGACCCCGGCGATCCTTCGCCACTCCGAGCTCCGCGACGAGCGGCATGCCCATCCAGTGCGTGATGAGGATCGCGCCCACGATCCGATCGCCTTCGAGGGCAACATGCGAGGCGTCCGGCATGAACTGACCGGAATCGCCTTTGAAAAGCCCGGCCACATACCCGCGCCACTCTTCTTCCGGCCCCGTGTGGATGCCGTATTGTTGTTCCATGTGTCCGGCATACACGTCCATCAGGAACTTCGTGAGTCCGAGGACTTCGTCTTCCTCTGGCGGTTGCAGCTTCAGGCTGGCCGGCGCGTCGCTTCGCTTCGTCGGCGCTTCCATCCGCATCCGCGCAAACACGCGCCGGAAACCGAGCGACGTGAATGCGGATTCGTAGAGATCCTCGAAGTGGGCGGTGATCGTGGTCGCGCCCCCGGCCCGGAGACGGTCCATGGACTTCAGGAGCGCACCCGCGGCCTCGTCGCGGTGCGTCGGGTCCATGGAGAACCCCGAGATCTCCGCGGGGCCCAACCGCACGGTCCCGATGATGCGGCCGTCTTTCTTGACGGAAAAGTGAGACCGCTGTTCGTCCGGAGGGAGCGCCAGGTACCGATCGAGGTGCACCGTGATGTCACCCGTCGGTAGATCGGTGCGCCCGGAGACGAAGGTACGCCAATACGCGTGGGCGTCCGTCGTCTGCAACGGCTCGAGGCTCACCGGCACCTCTGCGGCGAAGGATTCGCGAACCATCAAGCTTCGGCCGCGGAGCTTTTATGCGGAAGGAGGGCCTTCGACACGATGCATGGACTTCGGGCTCACGGAAATCCAGGAGATTACGCGGAAGACGGTCCGCGCCTTCGCAGAGCAAGAGGTCATCCCGCAGTCCCGCGCCTTCGACGAGAGCCAGGAGTTCCCGCACGCCTGGGCCAAGAAGATGGGCGAGCTCGGACTCTTCGGGGTCTTCGTCCCGGAGAAGTACGGGGGCGCGGGACTGGACACCGTCTGCTATGCGATCACGATCGAGGAGCTCTCCCGCGGGGATGCAAGCGCCGGCGTCATCGCGGCGGTGTGCAACGGCCTCGTCTGCGAACCGCTCCTGCACTATGGGACCGAGGAGCAGAAGCGGAGGTTCCTCGAACCGGTCGCGCGGGGAGAATGGATGGGCGCCTACGCGCTCACGGAGCCGGGGAGTGGCTCCGACGCGGCCGCGATGCGCACCACCGCGACGCTCGAGCGGGACGAATGGGTCTTGCGCGGCACGAAGACGTTCGCGACGAACGGGTCCGTGGCCAAGATTATTGTCGTTTATGCGCGGACGGGCGCGAAGAAACACGAGATTTCCGCATTCGTCGTCCCGACCGACGCCAAGGGCTTCTCCGTGCTGAAGAAGGAGGACAAGATGGGAATCCGCGCGAGCGACACGGTCACCCTCGGGTTTGATGGCTGTCGGATTCCGAAGGAGAACCTCCTGGGAGACCTTCACAAAGGCTTCACGATCGCGATGGAGACGCTCGACGGAGGACGGATCGGAATCGCCGCCCAAGCGCTCGGCATCGGCCAGCGGGCCCTCGAGGAGTCCACGAAGTACGCGAAGGAACGGCAGGCGTTCGGACAGAAGATCGCGGATTTCCAGGCGATCCAATGGAAGCTCGCGGACATGGCGACGGAAATCGACGCGGCCCGGCTGCTGACCTACCGCGCCGCGCACCTGGAAGATCGTGGGCAGCGGCACACGTACGAATCGAGCGTCGCGAAGCTCTTCGCGTCGGAGGCGGCCCATCGAGCCGTCGACGCCGCGGTTCAGATTCACGGCGGCTACGGATTCATCAAGGATTACGTGGTGGAGAAGTTGTACAGGGATCAACGCGTCACGGAAATCTACGAAGGGACCTCCGAGGTCCAGCGGCTCGTCATCGCGCGTTCGATTCTCGGCGGCTGAGAACCCGCTCCAGTCGCGTCCTCGACGGGACCGATCTTGCGACGAGCCTTTATGCCACCGTGGCTTTTGCGGCATGATGGCCACGCGCGTTCTCTACATGGAGGAGCGACGGGGACAGGATCCCGACCCGAATTACGCGCGCGAGTTCGACGCACGAATCGTCGAACGCGGTCCTGATTTCGTCGTCCTCGACCAGACGCTTTTCTACGCGGAGGGGGGCGGGCAACCCGATGACACCGGGAGTCTGCGGTGGACCGACGGCGAGGCTCGGGTCCTTCGGGTCACGAAGGAAAAGGGGTTCGTCAAGCACCACGTGGATCGGATGCCGAATGCGGATTCGGTGCACGGCGTCATCGACTGGAATCGGCGGTACAAACACATGCGCATGCACACCTCCCAGCACCTCATGTCCGGACTCGTCTTCCGAAAGTACGCCGCGAGGACCGTTGGCAACCAGATCCACATGGACTACAGTCGCGTGGACTTTCAACCCGCGAATTTCACGACCGACGATTTGAAGCGAATCGAAGACGAGTGCAACGGGGTCGTCGCCTCGGCTCAAGATGTCCGGATCTTCGAAGAGGATCGCGTGGTTGTCCAGAACAAGATCGAAGACCGAGCTCTGCTCGACCTCATCCCACAATCCGTGCGGCGCCTGCGAATCATCCAAATCGGCACCGCGGACTACTGCCCCTGCGGCGGCACGCATCTGAAGAACATCTCCGAGATCGGGAGGGTCCGCATCCTTGAGAAGCGATCGAAAGGGAAAGAAACGGACCGCGTCGTGTACGAGCTCCTACCGGCGTAGCCTCTCCGCCTCAGAGACCCGGGAGCGAGTGCTTATGGACTCCCAACCCCTTTGATTGACACAACCATGAAGGCCGGGATCGTCGGCGTCGGGAAGCTCGGTGGCACGATTGCGTTCGCCCTCGCGCGAGAAGGCCCGTGGGACGAACTCGTCCTCGTCGATGCGGTGCCGGACCTCGCCTGGGCCCAGGCCGAGGACATCCGCCACGGCTTGCGCGTGTCCACCCAACCGGCGGTCCGGGTGGGCACGATTCAGGACCTCGCGGATTGCGATGTCGTCGTCTTGTCGGCCGGACAGGGGCGGAAGCCCGAGATGACCCGGCTCGACCTTCTACACGCGAACGCTGGACTGGTCGCAGAACTGAGCCGAAACATCGCCCGCGTGGCGACGCGCGCCAGCCTCGTTGTGCTGACGAACCCGATGGACGTCATGACGACCATCGCTTGGCAATCGACCGGATGGCCGCGGACCCGTGTGTTGGGCTCGGGAACCCTCCTCGACTCGCAACGGGTCCGGGTGATTCTGGCGGACCACCTCCAAGTGCCTACCGTGAAGGTCTCCGCGACGGCCTTGGGTGAGCACGGGCAGCGCGTCGTGCCGGTATTCAGTCGCACGAAGGTGAGCGGACGGCGTCCCACCCTCTCGACGAAAGACAAGGAGGAAATCGCGCGTCGGTTGCGCGAGGTCAGCACGCGGATCATCGAGGCAAAGGGCGGGACCGCTTTCGGACCCGCGGGCGCGACCGTGGAGCTCATCCATGCCCTGATCGGCTCCCGGCCGCGGGTCGTGCCCTGCTCGGTCGTCCTGGATGGGGAATACGGAGTCCACGATGTCGCGATTGGTGTTCCGGCCGTCCTGGGCACAGGCCGAGTCCTGGGCCTCGAAGAATGGCCTCTCGCCGAAGACGAGCAGGCCGCGTTCGAGGAAGCGGCACGGGATCTGAAGGCGTTCGCAGACGACGCGGCGGTCCTACGGAAAGTGGGTGAGCGACCGTCCGGATGAGCGGGACGTCCGCGTCGGGGTCACACGTCAACCGCGTGCGTACCGTCCCAGATCTTGCGCGCCCCTTTCTCGGCGGCGTGGATCAGCAGGTCGCGGCCTGATTTCGTCGGGATGATGAAAAACTCCTCGGTCTTCCCAGACTCGGCGAGGAGTACGAGCTTCACCTTGCCGTCCTCCATGGGCTGGCCGGTCTCCGGATGCAGGTAGTTGTATCGGACGTAACGGCCTCGGTCGATGAGGGACCGGACCTCGATGTCGCCTCGCTTCGTGCGCGTCAGGACCTCCTCCGGAAAGGTCGTCATGGTCTCGGCGGGGCAAGGCGGCTACGTGCGAAGAACGTAGCGTACGACGATATTGGACACGGGAGGCCTGTTTCGACAAATGATTTTCAGCGATTCCCGCGAAGTGATTCTCACGGGCCGATGGTTGCAAGGGAACTCTTATCGAACCAGCCCCACCGTCCGGGCTGAAACTATGTCCCACAGCTACGAGAGCGGAAGACAGGCCATGGCCGAGCTCGGCTCGAAGCAGCCACATGAGCTGCTGTTGATGCTGGGCGGCCTCCTGGCGGTCCTCCTGACCCTCGCGACGTATGGGATCCAGTGGGTGACTACGCCCGGCATTGCGCAGAGCCAGTATGCTACCGTGGCGACGGCGGTAATCCTGAACGTCGTCCTCGGAGCGGCACTCTGGGCCTCCTCGGCGATCACGCGGAAGAACCTGATGAACGGCGCCATCGTGGCCGGTGTAATCAGCATCGTCCTGATCTACTTCGGTGGTCGGGCCGGCCAGATCGGCGGCATCGTCGGGATCCTCGGCGCGATCCTCGCCGCGGCAAAGCCGTATCTCCCCTGGTCCCGACACGATTGAGCCGACCGTTTCGGCTTGCCGTTCGAACCTCCCAGCGGAGCCCTTCCCCTTTTTGGATTGTTTTCTCTTCCGGCTTTCGTTGATTCGCCGTGCGCCGCCCGGGGCGAACACCGCGAAATCACCCCGAAACCGGGCCTATTTTGGTGATTGATTCTCACCGCGTGCCACCCGGGTCGAAACCCATATCGCCCGGATGGCGGGTAGGCCGCCGAAGCTATGACCCAAAGCTACGAGACAGGAAAAGCCATGGTCGAACTCGGCGCGAAGCAGCCGCACGAACTGCTGCTGATGCTGGGCGGCGTGTTGGCGATCCTCCTGTCGGTGGCAATCTATGGGATCCAGGCGGCGAACCAGGGAATTCAGCCGAGCCAGTACAGCACGGTCGTGACGACGGTGGTCATCAACGTCGTCCTCGGCGGAGCTCTCTGGGCGTCCGCGGCGATTACGCGGAAGAATCTGATGAACGGAGCAATCGTGGCCGGCGTGATCAGCATCATCCTGATCTACTTCGGAGGCCAGCCGGGCACGATCGGCGGCGTCGTCGGGATTCTCGGCGCGATCCTCGCCGCGGCAAAGCCGTACATGCCCTGGTCCCGCCGCGACTAAGCCACCGGAAACCTACCGTTCACGCCGCGCGTACGCGCGGCGCATTCTCCTTCGTCGAGATGGAATGAGGAAGGTCACGTTCCATCAGCGCAGCAAGGGGGTCTGGCCGCGCCAGACCTGCGAAGGCAACGGATCGACCTATCTTTCAAAGAGCGTTTCGCCTTCGCATTCAATCTTTTCGATCTTGTAGTAGGGAAGCCGACCCGTCCGCGTGGCGAAATAGCGACGCTCGAGCTCCTCGATTTCCGATCCGCGGATCGTCCGACTCCCTCCCGGTCGGGTCCGGTCCCGATAGACGACGACCGCGTCGGCGAGGCGACTCGGCTGTCTCCAGCGCAGTTCGTTCAAGATCTCCCGCGCGGTCCGAGTCATCGCGGGGCGCCATCGCGCGCCGAGGTCTTCGCTTTCGCGGCACAAAAACCATATCGGGCCGACCGGTTGCGAGGCCCATGGACTACCCACCCCGGGTCCGAGCCGTTCTGGACCGGGCGAAAGCCGACCAAGGCGACACGGTCCTGGTCGTTGCGAAGGGCGAACGGTACGAAGGCACACTCATGCCGCATCACGGGTTCAGCGGCGAGGACATCTTGACGGTCAAGCTGCCGAACGGATACAACATCGGCATCGCCGTGGCGGATGTCGAGTCCGTCGACGTGACCGCCAAGCATTCCCCGGCCTCGATCGAGCGACGGCTTCCGCCGCCGACGAAGGCCAAACCGACGGTCGCGGTGCTCGGCACGGGCGGAACGATCGCGTCCTACGTTGACTACCGCACCGGCGCGGTCCATCCCGCGGTAACCGCAGAGGAACTCGTGTTCAGCGTGCCGGAGCTCCTCGACATCTGCAATGTCCGGGCCCGCGTGATCTACAGCATCTACAGCGAGAACCTGAAGCCGGAGAACTGGCAGCATCTGGCACGCGAGACCGGGAAGGAACTGAACGGCGGCGCCACCGGCGTCCTCATCCCGCACGGGACGGACACGCTCCACTTCACGACGGCCGCCCTGTCCTTCATGCTGCGGGATCTTACCGGACCCGTCGTGGTGGTCGGCGCGCAGCGGTCGAGCGACCGGCCGTCCTCGGATGCGGCCCTGAACCTAATCAGCGCGGCCCGGGTCGGAATCGCGAACCTCGGCGAAGTCGTGGCGGTCATGCACGGGGAGACGAGCGACACGTTTGGCCAGATTCACCGCGGTACGAAGGTCCGCAAGATGCATTCCTCCCGGAGGGATGCATTCCGATCCTTGAACGCGACTCCATTGGGTCGCGTCCTCCCGGATGGCACCGTCGATCTCTCGGAGCGCGCATTGCCTCGCGCCCGCGGCCCCACGAAAGTGGACGACGCCCTGGACACGAACGTCGCCCTGGTCGACTTTTATCCGGGTCAACGACCGACGGAGCTCGAGGCGATCCTTCAGGGGCGGCACGGCGTCGTGATCGCGGGGACCGGGTTGGGCCATGTCTCCGAGGACCTCATTCCGGTCCTCCATCGCGCGACCCGGGACGGCGTGGCCGTCGTCATGACGACGCAAACCCTCCAGGGACGCGTGGGCATGCGCGTCTACGACACGGGCCGGGACCTGTTGAAGGCGGGAGTCATCGAGGGTCAGGACATGACGCCGGAGACGGCCTACGTGAAGCTCATGTGGGTCCTCGGCCACACGCGCGAGCATCCGGAGGTCGCGCGGGCGATGGAGACGAACGTGGCCGGCGAAATCAATCCGAGGATCGGCCTCGACGAGTTCGCCGAATGAATCGTGGGCCGCCAATGGCTCGTTAACCTTATCCCGCGCACGGGGTTCGGCACATCAAATGAAAATCGACCAGGTTGGAGAGGTCGGCGTCGTCCTCACTGACGCGAACGAGCCTGTCCTCCACGGCGGCGATCAGATCATCGGGTATCGCTCGCTCAAGTACCTCATCTTCAAGCCCATCGCACTTTCGAAGAAGACGCTCGTCGAACAGCGGGAGGGCTGGGTCTGGCAGACTCGACGGCGACTCCTACTGCTGGACATGGAATGGCTCGATCTCCCCGGCGGCAAGAAGGGGAAACGCTACCACGAGATTCCGCTCGAAGAGACAATCGACGTGGTCCCAAAACGCAAGCGCGTACTCCTCGTCACGGAGGACAAAGCGCATGGCCGGGTCGTCTTCGAGTTTCGACCGTTCGGCGCAGCGTCTCGATTGCTCGCGTGGCTCAAGAAAGAGAAGGAGCACCGCCGTCAGCGAGAGGAAGGCACGTTGCGCTCTCCGTACCGGGAAGAGGATCGCTAGCGACCGGGCATCTGTTCGATCGGCTGCCTCGGAGGCGGTGGCGTCCGTTGAGGTGGTTGGACGGCCTGCGCCTGCTGCATCCGTAGGGCCGCGTCTCGGGTCTCGCGGCGAGCACGCTGCTTCCTCTTTAGCCGTCGAGTGTAGAGGAGGGAGCCGATGAACGCGATGACGAGGATGAACAACGCCCCCGCTTGGGCCGGAGGATCATTGCGGTAGAAGATACCGAGGAACAAGAGGACCAGGATCCAGAACACGATGTAGCCCGCGATCCGTCGCTTCGCGAAATCGAAGACCCGGCCCATTCTCTCGTCCGCTCATCCGGCGAGGACAAGAAGCCATCGGTCCCGGTCGCACGGATGAGACCATTCCAAAAGTACATCGCCCGCGAAGGCGTTTGTGAGGCGATTCCCCATGTCCGCCCTGGACGAGTACGAAGGCATCTGGGACATGTTCGCGCAAATGCACCGCGAGACCCACGGCGAGAACCATGCCGCCACTCGAGACTTCAATTGCTGCGGTGAGTACGCCGTCCTGATGGCCCTCCGGGCGGCGTCCACCCTGAAGCCGGACTATCCGCACCACCTTCTCCTCCGAATGGCAGCGATGCCGGAGCTCGACCGCGACTTCTACGTGAAGAACCTTCTCTCCACGGACGGTGAACCGGAGCCGACGGATCCCGAGCCGCTCCGCGAGTACCGCGCAAGCCGTCGCTACCACATCCTATGGACGGAACTGAAAGAGGCGGGCACGAGGATTGAAGAACTCGAACGCGAATTGGAGCAGGCGAATCTTCGGATCGCGGAACTCGAATCGTCCCTTACGAAAATGAAGTCCGGCCCCGAGACGCCTTGAATCTCCCTGAACGCGACCCCGTGCTGCCTGGGGGCAGGAGGGCTTAACGTCACGCGCGGCTTCCCTCGCGGTTGAAAATCAGTGAAACGAGTCCCGCGCTCGAAACCTCAATGGCAGCACTTGCGATATCGACTATTCTTGGAACCGATTGGGTTGTTGTTCGGACTCATTACGCTTATTCTTGTCGTGGGATTCCTGACGACGAGCAATTCTTGGTTCCTCCTGTTGCTCATCTTCGCCGCAGTCGCATTCGCCGGACCGACCCTTTGGGCAATCCGTCGCCTGCCAAAAGCATGGCGCGGCTCTTGGCAATTGGAGATCCTCTTTGAAGCTGAACACGCGGTCCAAAGAAGCGAGCGGCTCTGGCAGGTTGTCCTCGAAGGTCTAACCTCGAACGGTTTCCCATGGGAGCGGGTTTCGACAGCGGACCACGAAAAGGCATTTCCCCGGGCCCATGACCCAATCGAGTTTTCATCGGAGCGAATTCGGCTATGGTTTGACAACAGTCCGTCCGTCGCGAATACCGACCCATCGATTGTGCGGGCCGTTTTCATCCTAGAACCTCGGCAAGGGGCCCGAGATGCCCCGACCCTGCGGCAAACAATTATCGAATCCCTTCTCGCGGAAGAAAACCGGCAAAGAGCGGAACGTCTCGCGACTGCGAGGAAGGCTTAATCAGGTCCGTCCTTCTTGCGGACTCAAGATGGACTATCGCGCGCTCGGCCTGAAGGTGGGGCTCGAGATTCATCAACAACTGGCCACCCACAAGTTGTTCTGCGAGGACACCTCCGACCTCGTTGATGTCCCTGGAGGACAACGGTTCCGGCGACGTCTCCGTCCGACGCAATCCGAACTCGGCGAGGTCGATGCGGCGGCGATCGAGGAAGCGAAACGCCGCCTCATTTTCGTCTACGAGACCACACCCAACGCCTGCCTCGTCGAAGCGGACGAAGAGCCGCCCCATCCGCCCAATCCGGAGGCCCTCGACATTGCGCTCGAGATCGCGCTCCTGCTGAATGCAAGGCCCGTGAGCGAAGTCGACTTCATGCGGAAGATCGTAATCGACGGCTCGAACACCTCCGGCTTCCAGCGCTCCGCGCTCGTGGCCTTGGATGGGTGGCTCGAGACGAACGGGAAGCGAATCGGCGTCCCGACGATCCTCCTGGAAGAAGACGCCGCGCGGAAGCTCGGAGAGGCCGAGAACGAGGTCGTCTATCGGTTGGACCGCCTTGGGATTCCACTCGTCGAGCTGGCCACGACTCCGAACATCGAAACCCCGGACGAGGCGCGCGACGTCGCGCTGACGTTCGGATCCCTCCTGCGCGCGACCCGGAAAGTGAAGCGCGGGATCGGGACGATCCGCGAGGACCTCAACGTCTCCATCGAGGGGGGTGCGCGGATCGAGATCAAGGGAGTCCAAGAACTCCGCATGATAGCCACGTTCGTCGAGAGAGAGGTCGAGCGACAAGTGATGCTCTTGGCCGTGGCGGCCGATCTGAAGAAGCGCAACACTCGCTCGGTCCCGACAGACGTCGGCAACGTGACCGCCGTGTTTCGTGAAACCGAATCGAAGGTCGTCCGGACGGCTCTGAAAAAGGGCGGTGTTGTCCTCGGTTGGGCCCTCCCCGGCTTCGCAGGGTTGCTGAAAGGAAAGCTCGGCCCGGAGTTGGCGGCCCACGCCCGGATCGCGGGCGTTTCAGGAATCTTCCATTCCGATGAGTTGCCCGGGTACGGAATCACGCAGTCGGAGCTGGACGCCGTTCGGAACGGATTGGGGATTGGCGCGTCGGATGCCTGCGTGCTCGTGGCGGAAGAGGAGGCGAAAGCCCGACGTGCGATTGATGAGATGGGCCCTCGCGCGACGGCGGCGCTCCACGGCGTCCCTCCCGAAACCCGGGAACCGCGGCCCGATGGGACGACGGTCTATGCCCGTCCGCTTCCCGGGAAGGCCCGCATGTATCCGGAGACCGACGTTCCGCCGATCCGAGTGACCGCGGAGCGCCTCCGTCGGATTCGGGAGCACCTCCCGGAGAAACCGGACGACACGATCGCGCGGCTCGCCCGGGAATACGGGATTCACGAGCAGCAGGCTCGCCAACTCGTCCAAGAAGGGAGCGACGCCGCCTTCGAGGTCATTGCGCGCGAATTCGGGGAGGCCAAACAGGTAGCCACCGTCCTCCTCTACACGTTTGGCGAACTTCGAAGAGAAGGCTTCGACGTGGATGGAATTCCCGTCGACCACTTGCGAGAACTCTTCTCCCTGTTAAAGGCCGGACGCTTCGCGAAGGAAGCCCTGCCGGAAATCGTGCGCGAGATGGCGCGGACCCACTCTCGTGCGTCGGATGCCATGGGAGCCGTTGGCGTCACGCGAGTCAGTCGCAAAGACCTCGAGTCAATCGTGGATGAGGCATTGCGAGCATCAGAGGACCTGATCGACTCCCGTGGAAACGCCGCTGAGAACGCCCTGATGGGTCAGGTGATGGAACGGGTGCGAGGCCGCGCCGATGGCAAGCTCGTGAGCGACGTCGTCCACGAGCGCCTCGAGGCTTTCGTCAAACAACGGGCGAAAGGGAAGAAGAAAAAAAGATAAAGGCTCCACAACCGGTCAGGCGCTGTCAATTATCAGCGCTTGCCTTTCTTGGATTTCTTCGCGGTCTTTTTCGCTGCCATGGTGGGGTCTAACTCCTCCTCGGGGCCAGGCCCCGGTTGATGCGATCAACGTTCATGTCTCGTCTCTTAAACATGCGCCCGGTATTCCGCAGAGCCTCTGTCGATGTCGCTTCCGAAACGTTAAGGCGACTCGCAGCATGCCGGCGCTCAAGGAGCAATGAAGGCCTTCATCTCAATCGACATGGAGGGAATTTGCGGCGTCGTCCGCGAGATCGAGACGGATCCGATCAAGGGCGGAGAAGCGTACCAACAGAGCCGACACCTGATGACCCAAGAGGCAAACGCCGCGATCGAGGGATGCGTGAAGGCGGGCGCCACGGAAATCTTGATCGCAGATTCCCATTGGAACTTCGACAACCTGATACCGGAAGAGCTGCACGAGGCCGCGACGCTCCTCCGGGGAACGCCGCGCGGGTTCTCGATGGTGGAAGATCTCGACGCATCCGCGGACGCCGCGCTTTTCGTCGGATATCACGCACGGGCGGGCACGCCGCGTGCGATCCTCGATCACACGTATAGCGGGAGCGTCGCGGCGGTGCGAGTAAACGGCACGGAAGTCGGTGAGACCGGGATCAACGCCTACCTGGCGGGCCACCATGATGTCCCCGTCGTCCTCGTCACGGGAGACCGGGCCTTGACCGCCGAGGCGAAGGCGCTCCTCCCGAACGTCCATACGGTCGCGGTGAAGGACGCGACGGGGGCGACGTCGGCGAAGAATCTCCATCCGAAGAAGGCGCGGGAACAGATTCAGAGCGAAGCCACAGAGGCGGTCCGAGACGCAAAGACGATCGCACCGCTGCGAGCGAAGACCCCAATCCAGATGGTCGTCGAATTCCGTCGGACGTATGCGGCCGACCTTGCCGCCATGATCCCCACGGTCCGACGTGTCGGCGGATTGCGGTTTGAGTTCGAGGCGGATGACTATCTCGAGGCATTCCGCACGTTCTATGCGATGGTCACCATCGCCGGTGGCGAGTGAGTCGCGCCTCCAGATGACGCTGACAAATACCTATATAGTGAGAGATTTCATTCGGCGATGGTGAGAAGGGACTTGGCCATGGCGGCGAAGAAGGCCAAGGGGGATGACTGGTTCTCCTCCCTGGACGCGGAACTCGAGAAAAAAACCAAGGAAATCATCGAGGACGTCGGGGAGCAGAATGTCGCCCGGCTCGAGCTCAACAAGACCCTGATCGAGGACTTCTGGAAGGTCTGGAAACGGTTCAACAAGATCAACGTCCACTTCGCCCTCGAGCCCTCGTACACGAACTGGGCCGTGTTCCCGGACACCTTCCCCGATGGGGACTGGCACTGGCGGCCCGGTTTCAATCCCGCCGCGGTCCAGACGGTCCAGCTGCTCGACCGATCGATGGACCAAGGCCGGGTCGGGGATGCCCTCAAGGTGAACTACGTCGAGGCGGACGGAAAGGTCCACCTCCGGGTGACGTTCGAATACTGTGAAGGGGAGCACTATTACAAGTACAGCGGGTGGAAGCGCATCTGGACGATTCACACGCTCTACGAGCAGCCGCTCGATCGCGCGAACGTGGACGACCTCCACCGGCTCTTCGCGGACCTCGTCCGCACCTGGTACGAGAGCCACTTGCGGCGGAACCGCGACGTGCTCATCAAGTACCTGAAGCAGACGTTCGAGAAGATCGAGACGTTCAATCAGTGAACGCGACCACGCAGTAGTGACGCCGGTGATAACCGGTGGAGAGTCTATATTACCGCGACGCGGGAATTTTCTCCAACGTGGAAGACCTGCTGTCCGGCGCGCTCTTGGTGCTCCTTGTCGGCGGTGCGGTCTTCGCCTGGGCCGACTGGCGGATCCGGGCCCGGAAGCTGCCGCAGATGGTCGGGCCGAGCTGGGATTGCCCCCATTGTGGGGTCAAGAACGAAGCGGACCTCGGCGTCTGCTGGTCGTGCGGCGCCGGAATCGGGCGCTACGCCTTCTCCCGGGTTCGAACGTCTGCGTCGGAGACGTGGCAGTGCCGCCAGTGCCGGGCCTGGAACAGCACCTCCCGCCGCTCCTGTTGGTCGTGCGCGAACACGCCCGCGAAACAGCCGAAGCGCGACGCGTGAACTCAGAAGATCCCGCGGTACAGCCCGCCGTCGATCTGCGCGATGACGCCGGTGATGTAGGCCGCGCGGTCCGAGGCCAGGAAGGCAATGAGGTCCGCGACCTCCTCCGGCGTGCCCATGCGGCCCATCGGGATTTCGTGCAGCGTCTCCGCCTGCACCTCCTCGACGCGACGTCGCTCCTTCTCCGCCCGAGCGCGGTGCAGCTGAATCGTCCGATCAGTCGCAATCCACCCCGGCGCGACGCCGTTCACGCGAATCCGGTCTTTCGCGACCTCACGAGCGAGTGTCTTCAAGGCCCCAACCACTCCGAGACGGAGGGAGTTCGACAAGACGAGGTTGTCAATCGGCTGGCGCACCGACATCGAGAGGATCGCCACCACGGCACCGCCACCCCTCTCCCGCATCGAGGGCAGGCACGCGCGGACGAGCCGCACCGTGCTCTGGAACGTCAACTCCCAGCCTTTCGCCCACTGGTCGTCGGCAAGGGTCTCGAATCCTCCAGGAGGAGGGCCGCCCGCGTTCGGAACGACGACATCCACGCCGCCGAACGATTTGATCGCACCGTCGACGAACGCCCTGACCCCGTCCGCATTGGAGATGTCCGCCGGAATCGCCGCGACCTCCGTGTTGGTTTCCTTCCGGATGGCCTTCGCGGCATCCTCGAGAGCACGGGCGTTTCGCGCGCAGATGGCGACCTTGCATCCTTCTCGGGCGAAGGCGAACGCAGCAGCCCGACCGAGTCCCTGGCTCGCGGCGGCGACAAGGGCTACTTTGCCCCGGAGTCCCAGGTCCACGGGGCGCAATCGGGCCGGCTCGTAAGAAGGATTCGCCTCGGCGGACTCACTCGCGGACGAAACCCCGGACCTCGCCGACCGGTTCGAAGCCCAGGGTCTTGTACATCTCCTTGGGCGTGTCAAACAGGTCCGCGGTCAACACGACCCATTCGCACCGGGCGCTGGCCGCGCGGCGGCACGCCTCGAATACCATCGTCCGTGCAACGGCGCGAAGGCGGAAGTCGGGGTGGGTCGCGACGTCGTCGATCCACGCGAACGGACCTCTCGCCCATACGCTGATGGTTCCGGCCGGTACGCCGTTCAAGTACGCCACGTACGGCATCATCCCGACCCGGTCGGAGCGCTCCTTCCAGAAGCCCCACAGCTGGTCCACCACTTCCGGTCCGTAGCCGGCGGCCGACTCAGTGGCGATCTTCAGGATTCGGAAGTCGTCAGTGGCTTGGGCGCCTGCCGCTACGGAGCGGACCTCGACTTCCGGATTCACGATGCACGCCGGGAGTCCGACTTTCGCCATCGCCAGCTCCGCCATCGGCCGGAACCCCTGACGGGCCAGGTCCTCTTGGACCGCGTACGCCTGCGCCGCGTCCTCGAAGAGGAGGGAGTGGTGCCGGACCGCCGTGTCGCGGAACGCCGCTGCGAGGTCCGCGAGGATCTTCGCGGGACCTTCTTCCGGGAGCGAGACCACCCAGCCGAGGTTCGCCTGGTGGATCAACGGGAACCGATCGTCGCGGTAAATCGTGCCCCAGGAGGTTGAGACCCGGGACGGAGACTGCTCGCGCCACACACGCATGAACTCCACGACCGCGTGAAGCAGCTCGTCCGTGTCCACGGGGGTTCGAAGGGGCCCGGCGGAATGAACCTTGCGGCCCCATCCTCGCGGTACTTTCGGTCACCTCGCCGAACCCCTTTATACTACGGGCCCATCCTCATTATCGAGGCGAGAAACAGACACGCCTCGGGAACGTGACTTCTGTGCGAGAAGAACTGGCGCCCCATGTCCATGACATCAACCGGGCGCTTGGAAACAAAGTGAGCGAGCAAGAGATTGAACGAGAACTGTCGAGCTACCTGAACGTCTACCGGGTGTCCCTGGACACCGCGAAACGGTCGATCGTGAAGAAGCACGGTGGGAACCCCGCGACACTGGCGATCGGTGTGAGCAAGACGATTCGAGAGCTGGGTCCCGGGGAGCCGAGCGTGAACCTCCTCGCCCGCATCGTGGCGGTGTACGAGAAGGAAGTGACCCCGCAGGGCCAGGAGACGAAGACGATCTTGTCCGGGATCCTCGGCGATGCGACTGCGACCGTGCCCTTCACCGCGTGGGAGCCACTCCCGATGCCCCTCGCGAAGGGCGACGTGATCCGGGTCCAGAATGCGTACACCAAGGAGTACCGGGGTCAGGTCCAAGTCAACTTCGGCGTGCGCACGGCGGTCGGGAAAGAAGCCCCCGATTCGCTCCCCGAATTCAAGCCCGGGCCTGGCCAGCCGTACCTCGGCAAGCCCACCCCCGTGCGCGTCGTGGACTTGCGGGAGGGCGCCTCGAACGTTGCCGTCACGGCCCGCGTCCTGTCCGTCGAGCGGCGCGAGGTCGAGGTCGACGGAAACCCGAAGGCGGTCTTCTCCGGCGTCCTCGCGGACGAGACGGGCAAGACCCAGTTCAGTGCCTGGAAAGACTTCGACCTGAAGGCCGAAGAAGTCCTCCGGATCGAGGGAGCCTACGTCAAATCGTGGCGGGGCATCCCGCAGATCAGCTTCGACGAACGCGCGACCATCACGCGGCTCAAATCGGACCTCCTTCCACCCGCGAACGTGCTGAACGCGAGCCCACGGATGTGGATCGAGGACCTCGCGGAGCGAGGCGGTGGCGCGGACGTCACCGTGCGGGGGATCCTGATCGACCTCCGGGAAGGTTCCGGCCTCGTGTACCGCTGCCCCGAGTGCCGACGGGTCCTCCGGAAAGGCGCCTGCCGGCTGCACGGCGAGGTCAAAGGGGAGCCCGACCTGCGGGTGAAGGCCGTCTTGGACGACGGTTCCGGGGCCGTGACGGCGGTCTTCGACCGAGAACTCACCGAGGCCCTCTTGGACAAGACGCTCGACGCGTGCATCGCGGCCGCGAAGGAAGCGATGTCGACCGATATCGTGCGGGATGAACTCGCGGACGTGCTCGTGGCCCAGCCGATCGAGGTCCGTGGAAACGTCACATCGGACGACTACGGCCTGATGATGATCGTGGAATCGGCGAAGATGTTGAAGGTGGACGTCCAGGCCGAGGCCCGCGAAATGCTCGAAGGGCTGGAGGGATCCGCGTGATGCGTGAGGTCGCGTGGCGGCTCTTCGCCTCGGAGTACAACGACGCGAACCTTGAGATGGACGGCGGCGGCGATCGGGCGCCGTCGTACATCGTCACCCCGCTGGGAGCGAAGGTGAACCGCGTCTTCGTCGTCGGCGTGATCACGGACGTCGAAAACGTCGGGAGCGACATCCAGCCGATGTGGCGCGCCCGCGTCTCCGACCCGACGGGCACGTTCCACATCTACGCGGGCCAGTACCAGCCCGAGGCCGCGGCGACCCTCTCAAAGCTCAAGCCGCCCATCTTCGGCGCGATCGTCGGGAAGAGCCGCATCTACTCGCCCGAGGCAGGCACGGTGTTCACGTCGATCCGGCCCGAGCGAATCAAACCGGTCGACGAGGCGGTCCGAGACTACTGGATCCTCGAAGCGTGCCGCTCCCTCCGGAAGCGGCTCGACACGATGGCCGAGGCCCAGAAGATGGACCCTCTCACGAAAGAAGGCCTCGCCAAGATGGGCGTCAAGGAGGCGATCGCGGACGGAATCGTGCAGGCCGTGAACCACTACGGCGCCGTGGATCTGTCCCGCTACACCGCGATGCTCGCGGAGGGACTGCGATATCTCTTGCCGGAATACCGGGAGCCGGTGGACCCAAGAGAGGCGACGCCGGAACCCGTATCCCCTGCGAAAGAGGAAGCACCGAGAGAGCCCGACGAGACGGAGTCGAAGGTCCTGGAGATCATCACGACCTTGGACAAAGACGGCAAGGGTGCGCCGTGGGAAGGCATCCTGGAGGCCGCCCTGTCGAAGAGTGTTGCCAAAGACGCGTTGGAGGAATCGATCAACTCCCTCCTCGACAAGGGCCTCATCTACGAGCCGATCCTCGGTCGGATGAAGAAAATCTGAAACGCTCGCCTACGTCGGCGGGAGAAACGACCGGCAGGACCAGCACTTGCGGGCCGACATGCCGACCTTCGCGCCGCACTTGAGACACCGGCGCATCTTCGGGGCGCGCTCCGTGAGACGCTCGATCCGCTTGAGACCGAGTTTCCCCGATGCCGCGCCGCCGAGGCCGCACGCCGCGCCAAACAGGAGGACCGTGATGAACGAGACTCCCGTGAGCCACACCGGTATGCCGGCGGTCAACGGCCAGCCCGCGGGCAGGAAGAGCGCCTGGAACGCGTAGACGCCGACGATGCCTCCGATCAGCGCACCCATGAAGCCCAGGGAGCCGATGAACGTCGTCCGGCCCGAGAACACGCCGACGGCGAAGAGGGCGAAGGGGAAGTAGAAGTACGCGAGGTCGTGGGGCAGGAAGAGGATGGGGATCCCGACGAGGAACGACAGGGCGACGGTGCCGAGGATCGTGATGCCGAAACCTGCGAGTGGGTTGCGAACGGAGACCATGGTTCCTCCGGGCTCCCTCAGGACATCTTGCGGACCATTTCAACGTACCGGCATCGCTGGTCAGAACTGATAATCAGGGCCCTCCGGGACGCTCGGGCCAAAGGTCATTCATGCGTTGACAAAGGCGCACCCGATGGGGCACGCCTCGAGCGTCGCGTCGTTTTGAGGCGTCACGAGACACCCACTTCGGGATCCAGAAGGGCCAAGCCATCCCCGCCCCACCTCGGGGAGGACGATAAATATCCCGTATCCAAGATAATATGGATGCCGCGGTCCGTCGGCCCCCATCCGCCGGACGGCCGCGCACGACGCGACCGTTTACAAAAGTGCTTTATCGGGTGGCATCGGATTCGCACGGGGATTGGGATGGCTCTACCGCGGGATAGCATCTACCTCAGTGTGGATGCGTTGCCGGAACCGCTCGAACGCGTGCGGGTCCGCAAGGTCCCGACCGGGATTGCCGACCTGGACAGCATCGTGGACGGCGGCTTCCCGAGCGGATCGACGATCCTCCTCTGGGGCGACATTGGGGCCGGGATGCAAGAGTACGTCTACACGGCGGGGTCCAAGACCGCGCTCGTGAACGAACGTCCCGAGGCGCGACACTACTACCTCGGAGATCGGTGCGACGACTCCGACCTCCCGACCCAGGTCTGCTACGTCACGTTCTCCCGGTCGAAGGACATCATTCTACAGGAGCTCGCGACGTCGTTCAACGGCGACTACTACCGTGCGTTCCGGGATCACACGGTGTTCAAGGACTTTTCGAGCGTCTACTTCCGCCACAGTGTGGTGCCCGCCACGTGGACGAACGAAGACGACGTGTTCGACCGCCCATCCACGAATATCCTGGAGGAACTCGTGGCCTTCTTAGACGAGAATGCGCATGACTCGATGGTCGTCATCGACTCCATCACGGACCTTGCGGTCTCGGACATCGTTGAGATCAAGGACCTTGTGACGACGATCAAGGGTCTCCAGCGAGTCGCGAAGCGATGGAACGGCCTCGTATACCTGATGCTGACGCGGGGAATCCTCGAACGGCGGCACGAATCGCTCCTGATGGACAGCACCGATGGGTGCCTTGTGTTCGAGTGGCGGACATCGACGCGGTCGAGCAACCGCCAGCGGTACATGTACCTCGAGAAGTTCACGGGGGTTCTACCGCACCTGCCGCGGGACAAGATCGCCCGCTTCCCCACGATGGTGTCGTCGAATACAGGTCTTGTCGTCGTGTACATGGAACGGATCTCCTGAGGTGGGACAATCGTCGAGACGGAAGCAGAACCGGCCGCGAGGGACGCGGGGGAGATTGGACATCCAAGCGGCTTCGTACTCACAGGCATCGACGGCCTCGATGAGATGCTCGGGCGCGGCGTGCCGACCGGACACATCATCACGGTCCTTGGTTCGTTCGGGACCGGGAAGACGACGTTCGCGCTCCAGTTCTTGATGCAAGGTCTGATCAACGGGGAGAAGGCCATCTTCATCTCCCTCGAAGAGGACGCCGACTCCGTCATCGCGAACGCCGCGTCGTTCGGGTGGGACTTGCCCAAGTACATCAAAGAGAAGAAACTCCACATCGTGAAGTTGGAGCCCGCGGATGCGAAGACGACCGTCACGCGGATCCGGTCCGAGCTTCCGGACTTCATCAAACGAAGCGGGGCGTCCCGGGTCGCGATCGACTCGGTCAGCCTGTTGAACATGCTCTTCGCGGACGACAAGGAACGTCGTGAGAAGCTGTTCGCCCTATGCAAGCAACTCAAGTCGACCGAGGCCACCTGCATCTTCACGGCCGAGGTCAAGGACGACAACCCGCGGTCCTCGCGAGACGGCCTCGTCGAGTACGTGTCCGACGGGGTCATCGGACTGCGCTTCAACGAGCGGGAGAACGGGGAAGTGCAGCTGGTCATGCAGGTGATCAAGATGCGACGGCTGAAGCACCCGCGGTCCGTGAAACCGTACAGCATCACGGAGCAGGGACTCGAGGTCCACGGCGACATGGAAGTGTTCTGACACGATGACCTCGGGTCGACCGAGGCGCCATTCGGAGCGGAACGATTAAGCCAGACGACGCTCACGCCGCTACCATGCGGGTCGGCATTCTGGTCTTCGATGGCGTCGAGGAGCTCGACGCGGTCGGCGTGTACGAGGTCCTCGCCAAGGCGAAGCAGATCCACCCGCAGCTCGACCTGACAGTCCGCTTTCGGGCCCTGAAGGAACAGATCACGGGCGCCCTCGGCATGAAGTTCCTCGCTCACGAGGTCCACCGAGAGCTCTCGGACCTGGATCTCGTCATCGTGCCAGGCGGGGCGGGACGCGCGGAGGTCGTGCAAGATGCCGAGTTCCTCAAGCAGCTCCTCGACTTTGGGACGGAGAAGCCGATCGCGAGCGTCTGCACCGGGGCCTTGATCCTGGGTGCGGCGGGCCTCCTCGCCGGGCGAAAGGCGACGACACACCAGAGCGCGCGGGAGGAACTCGGGGCCATCGCGGACGTCGTCGAAGCGCGCGTCGTCGAGGACGGCCTGGTGACCACCGCGGGGGGTGTCACGGCGTCGATCGACCTCGGACTCCATCTCCTCCAGAAACACTTCGGCCCGGAGCTCGCTCGTGAGGTCGAAGAGCGAATCGAATACCAGCGCCCGCTGTGAGCGCTGAGCCCGGCGTTCCCGGAGCGCCGTTGGCGGACTACCCAAACTCCTAAATGGTCTCGCTTGTCTCCAGGCGGCGGGGAGGCGTCATGCGGTTCCTCCGAAAGGGCAAAGTGAAGGAGGTCTACGAGGTCTCGGAAGAGGAACTCGAGTTCGTCTTCACAGACCAGATCAGCGTGTTCGACAAGGTCATCCCCACGCTCATTCCGCACAAGGGAGAAACCCTGTGTCGCACGTCGGCGCACTGGTTCCAGGTCGTCCAGGACCTCGGCTTCCGGACGCACTTCTTGAAGGTCATCGACGGAAACCGGATGCGCGTGCGCCGGGTCCAGGTTATCCCCGAGTACGATCGAATCACGCCATCCACCCGCAATTTTCTGATCCCGCTCGAGGTGATCGCCCGGTATTACGTGGCCGGCTCTTTCCACGACCGAATGCAGGCGGGCAAAATCCGGCCGGAGACGGTCGGCTTTCCGCGGGGCCATGTGCCGCAGTATGGGGAGCCCCTTCCGAAGCCATTCGTCGAAGTAACGACGAAATTGGAGAAAGTGGATCGCGAACTCACCGAGGAGGAAGCGCTCAAGATCTCGAAACTAAGCCGTGCGGAGTTCGACGCACTCGTCCAAACGGTGCTGAAGATCGATGACGGACTGAACAAGGAAGTCCAGAAACGCGGTCTGATTCATGTGGACGGCAAGAAGGAGTTCGCGATGGACGATGCGCGGCGCTTGATGCTGGTGGACACCTTCGGAACGGCGGACGAGGACCGGTTCTGGGATGTCGACGCATACAAGAAGGGGCAGCAGGTCGAATTGAGCAAGGAGTTCGTACGGCAGTACTATCGCAAGACCGGATATCATCAAAAGCTGATGGAGGCCCGGGAGGTGGGCAAGCCGGAGCCCGACATCCCGCCCCTTCCCGCCGACGTGGCGAAGCAGGTGAGCGAACTGTACGTCGGACTCTTCGAGCGCCTCACGGGGGAAAGATTCCGTTAGGATGCGTTTTTTGGGAAACGCGGAACAAAGTCTTTTAGTGAAAGCGGCGATACATTCCGCGGTCGGGGTCTCCGGTATGGAGTTAAGTGTCTACGTCGACGGCAAGTTCTACCCGCAGTCCGAGGCGAAGGTCAGCGTCTTCGACCACGGCCTCCTCTACGGCGACGGCGTATTCGAGGGAATCCGGGCCTACAACGGCCGCGTCTTCAAACTGGACCGCCACATGGACCGCCTGTACCACTCGGCCAAGGCCATCGACCTGAAGATCCCGCACACGAAAGACGAGATGGCGAACATCATCCTCGAGACGTGCCGCCGGAACGAGATCCACGAGGGGTACATCCGGCCCGTCATCACCAGGGGCAAGGGGGATCTCGGACTCGACCCGCGAAAGTGCAAGAGCGGGCCGAGCGTGGTCGTGATCGCCCAGCCCGGCATCTCGCTGTACGGCAAGGTGTACGAGCGGGGCCTGAAGGTCGTGACCTCTTCGTATCGGCGTGTGCCGCCACAGAGCCTGAGCCCTTCGATCAAGTCACTGAACTACCTGAACAACATCATGGCCCGCGTCGAGGCGAACCAGTACGGCGCGGACGAGGCGTTGATGCTCGACATCCACGGGTACGTGTCCGAGGCGACCGCGGAGAACTTCTTCATCGTCCGCAACTCGACGATCGTCACACCCTGGACGTCCACGAACCTGCCCGGTGTGACCCGAGAGACCGTCCTCGAGATCGTCCCGCAGCTCGGCTTGAAGGCGGAGGAACGGCTCTTCACCCTGTACGATGTCTGGTCCTCGGACGAGGCGTTCATCAGCGGGACCGCGGCAGAGATCGGGCCTGTCGTCGAACTGGACGGTCGGACGATCGGAGATGGCAAACCCGGTCCGACGACGAAGCGGATCATGAAGGCGTTCCGCGACCTCGTGATGACGACGGGTACGCCGATCGAGACGGCGCACGCGATATCGCAAAAGATATAGGCGCTCCACCCATCGGCGGCTCCGGTCCCGCGTGAAGTTTCTCGAATACAAGGCGAAGGAGATCTTCGCCCGATATCGGATCCCGGTCCCTCAAGGGGTCGTCGCGGCCTCCCCGGCCGACATCCTCGACCCGCCGCTCCCGTGCATGGTCAAGGCGCAGGTCCTCGTCGGGGGCCGAGGCAAGGCGGGCGGCATCAAGGCCGCCGAGTCACTGGACGAAGCGCGCACAGTCGCCGGACAGATCCTCGGGATGGACATCCACGGGTTTCGCGTGAAACAGGTGTACCTCGAGGAGCGCCTGGACATCGGGCAGGAACTCTACCTCGGCGTCACAATCGATCGCTCCGCGCGAGAGCCGCTCCTCATGGCCAGCGCGATGGGAGGCATCGACATCGAAGCCGTCCCGCACGACCGGATCTACATGGAGCACATCCCGACGGTGGTCGGGATCCAACCGTACCTGGTCCGGAGCCTGCTGAAGCAGCTCGCGCTCCCAAAAGAAGTCGGCGACCAGATTGCATCCATCGTCGGGCACGTCTACGACCTCTTCAGGAAGGAGGACGCGGAGCTCGTCGAAATCAATCCGCTCGTCGTGACTAAGGCCGGCGGCGTCGTCGCGGGAGACGCGAAGCTCGTCATCGACGACAACGCGGAGTACCGCCATCCGGAATACGCCAGCCTGGACCAAGACCGCACCCCGCTCGAGCAAGAGGCCCATGACAAGGGCATCACATTCATCCAGCTCGACGGGGACATCGGCGTCATCGCGAACGGCGCGGGCCTCACGATGGCGACGCTCGACATCCTCGGCCTGAAGGGCGGACGGGGCGGGACGTTCTTGGACCTCGGTGGGACGGACGACCCGGGGAAAGTGAAGCAGGCATTTGAGATCCTGATCAAGGCGGCTCCTTCCGTCATCCTGCTGAACATCTTCGGCGGCATCACGAAAGCGGACACCGTCGCCCTCGGCGTGAAGCAGGCGCTCGAGGAGATGCACACGAAAATCCCGGTCGTCGCCCGCATCAAGGGGGTCAACGAGGCCCAGGCGAAAGAGATGCTCCGGTCCATCGGCATGTATCCGGCGGAGACCGTGGAGGAAGCCGCCGAGCTCGCGGTCAAGGTCAAATCGGGAGGTCCCTAGATTTGGCGGTCCTCCTCTCGAAGAAGAGCCGCGTCCTGGTCCAAGGGATCACGGGCCATCAAGGGCAGTTCCACACCCGAGCGATGCTCGACTTCGGCACGAAGGTGGTGGCTGGCGTCACCCCGGGAAAAGGGGGCACGAAGGTCGAAGGGGTCCCCGTTTTCGATGGCGTCCGGGAGGCCGTCCATCGAAGACGGGCCAACGCTTCGATTATCTTCGTTCCGGCGGCGTACGCAAAAGACGCCGCGATCGAGGCGATCGAAGCGGGGCTGAAACTCGTCGTCATCATCACGGAACGAATTCCGTTCCACGATTGCCTGGAAGTGATGCCCCTCGCCCGAAGCCGCGGCTGCGTTGTCATCGGGCCCAACTGCCCTGGACTCGCGTCTCCCGGCCAGGCCAAGATGGGAATCATGCCGAACCAACTCTTCAAGGAGGGCGACGCGGGCGTCATCTCCCGCAGCGGGACATTGACCTACGAGATCGTCAACGCGATGACCGAGGCGGGGTTCGGACAGACGACCTGCATCGGGATCGGCGGGGACCCAATCATCGGGACGAGCATGGTCGACGCCCTCGCGATGTTTCAGAAAGACCGCAAGACGAAACGAATCGTTGTCGTCGGAGAGATCGGCGGCACCGCCGAGGAGGAGGCCGCCGACTTCATCGAACGGCGGGTCACCAAACCCGTCGTGGCCTACGTCGCCGGTCGGACGGCGCCGCCCGGGAAGCGAATGGGCCATGCCGGGGCGATCATCCAGGGAAACCGCGGCACGGCCGAGTCGAAGGTCAAGGCGTTCGAGGCGGCCGGCGTCCCAGTCGCGGAATACCCGGTTGGAATCCCGAGGCTGCTCGCCGCGACATGACCGCATGGCCGTCAAGGAACCTTCAAGTATGCGCCCGCGCTGTTTCGGGCGGGGAGCCCAGAAGGGCTGAGAGTCTCCCGCGTGAGGGAGAGACCCTTGGAACCTGATCCGGGTCATGCCGGCGTAGGGAACTCGAGGAATTTTCAGCCCACGGATCCCGCGGAGTCCGCTGGACATGACGGAAACGACCCGGCCGAAGTACCCGATGGGGAAGGTGAGCCGCCGCTTCTTCGAGAATGTGATCGCCCGCCACCTCGGGGTCAAGCGGGCCGACGTCACCGTGGGTCCGGCGAACGGGGTGGACGTGGGAGTCGTGAGCCTGCCGGACGGCCGGGCGATGATCTCGACCACGGATCCAATCTACATCGTGCCTCAATACGGCTGGGAGCGGGCCGCGTGGTTCGCGTTCCACATCCTCGCGTCGGATCTGACGACCTCCGGCGTCGCGCCGCAGTACATCACGCTGGACTGGAACCTACCGATGGACATTGAGGACGACCAAATCGAAACGATGTTGCGGGTCATCGATCGAGAATGCAAGAAGTACGGCGCCTCGATCGTCACGGGCCATACCGGCCGCTACGAGGGCTGCACATACCCGATGGTCGGCGGAGCGACGTTCCTCGCCATCGCGCCGAAGGACGGCTGGGTCACGGCCAACATGGCGAGGCCCGGGAATCATCTCCTCGTGACGAAGACAGCGGCCCTTGAGGCGACCGCTATCCTCTCGAACACCTTCCCGGACCTCGTGGAACGGAGGCTCGGGTCGGAGACGACGAAGCGCGCCCGCGCACTCTTCGAATCCATGAGCACGGTCGACGACGCGCTGGCCGCCGCCTCAGTCGGCGTTCGGAAGGATGGCGTCTGGGCGATGCACGACGCGACGGAGGGCGGGGTCCGGAACGCGGTCTGGGAGATGGCGCAGGCGTCCGGGATCGGAGTCGACGTGGATCTCACAAGCGTGCATCTGGATCCGGCCGTCGTGGAAGTCTCGAAGGTCTTCGGCATGGACCCGCTCGACGCGATCAGCGAAGGGACCCTCCTCATCGCGGTCGATCCGGACGCCGTACCCGATGTTATCGCGCGCCTCGAGAAAAAGGAGATCCTGGCAAAGGACATCGGCCGATTCACGAAAAAGGGCCAAGCCTGTCGGGATCGTGGCAAAGACCTCCAGCCCGCGGACCGCGATCCGTTTTGGGTCGCGTTCAGCCGGGCGTTTTCCGGGGAGATCTCCTGACCCCGCCCGCTCCGAGAGAACGGCGCCTCGGCGGCGTGTACCTCGTCGCGTCACCGCAGAGGCCGATCACCCGCTTGCTGGCGACCGTCACCGCGGCCCTCGAGGGCGGCATCTCGGTCGTTCAACTCCGCGACAAAGGCGCCTACTCTCCGGAGGACACAGTCGCCGCGGGCCGAGGTATGCGGGAACTCGCGCACGGGTTTGGTGTCCCGTTTCTCGCGAACGACGATCCGGAACTCGCTCGCCGCCTGGACGCCGACGGAGTTCACGTTGGACGCGACGATCCGTCCCCCCGGATCGCGCGGGCACTCCTCGGACCAAAGGCGATCATCGGGGTCACCGTGTACGGAAAGCCGGGCGAGGAGTCCTCGGCTCTAGAGAGCGGCGCAGATTACCTCGCCGCCGGACCGTTCTTTCCAAGCCCAACAAAGCCCGAGGAGCCCGTGTTGCCATTGCACATCCTAGACGGCGTCGTGAAGCGTTCGAGGCTCCCCGTGTTCGCCATCGGCGGGGTGAACGCGGACAACGCCGGCCTCCTTGCACGGCACCGGGTCGCCGGCGTGGCCGTGGTATCGGCCATCATGGACGCGGCGGATCCACGACACGCGACGGAAGCAATCCGGCGTGCGTTCTCAGAGGCGTCGCGCCCGTGACGTGTGCCGCGCACGCGCACTCGAAGAAACGCGCGCGCGAGGAATCCTCGGCGGGAACATCCAGCGACAAACGGTTAAATAGAGCCCCTTGCGTGCGAACCTTTCCGTGCGCCGACTCATTGTGACGGAGAAGTTCAACGCCTCGATCCGGATCGCGACGATCCTCAGCGGCGGAAAATCGAAGCGGTCGTATGTGGAAGGGACGCCCGTCTTCGAATTCACGCAGGGCGAAGACCGCGTTCAGGTGGTCGGCCTTCGCGGACACATCATCAACCTCGACTACCCGGACGCCCTCAACGACTGGGCGCGGGTCGACCTCAAAGAGCTCGTCTGGGCGGAGCCCCAGAAGGTTGTGACCGCGGGGAAGATCGGGGCGGCCCTGAAGGTCTTGGCGGCTCAGGCGGACGAAGTCGTCATCGCGACCGATTTCGACCGGGAGGGCGAACTCATCGGCGTCGAGGCCCTCGGGCTCATCCGCGAGGCCCGACCGGAGATCCGCGTGCGCCGGGCCCGGTTCTCCGCGCTCACCAAATGGGACATCGAAGACGCGTTCGCGAATCTCGTGGACGTCGACTACCCGCTCGCTTCGTCCGCCGAGTCCCGCCAATCGGTCGACCTGGCGTGGGGTGCCGTCCTGACGCGCTTCGTTTCGATCGCCTCAAAACAGCTCGGACGGGACTTCCTCTCCGTGGGCCGAGTGCAGAGCCCGACCCTTGCGCTGATCGTGGATCGGGAGCGGGAGATCGAGAACTTCGTCCCGCAGGATTTCTGGACCGTGCATGCGAAATTTCGGAAAGATGTCAACGGAGCTCCGGTCGAATTCGAGACGAATCACGAGCACGGCCCGTTCTGGGCGCGGAGCGAAACCGAGGCCGTCATGTCTCAGGCAGAGGCCGCGGCGCAAGGGATCGTCCGCGAGTACCTTCAGAACGAACGCGAGGAACGGCCTCCGCCGCCCTTCAACACGACGATGTTCGTCGCGGAGGCGAACCGAATGGGATTCGGGGCCGCACAGGCGATGCGGATCGCGGAGGACCTCTACCAGTCCGGGTTCATCTCGTACCCGCGCACGGACAACACGGTCTACCCGTCGACGGTGAACCTTCGGTCCGTCTTGGAGAAGTTGGTGGACTCGCCCTTCGGCGCAGAGGCCCGTGAGCTCGCGGGCCAAGAACGCATCGTCCCGAGCCGCGGTAGGACCGAAGCGACCGACCATCCGCCCATCTACCCGGTCGTGGGCGCGGGACGGGACAAGGTCAAGCGCGAGGACCACTGGCGGATCTACGAGCTCGTCGTGCGGCGCTTCTTCGCAACGGTGGCTCCCAACGCCGTCGCGGAGGTCGCCGAGGCGAAAATCGAGCTCGGGGGCCAGATGTTCCTGGCTGAAGGCTACCGGATGAAACAACTCGGATGGCGGAAGTACTATCCGTACTGGACCGTCCGGGAGTCGATCTTGCCGCCCTTGGCCGTCCATGAGGCCCTCGACCGAGTCGGCCCCGTCGCGCTCCAAGAAGACCGGACGAAACCCCCCGGCCGGTACAGCGAAGGGTCCCTAATCCAAGAAATGGAGCGCCTCGGCCTCGGAACGAAGTCCACGCGGCACGAGATTCTCAAGAAGCTCTACGACCGCAAGTTCATCGAGGGCAAGTATCCGAGACCGACGACGAGCGGGCGGGCGCTCATCGAGGCGCTGGAGGATCACGCGGAGCGGATTACCCAACCCGAGATGACCGCGCACCTCGAAGCGGACATGGAAGGAATCGCCACCGGCGTACGGGCTCGGGAAGACGTCGTCCGCGAGTCCCAGCAGATGCTCAGCGAGGTCCTCGAGACGCTCGAGGCGAACCGCGAGGCGATCGGACAGGAGATTGAGGCCGCCCTGCGGGAACAGAACTACATCGGCAAGTGCAACGTCTGCAAGGAGGGCAACCTCACGGTCATCCGGTCCCGGCGGGGGAGCCGATTCCTCGGGTGCGACCGGTATCCCGCATGCCGAAACACGCATCCCTTGCCGCAGATCGGAATCATCCAGGGCGCGGAGGAGAACTGTCCCGAATGCGGCGCGCCGATGATCAAGCACACGGACCGCGGGCGCACGACGACATACTGCGTCGCATCCGACTGTCCATCGGTCCGGGAGAAGAACTTCATCGGCCGGTGCGAGAAATGCGGGGATGGAGAACTGATGATTCGTCACGGGACGTACGGAAAGCGTTTCGTTGGGTGCTCGAAGTATCCCGGTTGCGATAACTCGTACCCGCTCCCCCAGCGCGGCCTCATCGTCCCGACGGAAGAGCGGTGCAACGCGTGCGGCCATCCGGTCATCAAGGTGATCATGCGGGGTCGGCCGCCCTGGGTCCTCTGCCTGAACATGAAGTGCCCCACGAAAGAGGGTAAAGGTCGTCGGAAGGGTAAAGGCGGGCCTAAGAAAGCGACCCGCAAGCGGAAGGCGAAACCCGTCGAGGTCGTCGCGGACATCGCAACCGGCTAGGGCGAGGCCATGAACCGCGTGAACTCCGCGAGACTCCGCGGGCGCAAGGTGAAGTTCGTCCGCTTTTCCTCGCCAATCGTCGACAGCGGGGCCTTGCCATAGTGGTGGCCCGGGCACACGACCAGGTCATCGTCCATCTTCTGGACCTTGTTGAACAACGAGTCGTACATGTCCCCGACGCTCGATCCGGGTAAGTCCACCCGGCCGCAGTCCCCGACGAAGAGGCAGTCGCCCGTGAAGACCCGCCCCGCTACGATGAAGCAACACGAGTCCGGCGAATGGCCCGGGGTGTGCACGACTTTTACCTTGAGGTCCCCAACGGAAACAATCGTACCGTCCTCGAGGACCAGGTCTTTCCGGACGTTGCTGAGCCGATGGGCCGCGATCTTCCCTCCCGTCTCGTCCGCGAGCCGCTCGTTGTCAAAGACATGGTCGACATGGTGATGCGTGTTGAAAATCAGTGCGATTGAGTAGCCGTGCTCCGCAGCGGCTTTCTGAAGGACGCGCGCGTCAAAGCTCGGATCGAACACGGCCGCGATCTTCGTGGCGGGGTCCCCGATGACATATCCGAAGTTCGCCATCGAGCCGATCAGGCGCTGCTCGAACCACATCCGGACGTGAGACGCGGCCGCGGGCCAAGAGCCTTTCCTCATCGACGCCGGTTCTGCGCGGCGTATGCCCTCGCCCAGTATTCCTGCCAGGCGCGCGCGTTGTCTTCCCACGCCTTCCGAATCTGGTCCCGGACCTTCATGCGGTGTGTAACCGCCAGGGACATGAGAAACGCGAAACCGAGAATCCCCGCCCCCCACGCGGTAGTCAACGTCGGCTCACCGGAAAGGTGTCCGGTGGCGATCGCCCAGGCGGTCAGAATCGCGCTCACGATGACAAACGTGACGGAACCCGCAATCCGCCGGGTGATCCAGCCCATCGCGGGACCGTGGCTCCCTCGTGCGATAAAGAGTGCGGGACGAAAATCACTTGTGCGAAATTTCGGCAGCGGGCAGGGACACATGAGCCGCCTGGGCGGAAGCCCGGGGCTAAGCGCTGCGCATCTCCCAGCGCTGGATTCCGCCGCGACAGGGTTATCGACGAGATGCCGTTCCTGGCGGCATGTCACAGCCTCTAGAGGGCCGCGTCGCCCTGGTCACCGGCAGTACGGGCGAGGGCATGGGGAGGAGCATCGCTCTCACCTTGGCACGCGAGGGAGCGAACGTCGTCCTGAACCATGGCACGAACCGGCGGACCTCGACCGCGAACAATCGTCGCCTCGTGGAGGCAATCGAGCGAATCGGCGCCAAGGCCATCGTGGTGCGAGCCGACACCGCGAAAGGGGACGATGTCCGGAAGATGTTTCGCCGGGCGGAACAGGAATTCGGGCCCGTCGATATCCTGGTTAACAACGCCGGCGGATCATGGGATCCGCGTCAGGACCTCGCCAAGGTCCAGGACCGAGCGTGGCAGGGGGTGCTCCGAGCGGAGATTGATGGCATGTTCCATACGATCCGAACAGCGCTCCCGCGGATGCGGCGCCGACGATGGGGCCGCGTCGTGAATATCGGAATGGAGCGGTCCGAGGAGTTTACGGAACCGCCATTCGACTACACCATCGGAAAAATCGCGCGCCACGGCCTGACCCGGATCCTCTCCGAAGTCGAGATCGGGCGGGGAATCACTATCAATGCGGTGGCCCCGGGATACATCCCGTACTTCACCTTCCATCAAGCTCTCGAAGCCGTGCATCATCGAGGCCTATGGGTCGCCCGAAAGCACGGGACGCCTCAGGATGTCGCCGAGGTCGTCACGTTCCTTTGTTCTGACGAAGCGCGAAACGTGACGGGCGCCGTGATTCCGGTCCACGGGGCGCCCGATTGATGGGGACGGTCGACAGAGGATCAGCGGGAGCGCCGGCCGCGCTTCCGGCCTTTCACTGCGGACTTCTTGGCCGACTTCTTGGCCGACTTCGTCGCCCGCCGCCGGGACTGCGCTCGGGCGGCCCGCGGTTGAGGGGTGGTCTCGTACAAGGCCAGTGTAATTCCGGTCGGATCTTGGAACACCGCGAACCAGCCCATTCCCGGAATCTCGGCCTTCGGCATTACGACCGCACCACCGGAGGACTGGATCTTCTTGAGCGTGCCCTCGATGTCTTCGCATAGGATGTAGTCGAGGACGCCCGCGGGGAGGTTCTCAGCCTTCTGAAGACCGCCACCGGGTGCGCTCGGGGCCTCGAACATCGAATAGTTCATCTCCGGCATGTCCTGCCACTTCCAATCGAATACGTCTTTCAGAAACGATTTCGTTTTTTCCGGCGCGTTCGAATGAATTTCCACGTGCACAAAGCTGTTCGGCTTTTGAGCCATGTTCTCCGTCCCCTTGAGGGATTCACGGGATGCACGCGGGAGCTATTAAGACATGAGCCCCGGAGATGAGCGAAAGTGAGACCCGGTCGCTCAAACCCGGATCCGATGGAATGCGAAGACGGCAATGACGAACATCGCCACGGCCTCGATGGCCAGAACGCCGAGTTCCAGCGACACCGTGGGCGTCACCGCATTGAACAAGCCGGCACGGAAGATGTCGGTGGTGTACGTCAACGGGTTGGCGAGGCTCGCCGCTTGTATTGCCGAAGGCGCCGCGCTCGCGGGGAAGAACACGGACGAGGTGAAGAGGAAGATGAAGAACGCGAATGTCGACACGATTTGGAACGTCTCGGACGACTTCAGGACGACGGAGAGGGCGATGGCGAAGGCGCCAAAGAAGATCGTGCCGAGGAACAGCGCCCCCGCGATGAGGAGCGCGCCCTCCCAGGTCGGGGCGAAGCTTGCGCCCAAGACGGGGAACGCGAAGCCAAACACGAGCAGGGACCCGGCGACCCCGATGATCAGCGTCGCGAAGATGATGCTCAGGATGTACTGAGCGCGGGTGAAGGGCCCCATCAGGAGCTGCTCGAACATTCCGTTCTTCCGGTCAAACCAGAGCTGCGTTCCCGCGTTGGTGCCTCCGTTGATGACGGTCAACGTCACAGCGCCCGCCGCAAGGAAAAGGGAGTAGCTGATCACCCGCCCGTTTCCGACATTGAACGGCGGGACGATCCCATTCAGCCCGAATCCCTGGACGAAGATGAAGAACAACGGAAAGATCAGCTCGAAGAACAGGGAAGCGCGGTCCAGGTTCGCCCGGATGTTCCGGTAGACCAAACGCAAGTAGATGTTCAGGCGGATCGACCTCCGTTCGCGACCGCCTTCTCGTCCTCGGTCACCAGGTTAATGAACGCGTCCTCGAGCGTGGTCTCCGAGATGTAGATCGACGACACCGTCAGGCTGAGGCGGTCTGCGAGGCGGTAGATCTCCGGAATCACGGACTCCGGCTGCGTCGTCGTCACCCGATACGCGCCGGATCCCTCATCCCGCCCGAACCGGCTGACAGACGGCGAGGACGACAGAGCCGAGGCCATCTCGGACGAGGTCCCTTGGAGGAGCTTGAATTCGACGGCTTTCGCGCTCCCGAATCGCCGCTTCAGGTTTTCCGGGGTGTCGATTTGCACAATCCGACCCTGGTTGATCACCGCGATCCGGTCGCAAAGGTACTCCGCCTCCTCCAGGATGTGGGTCGTAAAGAAGATCGTGAGACCTTGTCGCACGCGTTCCTTCAGATAGTCCAGGACGCTTCGACGGACGATCGGATCCAATCCGACCGTCGGCTCGTCGAGGAACAGGAGGTCCATGTCGTGGATGAACTCGCGGGCGACTTGGAGCCTGCGACGCTGGCCGGCGGACAGGTCGACCGTCGGCATCTTTCGGAACTCTTCCATCTCGAAATGGCCGATGAGCTCGTCGATCCGCCGACGGCGCTCGGCCTTCGGGACGTTCCAGATGAGACCGTAAATGTCCATGCTGGTCTCGACGTTCAGCCCCTGATCGAAGCTGTCCTGTTGCTGGACGACACCGATCTGCGCCCGAATCTTGCGACCTTCGGTCTTCAGGTCATGTCCGAGCACGGTCGCGCGGCCCGACGTCGGGGGGAGGAGGGTCGTGAGCATCTTGATCGTCGTCGTTTTCCCGGCTCCATTCGGCCCGAGAAATCCGAACACCTCCGAGCGGGCAATGTCGAACGAGACCCGATCGACCGCGACCTTGTCGCCGAAGTGCCGCGACAATTCGTCGACGCGGACGACCTGCTCACGTGCCATGACCGTTGAACCTCTCGTCAATCGAAACCGGGATTCGAAGACCCCCTCGTCGGGGATTCCAGTCCCGAGCGGGCGCCTACTCCTTCCGTGCTTCTTTAGCCTTCGGGCGCAGCTCCCGGCTACCGCACTTTCGACAACGAGTCGCACGCATCGCGTTCCGGGCGTAGCACTGCATGCAGATCATCTTGTGCAGCCGGCGGCGCTCGGCCTCCGGGAAGCGGGCCATCACGGCGGCGAACCGCCGGCGGCTTATGAAGGCTTCGCCGGGACAATCGGTTTGCTGGGCCTTCGCGCTTTCGCAATCTGAGTCGCCAAGCGGAGGAACGCGTCCTCGACATTCTGGCCACTTTTCGCGGACGCGAAGAGATAGGTGCAGTCGAAGGTGTTGGCCATGTCCGCCAGCTCGGTCTCACCGAACTGCGCCTCCGCCACGAGATCGGCCTTGTTCGCGACGAGGACAACCGGGATCTTCCCCGCGACGCTCTCGACGGATTCGACCCATCCCGTTAGGCCCGGAAGGGTGTTGCGCCGCGTCAGATCGGCGATTGCCAGGATTCCCTGCGCACCGTTGAAGAAGGAGTCGCCCAGCAGCTGTCGGAATCCAACATGGCCGATGATGTCCCAGATTGCCATGTTGACCTCAATCAGACCGTCTGGCCCCGGCAGCGCGACTCTCAGCGACTTCTTTTCGACTTTTGCCCCGAGAGTCCGAACATACCGGTCGTCGAACTGGTCGAGGACGTACCGCCGAATCAAGGAGGTCTTTCCGACGCCCTGCTCTCCGACGAGACAGATTTTGGACTTGAGCAGATACGGTTCGGGCATCGTCGCCATCCGAGATTGGCGGAGAGCCTTCCGTCCGTCGGCTCTTAATGGTTCCTCACTCGTTCTCCGGAATGAGTCCGACTAAGCATTCGCTCTCGCTTGCGCGGCCATTCCCGACTTCGGCGGCGTCGTTCAGACTGCGGTCAACGGCTCCATATCTGAGGCCGCGGGGCGCGGGCGAGAACGCGAGATCCTACCCGAGCGACTCGGCATCCGAAGCATCCGGCGTGAAATCCCCGCTCAAGCAATCCGGATGCATACTGCGCATAGGAATCGGGACGAAACGGCGGCTTGCCGAGACGCACGTTGACAGAATCGTGGAGGCCTTGCATCCAGACCATCATCTGGGGTCGGCATCGGGCGCACGGCCAGCCGTCGGCCAGGCCGTGGAGCGACTTCCAGAGAGTTCGCCCGAACCTAATCTTGAAGGTCAGCGCGAGCGACCGTCTGGTGCGATCGGCGCCCCGCGCAACGGAATGACCGGGTCCACTTGCATTCGGTTGGCTCGTCCTCTCCTGCAACGCGAACGGTATTTCCGTCATTCTTGATAAGGAAGCCGGCGCGGTCTGTCATCCTGCGCAAAACCCGATCGGTCGCTCGACATTACCGGACATAATCTGAATGAAATAGGCCACAAGTGCTTTTGCGAAGACTGCAATCCCGTCGGTGTGAAGAAACGGAAGGAACGACCGCCGAAAGATTCCCGGCCCAAAGAAAAGCGGTTCCGCCACGGGGGGCGTAAGGGCCGCCGATCCCCGCGCGAGCACAAACGCGAAGATTGAACGATCCCTAAACAGTCATCGCGCGGCGGGGAGATCGGGCCGAGCGATTCTCGAATTCACGCCGAAAATGCCAAATGAATCTTCGGAGTACCGGTTTCAGAGCTATGGAGAAGACTGAGGTTCCGAAGGGAGGGACGCATGTCGAGCCGGGGGAACACCTCGCAGCATCGACCCTCTTGGCCGGGCAATCTTTTTGGGACGAGACGATATTCCATGAAGAACTCGAGCGGTTCTACTTCCGGAGTTGGCTGAATGTCGGTCGCTCGGACCAAATCCCGAACCCCGGGGACTTTTTCGTTCGGGAAATCGGGAACGAGTCCCTGCTCTTCATTCGAGGGGACGATCGAAACGTCCGCGGATTCTACAACGTTTGCCGGCACAGAGGGACGCGCATCGTCGGCGTTGCCGACGGAGAAAAGCTCGGGTCCCTCGTTTGCCCGTACCACGCCTGGACCTACAGCGTGGAGGGAAAACTGGTCGGTGCACCCCACACAGAACCTCTCGTGGATTTCCGGAAAGAGGACTATGGCCTCCGGTCGTTTCGGACCGGCACCTGGGGTGGATTCGTCTGGGCGAATCTTGACGATCGTGCGCCCGACCTCCCCGCAGAAATGGAAGAGTTCTTCTCCCGGTTTCGGAGATTCGCTTTCGAGGACCTGCGCCTCGGAGCCCGAAAGACCTACGAGGTCGAAGCGAACTGGAAGATCCTTGGGGAGAACTATTCCGAGTGCTACCATTGCGCTCCAATCCATCCGGAATTCAACCGGATCACGCACTACACCTCCGGGTCGTACACCGCGTACCTCACGCGGGAACCGCGGGCTCCCAACTTCAACGGGGGCTTCATGGAGTTTTCCAAGGACTACACGTCGATGGTTTGGTCTGGATACACGAAGCGGCCCCCCTTGCACGGGATGACGGAGGAGGACCGTCGCCGTGTCGACTACTATTTCGTGTTCCCCCACATGTTCTTCAGTCTACACCCGGACTATCTCATGGTCCACCGACTCTGGCCACGGAGTCCGACGCACACGACGATCGAGTGCGATTGGTACTTCGATGCAGGTGTGATCAAACAGCCTGACTTCGACCCCAGCGACGCGGTGGATCTCTGGGATCTGATCAATCGCCAGGATTGGTCCGTCTGCGAACGAACCCAGAAAGGCACCCACTCGCGGGCCTGGAAAGGCGGCCGATTCAGCGCCCAAGAATCCCAGGTCCACGACTTCGAGAAGTACATCTCGAAACGAATGAAAGAGCCTATCGATTCAGAGGAAGGCCATCGGCCGCGTCAAAGCCCGCGACGTCGGGGCAGGCGCCCTCGAGCTGCGTGACTCCCAAGTCCGAACTTTAACCGGTCTCGCCGTGAGTTTATGCCTGTCGCGAGATTCAGCCTCGCGAAGCAATCCGGGCGACCGCGATGACGTTCGACTACGATTTCAAGATGCGAATCGGTGCCTCGAGGTCGGTCGTTTTCGAACGACTCCTCCGGATTGAACACCTTTCGCGCTGGTTCTGCGGTTGGTGTCGAATCGATCCGAAGGTGGGCGGTGCGTTCAAGTTTGGCGGAGAGACCTGCATCATCCTGCCCGAGCAGCGATCATGGGACACGACAATCGATGAAGGCGAAGTGCTCCGGCGGTTTGCGTTCACGTGGCCGATCCGAGCGTCGAAGACGCGCGTCTCGTATGAGCTCGAGGATCGTGACACGGGGAAGGCCCTGCTTCGAGTTCGTCATCTTGGAGTCCCGTTCGAAGACACGACCTGCGGGACGGTGCAAGACGCGTGGCGGATGTGCCTTGGGAATCTGAAGTCCATCTCGGAGGGTCGAACCGACAGCGTGCGGCCGGACCACTCCCCACTGACCGGTCGCGAATTGCGCCTCACCGCCCTCATTGAGGCTTCGCCGTCCAAGGTGTTCGGCGCGTTCGCCGAAGCCGCTCAGCTCGACCATTGGTCGACCGGCGGTCAGCCCCGCGGGAACGCCGCGGTCGAACCGCGCCCGGGCGGCATCTTTTCGTTCGGGTGGGACGAGGGGCCCGTTCGCGTCACGGAGTGGAAGCCCGATCAGCGCATCGCACTCCAGTGGTCCCGTCGCACGTCCGATCTCGCAATCGTATTCGAGTTTGAGGAGAAGGCGAGCGGGACGGCAATCTACTTCTCGATCGGCGAATTCACCGACAAAGATCCCCAGGACATCGTTCGTCAGCGGGGACGATGGTCGGAACTTTTCGTGTCGCTGAAGAACTTCCTCGAAAGCGGCGAATCCGGATTCTCGAATTCGTATGATCAGCAGGTGCGCGAGGCCTAACTCACGCAGACCGAAGGCGGGGCCAGTCCTCGAGGACCGCCATCGCCGCATTGTGGCCCGCGGCTCCAATCACTCCGCCGCCCGGATGCGCGCCGGCCCCACAGAGGTACAAACCCCGGATAGGTGTGCGGTACGAGGACCATCCCGGAATCGGACGAAACGAGAACATCTGGGACGGCAAGATCGCTCCATGGAACACGTCGCCCCGCGTCAGGCCATACTCCGTCTCCATGGTGAGAGGGGACCTCCAGTGGGTCGCCACGATGGCCCGGGAAATATTTGGGGCGTACTCAGCAAGGGTCTCAATAATTCGGTCGGCGAAGCGGCTCGATTCAGCCTCCCATGATCCGTTCGCGAGATCGAAGGGCGCGAACTTCGCCGAAACCGTGAGGGTGTGCATCCCTGGAGGCGCGGCCGTCGCGTCATTCGCCGACTCAATCACGAACTCGAGAAACGGCTCTCGCGACGGCTGGCCCCGTTTCGCGTCGTCGTACGCGCGCTCCAGATAGTCCATCGAGGGTGCGAGATCGATAATCGTCTTGTGATGGGGCTGGACGGTTGTCCCCGGAACGGCGCGGAAGTCGGGGAGCTCGCGAAGCGCGAGATGGAGCTTGAACGACGATGATTCGAATCGGATTCGCGAGATCGCACGCGCGAACTCCACGGGCAGGTCCTCGGCGCGCACGAGCCGGAGGAAGGTCCGCTTCGGATCCGCGTTGCTCAGGACCACGCGTGCGTCGACTTGAGTTCCGTCCATCAAGATGACTCCGACCGCTCGTCCATTGTCCGTGACGATCCGGGAAACCTCCGCATTCGTCCGAATCTGTGCTCCATGGTGACGAGCCGCGGCGGCGATCGCTTCGGATATCCCTCCCATCCCGCCCCGAGACCAACCCCAGACTCCTTTCACGCCTCCGATGTTCCCGAGCGTGTGGTGCCCCAGCACGAAGGCCGTCCCGGGGGTCCGTGGCCCGGCCATTGTCCCCGCGACCGCGCTCGTCGCGAGGGACGCCTTCACCTCGTCGGACTCGAAGAACTCGTCGAGCATGTCCGCGATGGAGCTGAAGATGATCCGCCGCAGGAAGTCCTCCGCCTCCGGGGTTCGGAGCAACGATGCGAGGTCCGCGAGGGAGACCGGCGGGGCGAGCAACGTCGGCTCGACGAGTTCCGCGAACTCATCCCAGAAATGCGTGTACCGAGACCAAGCCGCCGCGTCCTTCTTCGAAAATTTCGCGATCTGCTTCCGGTTCGACTCCTCGTCGTTCCGGTAGAGTAGGAACCGGCCGTCCGGGAACGGTTGGAAGACGGACGGATCGTGCACGTGCTCGTCCAGTCCGAAGGCCGGGAGGTCCAGATCGGCCTTGATCTCAGGGCGCAGGAGGCCACAGGTGTAGGCGAGCGTCGATGCACGGAATCCGGGATGGATTTCCTCCGTGACGCAAGCGCCGCCGACCATGGATCGGCGTTCGAGGACCAGCACCTTGAGGCCGGCCTTCGCGAGGTACGCGGCCGCGACGAGACCGTTGTGACCTCCGCCGACGATGATCGCGTCCGTTGACGACATGGCCACGTCGGTAACCGCGGCCTCGATAAAGGGATTGCCGCGTGGCTCAGGCTTTCTTTCGCTCCGGCTCGAAGAACGGTCGCTCGACCACCGTTGCGGGTGCCCGGTGTCGCTCCCACTCGACGGCCACTTCGATCTCGACGCGCGTCCCGGGCCGCGAATACGGGGAGGCGACGGTCGCGATTGCGATATACCGCTTCAACAGCGGCGACCAGCAACCGCTCGTGGCCCAACCGATCTGACGATAGCCGGAGTAGAGCGGCACCTTCTCCCGCCACGGTTCGGTGGGCGGCTGCGGTGGAAGACCCATGTCCCAATAGAAACGCTCCACGGTCTGCCAGTCGATCTGGAGTCCAACCGTGCGGCGCGCGGGACCGCGCCGTTGTTCCTCCAGGAGGGCCTTTCGCCCGATGAACGGACCTTTGTTCGCCGCGAGCGTCCAGTCGAGGCTGAGTTCCAACGGCGAGTACATCTGCGCATCGATGACCGCTTTCCGCGAAGGCATGTACTCGACCTCCGCGAGGATGAGCCCGGCCTCGATCCGTGCGATGTCGAGGGCGAGCATCCCCGCGGGCGTGATGTCGTGTCCCTGACCCCGCTTCATGAGCGCGTCCCACAACGCCTCGGCCCGTTCGCGCTCAACCCAGACTTCGTATCCGAGGTCGCCCGTGTATCCGGTCCGCGAGATCTGGACGGGAATGCCATCGAACTTCGTCTGGACGAATCGGAAGTACTTCAGCTTCTGAACAGCGCCATCAGCCGCTTCCAGCAAAATCGCCCGGGACGAGGGTCCTTGGAGCGCGAGCGCTCCGATGTCTTCGGAGACGTCGGCCACCTCGGCATCCAGTCCCATCCCCGCGTCTTGAAGCCATTTCAGATTCGGCTCCGCGGACGTCATCCGGAAGGAGCCATCCCCCAAATTCCAGAGCGTGCCGTCGTCCACCGTTTTGCCGCGTTCATCGCACCACGGCGTGTAGTAGATCTGTCCCTTCGCGAGTTTCGATGCATCGCGGGTGACGACCTTGTTCACGAGGTGGAGCGCATCCTTCCCGCGGATGAGGTACTTGTAGAGCGGCGAGACGTCGAGCAGGCCCGCGGAGTGACGGATCGCGTAATACTCCATCTCCGGGACGAGGGAGTACGACGAGGCCGCAAGATAACCGGCCCATCCTCGCCATTCCCAGCTGTCGCACAATGCCGACGTCCGCGAATGAAACGGTGACCCGCGCCGCACGATTCCTCCTCCGGGCGGACGCGGACCGCGAATAAACGATATAAACGGTTCCCCAAGCGAGCACTCCCACCGGCCCACGCGCGGAACGCTGATGGCCTCTTCCTCGAGCCGGTACAGATATGCCTGCTAGCAATCATAGGACCCCAAGAATGGAGGACGTCCAGAGGCGACAGTTCAGAGACTTCGTGGCACTCGCGATTCCCGCAGTCTGGCTATCGGCAAGCCCCTTCCTTTTGATAGCATTTGGAGCGGATCTTCCGATTGCAGTCGGTGCCGCGGTCTTCGCGGCCACCTTCGTACACGCCGCTTACCTGGCCCGCCCGAGGCCGATGGACCGACGCGTCCTTCGACCCATCATGATCGGATCGCTACTCCTTGCCGCCGCAACGATTGCTCCAAGGCTCATCGCTTTCATCACGAACGACACGTACCTCAATGTCGGCGTCAGCGTGAGTATCCTGATCGTTACGGTCCTGGTTGTTCGATCACAAGTTCTGAAGGTTATCGGATCGCCGCCTAGGCCCCCGCACGTGGGAGAGTGGCCAATCGTTAGCGGAGGACCACAAGATGCGAGAGAATTGGGGGGATCCGCGGGGGTCGCCTTCGTGCATACCGCCTATGGGGCTTTCTTGGCGGAGCTCGGACTCCGACTTTCAACCGGCGCGTTGGGGATTCTCGCAGCAGAAGTTCTAGTGCTGGTCATGCTGGTCGTCACATTAGCCTACGTGCGGTTTTCGAAAGGAATCAACGGACATGCTAGGAACCGGATCGCGGGAGTGGGGAGGAGCCAACTGCTCCTCATCTCGTGGGGTCTGTTTGGATATCTAGCGTTCCTCGTTGCGGTTGGCTCGGCACTTTCGCCGCCAGCGGTTGCGGAATCGACACTGGGGTTCTTCGCAATCTTGTTCATCCTCGCGGCCGCGTTCCTACGGTCCCGAAGATGGAATCCTCACCATCGTGAGTAGAGGCCATTTGTGCAATCCGTTTGATTCAGTTTGCGGTCTCCGACAAACGATATAACCCCGCGCTCGTTACCCCGCGCGGCCCGCCGCGCCCGCGGAGTGTTGCCGACGCGACGCGCCTTCAGTGAGGTCGGCATCGTGGCGCGAGCGTATGACGCCATTGTGATCGGAGGAGGCCACAACGGCCTCACGACGGCCGCGTACCTGGCTCAGGCGGGCAAGAAGGTCGTCGTCCTCGAGCGCCGGCACGTCCTCGGAGGTGCCGCCGTCACGGAGGAAGTCTACCCGGGATTCAAGTTCACCGTCTGCTCGTACGTGTGCAGCCTCCTCCGGCCGCAGATCATCCGCGATCTCGACCTGCCTTCGCACGGCTTCGAGGTCATCCCGCAAGAATCGAGCTTCCTGCCCCTGCCCGATGGACGATACCTCTTCTCCCGCGGGGACGAGGAAGACACGTTCCAGGCGGTCGCCAAGTTCTCGCGCCGCGACGCAGAGGCCATGCCGAAATTCGGTCGCCTGATGGCCCGCATGGCGAAGTTCATCGCACCGACCCTCACGATGACGCCGCCCGATGTGGGATCGCTGAATCCCTCCGAGCTCCGGAAGCTCCTCGCGCTGAACAAACAGGTCCAGACGTTGACGGAGGATGAGCTGTACACCTTCGCGCGGCTCATGACGATGAGCGCCGCCGACTACCTCGATGAGTGGTTCGAAACGGATGTGGTCAAGGCGAGCCTCTGTTCGAGCGGTATCATCGGCACGATGCTCGGGCCGCGTTCGCCCGGAACCGCGTACGTGCTGATGCACCACTACATGGGCGAGATCGACGGCGCGTACCGTTCGTGGGGCTACGTCCGCGGCGGGATGGGGATGGTCAGCGAGTCAATTGCGCGCGCGGCCCGCCTATTCGGCGCGGAAATCCGGGTGAATGCCGAGGTGCGACGCATCCTGGTGCGAGACGGCCGCGCGATCGGTGTGGAACTAACGAGCGGGGAGAAGCTCCACGCGAAGGTGATCGCATCCGGCGCCGACCCGAAGCGGACGTTCCTCAAGATGCTCGAGAAGTCCGACCTCCCCGCCGACTTCGTGCGGGGCATCGAGAACTTCAAGATCGAAGGATCCTCCGGCAAGGTGAATCTCGCCCTCAAGGAGGCACCGAGCTTTTCGTGCCTCCCGGGCAATGGAGTCCATCTCCAGGGCGCGATCTCAATCGGACCGAGCGTGGACTACATCGAAAAGGCTTACGACGACGCGAAGTACGGCGACTACTCCCACCGACCGTATGTCGACATGTGCGTCCCGTCGACCCTCGATCCCACCTTGGCGCCGCCGGGGAAGCACCTCATGTCTTGTTTCATCCAGTACGCCCCGTACACCTTGCGAAAGGGCACGTGGGAGGAACGACGCGAGGCCTTCGGGGAAACGGTCCTCGACACCCTTGAGGAGTACATCCCGAACCTCCGGAAGATCATCCTCCACCGACAGGTGCTGAGCCCCTGGGACCTCGAGCAGATGATCGGCCTGACGGGCGGGAACATCTTCCACGGAGAACTCACCCCGGACCAACTGCTCTTCCTCCGTCCGACGGCCGGATGGGCCCAGTACCGCATGCCGCTGAAAGGGCTGTACCTTTGCGGCTCCGGCGCCCACCCGGGCGGCGGCGTGATGGGCGCGCCCGGCCTCAACGCGGCGCGGGAAATCCTGAAAGACTGGGCCCTCTTGCGGGTGTGACCTTGGCCGAGGCGTACGACGTCGTGATCGTGGGCGGCGGCCACAACGGCCTCGTGGCGGCCACCTACCTCGCACGCGCCCGACGCCGGGTGCTCGTGCTCGAGAAACGTGCCGCGGTTGGCGGCCCCGTCGTGACGGAGGAGATTGCCCCCGGTTTCCGCGGCTCCACCGGAGCGTCCGTGTGCGGCACACTACGGCCGGAAGTCGTCAAGGATCTGAACCTGGCCGCGCGCGGGGTCCAATTCATCCGGCCGGATCCCGACGTCGTTGCGCTGGGCGACGGCCGGGCTCTCCCCATCTGGAGGGATGTCCAGAAGACCGCGAAGGCCCTCGCTTCGGTCTCGGCGAAAGACGCGCAGGCGTATCCGCGATTCATCGAATTCCTGAGCCAATTCGCGGAGGCGCTCGATCCGATCCTCGCCATGACGCCGCCCAATCTCCCTTCGCCGAGTTGGGGGGAAGGCGTGTCGCTGTTCCGCCGCGCGCTCCGGCTGCGGCGTCTCGGCAAGCGAGCGATGCAGCAGATGCTTCGCCTCCCTCCGATGTCGATCCGCGATTTCCTGAACGAGTGGTTCGAGACGGAGCTGTTGAAGGCGAGCTTCGCGGTCGACGGGCTGATAGGAACCTACGAGGGGCCATTCTCCCCAGGCACCGCCTTCGGCCTGGTCCCCCGATTCCGGCCTGACGTCCATGGGACCGGATCGGCGTTCGTGCGGGGCGGCATGGGGGCGCTCGCGGACGCGCTCGGCCAAGCGGCCCGGGACGCGGGGGTGACGATCCGAACCGGCGCGGAGGTGACCCGCATCGTGAGCGCTGAGGGACGCGTGACCGGGGTCGAGGTGGACGGGGGGACGGTCGGCGCGCGCGTCGTCGCCTCAAACGCCGACCCGAAGAGAACCTTCCTGCATCTGGTCGACCCCGGAGAGCTCGGACCGGAATTCCTGAACCACGTCCGGAACTTCGAGATGAACGGAGTCGTGGCGAAGGTCAACTTCGCCCTCGACGGCGCGCCGCGATGGTCCCTAGCCGGAAGCGGAGTGCCGCCTCACTTCCACGTGTGCCCGTCCCTCGAATACATCGAGAGGGCGTACGATGATGCGAAGTACGGGAAGCCTTCGACCGCTCCATTCCTCGATGTGACGGTCCCGACCGTCGTGGATCCGGACCTCGCCCCTCCGGGGAAACACGTGATGTCGGTCCTCATTCAATACGCACCGTTCGCATTGCGCCACGGGAGTTGGGACACGGAAGGAAAGAAACTTTCCGAGCGCGCGACGGCTATCCTCGAGGAGTTCATGCCCGGCCTGGAGCGGTTGATCCTCCACCGCCAGGTCCTCACGCCGGTCGACTTGCAAGAGCGGTTCGGGCTGACGGAGGGCCACATCTACCACGGCGAGATGACGCTGGACCAATCCCTGGTCCTCCGTCCGGTCCCCGGTTGGTCACGCTACCGCACTCCGGTCGAAGGATTGTACCTGTGCGGTTCCGGCGCTCACCCGGGCGGAGGAATCACCGGGGCTCCGGGTTACAACGCCGCGCGGGAAATCCTGAAGGACTGGGCCCAGCTCTCCGCCTGATCCGGCCGCCGAGGTTGCCTCGGACGGAGCGGGGCAATCCTTGAAATGGCACGGACGGTTCGGAGCGGCCGATGGCCGACCTGCTCGAACGCGGTACCCACGCTCCCGATTTCGAGGGGATGAACCAGGACGGCGTCCCGATCCGCCTTCGGGACTTCAGGGGCAAGCCGGTCGTGCTGTTCTTCTATCCCGAGGACGACACCGCCGGATGCACGCGCGAGGCGTGTGCCTTCCGAGACGACACGGCCGCGTTCCGTGCGACCGGAGCCGTCGTGTTGGGCGTCAGCGTTCAGGATGAGGCGTCCCACCGCGCGTTCCGGGAGAAATACCATCTGACGTTCGATCTGGTGGCCGACCCGGACAAGCGAATCACGCAGGCGTACAACGCGTTGGGCTTCCTCGGCGTCGCGAAGCGCGTGACCTACATCATCGGACCGGACGGGATCATCTTGGCCGCGTACCGGACCGTCGATCCGAAGGGCCACAGCCAAGAAGCCTTGCGAGTCCTTGTGGAAGCGGGGGGAAAACCATGAGCCCGAAATCGGTGAAACTTCCGGACGTCCAGATCCCTCGAGTCATCCGACTCAAGTACGACCCATTCTTGCGCCATTTCAAGGGGTTCGAGAAGATCCCGGCCGTCCGCGCCATCTTCGGCGCTCGAACGGACGAGGCCCTCCGGAAACTGAAGGTCGAGTTCTTCTCCTCGCGCTGGGGTTTCATGGGCGTCAGCGATGAGGATGGCCATCTCCTCGTCTCGACCCACTACCTGCGCACCGGCAATCGACGCGACATCTACCTCGACGTCGTCCACGAGCTGGTGCACGTGAGGCAGTTCCGCGAAGGCAAGGAATTGTTCGCGGATGGTTTCGAATATCCGGACCTTCCAACGGAGATCGAGGCCTACCGAACGTGCGTCGCCGAGGGACGTCGCCTCGGGATGAACGATCGGGAGCTGTTCCAGTACCTGAAGGTCGAATGGATGAGCGATCCCGACGTACGCCGCCTTGCGCGTCATGTGGGGGTCAAGCCCCCTCCGAAGCGGGCTTCGTCGCGGCGCAAGAAGTAGGGTTACCGCCGAACGCCACCGTCTCATTCGAACGCGGTCAGTTGCGGCTGTTTCGTTTTCGGGCGCTCCAGATGGGTGACCCGGACCCCCAAGAGCCGCACACGCCGCTTCCTGCCCGCAAATTCCTTGGCGAGATCCTGCGCCACGTCGGTGAGGACCTTCTCGTCGAGGACGTGAGATCCCAGCGTCCGTTCGCGGAGATGAGTCTGGAATCCTTCGAATCGGATTTTGATCCCGATCGTCCGGAACGTCGCGCCTTGCGCGCGCGCGCGGAGGAACACGTTGTGGGCGACGTCGCGGAGCGTCTCCTGGACCGTCGTCCACTCGGAGACATCGCGATCGAACGTGCGCTCCACACTGATCGACTTCGGGTCCGGGCGCTCCTCCACGGGAAGCTGTTCCATCCCCCGCGCGATGCCCCACAGCCAGACCGAGTTCTTGCCGAGAATCTTCTTCAGCTCCGCGCCCGGGAAACGTGCGAGCTCGCCGATGGTGCGGACGCCGACTCGCTCGAGGAGCTCCGCGGTCTTGGTCCCGACGCCGCTGATTTTCGTGACCGGGAGCGGATCGAGGAACGCAGCGACCTCTTCGGGGCGGACGACCTTCACACCATCGGGTTTGGCCAGATCGGAGGCGATCTTGGCGATCGACTTGTTCGGGCCGACCCCGATCGTGCAGGCCAATCCTTCCCGCTCGCGCACGGCTGCCTTCACGCGGGCCGCATATCCCGAGGCATCGTCGAACCCATGCACCTTGGACGTCACATCGAGGAATGCCTCGTCGATGCTCACATGCTCGAGGATGTCCGCATACGATCGGAGGACGTTGATCACGCTCTCCGAGACGGCTCCATAGAGTTCGTAATTCGGCCGGAGGTAGACGGCCGTCGGCACCTTACGCCAAGCCATCCCGATCGGCATCCCGCTTCGGATCCCCATCTCTCGAGCCTCGTAGCTGCAGGCCATGACGACTCCGCGACCCGTTCCGCTCTTCGGGTCCGCGCCGACGATCACGGGCTTGCCGTTCAGATCTGGATTCTCGCGCCGTTCGACGCTCACATAGAACGCGTCCATGTCCACATGGAAGACGACGCGAGACACGAAGGACCATCTCCGGAGGCGGGTAAAGACCTAGCGAACGGCGCCGGGCCGACGTAACTCATCCCGTGCCCAGTTCCTAGACTAGCCGAAGTCCCCCAGGCTTTTCTGCCCGGCAGGGGCGCCGCTCGCCGCCGGGAAGGTGTACTCCATGAGTCCCGCGAGGCGTCGAAATTCGTTGACGCTGCCCGGTCCGAACCCGGCGTAGTGGTTATTGAAGAAGACCAGCGCGCCTTTGACCGAGTCGGAAGATCCCTCGAGCTCCTTGTACCAGCTGCGCATCTCCGCCGACTTGTCTTTCTTGACCTCCTTGAATTCCGTGATCTCGCGGTCTCCGACCATCCGGAGGTACACTTGGTCCGCGGTCACATCGGTTGGCGTTCGCAGATACTGGTTTTCGGACCAGACCATCGCGATGTTCCGATCGCGGAGGAGTTTGTACACATCCTCGCGGAACCACGACTTGTGTCGGAATTCGATCGCGTGCGGATACTTGTCGACGTCGAGCGCACGAAGGAACTCTTGCATCACGCTCCAGTGGGAGTCAAACTTGATCGACGGCGGGAGTTGAGCGACCAGCGGCCCGCATTTGTCCCTCAGCTCCTTCGCCGACGCGTAGAACCAGCCCAGGTTCTCCGCCACGCCCTTGAGCTTTTTCTCGTGGGTGATTCGCTTCGGCATCTTCATCGCGAAGAGAAACCCCGGGGGCGTGGATTTGTACCAGCCCTTCGTCATCGCGGGTCCCGGGTTGCGGTAGAAGGAAGAATCGACCTCGACGCAGTCGAAGACGCTCGAGTAGAGTTTCAGATACTCCGACTTCGGCGTCTCCGGTGGATAGAAGCCGCCGAGCCAATCGTCGTATCCCCAGCCGCTGCAGCCGACGCGCAGTTTGTCCTTCAGCGCCATACGAAGCTCGCAATGAGGATAACCGCTTGAGAATGAATAAATAGCGGCTGGCTTCGTGGACACGGTTCCCAGACCGGGGCGCCCCGTGGACCTGATTCTCGGCTTGCTGATCATCTTCGTCTCCGCGCGAGCCGCCGGGGAGGTCATGGAGAAACTGCACCAGTCGCCGATGATCGGCGAGGTGCTCGCGGGCATCCTCGTTGGACCGATGGTCCTCCGTCTCATCAATCCGGATCCGACGACGTCGTTCGGGGCATCGTTGAACGTCGTCGCGAATCTCGGCGTGTTCATCCTCGTGCTCCTCGCGGGAATCGAACTCGGCCGCGAAGGTCTGCGGAAAGCCTTCAAGGAACGGAGCATGGTCGTGGCCTTCGTCGAGTTCTTCCTTCCCTTCTCTCTCGGATACAGCTTCGCCGCGGCCCTGGGGATGACGTTTGCGCAGTCCCTGTTTCTCGGCACCGCCTTGGCGGTCACCGCCCTTCCGGTGAGCGTCCGGATCCTCCTTGACCTGAACCTCTTGAATTCGAGGCTGGGACGGGCGATTGTCTCGGTGGCGCTGGTGAACGATCTCGTCGCCTTCGCGATGCTGGGTCTCGTGGTTCAGTTCACCTCGCTGGGAGCCTCGACGCCCGAAGGGCTCACGATTGGCCTCGTGGCCTTGAACAATGTCCTTTTCATCGGGCTGGTCTTTTGCGTGGCGACCATCCTGAAGCTGACGACTCGTTTGGGCCGCACCTCGGAATCGTACATGCAGACCTTTGTCTCTAAACTCCGCGGACAAGAAGCGTCCTTCGCGCTATGCATCTCGACTGCCCTCGGGCTCGGCGCGGCGGCGGAATTGCTGGGCATCCACTTCGCGGTGGGGGCCTTCTACGGCGGCCTCTTGATGACGCCACAGCTGCTGGGCCAGGTTCAGTTCAATCGAGTCCGCAACGCCGTGTCCTCGGTCACGTTCGGACTGTTTGCGCCCGTGTTCTTCGCGTTTGTCGGATTGAAGTTCTCCGTGAGCTTCGGTGCGTGGCCCCTGATCGTCGCGATCACCGCCATCGCGTTCATCGGGAAATTGATCGGAGGGCTCATGGGCGGGTTCGTCGCCGGGTTCCGCGGCGCGCCGCTCGTCGCCCTCGGGGTCGGCCTGAACGCGCGAGGAATGATGGAGCTCCTGCTCGCGCAGGTCGGCCTCGCGACCGGGATCATTGACACGAGCCTCTATTCCGCGCTCGTGGTCATGACGCTGACGACGACCCTGTGCACCCCGCCGCTTTTGAAACGCTTACTTCGCCGCTTCAAAGTCGATGACATCCTGCCGCCGGTGCCCGGACTCGTCGCCACCGGCAGAATCGGGTCTTCCAACCTCCGTCCTAGCGATGAGACCACACGATAGGTGCTCGGTCGTGTTCATAACGTTGATAAACCGCTCAGTTTTCATCCCGCCCACTCGGGCAATCGGCCCTCAGCCGAGATCGGAACAATTCGATCCCCGGAGGAAATGTGCGGATGAATCGACTTGCGGTGGCCGGTCTGGCGATGACCGTCGCGGGGCTCCTCCTCGTCGTCGGCTTCTGGCCCTTGACCTCGGTCAGCGGCGCGGATCTCCTCGCGTCGAAGAACGGGAGCCAGTACAACGGCTATACGCAGGGATCTCAGATCACGGTGCATGAAAGGGTCATCGATATCACGTTCACGAATTTCTTCGGGAACCCTACCACCACGCTCTATCTCGAGGATGGAGATCCGAGCACGGACACCTTCCTGAATGTGCGGGGAGACGCACGGACCGTCGTCTCGCCGGGAGACGTCATCTTCGCGTTCGCAACTCTTCAAGTCATTTCGGGGTTCTACTACTGGGAGGTCGCGTCCCCGGGAAACGTCCATCTGTCCTGGCCCGTCGATGCCCTCTTCTACGGAATCATGGCCGCCGGAGTCGTGGTGCTCGGGGTCGCCGCCTTCCGAAAGCGCTGAGGATACCGGAAGGCTGAAATCGACTCGCAGGCATCGGCGCACGCGATGTCGGAGCTGGGTGAGGCCGGGGCGCGTCGGATCGAATGGGCCCGGGAGCACATGCCCGTCCTCGCGGCGATTCGAGAGGAGCTCAAGACGAAGAACACACTTCGAGGTCTCCGAATCGGGATGGCGCTTCACGTCGAAGCGAAGACCGGGGTCCTCGCCCTGTCCTTGCGAGAGGCCGGCGCGACGGTTCGCCTGGCGTCGTGCAATCCGCTGTCAACCGACGACAGTGTCGCCTCGGCCCTCGCGGAGAAGCACGGTCTCGACGTCTACGCGAAGAAGTGGCAGACGAACGACGAGTACTATGCGAACCTCAACAAGGTCCTCGACCTGAAGCCGGACCTCGTCATCGACGACGGCGCGGACCTCATCAAACTCCTGCACACGAACCGGCGGGAACTCTTGGACGGTGTCCGGGGAGCGAACGAAGAGACGACGACGGGCATCATCCGACTCCGAGCGATGGAACGAGACGGAGCGCTTCGGTTCCCCGTCATCGATGTGAATGACGCCCAAATGAAGCACCTCTTCGACAACCGGTACGGGACGGGCCAGAGCACGTTCGATGGGCTGATGAACGCGACGAACCTCCTGATCGCGGGCAAGACCTTCGTGGTGGCGGGATACGGATGGACGGGGCGCGGGATAGCGATGCGGGCCCGCGGCATGGGGGCTCGGGTCGTCGTCACCGAGGTCGATCCTGTGAAAGCCATCGAGGCCTCCATGGACGGATTCGAAGTCCTCCCGATGCGAAGCGCGGTGCGGGAGGCGGACTTCATCGTCTCCGCGACCGGCTGCAAGGATATCGTCACCGCCGCGCACTTCCCCGCGATGAAAGACGGCGTCGTGCTCGCGAACGCGGGCCACTTCGACAATGAGATCTCGAAAGCCGATCTGCAGAAAGCCGCCAAGGCAACGAGGCGAGTCCGGGAATTCGTCGATGAGTACACGCTCACCGGAGGCAAGCGGGCCTACCTGGTCGCCGAAGGACGGCTGGTGAACATCGCGGCGGGCCAAGGCCACCCGGTCGAAATCATGGACATGAGCTTCGCGATTCAGGCGGTCTCGGCCGGCTATCTGGCGCAGAACGCGGGCCGGCTCCAGCCGCGCTTGTACCCCGTCCCTCCGGCGCTTGACATGAAGGTCGCCCGGTTGAAGCTACGCAGCACGGGGGTTCGGATCGATCATTTGACGAAAGCTCAGCGTGCCTACCTCGAGTCCTGGCAAGAAGGGACGTGAACACTCGGCTCGCCCGAGGATTGTGATCACGTGCCGGAGAAGTGGGCCGTCCTATCCGATTTCGACGGAACGATCACCCGGACCGACGTGGCCGAGGCGATCCTCGATCGGTTCGCGCCGCCTGAGTGGCGGGAAATCGAGGAGCTGTACCGGGCACGGAAAATCGGAACGCGAGAGTCGATGGTTCGTCAATTCGCGTTGGTTCGCGCGCGCAAAGAGGAGCTGTTGCAATTCGTCGACCGCGAGGCCGTGATCGACGAGACGTTCCGCGAGTTCGCGGACTTCTGCAAACGACGAGGGTTCGTCCTCGAGATCGTCAGCGAAGGCCTCGACTTCTATGTGCGACACCTGCTCCGGAAGTGGGACGTCCACGTGCCGGTCCGCACGAACCACGTGGTTTTCGAGGAGGACCGCCTGCGGATCGAGTACCCATGGGCCGACGCAACGTGCACGTTGTGCGGGACCTGCAAGTTGTTGCGCGTCTTCGAACTTCGAGCTCAAGGCTACCGAACGGCGTACGTCGGAAACGGGCATTCAGATCTCTGCCCTGCAATCGAGGCGGATCTCGTCTTCGCGAAGGCCGAGCTTGCGGACCTGTGCCGGATGGAAGAAATCGATTTCATCCAGTTCGACCGTTTCTCCGAGGTTCAGCGTGAATTAGGTGGGTGGTCGTGAAGAATTTTCTGGGTGCATTCGGCCATGTCGCGATGGACTACATCGTGTCCCTCCGCCGCCTGCCCACGCCGAACACCTCGATCGAGATTCTCGACCGGCAGCGGTACTTCGGCGGGACGGCCGGAAACCTCGCGCGGGCCGCGGGGCGGCTCGGTGTGAAGGTCTCCCTGGCGTCGTTCGTCGGGGCCGACTTTCCTCCCGATTACCGGCAGGCGTTAGCGAAGGAAGGCGTCGACACGAGTGACCTCCGTACGATCCCGCGAGCGAACACGCCCACGGCTTGGGTGTTCTCGGACCCGAAGGGGAACCAGATGGCGGTGGTGGACCAAGGGCCCATGAAGGACGCGGGACGCCTTCCTCTGTTACGGCACAGTGTGCAAGACGTCGATCTGGTTCATCTCGGGACGGGACGGCCGGAGTACTATTTGCGCATCGCGAAACTCGCGTCGGCCCTGCGAAAGACCATCGCATTCGATCCGTCGCAAGAAATCCATTACGTGTACACCCCTCGGCTTTTCCGGGAGCTGCTCCGTCGATCGACCTACTTCTTCGGGAACGAGGCGGAAATCGTTCGAGCGCGACGATTGGCCCGTGTCACATCCACCGAGGGACTCCTGCGAGCCGCCGAGGTCGTCGTGGTCACACTGGGTTCGCGCGGCAGCGTCATTTACTCGCGTGACGGGCGCATCCGAATTCCGAGGGTTCGCCCCCGCAAAGTCGTCGATGTGACGGGCGCCGGAGACGCCTACCGCGCGGGGTTTTACGCGGGTCTGTCCCGAGGGCTCGATCTTCGTCGCTGCGGAATTCTCGCGTCAGCGGTGGCAAGTTTCGTCGTGGAAAAGAAAGGGACTCAATCCAATCTTCCGACGTGGTCGCAGGTGCTCGGCCGGGCCCGGCATCACGCCACTTTCTGAGGCGGCCGCGAATCACCACTACCCCGACAGACGGGACATGGAGAGATGGCGACGGATCGTGTGGACGAGCGTTTGAACTATAAGTTGCGATAGGGTTATATTGCGACAGTAGTTTCTCCGCGCGGTGACCTAGGGATGGCCATCGGGTTCGTGCTCATTAGCACCGCTCCTGCGAAGGAGCACGAAGTGTACAATGAGCTCCTCAAAGTGAAGGAAATCGTGGAGCTCCACCCCTTGTTCGGTGAGTACGACCTGATCGCGAAAATCGAGGCCGAGGACTTCAACGTCCTCGGTCAGGTCGTCGTCGACAAGATCCGGTCCATCCCGGGAGTCATCGACACGAAGACGTTGACCGGCATCAAGTTCTGAGGAGAGATTCGATGACTACCATCGATGTCTGGAATCCGATTATGAACTTTGTGACCATCCTTCTCCTGACCTTCAGTCTCTTCTTGGTCATCACCGGAGCCTTCACGGCCTACTTCGGTAGCGGGAAGAGCCGGAAGATTGGGGTCGGACTGCTCGTAGGCGGTTTGGTCGTCGGGGTCTTCTGGGGGTGGTTCGCCGGTCCGTTCAACTCGGACGTCAACCTCGTAAACATCATCGTCCAATCGATCGGCGTGATCCTTGCGGCGGTCATCGGAGCCGCCGCGGCGATCGGGCTCTTCCTCTTGGCCATCATGAAGAGCTAGGCCCGACGCCCTGTTCCATCGGCGAAGTGGAAAGCCTTTATTCCAGGAACCCACCTTGTCCCAGCCGATGACCGTTGACGTCCTCATCGTCCTTGGTTCGAAGAGCGATGCGGAGGTCGGAAAACAGGCGAGTTCGTTCTTGGACCAATTCGGTGTCGGATACGACATGGTCGTCGCCTCCGCCCATCGGACGCCGGACCTCCTTCGGGACTTGATTCGGAACACGACCGCAAAGGTGATCATCGCGATCGCCGGCCTCTCCGCCGCTTTGCCCGGCACCATCGCGGCGCACACGACGAAGCCGGTGATCGGTGTGCCGGTGAGCGGCAAATTGAACTTGGACGCCGTCCTCAGCGTCTCACAAATGCCGCCCGGAGTGCCCGTGGCAGCCGTCGGCCTGGACCGAGGGGAGAACGCCGCCATCCTCGCGGTTGAAATCTTGGCCCTCCGGGACGAGCGCCTCGTCGAGAAGCTCAAAGAGCACCGAGAAGCGTTGAAAAAGTGGGTCCTCGAGGACTCCCGGACGCTGGGTGAATGAAGTTCGACGCGAACGCGTTCATCGCGGAGCAAATCGAAGCGATTCGCCGGGCCGTACCGACCAAGGCGATCATCGCGTGTTCGGGTGGGGTCGACAGCACGACTGCGGCGGTCCTCGCGAGTCGCGCCCTCGGAGATCGTCTCCTCGCGGTCTACATCGACACAGGCCTCATGCGAAGAGGAGAGACCGAGGACGTCGCGCAGACCCTCAAGGAGCTCAACGTACGCCACCGGATCGTCCAAGCCGCCGACGAATTCTTCGGTGCCCTGAAGGGCATCCTCGACCCGGAGAAGAAACGGACGGTCATTGGCCGCGCGTTCATCGAACTCTTCGAACGGGAGGCACAGAGCTTTGGGGCTGACCACCTCGTCCAAGGGACGATCGCCCCGGACTGGATCGAGAGCGGGGGGCAACTCCGGGATCGGATCAAGACCCACCACAACGTCGGCGGCCTCCCGGAGACCATGAAGTTGAAGCTTGTCGAACCGCTCCGCGACCTCTACAAGGACGAAGTTCGGGCGGTCGCCCGAGCCCTCGGGGTGAGGGTCTCGGAGCGGCAGCCGTTTCCCGGACCGGGACTCGCGGTGCGCGTGGTCGGAGAGGTGACGCCGGACCGCGTCGCGCTCGTGCGAGGTGCGTCCGCTGTCGTCGAGGAAGAGATCCAGGCCGCCGCGGGCCGCGGGCTCATGCCGCTCCCCTGGCAATACTTCGCCGTCCTCTTGCCGGTGCAAACGGTCGGCGTCCACGGGGACCTTCGGGTGTATGGCTACACGATCGCGATTCGCGCAGTCGACTCGATCGACGGGATGACTGCGGTCTACTCG
>Ga0209056_10000031_pt1 | contig 121836 bp, 130 predicted proteins | sample GraSoiAngelo_114_FD_185876 | JGI IMG/M metagenome (GOLD analysis project Ga0209056, IMG submission 185876) | Grasslands soil microbial communities from the Angelo Coastal Reserve, California, USA - 14_0903_13_40cm (SPAdes) (version 2) | ecosystem: Environmental > Terrestrial > Soil >... | reverse complement strand
GAGCCGATGCAACGCCTCCCGCAGGACCCCGCCGTACACCGCCGCCGAGCGCGAGTAATCGTACGCCGGCCCGTCGGCCACGCACGCCGTGCAGACGGCGGGAGGCGGGGGACCCTCCTCCAGTTCATCGGAGGGGGCCTCGATGGCGCCCTCCGAGCCACCCCCAGGAAGGGTTGCGCGGGCAAAGCCCGCGCTCGAACCGCGGCTACTCCGACACGCCCCCAGCTCCGAGCTCTCCGGGGGCTCGCGCATCGGCATCGGGACGCCGCAGCGGTCGCAGTAGGGCGGGACGATGCGGGCGATCGCGTCCCAGCACGGCCCGCACAGGGGGTCGCGGCGGCGCGGGCCGAGCCGCGCCTCGCACACCGCGCAGAGGGCCGGGAAAACGAGATCGAGCGCCGCGGTCGCGAGCCTCGGGAAGACCGCGAGAGACAACGGGGTCAGCCGCGGACGGGACGGAGGGTGTTCCAGCGGTGGCAGGACGGACACCGGTCCTGCCACAAGGCGCTCGTGGCTCCACACGTGGCGCACTGGTGCGGCCAGTCGAACGCGTGACCGAGCTGAAGCGCGCGCCGATACTCGTCGAAGGCTGCCCGCGTCTCGCCGCGCCGCTCGAACACCGCGCCGAGATACGCATGGACGACCGGCAGGGCCGGCGCCCGCACCTCGACCTTCTCGAACTGGTCGGCCGCCTCGTCCAGCATCTCGAGCTCGAAGAAGACACGGCCGAGCGCCACGGCGAGTGCGAGCTCGTCGGGCGCCTTATCCAGGGCTTGCCGGTAGAGCGCGATCATCCGGGTCGGCCGCCCGTCCTCGCGGAAGGCGCGCTCGAGGCGCGCCAGGAGCGGCAGCGCCGGCTGCGTCTCCGCCGCACGCTCCCAGACGCGCACGGCCTCACGACGATCGCCGGTCGCCTCGTAGGCGTCGCCGAGGGCGAGCGCCGCCGGCAAAAACGATCGGTCCGTGCGGACCGCGTTCCTCAAGTGGGCAACCGCTGCGGCCGGGTGCCCACGGGCGAGCTCGGCGCGCCCCAGCTCGTAGTGGATGACCGCCAGCCACTCGGTCTCGGGTGAACGTTCCGCGGGCGCCACCGCGCCGACGATCCGCTGCTCGAGGTCGAGCGCCTCCGCCCACCGCCCGGCGGCGGCGGCGAGGTCGCGCAGGCCCCGCAGCGCGCCGAGATGGCTCTTCCGGGTCTGGAGGATCTGCCGATAGAGCGTCCCTGCCTCCTGGGAGCGTCCCGCCCGGCTGACCTCGGCAGCGCGGGCGAGGAGCGCCGTGGCCTCGGAGTCGTCCTCGCCCGACGAGGACGCGCGGTGTCGGTCGAAGAGCCGCTTGAGGTCGAAGCCGACCGAGACGAGGGTGCGGAGCGAGGAGAGCAGCGTCACGGCAAGGACGGGTGCGCCGGCTGGCGTCGGGAGGCGGGGCCGCGTGCGCCTAGCCCGTGGCCATGCGCTCCTCTTGCTCGATGACCCGCTGGCAGTCGATGCAGTAGCGCGCGAACGGCAGCGCCTCGAGTCGCTTCTCGGAGATCGCCTCCCCGCACCGCTCGCACGCACCAAAGCCGCCGCCCTCCAGCTTCTGCAGGGCGGAGACGACATCGCGCAGCAGGCGCCGGTCGCCGTTGCCGAGTTCGAAGAAGAACTCCCGGTTGTACGCCGTATTCGCCTGGTCGCCGAGGTCCTTGATCGAGTCGTCTTCCTGGTCCTTGCCGTAAAGCGCCGTCCGGCCGACCTCGTCCGCCAGCTGGCGCTGCTTCTCGAGCAAGCGCTTCTTGAAGTACGCCAGTCGATCTTTTCGCATCGGGACCTCCCTCGCGACTCCGGTGGTGCGTACTTAAGATTGAGACGCTAACACGCGTCCGGGGAGCGCGCAACATCTTCACGGGCGCGCCGTCACGAACCGTCGAGGGACACGGCCGGGGCGTCACCCCAGAGCCGCTCGAGCGCGTAGTACGCGCGGGTCTCCTCGAGGAACACGTGCATCAGCACGTCGCCGTAGTCGAGCAGGATCCAGCCGCTCGCGGGGACCCCCTCGGCGTGGAGGGGTCGCACCCCCTCACGCTTGAGCTCGTCGCGGATCGCGTCGGTGATGGTCTCCATGTGGGTCGTGGACTTTCCGTTGCAGACGAGGAAGTAGTCGGTGACGCTCGAGAGCCCCTGCACGTCGAGCACGATCAGGTCCGTCGCGCGCTTGTCGAGCGCGGCGCGTGCGGCGCGGCGGACTTTGCGCTCGGCCGTGAGCCTCGTCACGCCCCTTCGGTCCGATACAGCCGCTTCGCCTGGATGAACGCGATGACCGACTCGGGCAGCCGGTAGTCCACGGACCGCCCCTCGCGCACACGGCGCCTCAGGTCGGAGGCCGAGATCGGGAGGGACGTCGCGCGCGCGATCAGCGGTTCGTCGCCGATCTCGCGCACCACCTTCCGCACCGCGGCGCTCTCGGGGTCGAAGGCGCTCCCCACCCGGGGCACGACGACGATCCGGGCGAGGCGGGCGATCCGCCGCGGCTCGCGCCACGTCAGGAGGTCTAGAAACGTCTCAGAGCCCACGAGGAGGAACAGGTCCGCGCGCGGGATGCGGAGCGCCGCGAGCGTGTCGACAGTGTACGAGGGCCCCGCGCGGCGCAGCTCGAGGTCGGAGACCGCAAACTTCGGGTGCCCCGCCACCGCCAGCTCGACCATCGCGTAGCGATCCGCCGCCGGGGCCAAGTACGCAGGCGACTTGTGCGGCGGGAGGGCGGCCGGCACGAAGAGGATCCGGTCGAGGTCGAGGACCTCGAGCACCTCGTCGGCGAGAAGGAGGTGTCCGTAGTGGATCGGGTTGAACGACCCGCCGAAGACCGCCGTGCGAGCCAAGCCTAGTCCGACGCCGGGAGCATGCGGAGCCTACTCCCTCACCTGTCCGTCGCCGACCACGACGAACTTCGTCGTCGTCAGCTCGCGGACGCCGACGGGGCCGCGCGCGTGGACGCGCGAGGTCGAGATCCCCATCTCGGCGCCCATGCCGAACTGCGAGCCGTCCACGAGCCGCGTGGACGCATTGACCAGGACGGCGGCCGCGTCCACTTCGCGCGTGAAGCGCCGCGCGTGGCCCAGATCGTTGGTCACGATCGCCTCGGCGAGGCCGGTGCCGTGGCGGTGGATGTGCGTGATCGCCGCGTCGAGGTCGTCCACGACCAGGACCGCCAGGATCAGGTCGAGGTATTCCGTGTCCCAGTCCGCGTCGGTCGCCGGACGGGTGGACGGGACGAGCGCGCGCGTCCGCGGGCAGCCGCGCACCTCCACGCCCGCCTCCGCGAGGCGCGCCGCCAGGGCGGGGAGGAGCCGTGGGGCGATCTCCCGGTGCACCAGGAGGGTCTCGAGGGCGTTACAGACGCCCGGCCGCTGCGCCTTCGCGTTCACCACGATCTGGGCGGCCATCGCGGGGTCGGCCGAGGCGTCCACGAAGACGTGGACGAGCCCCTTGTCGTGCTTGAGCACGGGGATGCGCGAGCGCTCGGCGACCCAGCGGACGAACTCCTCACCGCCCCGCGGGATGATCAGGTCGACCAGCCCGCCGAGCTCAAGGAGCGCCGCGACCGCCTCACGGTCGGTGGTCTCGATGAACTGGATCGCGTCGGCGGGCCCCCCGGCCTTCTCGACGGCCTTGGCCAGCACCGCGGCGATCATCGTGTTCGAGTCGATCGCTTCGCTGCCGCCGCGGAGAATCACCGCGTTGCCCGATTTGACGCAGAGGCCCGCGGCGTCGGCGGTGACGTTGGGCCGCGACTCGTAGATGAACCCGACGACACCCAGCGGGACGCGGACGCGGGAGATCTCGATGCCGTTCGGCCGCCGCCACACCTCCACGACCGTCCCGACGGGGTCAGGGAGCGCGGCGATCTCCCGGAGCCCCTGCGCCATCTCCTCGAGGCGGCTCTCGGTCAGCGTGAGACGGTCGAGGAACGCCCGCGTTGCGCCCCGGCCCCGCGCCCGCTCGACGTCGGCCCGGTTCGCCTCGAGGAGCGACCCGGCTTTCTCGACGAGTCCATGGGCCATCTGCACGAGCGCGTCGTTCTTGATCTTCGTCGGGCAGAGCGCCAGCGCGCGCGCGGCGTCGCGGGCGGCGCGGGCCTTGGCCTGCACGAGGTCGCGGACGTCCATGGTCCTCTCCTAGAGGAGCACGAGGTTGTCGCGGTGGATCACTTCGTCGAAGCTCCGGTACCCCAGCCGCCCCTCGATCTCCGTCGTCTTCGCCCCCCGGATCTTCCGCACTTCGTCGGCGTCGAAGTTCACCACGCCCCGCGCGAACTCTCGGCCGGTCGCGCCCGCGAGCAGCGCCACCACGTCGCCGGAGGCAAACTCCCCCTCGACCTCGAGGACGCCCGACGGCAGGAGGCTCGTGCCACGCTGAGTTAATGCCTGAAGCGCCCCCGCGTCAACGGTCAGCTTACCCTGCGGCGCCACGGCGAACGCGATCCAGCGCTTGCGCGCCGTGAGGCGCGCGGCCTTCGGCGCGAAGTAGGTCCCGACGGACTCCCCGGCCAGGAGGCGGCGCAGGACGCTCGGGGCGCGCCCGCTCGCGATGATCATCGGCACGCCCGCGGCGGCGGCCTTGCGCGCCGCCTGGAGCTTCGTCGCCATGCCGCCCACGGAGACGCCGTCGGTCCGATCGCGGGCGAGCCGCGCGATCTCGTCCGTGACCGCCTCGACGGTCTCGAGCCGGCGCGCCCGCGCGTTCACGGTCGGGTCGTCGGTGTAGAGCCCGTCCACGTCGGTGAGGAGCACGAGGAGATCGGCGTCGATCAGCGAGGCGACGAGCGCGCTCAGGTTGTCGTTGTCGCCGACCTTGATCTCCTCCACCGCGACCGTGTCGTTCTCGTTCACGATCGGCAGGACGCCGAACCGGAGGAGGGCGTCGAGCGTGTTGCGGGCGTTGAGGTAGCGCGCGCGGTCGCTGACATCCTGCGCTGTCAGCAGCACCTGCCCCACCGGGATCCCGTGGCGCGAGAAGGCGGCCTCGTACTGCCACATGAGCGCCGACTGGCCGACGGCCGCCGCGGCCTGCTTCTCCGGAATGGAGCGCGGCCGCGCGGCGAGCCCGAGGCGCGCCACGCCGGTTGCGATGGCCCCCGAGGTCACCAGCACGACGCGGCGCCCCTCGCGGACGGCGGCGATTTCCGCGGCGAGCGCGTCGATGCGGTCCGGCGCGATGCCGGCGCCGGCCTTGGTCACGAGGCCGCTCCCGACCTTGACGACCAGGCGGCGGACGCGGCCTAGCTTGCGGCTCCCGCCCATCTGAGCTCCTCCAGCTTCTTCGCGACGGACTTCAGGAGACCCACGAGCCCCGCCCCGGTGACCGCCGAGATCACGTGGAACGGGAGGCCGTGGGCGGCGCAGTGTCGCTCGATCGCCTCGCGGCGCGCCTGGGTTTCGGGCAGGTCGGCCTTGTTCGCCACGACGATCTGGGGACGCGCGGCGAGCGCCGGCGAGTAAGCCCCGAGCTCCCGGTTGGTGACGTCGAGGTCGTCCACGGGATCGCGCGCCGTCTGCGGATCGAGATCGAGCATGTGGAGAAGGAGCCGCGTCCGCTCGGTGTGCCGCAGGAACTGGTGACCGAGGCCCCGGCCCTCCGCCGCTCCCGGGATGAGGCCCGGCAGGTCGGCGATCACGAACGTGCGCTCGTCGTCTACGCGGACGATGCCGAGCGTCGGCTCGAGCGTCGTGAAGGGGTAGTCGGCGATCTTGGGCTTGGCCGCCGACACCCGCGAGACGAGCGTCGACTTGCCGGCGTTGGGGAACCCGATGACGCCGACGTCGGCGAGGAGCTTGAGCTCGAGGTGAAGCCACCGCTCCGCGCCGGGCCGTCCGAGGTCAGCGCGCCGCGGCGCCCGGTTGGTCGAGGTCGCGAAGCGTGCGTTGCCCCGCCCACCCCGCGCACCGCGGACGGTGAGGATCCGTTGGCCGGCCGCGGTCAGGTCCCCGAGGCGCTCGCCGGTGTCGCGGTCGGCGACGACGGTGCCGAGGGGGACCCTGAGGACGAGATCACTGCCGCTCGCGCCGTGACGGTTCGACCCCTCGCCGTGCTGGCCGCGCTCGGCGTGGTAGTGGCGCTTGTAGTGGTAGTCGAGGAGCGTGGTCAGCGCGGGATCGGCTTCGAGCCAGACGCTGCCGCCGTCGCCGCCGTCGCCGCCGTCGGGGCCGCCGCGGGGAACGTACTTCTCACGGCGGAAGCTGACACAGCCGGCGCCCCCATCGCCGCCCTTGACGAAAATATCGATCTCGTCGACGAACATACCCACCCACGCGGGCCTGGGGGAGGCCCGCCGGCGGTCACGCGCGCTCGGGGGCGATGCTCACGTAGCGTGAGTCTCCGCGCCGCTCGAACCGGACGTAGCCGTCCACCTTCGCGAACAGGGTGTCGTCGGAGCCGAGCCCCACGTTGGGACCCGGCTTGAACCGCGTCCCCCGCTGGCGTACGAGGATGGATCCGCCGGTCACGAATTGTCCGCCGAACCGCTTGACGCCGAGCATCTGCGGATTGGAGTCCCGGCCGTTCCTCGAGCTGCCGACGCCTTTCTTGTGAGCCATTCGACTCTCAGATCTCGATCTTGGTGATGCGGACCGTCGTCGCCGACTGGCGATGGCCACGATGGCGACGGTAGTTCTTCCGGCGCTTGAACTTCACGACCCTGACTTTCCGCCCACGCCCCTGGCCGACGACCTCGCCGGAGACCCTGGCGCCCGTGAGGGCCTTCGGGTCCGCGATCACCTCGCCGTCGCGCGTCACGAGCAACACCGACCGGAACTCGATGGAGGAGCCCGTCTCGCCGGGCAGTTTCTCGATCGAGATGACCTGCCCCGGCGCCACGCGGTACTGCTTGCCGCCGGTCGCGATGACTGCCTCCATAACCCAGACCTTTCTCAACCGCCTCGAGTGACGAGCCCTTATCTGACCACACGGCGACGCCTCGCGTCAACATTGTAGCGGGGTACGCGAGCCCGGCGCCATCGGTGGGGGGCCTGAGACCAGGCGCGACGCGGCTCCGTCCTTCCTGCCGCTTCCCGTCCCGCCGGCCGGATGCTAGGCGCTCTTCATGTACTCGGAGAGACGCTGACGCACGAACAGGCGCGACCTGTGTACCCGCGATTTCACCGCCGGCAGGCTGATGCCGAGCGTCTCGGCGATGTCGGGATTCGACAGCCCTTCGATGTCGTGCAGCACCAGAGCCGTGCGGTAGTCGTGCGGCAGCGCGTCGACCGCCGTCGTGAGCACGCGCCGAAGCTCGCCCTGCAGCGCCTGCTCGTCTACCCGATTGGACCAGTCGTCCATCGGCTCGAAGTGCTGGCCGTTCCCGTCGAGCGCCGGCAGCACGTCCTCGAGAGCGACCTCGTGGGCCTTCGCTTTCCGCGCGCGGAGCTTCTGATAGGCCGCGTTCGCGGCGATGCGGTAGAGCCAGCTGCCGAACGCCGACTCGCCCTTGAACGTGTGGATCTTGCGCGCCGCCGTCCAGAGCGCGTCCTGCGCGACCTCTTCGGCGTCCTCGTTCGACCCCGTGATGCGCAGCGCGAGGCGGTACACCCGGTCGCCGAACGTCTCCACGAGCAGCTCGGGCGCCTCTGGGTCCTCGCGCCGGAGGGCCTCGACGAGGCCCGCGTCGGTGTCGGCTTTCCGCGTCTCCACGGTCGTCACGCTCCGTGCTCGTAGATCGACAGGTAGCGCTTCATCTCGGCCACGCACTGCTCCATGACGGCGATGTCCTTCGTGAGCTTCGTCAAGAGGATGGCGCCCTCGAGCGCGGCGACGAGAAAGTGCGCGACCGCCTCCGGGCGGCAGTCGCCACCGACGTCGCCGCGGCGATGTGCGTCGTGGAGAGCCTCGGTCAACCGCTCACGCCAGGCGCTGAAGACGACGGCCAGGCGGGTACGGAATCCCTCGTGCACGTCCGAGAGCTCGGCCGCAAGATTGCCGAGCGCGCAGCCACCCACGCAGTTCTGCTCCCGCTGGATCTCGAGCACCCGGTCCAGGAAGCACCGGATCTGCCCGAGCGGTCTGCCCCGGGGGTCCGAGAAGCACGGCGCGAGCGTCTCGGCGAGGAAGGACGCGATGATCTGATCGAGGATCGCGTAGCCGAGCTCTTCCTTGCTCTTGAAGTGGTAGTAGAAGTTGCCCTTGCCGACGCCGCTCTCGCGGAGCACGTCGTCGAGCGAGGTGTGGTTGTAGCCGTGGACGTGGATCAGACGGCTCGCCGCTTCGAGAATCGCCTCGCGCGTCGACCGCCCGACTCTGCCTCTGTTCCCGCTCGCGGCCGTCTTGGTGACAGTCATCTGTACCAACCAGTCGGTACATACCATAGCATTCGATGACCCTTCGCGTCAATATCTTGGTAAGGAGACGCCGTTTCGGATGCTTAGAGGATTACCGTGTCAGTCGGAGCCGGGCGTCTCGGGCCCCTCCAGGCCTCCAGGCGGCTTTGCCCCAGGCTCTAGAAGAGGGGCGCCGCGACACGAAGCGCTGCCATCACCAGGGGCTTCGGGTACACCCCGAGGACGACGACGCCTCCGACGCAGATGAGCACGGCGAGCGCGAGGGTCGCGGACAGGTGCACACGTCCGGGCCGCTCCGGAGCCTCGATGTACATGCGCTTGGCCACGACCAGGTAGTAGAAGAGCGCCACGACCGTGAGGACTGCGCCGACGAGCACGAGCCAATAGAGACCGACCGACGCCGCGGCCCAGAAGACGTAGAGCTTTGCCCAGAACCCCGCGACGAACGGGATTCCGCCGAGCGAGAGCAGGAAGATCAGCATGGCGAGGGCCAGGAGGGGCGAGCGTTGGGCGAGCCCACGGAAGGCCGTCGTCGCCTCCGATCCCTCGGAGCGCGCCACCGCCTCCACGACCAGGAACGCGCCCATGTTCCCGAAGACGTAGGTGACCAGGTAGAAGAGCACCATCGCCACGCCAGAGGCCGAGGCGGCGGCGAAGCCGACGAGCATGTAGCCGATGTGGGCGATCCCGGAGTACGCGAGCAGCCGCTTGGTGTTCTGCTGCGGGAGCGCCATGAGGTTGCCCGCCACGATCGTGAGCGTGGCGAGGCCCGCCGCGAGCGGGATCCACGCGGCCGCCCGGTCACCGACGCCCTCCAGGTAGACGCGGAAGAGCGCCACAAACCCGGCCGCCTTGGGCGCGACGCTGAGCCAGGCGACGAACGGCGTGGACGCGGCCTCGTACGTGTCCGGCACCCACATGTGGAAGGGGAACGCGGCGATCTTGAAGCCGAAGCCGGCGAACGCCGCGAGGAGGCCGAGCGCCAGGAGCGGCTCCGTGGCAGGGGAAACCCGCGCCACCGTCGCGAGGTCGGTGGAGCGCGCGGCGCCGTAGACGAAGGAGAGCCCGTACACCAGCACGGCCGACGAGACGCTCCCGACGAGGAAGAACTTGAGCGCGGCCTCGACGGCCTCCTCCTGGCGCTTGAGGAAGCCCGAGAGCACGTAGAGCGGGATCGACATGAGCTCGAACGCGACGAACAACAAGATCAGGTCGCGCGCGGAGGCGAGGACGAACATCCCGAGAAGGGACGAGAGGATGAGCAGGTGATACTCGCCAGCGCGACGGACGAACGCGGGTTGCGCGTTCCCGAGGGAGGCGAGCAGCCCGATGAACGTCGCGGCGAGGAAGAGGCGCTTGGCGAAGATCGCGAGGCCGTCCTGCACGAACATGCCACCGAGCGCGGGTGGCGCGGGGCGCACGAGGAAGCTCGTGAAGGCGAGGACCAGCACGCCCCACGTCGCGATCCAGCCGATCACGCGGCGCTCGGCGCCGCGGATGCCGAGGGTCGCGACGAACACGAGCAGCAGGAGGGCGCCGAGCCCGATTTCCAGGATGAACGCACGAACCGCGTCGGGCCCAGGCATCGGGGTCAGAACCCCACGATCCGCGCCAGCAAGGGGAGGGTCGCCGTGTCGACCGGGGTGATCGCGAGCCCCGGCACCATACCGAAGAGCACGAGCACCGCGACGAGGAGCACGAGCGCCACCCACTCCGGGCCGCGCGCGTCCTCGAGGTGGTGGAAGTGCGGTGAGGGCGGCCCCCAGAAGATCTGCTTGGCGACCCGCAGCACATAGACGGCCGTGAGGAACGTACCCGCGACCGCGGGGAAGAGCCACCACCGATGATCGGAGCGCCAGGCCCCGAGGAACGTGAGCAGCTCCGCGATGAACCCCGCGGTCGCCGGCAGGCCGAGCGACGAGAGGCTCCCCACCGTGAAGGCGGTCGCGATTCCCGGCATCACCGCGCCGAAGCCGCCCATCTTCCCGATCTCGCGCGAGTGCGCCTTCTCGTAGACGAGGCCGACGAGCGCGAAGAAGAGGCCAGTCATCACCCCGTGGGCGAACATCTGGAACACCGAGCCGTTGAGCCCCGTCTCGGTGAGCGTGGCTGCGCCGAGCATGACGATCCCCATGTGCGAGACGGAGGAGTACGCGACGACGTACTTCAGATCCGTCTGCGCCATCGCGGAGAGCGCCCCGTACACGATGTTCACGCACGCGACCGTGCCCATGAGCCACGCGACCTCCGCGGCGCCGCCCGGGAGGAGCCCCATCCCCATGCGCACGACGCCGTAGGCGCCGAGCTTCATCAAAACGCCCGCGTGGAGCATCGAGACCGCGGTGGGCGCCGAGGCGTGGCCGTCGGGCGACCACGTGTGCAGCGGCCAGATGCCGGCGAGGACCCCGAAGCCCACGTAGAAGGCGAGAAAGACCCAGCGCTGGACCGCGGGCGCGAACGACACGCCCTCGAGGTCGACGAACGAGAACGACGAGGCGCCCGCGTTGACGTAGAGGGCGAAGATTCCGACGAGGATGAACGCCGATCCGAAGAGCAGGTAGAGCGTGAGCTTCATGGCGGCGTATTCCTTCGTCCCGACACCGGTCTCTCGGTACGCCCACGCGAAGATACCGCGCGGGCGGATCTCGCCGCTCGAGCCCCAGACGCCGATCAGCAGGTACATCGGCAGGACGGCGAGCTCGTAGAACAGGAAGAACACGAAGAGGTCGAGGGTGACGAAGACACCGAAGACGCCCGTGACAAGCGCCAGCAGCAGCGCGTAGAACTCCTGGCTGCGGACGGTGATCGTCCACGACGCGAAGACGCCGGCGACGATGATGACCGACGTCAGCAACACCAGGAGCAGGCTGATCCCGTCCACGCCGAGCTCGTAGGAGATGCCGAGCGGCGGAACGAGGGGGAACTTCTCGTAGAACTGGAAGCCCGCCGCCTCGCGATCGTAGACGACGTAGATCCAGAGGGCGCCGAGCGACGAGACGCCGGTCGTCACGGCGGCGATGAGCCGCACCGCGAGCGGGCGGTGGCGGGCCGTGAACATAATGAGGAGCGCGCCGACGAAGGGCGACCAGGTGATGAGCGACAGGACCGGCAGCGTCATTGGAGCGAGGGCCGCGAGCCCGGGCCACTCCGTGGGTGGCGTGCCGTGGGTACGACGTGGCTCTGTTCGGCGAATACCCACCGCCTCAGCGTCATCGCGGCCACCACTGCGACCAGATGAGGAGCAGCAGCACGCCGAACGCGACGCCGTAGACGTAGTCCTGCGCGTGCCCGCTCTGGATCCGCCGTAGCAGATCACCGCCGCGCAGCGTCCACGCGCTCAGGAAGTTCAGGAGGCCGTCCACGAGGTAGCGGTCGATCCACCCGATCAGGCGCGAGAAGCCCAGGATGAAGCTTCGGTAGAGCCCAGCGTAGAGGGCGTCGAGACCGTAGCGGCGGCGTGCGAGGACGTCGACCACCGAGAATGGGAAGGTCGCGGCCAGCCGACCGGGGTCGAGCGCGCCGCGCTGGTACGCGGCCCAGGCGAGCACGATCCCGCCGAGCGCCGCCGCCACCGACAGCGGCGCGAGCCACCCGGGGCCGTGGTGCTCGCCGACGCTCCCGATCGCGAGCCGGATGCCAACGAGGACGGTGAGCGCCGCGAGGACCCACAGCGGGCCGCGCATCGTCCAGGACGGCTCCTGCGGGTGGCCCGCCGCGGGCGCCCGGCCGAAGAACGCGACGAAGACGACACGGAACATGTAGAAGGCGGTCAGGAGCGCGGTGAGCGCGAGCATGAGGAACGGCCCCGTCATGTCCGCCTCCCAGACGCCCGCGAGGATCGCCTCCTTGGAGTAGAAGCCCGCGAGCGGCGGCAGCCCGGCGAGCGCGAGCGTGCCGACGATGAAGACGACACCGGTCTGCGGCATGGCGCGAAAGAGACCGCCCATCCTGAAGATATCGTTGGTCCCGACCGTGTGGATCACGGCACCCGCGGCCAGGAACAGGAGCGCCTTGAACAGGCCGTGCGTCAGGAGGTGGAGGAAGCTCGCGTAGGGGGCGCCGGCACCGGCCGCGGCCATCATGTACCCCAGCTGCGAGACCGTCGAGTACGCGAGGACGCGCTTGATGTCGCTCTCCACGCACGCCATCGTCGCCGCCAGGAGCGCCGTGAAGGCGCCGACCCAGCCGATGAGCGCCAGAACGGCGGGGACCAGGACGAAGAGCGGCTGCGCGCGCGTGACCATGAAGACCCCGGCGGTGACCATCGTCGCCGCGTGGATCAGCGCGGACACGGGGGTGGGCCCCTCCATCGCGTCCGGGAGCCACACGTGCAGCGGAAACTGGGCAGACTTGCCCACCGCGCCCAGGTAGACGAGGAACATGATCGTCCCGAGCCCCTCGATCGCCAGCGCGTGCTCCTGCGCCTTCGCGAACAGCGCGCGGAACTCGAACGTGCCCGTCGCGGACCACAGCATCACGATCCCGATGACGAAGCCGAGGTCGCCGAGCTTGGTGATCCAGAACGCCTTCACGGCCGCGCGCGCCGCGGTCGGGCGCGTGTACCAGTAACCGATCAGGAGGTACGAGCAGAGGCCCACCAGCTCCCAGAACACGAACATCTGGATGAAGGACGGCGAGAGCACGAGCCCGAGCATGGAGAACGCGAAGAGCGATTGGAACGTGTAGTATCGGCCGAGCGACGCTGGATGCTCGTCGTGGAGGTACGCCAGCGAGTAGATCTGTACGAGGAGCGAGACGAGCGTGACCAGCACGAGCATCGCGTTCGAAAGCGGATCCACCAGCACGCCGACGGTCGCCGTCGGGCCCTCGTCGGCCGGGATCCAGCTCCACGTCGCCTCGCTGCCGAGCCCCTCGCCCCACACGAGCACAGCGACGAGGAACGCCGCCGCGATCGCCGCGATCGAGACGGCGCCCGCTGCCCCGCCCGCGCGGCGCAGCGGGGCCACGACCGCGAGGAGGACGAAGCTCGCGAACGGGAGACCCAGGACGAGGACCGGCAGCCAGACGTTCGCGTCCATCACGTCAGCCCCGGAGCAGGTCGAGGCGGTCGGCCTCCACCGTCCGCCGCACACGGAAGATCACGATGACGATCGCCAGCCCCAGCGCGACCTCGGCGACCGTGATCGCGATCGTGAAGAGCGTGAAGACCAGCCCGAGGAGGTCGCCGTGGAATCGGGCGAAGGCGACCAGATTGATGTTCACGGCGTTGAGCATCAGTTCGATCCCGAGCAGGATCCCGATCGCGTTGCGCCGCGTGAGGACGCCAAAGAGGCCGATCGCGAACACGAGCGCCGCGAGCGTGAGGTACGCGGTCAGGCTCACTCGTCCGTCCTCGCGAAGTAGAGGGCGCCCAGGAGCGCCACGACCAGGAGCAGGGCCAGCAGCTCGAACGTGACGGCGAACGGCCCCACGAGCGCCCGGCCGAGCGCCGGGGTTGTATCCGCGACGAGTGGCGGCCGTGGCGGGGAGGGGAACGCGCGGATCAGAAACCCGGCGATGCCGACGAACACCCCCGTGGCCACGACGGCGCCGTTCAGGAGGTCGCGGCTCGTCTGCGTGATGCGCTCGCCGACCAGCCGCTCGGTCAGCATGATCGCGAAGACCACGATCGTCATCACCCCGACCGCGTAGAGGAGGAGCTGGACGGCGAAAAGGAAGGGCGAATCCAGCAGGAGGAACACGACGCCCGTCGCGACGAGCGCCGCGGCCAGGTAGAGCACCGCGTGAAAGAGGTTGGGGGTGAGCACGACGGCGAGACTCGAGGCGAGTAGCACCGCGGCTACCACCCAGAACCCCGCCGCCTCGAGCGTCACTCGGCGGGCTCCTTCGTCTCTCCCTTGGCCTCCACCTTGGCCTCGGCCCTGGCCGGTTTCGGGGGCGCCTGCATGTCGCGCAGCCGGTTGCCCGTCGCCCACGAGGGCTCGAACTGAAGTCCGAGCGCGTGGAGCCGATCCTTGTCGAGCAGGAGGTCGCGGCGATCCGCCGTGGCGAGATCGAACGACTTCAGCATGATGATCGCGTCGGTCGGACACACCTGCACGCACAGCTCGCAGAACTCGCAGGAATAGAGCTCGAGCGTGAAGGTCTTCGCGTAGTTCCGCTTCTCGGCCTTGAGCATCTCGACCTTGATGACCTGCGGCGGGCAGATGTACTCGCAGAGCCGGCAGCCGATGCAGTTCTCCTCGCCGGTCTCGGGGTCGTAGGTGAGCGCGAGGATCCCCCGGAAACGGTCGGGATACGCCCGCTGGACGTCCGGATAGCGGACCGTCACCGGTCGTCGGAACAGGTTCCGGAGCGTGATCGCCATCGCTCGGCCGACGGCGCCGATGAGCTGCGCGGTCTCCCGCAAGAACCCCGGTGCGGGCCGGGCGCCGTTAGACCCCACCGGCGCCCCGCGTGGCGACCACGAGCCCGGTCGCGAGCAGAAGGACGAGCGTCGCGGGCAGCAGCAGCTTCCAGGAGATCGCGAGGATCTGGTCCACGCGGATCCGCACGAAGGACCAGCGGACCCACGTGACGACCAGGAAGACGAGCAGCGCCTTCCCCAGAAACCAGAGCGGACCGAGCCACGCCGGCCCCGGGCCGAGCCAGCCGCCCAGGAAGAGCAGCGCCCCGAGGAAGCTCGTCCCCAGCATGTGGGCGTACTCGCCCAGCTGGATCAGCGCGAACTTCATCCCGCTGTATTCCACGCGGAAGCCCGCGACCAGCTCCGATTCGGCCTCGAGGATGTCGAAGGGCACGCGGTTCTCCGCGGCGAGCGTCGCGACGAGGTACGCGAGGAACGCGAGCTGACCGATGACCGGGTAGAAGGCGAACCAGAGCCCCTGCTGCGCGGCGACGATCACCGACATCTGGAGCGACCCCGCGAGCACGACGGGAACGAGCGCCGCGAACACGAAGGGGAGGTCGTACGAAATGATCTGGTTCACGGCCCGCATCGCCGACAGCAGCGCGTACTTGTTGTTCGACCCCCAGCCGCCCATGAAGAGCCCGACGATCTCAAGCGACGACACCGCCAGGAAAAACAGCACGCCGATGCCGAGGTCCGCGACGCCGAGCGCCGGGGCGAACGGGATCGTCGCGAAGATGAGCATGCACGGCACCAGGAACACGACGGGGGCGAGGTTGTAGACGCCGCGGTCGGCGGCCGCCGGGACGATGTCTTCCTTGATCATGAGCTTGAGCGCGTCCGCGATCGGCTGGAGCCACCCGTGCGGACGGCCCACGTAGTAGGGGCCGATCCGCGACTGCATCCGCGCCGCGAACTTGCGCTCGAGGAGCGTCACGTAGGTCACCATCAGAATCACCGCGTTCAAGACGACGAACGCCTCGAGCGCGTGCTGGGCGACGGGCGGCAGGGTCATTGGAGCGGGGCCCGCGAGGTCGGAAGACTTCGTGGGTGGCCTGAGCAAGGCACGTTCAGCATGTCGCCTCTCATGGTCGTTACCGGTCGACCTCGCCGAAGACCGGGTCCACCGAGCCCATGATCGCGACCACGTCCGCCACCTTGTGACCGGGGACGATGTGCGGCAGCACCGCGAGGTTCGAGAACGACGCGCCTCGCCACTTCATGCGATACGGCTTGGGGCCGCCGTCGCTGACGAGGTAGCAGCCAACCTCGCCGCGCGCCCCTTCGACCCGGGCGTACCCCTCGCCCTTCGGGACGCGCACCTGCCCCACCGACTTCACGCCCGGCCGCGACGAGATCGGTCCCTCGGGCAGGCCCTCGAGCGCCTGGCGGACGATCCGGATCGACTGGCGGAACTCGACCATCCGCACGCGGTAGCGCGCGTAGCAGTCCCCCGCGGTCTCGACGGGTACGACGAAGTCGAAGTCCCCGTAGGACGAGTACGGCTCGGCGCGCCGCACGTCGTAGTTCACGCCCGAGCCGCGGATGAGCGGTCCCGAGACGCCCACCGCCTGCGCGAGCTCGCGCGAGATCACCCCGACTCCCTGCGTCCGCGCCAGGAAGAACGCGTTATCTCCGAGCATCGCCTCGTACTCGTCGATCCGCCGCTCGATGAAGTCGACGGTCTCCCGCACCTTCACGTCCCAGCCCGCCGGGATGTCGTAGCGCGTGCCGCCGACCTGGTGGAAGCCGTACAGGAGCCGCGCCCCGGTCAGCTCCTCCAGGCGATCGAGCACCATCTCACGCTCACGGATGCAATAGAGGAAGACCGTCGCGCCGCCGCCGAGGGCGCCACCCATATCGAGGCACCAGGTGCCGAGCCAGAGGCAGTGTGACGCGATCCGCTGCAGCTCGGCCGCGACCACGCGGAGATACTGCGCGCGTCTGGGCACGTCGATCTTCGCGACCTTCTCGACCGCCGAGACGTACGCGAGCTCCGAGGTCATCGCGGCGACGTAGTCGGTCTTCGACGCGATCGACGGGTACTGGACGTAGGTGAGCGTCTCGCCGAGCTTCTCGTGGCAGCGGTGGAGATAGCCGATCACCGCGTCCACGCCGACGACCGTCTCCCCCTCGAGGGTGAGGATCATGCGGAAGACGCCGTGCGAGGACGGGTGCTGCGGCCCCATGTTCATCATGAGGCGCTCGTTGCCCCCGTACCCGACCTCGACGGTCTGCCGGACCTGGGTGTCGGGCATTACTTCATGGGCGACGCCGGCGCGGGGTTCAGGACGATCGCGCGCATCTCGGCGAGCAGCGGTGCCGTCTTGCCGATGAACGCCTGCCAGTCGGGGTCCTTGAGCGCGTTGGCCCGGACCTCGGCGCGGTGGTTCAGGTCGCGGTATGCCCAGAGGTGGACGACCTCGTTGAGCTGCGAAACCTCCGTCTGCCACAGCCCGACGTTCTTCGAGTACTTCTCGCGCACTGGCATGATCGTCTTGAAGTGGCCGAGCCACTCGCCCGCCTTGCCCACCTGGGTGCGGTACGTCCGGAGCTCGTAGATGTGCCCGCCGTCCACGGGGGGCCTGAGCGGCAGCTGCGCCGAGAGGATCTTGTTCTCCTGCGCGACCAGCAGGGGTCGGATCTTCGGGATGTACTCCTTGGTCCACGCGTCGTTCTTCATGAGCTCCGCGCGGAGCCGCTCCCGCTCGACGAGGTCGGGGTAGCTCCAGAGGTGGACGAACTGGTTGAGCGTGCCGAACTCCGTCGTCCACGACCCCTCGAGTTTCCCGTACTTGTCGCCCCGCGTCGGGCGCCCGACCTCCGCGTTGAGCTTGAGGTACTCGCCCTGCTTGCCCGGCACCAGCGTGTAGGTCCGGAGTTCGTGGATCATGGATGGCTCCTTCCGTTGTGGGTCATCGGTACGGTGCAAAGGGCGTGTCGACGGCGTAGTCCTTACGGAGGGGATAGCCCTCCCAGTCCTCGGAGAGCAGGATCCGCCTGAGGTCGGGATGACCCTCGAATCGGATGCCGAACATGTCGTAGCACTCGCGCTCCATCCAGTCGGCGCCGCGGTAGAGTCCGGCCAGCGAGGCGCAGCGCGTCTCGCCCGGGCCGAGGCGCGTGCGCATCGTCACGACGAGGCCGGCGTCGAGGTTCTCGACGCGGCAGACGACCTCGAGCCCCTGCTCCTTCCAGTCGATCGCCGACAGCCAATTGAAATAACAACATCCGAGCCGCTTCAGCGCGAAGAGCCCGAGCTCCGCCCAGAGTTCGCGGGGTACGGCGACGGTCACGCTCCCGCCGTCGACCGCCGCCTCGACGCCAAACGTCTCCCGGATTCGCGCGCTCGCGTCGGCGGCCGTCATGCTCACTTGGGATCGGAGGCGGTCGGGATCTTGCCGGTCTTCTGGAACTCGGCGACCTGCTCCTGCAGCTTGAGCAAGCCGTACATCAGCGAGTCGGGCGTCGGCGGGCATCCCGGGACGTAGACGTCGACCGGCACGACCCGGTCGACTCCCTTCACGACGTGGTAGCCGTGGCGGAAGGGGCCGCCGGAGTTCGCGCACGAGCCCATGGAGACCACCCACTTCGGGTCGGGCATCTGGTCGTAGATGCGCTTGAGCATCGGCGCCATCTTGATCGTCACGGTGCCGGAGACGATCATGAGGTCCGAGTGGCGCGGCGACGCCCACGGGACCATCCCGAAGCGCTCGACGTCGAATCGCGACGCGAACGTCGCCATCATCTCGATCGCACAACAGGCGAGCCCGAACGTCACCGGCCAGATCGACGACTTCCGCGCCCAGTTGAAGACCTTCTCGGTCGTCGTCGTCACGATCCAGCCGCCGGGCATGTGGTGGATCGTGTCGGCGATCGCGGCGAGGGCGTTGGACGTCTTGTCGTCGGTTCCGCGCTCCTGATGGTACTTCTCCCACTCCTGGAGGTCCTTGAACTCGCGCCACACCGGCGGCGGAACCTGTGGCGTGGGCGCCTTCACTTCCACTCGAGGACTCCCTCACGGTAGGCGTAGAGCCAGCCGAGGCCGATGATGCCGACGAAGACCGCCATCACCCAGAAGGCGCCAAGCCCCGCGGTGCGAAGCACGAGCGCCCAGGGGAAGAGGAACACCGCGAGCGCATCGAAGACGATGAACACGAGGGCGACGAGATAGAAGCCGACGGGGAACTGGATCCACGCCGAACCGATCGGCTCCGCGCCGCACTCATAGTTCGCGAGCTTCACCGCGTCCGGTCGGTCGGGGCGGAGCCATCCCGCGACCACGAGCGACACGACGCCGAAGGCCACGATCAGGACGGCGAAGATGAACACGGGCAGATAGCCCGACACGTGGTTCCTCCTTCGCGGATCGACCCAGAGAGCGAGTATAGCACGCGGCGGTCGGACCAAGATCACGCCGCGCATCTCGCCCGATCGTGATCGAGCGTGCTAGACTCGCCGACCGAGCGTGCTAGACTCGCGGTGGTATGCGAGTGCTGGTGGTCGAGGACGAGCCGGGCCTCGGCGACCTTCTGGGAGATTTCCTCCTCGAGCTCGGACACCGACCTCTGGTCGTCCGCAGCGCCGAAGCCGCGCTCGGCAAGCTCCAGACCGAGCGCCCCGACGCGATCATCCTCGACGTCCACCTGCCCGGCATGAGCGGAATCGACTTCCTCCAGCTCCGCCCCGTGCGCGAGCTCGGCGTGCCGATCGTCGCCGTCTCGGGCGTCGCGACCGAGAGCCAGGCGCGCGAGTGCCTGCGCCTGGGCGCGACCGACTTCATGGGCAAGCCCGTCCCGCTCGACCGCCTCGGCGAGGTCCTCTCCGTCATCGAGCCGCACGCGCTGAGCCGCCTCGAGGAGTCCTGGCGGCACGACGACCGACGCGCCTCGTCGCGGGCACACCTCTCCCTGCCGATCCACGTCCTCGAGTACGGCGGCGCCGAGCACCGCGGCACGACCGTGGAGCTCGGGGTGGAAGGCCTGAAGGCGCGTCTGGACGCGTCGCTCACGCCGCGCAGCGTGGTGAGGCTCTCGTTCACGCCGCCCGACGCGGGCTCCGCGATCACCGTCATGTCGCGGGTGATCCGCGCGGATCCCGATGGGCACGCGTTCGCCTTCGTCCACCTGCCCGAGGCCGACACCGAGCGCCTCCGCGACCTGATCCGGCGCCGCCCGTCCCGCTGAGGGCGGGACGCGCGGTCACGCGTCGGCGAGCGACGCGAGAGCGCCGGCGCGGTCGGCGGCGGCGAGGCGCGTGAGCACGCGCTCGGCGAGGGCCGCCGCGCGCGCCTCGCCGTCGGGTCCCTGAAGCACCAGGACGCGGTAGCGCGCCGCGAGCTCCCGTGACGCCTCGAATCCGCCGCCGTTCGCCCCTTCGCACTCGGCCGCCCGGAGCACGCTCGCGAGCAGCCGGTCGAGGTGGGCCCGCATGCGGCGCCGCACGTCGCCGTAGCCCTTCACGAGCTGGGCGCCGCGCGCGACTTCCAGGGCGAGTGCCTTGTCCCAGCCCGCGCACCGCGCGAGGGCGGTGAGCCATTGGTCCATGCGCGCGTGCTCCTCGTGCGCGCGGTGGGAGATCGGGCGCAGCGGGCGGAGCAGCGTCAGCATCCACACGCGGAGGTACCCCAGGACCGTGGTGGTCTTGACGTGCTGCCCGAAGGCCGGCCGCCCGTGGGGCCAGCGGCGTTCGGCCCAGCGGGCGAAGGGCGCGACGAGCCGGTGCGGCAGGATCCCGTAGATCTCGTCGAGGTCCGGCTTGAGGAAATCGGTGACGACGATCTCGCCCCGCAGGGCACCCTTCTCCCGCCGGATCCGCTCGAACCGGCTCGCACGAGTCTTGAGCTGGGCGACGCGAATGGCGTCCTCGTACGTCATCCAGACGGCCAGGTGACGGGCGACGACACGCGCGAGCTCGGGGTCGCCCGCGAATGGCCGGAGGCGCTCGAGATAGCGCTCGACGTAGCGCCGATCCTGGTAGTCGACGAGCCGGGCGATCGCTGTCTCGAGCGTCGGCCGCAACTCGGCGGGGAACTCCGCCATCCTCCGCTCGAGCGCGGGGTCGGCGGCCGCGGCGGTCTGCGGGCCGGCGGAGGCGGGGGCGGGGGCGGGCTCCGAGCGAGTGCCGTTCCGAGCGGAGGAGCCTGCCCCCGCCTCCGCCGTGCCTCGTAGTTGCGTTGCGACGGCGAGCCCGGCATCGAAGCCACGGAGGTTGGCGGCGACCTGCACGCCCTTGGCCCGGATCGCGGCGCGATAGGCGTCGACGCGGATCGGCAGGACGCCCGAGCCCGCCAGTGCGCCGAGCAGCACGGCATTGGCCTCCGTGCCGTGCTCGCGGGCGAGGGCCAACGCGTCGAAGGCGTAGAGCGTCATCGAGAACGCACGCGCCGCGGCGTGAAGATCCTCGATCGGGTAAACACCGCGCCCGGTCGCGATCTTCTCGTGGATCGAGTAGAGCCGGTGGGTGCTCGCGATGATCGTCGTCCGGTCGGGCGACGGAAAGCCGAGCTCGATCATCCGCCCGATCTCGAGGAACTCCGGCGCCAGGAGAACGTCGAGCGCGCCAGGCACCGGATAGAGCGAGAACGCGGGCGGCTCGGCCCCGCTGTCAGGCTCGGTGAAGAGCTCGACGTAGTACGTGGTCGAGCCGGTGCGCTGGGCGACGCCCGGGATCGAGGTGCCGTGGACCTGGAGGCCGTCGGCCAGCGCCGCGTCGACGATCCACTCGAGGAGGACGCCGCCACCCTGCCCGCCGACGGCCGGGATCAGGACGGAGAGGAGCCGCGCGTCGCTCACGCCGTGACGGCGGCGAGGCGCCCGATGACGGCACGACGCACACGGGCCACGAAGCGCGTCCACCGCGTCGGGTTCGCGATCACGTTGACCTCGTAGAAGGACGGGCAGAGCACCGCGGCGTGCGCGACCTCGCCGCAGACGCCACAGCCGACGCACGTCTCGTCCACGTGGGCGATCGGATCCTCGCGCAGCGGGTCGGGGTTCTCCCGGAGCGTGAGCGACGGGCAGCCGTTCAGACGCATGCAGGAGTGGTCGCCCGTGCAGACGTCGGGGTCCACCCCGAAGCGCGGCTGGACGACCTCGGCGCCCGCGGCGATCGCCTGCCGGACGCGAGGCTTCTCACGGCGCTGGCGCTCGAGCATGCACTCGTTCCGCGCGATGATGACCTTGAGGCCGGGCACTCGCGTCGTGAGCGCCTCGCGGAGCGTCCGGATGACCTCCGCGATCCGGTAGGAGTTCACGGTGCGGATCCACTTGACGCCGAGCCCGCGCAGCGCGTCGGGGATCCCCATCCGCACCGTCTCGTTGCGGGCGTTCGTCCCGGTCGACGGGACGTGGTGCTGGCCCGTGGCCGCGGCGTAGAAGTTGTCGAGGATCACGAGCACCGAGTCCTGTCGGTTGTACATCGCGTTCGCGACGCCGTTCGTCAAGCCGTTGTGCCAGAAGCCTCCGTCGCCCATCACCGCGACGGTTCGTTTTCCGAAGAGCGGCGCGACGGCGCTCGACGACGCGAGCCCCATGCCGTACCCGAGGACCGAGTTCCCGACATTGAAGGGCGCTTGGGTCGAGAACGTCGAGCACCCGATGTCCGCGGCGACGTGCGTGTCGCCCACCGCCGGCTCGCGCTGGCGCAGGATCTTCAGCGCGCTGAACACCGGACGCTCCGGGCACCCCGTGCAGAAGGAGGGGGGTCGCTTCGCGACGGGCTGGGGAAGCACGGAGCGGACCCTCGTCCGGTGGGCGGTGAGCGCCGCGTAGCGCGCGTCGATCTCGGTCGCCGACCGCGACGTGAGCCCACCCGCAGTGAGGAACCGCCGGAGCCCGCCGATCACGAGCTGCGGGACGTACTCGCCGTGGGGAGAGAAGACATTTTTGCCGTGGATCTCCACGTCGAGCCGGGCGTCGTGGGCGAGCGCCCCGAGCTCGCGCTCGATGTAGTTCGGCATGCCTTCTTCGACGACGAGCACGCGCCGCTTGCCCCGGAGGAAGCCGACCAGCTCGTCGGGGACGAGCGGGTGGATCGCGTTGAGAATCAGGAGCGGGATCGCCGTGCGGCCGCGCGTGTCCGCGAGGCCGAGCACGTGGAGCCCGCGGAGCGTCGTGTTCCAGAGGCCCCCCTGCATGACGATCCCCACGTCGGGCTCGTCCCCGCGATGGTGCTCGTTCAGCCCGTGCTCGACGATGTAACGCTGCGCCGCCGGCAGCCGCTTCTCGAACTTCTGCGCCTCCATCTGGTAGGTGAACGGTGGCAGGTTGATGCGCTCGAGGCTGAAGCTCGGCTCACCGAGCGGCGAGAGCATGCTGATCTTCGGCCGCGCGTTGTCCCGGCAGCGGAGCGTGCCGCGCATGTGGCAGGCGCGGATGCGGATCGAGAAGAGCACGGGCTGGTGGCACGCCTCGGAGAGGCCGAAGCCCTCTTCCACGAAGCGCGCGAACGACTCGAGGCTGTTGCGCGGGTCGAGCAGCGGAAGCGACGACTTCAGCGCGGTCGAGTGTGTGCGCTCCTGGAGGATCGACGCGCCCTCGCCGTAGTCCTCGCCGATCACGACGACCGCGCCGCCGATGACGCCGGCGGAGGCGACGTGCGAGAGCGCGTCGGAGGCGACGTTGGTGCCGACCACCGACTTCCACGTGACGGCGCCGCGCGCCGGGTAGTTGATCGACGCGCCCAGGAGCGCCGCCGCGGCGGCCTCGCTCCCCGACTGTTCGAAGTAGATCCCGAGGGGCTTGAGCAGCGGCTCGTTCGCGTCGGCCAGGACGTCGATCAGGTACGAGACGGGCGCGCCCGGGTAACCGCCCACGTAGCTCACACCCGACTGGAGCAGGGCCTTGGTGATCGCGAGGATGCCCTCGCCGCGCAGGATCTCCCCCGCGCCGTAGCCGAGCTGCTTGACGTCCTCCGCGAACGAGCGCTCGCCCATCGTCGGCTGTAGTGTACTACGGGCATGGACGCCGTGATCCGCCGCGCGCTGCCCGCGGACGCCCGCGCCCTCACGCGGGTTGCCCACGCGGCCAAGCGCCACTGGAAGTACCCCGAGGACTGGATCCGCCGCTGGCGCGACGCGCTCACCGTGACGCGGCGCTTCGTCGAGCACCATCCCATCTATGGCGCCGTTCGCGGCGCACGCCTTCTCGGCTTCTACGCGCTCTCGGGCGTGGGCCCGACGCGCGAGCTCGAGCACTTCTGGGTCGCGCCCGAGCAAATCGGCCGGGGTGTGGGCGCGCGGATGTTCGAACACGCCGTCGCCACGCTGAGGGCTGACAGCGCGCGCGTCCTTCGGATCGCGTCGGACCCCTACGCCGAGGGCTTCTACTTAAGGATGGGCGCCCGGCGAGTCGGTGAGTGGCCGTCCACGCCGAGCGGGCGGACGTTGCCGCTGCTGGTGTGGGAGGTAAGGCCTGCGAGAGGCAGGCGTATGTGATTTGAGGCATTGACCGAGCGGCGCTTCGCGCGACGCTGGAGGCGTGGATACAACGGCTGCCGGCACAGGCAAGACGATGCACCCACAGTACGTGCCCGTCGATGGTGAGTTACTGAGACGATTGTATGTGGACGAGCGACTGACAGCCGCGGAGATCGCAGCGCGAATCGGCTGTGGCCCGATCACGATCCTGCGCCGACTGCGGCAGTTCGGGATCCGGGCTCGGCCGCGTGGGCCGTTGTATCAGTCGAAGACCCTCAATGGCTTCATCAGATGGTCGCCGAATCTCGCCTATGCCGTTGGGCTCATCGCAACCGACGGAAATCTCTCGGGCGACGGTCGGCATCTCTCGCTCACGTCCATCGACCGTGATTTGCTGGAAACGCTCCGCACCTGCCTCCACCTGGGCGCGGCGATCAGGCCTCATCGCGGCGGACATGGCAGCCGCGGGCTTCGTGTTCAGTGGGGCGATCGCTATTTCTATGAGTGGCTCGTCGGCATCGGCCTCACACCAGCGAAGAGCCTGACGCTCCGGCCCCTCGCGGTACCGGACAGTGTCTTTGCGGACTTCCTGCGAGGGTGCATCGACGGTGACGGTTCGGTGGTCGTGTACGCGGACTGGTATCACACCGACAAGAATGAGCGATACGTGTACGAGCGCCTTTACGTCACCCTCGTCTCTGGGAGCTGGAGGTTCCTCGACTGGATCCGGTCAACCGTCCACCGGTTGATTTCTCTGAAGGGTTCGATCTCCGCAAGGCGAGCGGAAGGCAAGAACCCGCTGTGGACCCTCCGCTACGCCAAGGGCGAGTCACTCGAACTACTCCGCCGGATCTACTACTCGCCGACGGTTCCCCGTCTTACGAGGAAGCGCGTGACTGCGGAGCCGTTCCTCCGACCACTGGGCCACGCTCCGGCACGGCCCGTGGGACGACCGCGGGTGGGATGGGTGTACAATCGAGACGCGCCGCGCCCTCCATAACGCGAGCCGGGGTGGTGGAACTGGCTTTACACGGCGGCCTCAAAAGCCGCTGCCCGCAAGGGCGTGCGGGTTCGAATCCCGCCCCCGGTACCATCCCTGCCGGCCCTGTCTATCCCCTCGCTTCCCGTATCCTTGACAACCTTCGGCGGTGCCCTGTAGCGTGGTCATTCGCGTGGGGCTGTAGCTCAGTTGGGAGAGCACAAGGCTGGCAGTCTTGGGGTCAGGGGTTCGAATCCCCTCAGCTCCACCATTTTCGAATTTCTTCTGGAAGTGTTCCGAACACCAACCCGCTTGAAGACCCCGCAAAGCAAGCGTAGAATCCGCTCGGGCTGGACGCCCACGCATTAAGCAGGCCTCAACTAGCCTCTCCTGCATGAGGGAGCGGGATGCTCGCAGGAGCGCGGCTGCGTCCGGCCCACTACATCCCACTCGGTCGGTCCGCATCACCCGACCCTGGGTCGGGCCGTGGCACCCAACCTTCTTAGCGGAGTACGCGGTCGGCTCGAAGGATGAGCGATTCTGGCAGCGTCAACCCGAGCGCTCTTGCGGTCCTGAGATTGATGACGAGTTCAAACCGCGACGGCTGCTCTACGGGTAACTCACTCGGATTCGGACTGTTCAAGATCTTGCCGATGTAAGCGCCCGCGCGGCGGTACATGGCGGGAAGGCTTGGCCCGTAGGCCAGGAGGCCTCCAGCGTCGACGAACTCGCTATAGCCATAGATCGTTGGCACCCTCGCTCGGCTCGCGAGATCGACGATCTGCCGGAGGTGGATCAGTGTCGCGGGACCTCCCGGAACGATGACCGCCTCCGCCCGCTCGGCGGGCGGCCCTGCGAACAGGCTTCTAACGGCATCTCCCTCTTGAATGGCATAGGGCTGGATCTTTGTGCTCGCAGTCGCGGCAGCGCGCTGGAGGTTCGCCAGTTCTACGCGACCCGTCGGGTCCGCGTTATAGAGGACGGCCACACGGGAGAGCGTTGGGCGAAGCTCCTTGAGCAACTTCAACCAACTGTTGGCCAGTTCCGCCGACGAATAGGTGACTCCTGTCACGTTGCCGCTGGGTTCCTCGAGTCGAGCGACCGCTCCCGTCGCGACTGCGTCCGCGCCGAGCATGACGATTGGGATTGTGCTCGTCGCCTGCTTCGCAGCGTGAATCGCCTGATTCCCCACGGCGAACACGATGTCGACTTTGAGGCGTACGAGTTCAGCCGCAAGCTCTCGGAGCCGATCGACCCTTCCGTCGGCAGACCGGTACTCGAAGGCGATGTCCTGGGGATACCCTATGACTGCTTGTCTGACGACATCCTGATACGGAGCCGAAATCTGGTCGGAATCCAGCCAGCCAACCCGGTACGTCTTCCTGCGCGATTGCGCGTCGGCGGCCAACGCCGTCACAGACTGGACGCCGGCCCTGGCGGTGTCGGGTGGAGGCGGCGCGGTCGGCGGCGCTGACGGCGGAGTCGCCTTGGCCGCCGGCGACGGCGCCACGGCGGGCGGCGCAGCTGCGACCGCGGGCGGAGGCGCTGACGGCGGCGTCGCCTTGGCCGCCGGCGACGGCGCCACGGCGGGCGGCGCAGCTGCGACCGCGGGCGGAGGCGCTGACGGCGGAGTCGCCTTGGCCGCCGGCGACGGCGCTACGGCGGGCTTGGCTGGCGCGGCCGCGAGCGGAGACGCTGACGGCGGAGTCGCCTTGGCCGCCGGCGACGGCGCCACGGCGGGCTTGGCTGGCGCGGCCGCGAGCGGAGACGCTGACGGCGGAGTCGCCTTGGCCGCCGGCGACGGCGCCACGGCGGGCTTGGCTGGCGCAGTTGTGGTCGCCGGCGGTGGCGCGGCGGCGCGCGCACTCGATGTCGGCGGCGAACTCCCCGGCGCCTGCGCGGATGTCGGCGGCGGCGCAGCCGGTTGGGCGAGCGGGCGCGGCCCCGACGGGCGCAGCGCGAGCAGGCTCCAGGCCACGACCACCACGAGCGACGCGGCGAGGGCGGCGCCGCCCACGATCGCAACGGTGCGTATCCGCCGATTCGTCGGGCGGTGCGCATCAGACCAGAGGCGATTGAGGACGTCCTGCATGAGCGGCCTGAGCCCCGGCTGCTTGTCGAGCGCTTGTGTGACGATGCTCTCCACCGAGGCCGGAACGGCGCGTCGCGGGCGCATCGGCGGCGGCGGCTCCGTGAGGTGCTTCTCAAGGACGGCGTCACGCGTCTCCGCCTGGAACGGCGGCACGCCACACAACATCCCGTAGAGGATGACGGCGAATGAATAGATGTCCGCCTTCTCGGTTACCGGAGCCCGACAGATCTGCTCGGGCGAGAGGTACTCCGCCGGCGGCTTCGCGACGAGGGCGCCGTCCGTCGGCCGCGTGTCGCGCAGGCCGGCCAGCTCCAAATCCATCAACTTGACGCGCCCGTCCTCGAGCACCAGGACGTTGCACGGGCGGAGCGCGCCGTGGACGAGGCCCATGTTGTGAAGCGTCTCCACGGATCCGCCGAGGTCGAGCGCCAGGCGTATCGCGGCGCTGATGTCGAGCGGCTCGCCCCCCGACAGAATCTCGCTCAAACGGCGTCCCTCGACGAATTCCATCGCCGCGAAGATCCCGCCGGTCTCGAGCTCACCGAACTCATGCACGCGAACCAGTCCCGGATGGGCCGCCGACGCCGCGATAATCGACCGGCCCCTGCGCAGGACAGCCTGCGCGGCGTGGGGCGGGGCGGCAAGCCACCGGGGCAGCAGCCGTATCGCGACCTGGTGGCCGGTCGACTCGTCCTCGGCAAGACACACGCTTCCGAAGGCGCCCGTCCCGAGCGCGCGGACGATCCGGTAGCGACCCTGAACGCGCAGCCCAATCGGCGCCCGATCGCCGGACTCGATGGACGGCACGGCCGTCGGACCTGTCGAGCCTTCTCGGGCGTCGCTACTCACGGAAGACCTCCACGTTCATTCCCGCTTCGCCCCGCGCGGCGACTCAGAAGGGAATCTTCAGCCGCTGGGCGACTTCGCGATGGATGTCGTAGTCAAAGTCGTTCGAAACGACGATCTCCTTGTACTGAATGCCTGCGAGAATGTCCCGTCCTTCGGGCGCCCAGTTCAGCTTGAGGAGGGCCCGCTGGATCTTCGTGACGACGCTCCTGTAGAGCCGGGGATGAACGGCAAAGGGCTGTGGCGCGACCTCTTCAGTCCGCGCGAGAATGGTGAGTTTCTCGCGCTGCGCAGGATCGAGCGCATTGAAACTCCGGGGGACGACGCCGGCGGCCATCGCCTGGCCGTCGAGGACCGCCCGGAACGCCGAATCGTGCGTGCGCGTGTACATTGTTTCGACTTGGTCCGGCGCCACGCCGGCGCGGGCGAGGTAGTCCTGCACCAGGAGCGTCCCCCCGATCGCGTCGGGGGCCGAGTAGGCGATCTTCTTACCCAGCAGCTCCTGCGCCGCCTTCACCCCGTCGTCCTTGCGGGTGACGAGCAGACCGGCGATCCGGGTGGTATCGCGAGCGATCGCCACATAGCCGAGCCGCTTGCTCGCCTGGATGTACGTCAATGGGTTTCCCCACCAGATGTCGAACCGCCCCTCGAGCACGCGCTTCTGAAACTCCTCAATCGACGGCGCCGTTTCGAAGGCGAACGCGTGGCCCACCTCGCGCTCGAGATAGCGCAGGAAGGGTTGCCACATCGCGTAAACCTTTGCCGGCTCTTGCTGGGGCGCGATGCCGATGATGATCGGCTCGGCTCCGTGGGGGTGAGCTTCCACCCAGGCTGCTGCAAACAGGAGGGTGGCCAGCCATGCGCTGGGAAGTATCCATAGAAATCTACGCATCGTGAGAAATCTACGCATCGTGCGTCCTCCATAACACCGGTCGCATCAGCCACCCGTCGCCGGTACTTCGAGGCTGGCGGGCAGCGTCAGGGCCGGAGGTAGCTGTATCCGAGCTCCTGGAGCTCCATGATTCGCACGACCCCGCCCTGAGGCAGTGCCAGCGAGCCGCGTGGTAGTTGCTCAAGTGTGATGCTGAAATTCTTCATCGTGTTCCCGCAAGCGCCGAAGCTCATGCCCTGACTCTGGAGCTGTTCCAGCACCTGCTTGAGCGCAGGATCGATCGAGCCCTGCACGAACGACTTCAACGCCGGGCCGAATACGACGAGCTCGAGGGACTCGATGTTCTGCCACCCGCCCACCCCGGTCACATGATTTCGGATATTCCCGAGGACAAACTTCGCCTTATCAACGCCCGCCTCATCGAGCTGGTAGAGGATCCTGTGTCTCTTAGGGTTCTCCTTGAGGTGCATTGCATCTACCGGTGCCGGTGCCAGCCCCAGCAGCACGATAGCCACCGCGAGAAACGACCCCGGAAACCACCCATGTCGACAAGCGTTCATTCGGCCTCCCCTTCGTCTCAGCGTCTCTGCTGACGACGTCGGAGCAAGACCTATGCCACTGGAATCGAGCGCCACGGGCGGCGGACGTCGGTCACGTCTTGCCTAGCCACAGAGCGGAACGTGCTGATGGTGTGCGGAGGCGCGCGGGGTGGTCCGTGCAAAGGTATCCGTCAGCGCTTCCACAGCTCGTACCAGTCCTGGCCAATAGTGAAATCCCTTGCACAAAAGGGTGCAGAAAATGGCGCATGGTCATCGGCCCCGGTCGCGTCGCGCGTTCGACGGATCGCCCCTTTTCTTTCTTGGTCGAGAGGAGGATTCTGGAGCAGAGGGGTGCCCGATGGCGATCCTCTATAACAAGACCGGCTGACCGACCTGCGCCAGGGCGAGGGAGGATCTCTCGCGGCGTGGTGTCGCCTACGAGAACCGCCTGGTGGAGCACGCACCGGTAGATCACGCGGCGACCCTCGCGCTGGCCCGCAGCGCGCGGCGCATGGTCGTCAAGGTGGGCGACACGCTCGTGCGCCTGGGCGCGCCCTTCACCGAAGCGGACGTGGCACGGTACCTCGTGCACGACGACGGGTTTCTCAAAGTGCCCGTGCTCCTGGTCGGCGACTTGCTCGTGCGAGGCTACACGGAGGAGCTCTACCGCGAAGCGCTCGGCGGCTGACTCGCGGTCGCCAGGCTTACTCGGCTCACCGCGAGGCCGAGGCCGCATTGCCTCCCAGGGGAGCGCCTCTGGTAAATTCAGCGCAAACCGCCTACGCTTGTCCCCGTGACCACGACGGGTCGTGACCTCTATATCGTGTCGCCCGAGCGGACCGAGCTCTTCGAGCTCCTCAGGAAGCGCCTCGGCGACGGCGACACCGCCGAGGTGATCCTCGATCGCCGGCGGGGCGAGCGCGGAACGCCGTGGGAAGGCACCTGGGAAGAGCGGCGCAGCGGCGAGCGGCGCTACTACTACGACGACGCCCATCTTCTCCGGACCATCGGCGTGATCCGAGTATCCCGCGACCGCCTCCACACGCCTCCGCAGGTGTTGGACTAGCCACCGTTCGAGCGCCGGCTCCGCCGGCGCAACCGATCCGGGGGGAGGCATCGGAAGGGGGGCGGAGCCCCCTCCGAGGTTCTTAGCCGCCGAGGTACAGACGCTTGACCTCCGGATCTGCCAGCAGCGCGGTCCCCGGCCCCTCGAAGCGGTTTCGCCCGAGCTCCAGCGCGTAGGCGCGGTCGGCGATGGCGAGCGCGCGCGCCGCGTTCTGCTCGACCAGCATCAACGTGTACCCGGCGCGCTTCATCTCCCCGAGCTTGTCGAAGATCAGCGTGACGAACTTCGGCGAGAGCCCGAGTGAGGGCTCGTCCAGCAGGATCAGGCGCGGCGCCGTCATGAGCGCCCGACCGATCGCGAGCATCTGCTGCTCGCCGCCCGACAGCGTGCCCGCCTTCTGGCGCCGTCGCTCGAAGAGGACCGGGAACAGCTCGTACACGCGCGCGAGCGCCGCCGCCACGCGCGCCGGCTCGGCCACCGTATACGCGCCCATCTCGAGGTTCTCGAGCACGGTCATCTGGGGGAAGACGAGCCGGCCCTGCGGCACGTACGCGAGGCCGCGCCGGAGCACGAGGTCGGGCCGAATTCCCGTGATCTCCTCGCCGCTGAAGACGACACGGCCACTCTTCGGACGCAGGAAGCCGACGATCGTCTTGAACGCGGTGGACTTCCCGGCGCCGTTGGGGCCGATCACGGTCACGATCTCCCCCACCCCGACGCTCAGCGAGACGCCGTGCAGGATGTCGATCGCGCCGTAGCCCCCGACGAGCTCGTAGGCGGTGAGGAGTTGCGTGCTCATACGGCCGCTCGCCTCCGTCACGGCTCAGCGACCGAAGTACGCTTCGATGACGCGCTCGTCGGTCTGGATCACGCCCGGCGCCCCCTCGGCGATCTTCTCGCCGTGGTCCAGCACGAAGACGGTCTCGCAGAGCCCCATGACGACCTTCATGTCGTGCTCGACGAGCAGGATGGTCTTGCCGCGGTCGCGGAGCTGACGGACGGCCTCGAGGAGGTCGTTGAGGAGCGTCCGGTTCACGCCCGCGGCGGGCTCGTCGAGGAGGATGAGCGCCGGGTCCCGCATCAGCACGCGCACGAACTCGAGGAGCTTCTGCTGGCCGTACGAGAGGTTCCCCGCGTACTCGTCACGGAGCCCGTCGAGCTTCACGAAGCGCAACAGCCGGAGCGCGCGCTCGCGGGCTGCGGCAAGGCGATCGCGTGTGACGACGAGAAGATTTTCCAGGGCCGAGAGCTCGGGGAAGACCCGGATGACCTGGAAGGTCCGGCCGATCCCCTTCTGCGCGATCTCCCAGGGCCTGAGGCCGTGCACGCGCTCGCCGCCGAAGTGCACCCGCCCCTCGTCCAGGCGCTCCACGCCCGTGATGCAGTTGAAGAGCGTCGTCTTGCCCGAGCCGTTGGGCCCGATCAGGCCGTAGATCCGGGCCGGCTCGAGCCGGAGCGAAACGCCGTCCACAGCCGTGACGCCGCCGAAGCGCTTCCGGAGACGCTCGATCTCGAGCACGGGCGGCGACGCCATCAGGTCAGATGGTCCGGGGCAGCCGGTACCTGATCTGGAGGATGCCGAGCACGCCGCGCGGCATGAGCAGCACCACGGCGACGATGATCGCGCCGAAGAGGAGCGGGTGGACGTAGGGATAGCGCGCCCAGACGACCTCCTGGGTGACGAAGAGCACGACCGCGCCCAGCACCGGTCCCCACACGGTGCCCTTGCCGCCGAAGAGCACCATGACGATCATCGTGATCGTCGTCGCCAGCGGAAAGACGCTGATCGGCTCGATGTAGCCCTGGTCGCGCGCGGTGAGCGCGCCGGCGATGCCCGGCCCCACCGCGGAGAGGAGGAAGGCGTAGAGCTTGTGCCGGGCGGTGTCGATCCCCATCGCTTCGGCGGCGACCTCGTCCTCCCGGATCGTCATCAGCCGCAGCCCGAAGCGCGACGTGATGATGAGGTAGGTGAGCGCGATCACGGTGACCGCGGTGAGCCCCATGACGTAGTAGATCGGGATCGTAGCGTCCAGCGTCGGTAGCGACAGCCCGTTCCCGCCACCGGTGAGACCTTCGAAGTACGACACGAGCGCTCGCAGGACCTCGTTGAGCCCGAGCATCGCGATGGCGAAGTATGGGCCCTTCAGGCGCAGGCACGGGTAGCCGATGACCAGCGCGAGGACGACGGCGGCGACCCCGCCCACGAGCGCCGCGGCGAGCCAGGGCCAGCCGGCCTTGCTCATTAAGATCGCCCCGGCGTAGGCGCCGGCGCCGAAGAACGCCACGTGGCCGAACGAGACGTAGCCCGTGAGTCCCGAGATAAGGTTCCAGGAGCCGGCCAGCACGATCCACATGAAGACTTGCAGGGTCGCGCGGACCCCGTAGCCGCTCGCGACGGCGGGGTACGCGGCGAGCGCGAGCGCGACGGCCGCGGGCGCCGCGAGCGCCACGTGCCGGCCGCTCACGTCTGGCGGCCTCCGAGGAGCCCGGTCGGCCGCACGAGCAGGATGGCCACCAGCAGCACGTAGGCCACGACCTCCGAGAGTTGGGTCGTGAGGAAGAGCGACGCCACCTGCTCGATGAGCCCGAGCAGGATCCCACCGAGCAGGGCGCCGGGATAGTTGCCGGCCCCCCCGAGGACGATGACGAGGAAGGACTTGAAGGTCCAGGTCTGTCCCATCTCGGGCTGGATGGCGACGATCACCGCGATGAGGGCGCCGCCGGCGGCGGCCAGGGCCGACGCCAAGCCGAAGGTCACGAGGTGGATGCGCTGGACGTCGATCCCACAGACCATCGCCACCTCCCGGCTCTGCGAGGTGGCCCGGATGGCCTTGCCGAGCTTGGTCCACCCGAGGAAGAGGAAGGCCAGCCCGGTCAGTGTTCCGGCAAAGACGAAGGCGACGACCCGCGTCTTCGAGAGGGCGAACGGCCCCACCACCCACGCGCCGGTGAGGTACTCCACCGAGCGCAGGTCGGAGGTGAAGAGGAGCTGGGCCAGGTTCACCAACGCGATCGAGACGCCGAAGGTGAGCAGCAGCGAGGAGAGCTCGGGCGCGTCCACCACCCGGAAGACGAGCGTCCGCTCGAGGACGACACCGACCGCGAAGAGGACCGCCATGCTGACCGGGACGGTCAGATAGGGGTTGACGTCGAGCACGGTGGAGAGAAAGTACGTGGTGTAGGCCCCCAGCATGAGCAGGGGGCCGTGGGCGACGTTGATGATGCGCATGACCCCGAAGATCAGCGCCAGGCCGAGCGCCACCATCGCGTAGAGCGCGCCCGACAAGATGCCGGAGATGACCACCTGCCCCAGCATCGCGGGCGTGACGAAGACGTTCAGCGCTGATTCCAGGGTGGGGTCGGGAACCGCGGCTTCGCCAACGCCAGCTCGTCCGGCCAGACGACGACCTTCCTCCCCTCTTGCCACTGGAAGGTCACGATCTTGTGCGCCACCTGGAAGCCGTCCGCATCCACCTTGTACTCGCCGAAGATCGTGCGCATCTCGAGCTTGAGCAGCTGTTCGCGCACACGGTCGGCGTCGAGCGTGCCCGCCCGCTTGACGGCCTCGGCGTAGATGAGGCAACCGGCGTACCCCGCCGCCGAGTGATACGACGGCTCGTGGCCGAACTCTTTCTTGTACGCCTCGAAGAACTCGGTGTTGTTCGGATAGGGCAGGACGGGCTCCCACTGCGTGGCCCCGTAGACGTACTCGGCGTTGGTCTTGAGCGTGTCGTAGAACTCCGGGAGGTCGCCGCCCACCGTCACCCCGTACGCCTTGGGATTTACGTCCAGCTCGCGCATCTGGCGCGTGAGGGCCACCGCGTCGTCGAAGTAGGTGGCGGCGGCGAGGACGTCGGGGGTGAGCGCCTTGACCTTGGTGAGCAGCGCCGAGAAGTCGGTGTTGCCCTTGGGGTAGGCCTCCTGAAACACGACCTGCATCCCCCTCTTCTTCGCGAGCTCGACGGCGCCGGACGCCGCCGCCTTCGAGAAGAGGGTGTCCTCGTTCACGATGGCCACGGTCTTGAGGCCTCGCTTGGCCGCCGTGTCGATGAGCCCTTCCAGGTACTCCTCGGCCGGCGAGATGACCATGAAGACGTAGGAGCGCTTCTTGTCCGGCGGGCGCTTGAAGATGGAGGTCGTGGCGGCGAGGGGTGCGACCATCACCTTCTTGTACTTCTCGGTGACGTTGACGGACGCCTCGGTCACCGGTGACGAGTACGGGCCCATCACGCCGTCGACCCTGTCCTCGGTGATGAGCTTCTCGTAAAGCCGGACGGCGGTCGCCGGGGTGGACTGGTCGTCGTACACGACAAGCTCGACCTTGCGTCCGAGCAGACCGCCCCTGGCGTTGAGGTCCTTCACGCAAAGCTTGTAGCCTTCGTGCTGGTTCCTGCCGAGCTTCGCGTACGTGCCGGTGAGCGAGAGCGAGGCGCCGATGCGGATCGGCCCCTGCGCCTCGGCGGGAAGGCCGCCGGCGACGACGCCCATCGCGGTGATGAGCGCGCCGAGAGCTTTCGTGGTCATTCGAGAGCCTCCTCGGAGAGAGATGGAGCCCACCACCGATAGCATCCACGCCTTTGACGTGTCAAGGCAGCGCTCAGTACACTCTCTGCGTCATGACCGCCGGCGCCCTCGACGGCCTCCGTGTCCTCGACCTCTCGAACCAGCTCTCGGGTCCGTACTGCGCGATGCTGCTCGGGGACCTGGGCGCCGATGTGATCAAGGTGGAGCACCCCGTTGGCGGCGACCCCGCGCGCCTGGGCGCCCCGCACCGCGGCGGCGAGTCGGCGCCGTTCATGACGGTGAATCGCAACAAGCGCTCGATCACGGTGGACCTCAAGACGCCCGACGGCCTCGCGATCGCGCGCCGCCTCGCCGCGCGCGCCGACGTCGTGCTCGAGAACTGGCGGCCGGGGGCGGCGGCGCGGCTCGGACTCGGCTACGACGACGTGCGGCGGCTCAACCCGCGCGTCGTCTATTGCTCCATCTCCGGGTTCGGCCAGACCGGCCCGTACGCGTCGCGCGGCGGGTTCGATCGGATCGCCCAGGGCATGTCGGGCCTCATGTCGATCAATGGCGACGCGGACGGCCCGCCGCTGGTCGTGCCGATCCCGATCGCCGATATCGGCACCGGGATGTTCGGCCTCGTCGGAATCCTGGCGGCCCTCGCCCACCGCGAGCGCACGGGCGAGGGCCAGGCTGTGGACGCCTCGCTGCTGGAGACCCCGATCGCCTGGTCCGTCTACGAAGCCGCCGCGTTCTTTGCGACCGGCGAGGTGCCGAGGCGCCTCGGCCAGGGACACCGCACCAACGCCCCCTATCAGGCCTTCCGCACGGCCGACGGCTGGCTCAACCTCGGCGGCGGCTCACAGCAGTTCTGGCGGGCCATCTGCGCGGTGCTGGGCGTCGAGCGGCTCGCCGACGATCCGCGGTTCGCGACGCCCGCGCTGCGTGTCGCGCACCGTGAGGAGCTCGAGGCGCTCCTCGGACCGCGGTTCCTGACCGCGCCGACCGCGGTCTGGCTCGAGAAGCTCGAAGCGGCTGGCGTGCCCGCGGGACCGATCCTGACCTACGATCAGGTGTTCGCCGATCCTCAAGTGAAGGCACGTGAGATGGCGGTCGAGGTGAACCACCCGACGGCGGGCCGGACCCGCGTGCTGGGCGTCCCCGTCAAGCTCTCGAAGACGCCCGGCGCCGTGCGCCGCCCGGCGCCGACGCTCGGGCAGCACACCGACGAGGTCCTCGGCGAGCTCGGCTACGACGCGACGGCGATCACCGACCTCCGCACCCGCCGGGTCGTCTAGTCCCTCGCCGAACTCACCGCGGCTCGAGCGCGGGCTTTGCCCGCGCAATCGGTCCTGGGGGGGAGCTACTCGCGGAATTCGGCGTCGAGGATCTCGCGGATGAATCGGTCGACCGAGACGGGGTAGAAGCGCACGTCGGGGGACACGATCACCCCCGTGTTGATGACCTCCCGCTGCGCGAGCTCCTCCAGCACACGCTCGAGCTGGCCGTGCGGGTCGCGGTCGTGGCGCCGGATCCTCAGCTCTTCGCTCTCGAGCGCGATCTTCGGGGCGTAACGGAAGCTGAAGACGCGGGCGATGAGCCGCCGGTCCATCAGCTCACTGTCGTGGAAGATCTCGCCGTAGGTCGGTCCGGCGCTCCCGGCGCCGATCACGAGGCGCGGCGAGACCTTGATGCGCCCGCGGACCTCGACCGACCGGCTCGGCTGCTCGTGCTCGGGCCCGACCAGGATGTAGGGCAGCACGTGGTAGCCAGTGATGATGCCGGTCAGCGGCTTCCGCACCACCCGCGTCTCGTCGAAGACGTGGCGGAGAAACTCGAGATCTTGCCACTCCTCGCTCACGCGATGTAGTGTACCAGTTGCATGGAGGCGCGACCGAGCCCGCCGTCTGCTCCCCCGCGCCCTAACATCGAGGAGCGGGTCCACTTCTGCGAGCGCTGCGGTGAGCGGATGGAAGAGATCCACTGCAAGATCGTCTGCGGAAACTGCGGTTACAATCGCGATTGTGGCGATCCGTGATCCGCCCCGTTGAGATCGCCTGGCTCGCCGGGCTGATCGAGGGCGAAGGCAACATCTCCATCAACGGCCGATCCTTGACGCTGCGGATCAAGATGGGAGATCGCGATGTCGTCAACCGGGCCGCGAACCTCCTACCACGGACGCCTGATCGCGCATCCGCTCCGCGCTACTGCGGCGCGACGCGGAGCGACGCCGGGTGTCCCTTGATCTTGATCCGCACGGCCGTGTCCTCCAGCGCCGTCGGCGTGATGCGGTACATCGCCAGCTCTTGCTCGACGTAGTTCTGGACGACGACGTACTTGCCGTCGGGGGTGAAAGCGACGCCCTGCGTGTTCCGGCCCGTGGCCGCCTCGGCGACCCGTCTGGGGGCGCGGCGCCGCGCCCCCCGAACTCCCCACCGATGAACCGCGGCGGCCGCACCCGCAAACCGATTGCGCCGGCGGGGCCGGCGATTAGTCTGTCCGACACACGCCTACGCCTTCGGGGCGTGGGGCGTGGGCGGCCCGCCCGGTGCGGGAGACCAGTCCACCGGCGCCAGATCGTGCATGTCGGACTCGAGCTGGAGCGTGTCGGCGATCTTCGTATAGCTGGAGAACATTTGGGTCACGCCGAGCACCTCCATGACGCCACGCTCGCCGACGCCGAGCCGCCGCATCTCCCCGAGGTGGAACGTCGTGCCGAACGGCGATCGCGACGTGACCGAGACCGCGAACGCCAGGGCCTCCTTGAGCCGGCGAGTGAGCCGGTTGTCGACGAATGCCCGGCGCGTCGCCGCCCACACGTCGGTGAGGTAGCCCGGGTCGCCGCCGAGCCGCAGGAACGCGACCGGGACCGCGCGGCCGTAGAAGGCGCGGATCTCGGCGAAGACCTGCTCGGCCTCCGGAGCCGCCTCCGCGGGCTCGAGCGCGGCGAGCGGCGCGTCGGCGACGACGTTGAGGGCGTTGGTGATCCCGACGAGGTGCGCCGCCTCGTACCAGAGCGCGTCGTCCGTCATCCCCTGCAGCTTCCCGGCCGCAGTGTGGCCGTGCACTCAGTAGACGCAGGCGTTCACGCCGCTCACGACCGCGGCGACCATCTCCTTCTCGGCGCGGGAGAACTCGCCGGGCGCCATCGCCCGCTTCATCGCGCGTCCGTGCGGGCCGCCGAACGCCGGATCCCACGCCATCACACGGCTCATCGCCGGCGGCTCGGAGAAGTCGTAGTTGAACCACGCCCGCGAGAGCTCGAACATCTTCTGCGCCGCCTCGGAGTACTCGGCGGCGTCGCGGAGCCTCACCGTCGTCGGCATCGTCACCCTCCTCATTCACAGACTCGCCTCGCCTCCCGGCTGCGGCTCGTACGACCCTCATTCACAGACTCGCCTCGCCTCCCGGCTGCGGCTCGTACTACTACCGCCGTGGACCAGCCAGCGACCGGGCCAGCCGTCCACGACGCAGTCGGCTCGCAGCGCGCGGGTCGCGACCAGCCGGCCCACCGCGCGCGTCACCTCCGGGAGCCGGAGCCCGAACAGGCGCGCCAGCAGTCGCTCGTTGCTGAAGATCGCGCCGCGCATGTAGCGCTCGAGCAGCCGCTCCAGCGCCCGCGCGCGAGGGAGTCGCCGGCCCTCCGCGACGGCCTCGGGCAGCCAGGCCTCCACGAGGTCCCAGCGGTAGGAGAACGTCGGCTCGTACCGCTCCTCGGTCTTGACCACCCAGAGCCCCTGCTGGAGCTCGGCCATCGCCCGCTCGAACTCGCGCGTCTTCGAGGGCTCGAGCGTGAACGTGTTCGCCCGCAGTCCGCGCGTGTACTGCGGGTGCTCCCGGGCCAGCGCGTCCATCAGGCGGCGCGCCGTGTGCGACATCCGCCCCGCCGCGTACTCGTCGCGGTAGTCGCGCGCCCGCTGCCGTCCGCGAGCCTGCGCGTAGAAGGCGGGGAACAGCTCGAGGGCCACGAGGAGCGGCCGGCCCTTGAGGAGCTTTCCGTAGTAGACGCGCTTCTTCGACGGGAGCGTGTCCTTCAACTCCCACGTGAGCCCGATGCCCGCGTCGTGGTGCGAGCGCCGCGGCCAGCGCGGGCTCGACCGCCCCACGACCGCCTCCCAGAGGCACGCCACGCCCTCCGGGAAGCGATAGAACGTCGAGCAGAACCCGACCGCCTCCACGAAGCCGACCGCCGCGCGCTCGTTCGTCACGCGGAGCGACGGCAGGCGGCGAAACGCGCGCGCGCGCAGCCGCTCGAGCGTGTCGGCGGTCACTCGGGTCCCTCCTTGCGGGCGGAGTGTACCCCAGAACTAGGGCCGGGGGCCGAGCCGCCTCAGGAACACTTCGATCTCCTTCCCGGTCTGGAGATCGCCGGTCTGCCGGGCCACCTCGAGCCCCCGCCCGTACGCGGCCCGCGCCTCGTCGAGCCGGCCCGCCCTCTCGAGCGCGCGGCCGAGCCCACGGTAGGCGGCGGTGTAGTCCGGCTTGAGCCGGACCGCCTCGCGATACTCGGCGACGGCCTCCTCGGCCAGCCCGGCATCGAGATAGGCGCCCGCGAGGCCGAAGCGGACCACCGGGTCGTCCGGCATCAGCTCGGCCACCTCCTTGAACTCGGCGATGCGATCGCGGTCGGTCATGCCGGCGGAACCGCGCGACCTGGCCTAGCGGGGCCGGTCGGAGATCTTGACGGCGAGCGCACGGAGCCGGTCGAGGGTGGCGGGGCTGAGGAGCGCGGCGAAGGCGGCCGGGTCCTCGGCGGCACGCTCCAGCGTCTCGCGCATCGTGTTCGCGTCGCCACCGGAGCTCTTCGCGAGCTCCTCGAAGATCGTGGCGGCGAGGTCGTAGAACTCCTGGGTGAGTTGGGGCGACCCCGTCATCGCCCGGACCTCGGTATCGATCGCCGCCGCCCGCGGGCTGCCGGCGACCGCCGGCGAGCGGAGGGCCGGGTCGCGGAGCACCCGGAGCGTCGCGGCGAGCGCCTCCTGGATGGCGGGATCCGGCGTCTCTCCCGCGAGCGGCGCCGCGGCGAGCAGGACGAGGGCGAGCGCGACCAGGGTCCGCATGCGCCTTTATTGACCCCCGTTCGCGGGCTGTTGTAAAGTGCGCCGCATGAAAAAGACGACCAGGAAGGCAGCCTCGAGAAAGGCCGTGGCGAAGAAGGCGGTGGCGCGAAAGGCGGCGGCCGGCGTGACGACGCCAGCGCGCTCGGCGTCGAAGGCGTCGTCAGCGACGTACATGCCGGCGCCGATCCAGACCATCGGCCGGGCGCCGTTCAGATACCCGCCGCAGTAAGCTGAACCGGCTCCTCGCGCACGTCCTGCCGGGCGGCCTCCTGCTCCTGGGCGCCGTGGTGGCGTTCGGGTCGGCGGCGCTCCGGGACTCGTTCGCGGCACTGGCGCCCGTCGCGCCCTGGCTGGTCTTCGGCGCCGGGATGCTGCTGGCGTGGCGCTTCAACCGAAGCCAGCTCGTCCTGGCGCTCCTCGTCCTCTTCGTCGCCGATCGCGTGCTCGTCCACGTCGCCCAGGCGCGCGCTCCCCTCGGCAGCACCGGCCGCGTGGTCTACACGTGCGTGGCGCTCCTCTTGCCGCTGGACCTCGCGGCGGTCGCGTGGATGACCGAGCGCTCGACGCGGGTCCCGCTCGGCCGGTGGCTCCTCGGCGCCCTCGGGGTTCAGCCCCTCGCCGTCGCGCTCGTGGCCAGGCCCGAAATGACTCACGTCGCCGCGGCGCTTGAGGGCCGCCTCGTCGCGGGGGGCGGGTCGTGGACGCCCGTGTCGCAGCCCGCGATTCTGGCCTTCGTCGCGGCCCTGGGGCTCATCGTCGCCGGCCTCCTCTTCCGCCAGACGATCGTCCAGTCGAGCCTCGCCTGGGCGGTGGTGGCGACGTTCCTCGCCCTCCACGCGGGCGCGCCACCCGCCTCGACCGGATACCTGGCGACCGCCGGGCTCATGCTGGTCGTCTCGCTCATCGAGACCTCGCACCACATGGCCTACGACGACCCGCTGACCGGGCTCCCGGGACGCCGCGCTCTCGACGAGGCGCTCGTGAGGCTCGGCGGCCGGTACGCGATCGCCATGGTGGACATCGATCACTTCAAGCGGTTCAACGACGAGCACGGCCACGACGCCGGCGATCAGCTCCTGAGGATGCTCGCGACCAAGCTCTCGCAGATCGAGGGCGGCGGCCGCCCGTTCCGCTACGGCGGCGAGGAGTTCGCGGTGCTCTTCCCGGGCGCGTCCGCCGAGGCGGCGCTGCCACACCTCGAGAGCCTCAGACACACCGTCGAGCGCGCGCCGTTCACGATCCGCGGGCGCGGCCGGCCACGCACCAAGCCCACGACGCCCCCGCCCACCGGCCGCCGCCGGCGTGTGGCCGTCACCGTCTCGATCGGCGTCGCGGAGCCGGGGCCCGGCCGCCCCGAGCCCGGCGAGGTGGTCAAGGCCGCCGACGCCGCCCTCTACCGCGCGAAGCACGCCGGCCGCAACCGCACCCAAAGCGCCGGGTGAATCCGGCCAGGCGCTTTCTACGCCAGCCCTTGACTGACGCGCCGGGCTGCGAGACGCTCGACTGCCACCGACACCGGAAAGGACGTGTATGCGGGCTTCGCAGCGGGCCGGCCTCCTCCTCGCCGCGGCGCTCGTCCTGGGCCACGCCCGGGCGGACGCCGAGACGCGCGTGTTCGTCACGAACGAGAAATCGGACGACGTGACCGTGATTGACGCGGCCACCCGGAAGGTCGTCACGACGATCCCGGTCGGCAAGCGCCCGCGCGGCGTGGCGGTGAGTCCCGACGGACGGCGCGTCTACGTCACCAACAGCAACTCGGACAGCCTGAGCGTCATCGACACGAAGTCGCTGGCGGTGCTGAGGACGGTGCCCGCGGGCCTCGATCCCGAGGGGTTGACGTTCAACCGGGCCGGGACCGCCGTCTACGTGGTCAACGAGAACGAGCTCTCGGTCACCGTCCTGGACGCCGAGTCGCTGAAGATCACGAAGAAGATCGCCGTCGGAAAGGAGCCGGAGACGGCGGTAGCGTCGCCGGACGGACGCTGGGTCGCCGTCTCCAACGAGACCTCGGACGACGTCCACCTGATCGACACGGCGACCGATACGGTCGTCAAGGAGATCGCCGTGCCGCGGAATCCGCGCGGGATGCGCTTCACGGCGGACTCCCGTCTCCTCTTCGTCGCGAGCGAGCAGGCGCACGTGGTGTCCGTGATCGACGTGGCGCAGCTCGCTCTCACCAAGTCGGCGCCGACCGGCGGGAGCCGCCCGGTCGACGTCACCTTCGCGCCAGACGGCGCCCGCGCGTACGTGTCGCACGGCCAGTCCGGGGATATCCGCGTCCTGGACACCGCGTCGCTGAAGGTGCTCAAGGCGATCCCGGTGGGGCCCCGGACCTGGTGGACCGCGCTCACCCCGGATGGCCGGTTTCTCTGGGCGACGGTCGGGCGGACGAACGAGGTCGCGGTGATCGATACGCGCTCGGACACCGTGGTGGCGCGCGTTCCGTGCGGAACGCTCCCGTGGGGTATCGCGGTCGCGAACGTTCCCTGACGCGGCGGCGCGCCGATTACATCAAGAGCCGAAGCCAGCGTCTCCGGTGTCCGCCGCGCGGGGCGAGGATCCAGCCGTCGATCCCCCACGCACGCCCCGCGCGGGCGAAGAGAAAGATCACCATCGAGGTCACGAGCAGGAGATGGAAGCCCTGCTGGCCGAAGCTCATCCACTGGGCCGCGAGGGCGAAGTTCACGCACATGAAGAGCCCGACCAGCGCGGTGAGGCCGGTCAAGAGCCCCAGCACGAGCCCGAGGCCGACCGCGGCCTCGCCGTAAGCCTGCAGCGTCGCGAACAGGCGGCTCTGCGGCATGACGGTCGTCTCGAGGAAGTCCTTGTACCAGCCGACGGGGTTGCCGGCGGCGAACTCCGCCACGCGCTTGGGATGGAAGGCGAGGAACCGCTCCGACACCACCGGGTACGGAACGACGCCCCATAGGAATTCCAGCACGAGCTTCGTCCACACCGCCTTCAGGAACCACGCGCCGACCACGACGCGGAGCAACGCGAGCCATGTCTCGGGAGCGTTCATGGGCGCCACTTCAATACGGATTCGTGTCCCTTGTCAATGGCGCCGTGAGGGCTCGAGCCCCCACGCGAAGACCCGCGTCGGGACCACCTCGACGACCACGGAGTCCGACGGGTCGAGCGCGGCCTCGCGCGCGTACTGGGGGTACTTCCGGTACAGGAGCGCGCGGATCCGGCGGAACGCCGTCCCGCGCGCGATGAGTCGCGCCCGCCCCTGGACCATGACCCCCTTGATGTGGGTCCAATCCTCGGAGTAGAGGTCCACCGTCACGGCGACGCGCGGGTTCTCGGCGAGGTTCAGCGCCTTCCGGCCGTCGTTGCCGGAGGCGAAGTAGATCTTGCCGCCCGCCACGACCTGGCAGACGGGCACGAGGTGCGGCATCCCCCGCCGGCCGGCCGTCGCCACGCGGCAGACGCGCTCACGCTCGATCAACCGGGCGATCGCGCTCGTCATCCGCATCGCTCGCTACGCCTCCTCTCCCGCGAACTCGAGGACCGCGTCGACCACCGCCTGCGGCTGCTCCTCGGGGATGAAGTGGCCCGAGCCCCGCACGGCGTGGCCGGCGACCGTGGACGCGCACCGCGCCCTCCAGACGCCCAGCATATCGGCGGCCTGCGGGCTCCGCCCCTCGCCCCAGAGCACGAGCGTCGGCGCCGTGATCTTCGTGTCGCGGTCGGCGCGGTCGTGCTCGAGGTCGATCGTCGCCGCCGCGCGGTAGTCCTCGAACCCGGCGCGCATCGCCCCGGGCTGGCGGAAGCACCGCAGGTACTCCTGCACCGCCTCCTCCTCGATCGCGGCCGGATTGTACGCCCACGCCTTGTACATGTGGCGGAGATAGATCTCCTCGCGTCCGGCGGTGAGGGCCTCGGGAAGGTCGGGCACCTGGTGGAAGAACCAGTGCCAGCGGGCGCGGGCGCCCGCGTGGTCGAGGGTCATGAACACGTCGTAGGTCGGCGCGATATCGAGCAGCACGAGGTGCGACAGGAGGGCGGGGTGATCGAGCGCGAAGCGGTGGGCGACGCGAGCGCCGCGGTCGTGGCCGACGAGGACGACGGGGCCCAGACCGAGCGTCCGGACGACGTCGGCAACGTCGGCCGCCATCGTCCGCTTGTCGTAGCCCGTGGCGGGACGGTCGGAGTCGCCGTAGCCGCGCAGGTCGGGGGCCAGAACGCTGAACCGCTCGGCGAGCGCCGGCATGACCTTGCGCCACATGTGTCCCGTCTGCGGGTAGCCGTGGAGGAGGACCATGCCACGCCCCGCGCCCATCCGTCGGTAGTGGATCCGCACGCGGTCACGCACCTCGACGACGCTTCGGATCATCGGTAGAGCCGTCCCTTCTGGAATCGCCGGTGACACTGGAACAGTGTGTACTCGACGGCGCGCGTCGGCACCCCGAGCCGCCGGGCGTGCCGCCGCAGCTCCGCGAGATAGTCGAGCCAGTCGCGCGGCGCGAAGCCACGCCCCGCCGGCTTGCGATCCACCGCGCCGAGCCCGAACAGGAGCTGCCAGGCGCGGATGTCGAGGACGCCGTAGCGGCGGGGGTCGATCAGCGTCAGGATCGCCGACGCCGTCGGCACGCTCACCCCCCGGAGACACGTCAGCAGCGCGAGCCGCCGCCGCTCGCTCCGCGCGGCGAGGACGGCGCGCGAGACCCGACGCACCCTCGCGGCGGGATTCGACGCGTAGTGGCGGAAGGCGCGCGGGCTCTTCCACCGGCACATCCGGAGGAACTCGCCGCGCGTGAACCAGCCGCGGCGCCTGACACACGCGAGCTCGCCCATCAGCGCGGCCGTCGCCGGATCCTCCGCCGCCAGCGCCCGGCTGAGCAGCGCGTCGACGCTCCGGTACGGTACCTTGCCGAGCGGCACGCGCCCCCGCTCACGCGCGCCGCAGGCGCCCGAGGGCCCGGAGCACGCGCTCGGGCGTGACGGGTTGCTCGGTGACCATCACCCCGAACGGAGCCAGCGCGTCGTTGACCGCGTTGAGGATCGCGGCGGGCGCGCCGGCCGTCCCGCCTTCGCCCGCGCCCTTGTAGCCGCCCGCGATGGACGGCGCCGGCGTCTCGAGGTGGTGCACGTCGATGGGCGGGAGGTCCGCCGCGGTGGGCACCGCGTAGTCCATGAGCGTCGTCGTGAGGAGCTGGCCCGTGTCGTCGTAGACGCAGTGCTCCCAGAGCGCGCCGCCGATGCCCTGCGCGACGCCGCCCCGCACCTGGCCGTCGACGAGCGCCGGGTTGACGAGCGTGCCGCAGTCGTCCACCGCCACGTACTTCACGACGCGCACGCGGCCCGTCTCCGGATCGACCTCCACGACGGCGAGATGGGCGCCGTTGGTGAACGTCCACGCGCCGGGATTCGTGTAGTGGACCGTGGCCTCCAGGCTCGGCTCGACGCCCCGGAGCTCGTTCGAGCGAAACCACACCGTCTTCGCGAGCTGGCCCAGGGTGAGCGCGCGGTCCGGGCTGCCGCGCACGTGCACCCGACCCTCGGCCAGCTCGACGTCGCCCTCGTGGGCTTCGAGCAGCGCCGCGGCGACGCGCCGGACGCGGTCCCGCAGCGCCCGCACCGCCAGCAGCGTGGCACTCCCGCCGATCGGCATGCCACGGCTCGCCCAGGTCCCGCCACCGTACGGAACCATGCCCGTGTCGCCCGAGAGGACGGCGACCGCCTCGAGCGGGACGCCGAGCTCGTCGGCGACGATCTGCGCGAGCGCGGTCCGCGTGCCCTGCCCCTGGTCGGTGACCCCGGTGAGGACGGTCACGGCGCCCGAGGGCTCGAGGCGGACCGTCGTCCCCTCCTGGCCGGAGATCGGCGCGCCGCCGACGCCATAGAACTGTGCGCCCGGGCCCGTCAGCTCGACGAAGCACGAGAGCCCGATGCCCACGGCGCGGCCCGCCGCGCGGGCGGCCCGCTGCTCTCCCCTGAGCGCGTCGTACCCGGCGGCCTCGAGCAGGGTCTCGAGCGCGGCGTGGTAGCTCCCGCTGTCGTAGACGTTGCCCCCGGCAGAGGCGTACGGGAACTCGTCGGGTCGCACGAGGTTGCGCCGCCGGAGCTCCGCCGGATCGAGCCCGAGGTCACGGGCGATCAGCTCGACCATGCTCTCGGTCACGGCGGTCGCGATCGGATGACCGACGGCGCGGTACTGCGAGGTGATCGCCTTGTTCTGCGCGACCACCCGGAGCGTCGCGTCGTAGTTGCGAAGCCGGTACGGGCCGGGCAGGAGCCGGAGCACCTGGCCCCCCTCGACGACGCTCGAGCGCGGGTACGCGGAGTAGGGGCCGACGGCCGCCGTGATCTCGGCGCGCATCCCGGTCAGCGTCCCGTCGGCGGCCGCCGCGACTTCCACGCGCACCGACTGGTCACGCGCGTGGATGTCGGTGAGGAACGACTCGCGGCGCGTCGCGACCCACTTGACGGGCCGGCCGAGCACCTGCGCCAGGGCGCACGCCGCCAGGTCGTCCTGGTACACGTGGATCTTGATGCCGAAGCTCCCGCCCACGTCGGGCGCGATGACGCGCACGCGCTGCTCGGGCAGTGAGAACAGCTCGGCCAGCACCGCCTGCATCATGTGCGGGACCTGCGAGGAGATCCAGAGCGTGAGCGCACGCGTGGACGGCTCGTAGTCGGCGACGAGGCTGCGCGGCTCGACGGGCACGCCCGTGTGCCGCCCGATCGTGAACTCGCGAGTATACACGCGGTGGGCCGCCGCGAGCGCGCCGGCCACGTCGCCCGCGGTGAGGCGCGTCTCGTAGATCAGGTTGTCGCCGAGCGCCTCGTGGATCAGGGGCGCGCCCGGGGCGAGCGCCGTCCCGGGGTCGAGGACGGCCGGGAGCGGCTCGTACTCGACGGCGACGCGGCGCGCGGCGTCCTCGGCGGCCGCCCGGGACGTCGCGGCCACGGCGACGATCGGCTCGCCGACGTAGCGGACGCGCTCCACGGCGAGCGGCTGCATCGCGCCGGTCTTCATGCCCCGGTAGTGGGCGAGCACGCCGCGATAGGGTTTGCAGAGGCGCGCCGCCTCCGCACCGGTGAGCACGCCGACGACGTCCGGCGCGCGACGAGCCGCGCCGACGCCGACGCGCCCGAGGCGCGCGTGGGCGTGGACGCTCCGGACGAAGGCGACGTGGACCATACGCGGCAGGATCAGGTCGTCGACGTAGCGCCCGCGCCCGGTGAGGATGCGGGGATCGTCCGGACGCTTCGCGCGCGAGCCGACGTGCCGCACGCGCGGGAGTCTAGCACGGCTGGCACGACGTTCACTGGAGCGGGGCCCGCGGAGCCGGAGCACTCCGTGGGTGGCGTGCTGTAGGCGCGAAGTGGCTCCGTCCGGCGCGACCCGGCTGCGTTGACCCGGCTGCGTTTGACACGCGAGCGGACCCCCCCTATGATCGGCGCCACTCTCACCAAGGAGGCGCCCTATGAATCGACGCGCGTTCCTCGCCACCACCGCAGCCGGCGCCGCCGTCGCGGCCTTCCCGGCGATCCTCAAGGCGCAGGGCGGCGACACGATCAAGGTCGGCTTCCCCGGGCCGACGACCGGTCCCTTCGGCGCCCTCGCCAAGGACCAGCAGCAGGGCGCGATCGTGGCGATGGAAGAGATCAATGCCAAGGGCGGGATCCTGGGGCGCAGGCTCGAGATCCTGTTCCGCGACGACCAGCTCAAGCCCGCCGTCGGCGCCCAGCGGACCAAGGAGCTGATCGAGAACGAGAGGTGCGAGTTCATCGTGGGCGGCCTGGCCGCGCACGTGCAGATGGCGATCAACGAGCAGACCAAGAAGGCCGGAAAGCTCTTCATCTCGGTGAGCCAGTCCGACGAGATCACGGCCCGGCCCGACTGGGGCCCGCTCACGTTCCACGAGGCGCTCAACCCGACCATCACCAGTCGCGCGGTCGGCAACTGGCTGGCCCAGAACCTCGGCAAGAAGTGGTGGATCCTCTACGCCGACTACGCGTGGGGGAAGCAGAACAACGCCGTCCTCACCGAGGTGCTCAAGCGGCAGGGGGGCGTCCTGCTCGGCTCGACGCCGTATCCGCTCGGCAACCCGGAGTTCTCCGCGCACCTGCCGAAGATCCTGGCCGCGAAGCCCGAGGTCCTGGTCACGATGACGCCCGGCGCCGACAACATCGCCTTCCTCAAGCAGGCCATCAGCTTCGGCATGAAGAAGGAGATGAAGATCGCCCAGCCGCTCCACTGGCTGCCCCAGCTCAAGGAGGGGGGCCCGGATCTCTACGCCGACATCTACGCCGGGATCAACTTCTCGTGGCAGCTCGAGGACGCGATCCCCGAGGCGAAGAATTACGTCGCCCTCTACCGCAAGAAGCACAACGAGCCGCCCGGCGACTACAGCGCCTACGCCTACAGCGCCATCCACGAGGTCGCCCGCGGCATCACGCTGGCGAAGGTCGTCAACTCCGACGCCGTGGCCTCCGCGCTGATCGCGAACCCCGTCTACAACCACTACAAGGGCAAGCAGTGGTGGCGCGCGTGCGATCACAAGGCGTTCCAGGATCTCTGGATCGTGAAGGGGCGGGAGCGATCGAAGATGAAGGGGGAGTGGGACTTCGTCGACATCGTGCAGAAGGTCGCGGCCAGCGAGGAGCTGGACCGGTCCTGCAAGGAGAAGGGCTTCGTCTAGCCCATGGCCGAGCTGACGCTGGCGACGCTGGCCGCCCAAGCCTTCACGGGGCTCGTGCTCGGGATGATTTTAGTCTTGCTGGCGATCGGCTTGAGCCTCATCTTCGGGCTGATGACCGTGGTGAACTTCGCCCACGGCTCGCTCTACATGCTGGGCGCCTACCTCGGGTTCTTCCTCATCGGCTACACGAAGAGCTTCTGGCTGGCGCTCGTCGTGGCGCCGTTGCTCGTCGGCGCCCTCGGATTCGGGATCGAGCGCTTCCTCGTCCGCCCGCTCTACGGGCGCTCTATCGACGATCCGCTGCTGCTCACGTTCGGGCTCTCGCTGGTGATGGTCGAGACGGTGCGGCTCATCTGGGGCAAGATCGGCCTCACCCTCGACCCACCGCGCGAGCTCGCGGGCGCCGTCAACCTCGGGTTCACGTACTTCCCCCTCTACCGCCTCTTCGTCATCGGCGTGACCGTCGTCGTGCTCGTGGCGCTCTTCGTCTTTCTCGAGAAGACCAACGTCGGCCTCATCATCCGCGCGGGCTCGCGCGACCCCCTCATGGTGAAGGCGCTCGGCTTCGACCTCGGACGCGTGTGGCTCCTGGTCTTCGGCATCGGCACGGCCCTCGCGGGCCTCGCCGGCATCCTCGCCGGGCCCATGCGCGGCGTCTACGCCGAGATGGGCGTGACGATCATCATCGAATCGTTCGTCGTCGTCGTGGTCGGCGGGATGGGGAGCCTCGTGGGCGCGATCGTCGCCGGCATCGCGATCGGCGAGGTCGTGAGCCTCACGACCCTCTTCGCGCCGAAGTTCGCCGAGATCATGGTGTTCATCGTGATGGCGCTCGTCCTGCTCGTCCGGCCGAGCGGCCTCTTCGGCGAGTCTGGCCTCATGGAATGAGAAGAGCCCGAAGCTGGATCGCGACCCACCCCGTCGTCGCGTTCCTCGTCGTCTTCGCGGTCTTCCCGTACCTCGTGCCGTACAAGGCGCTCGCCACGCAGGTCCTGATCTACGGCCTCTTCGCCCTCGGCTTCAACCTCCTCTACGGCTACACGGGGCTGCTCTCCTTCGGCCACGCCGCCTACTGGGGGCTCGGCGCCTATGGCACCGGTATCGCGCTCGCGAAGCTCAAGGTCGGCTCGCTGTGGCTCGGGCTCGCGGCGGGGCTCGGCCTCGCGGCGGCGGGCGGCGCGGTGATCGGCTTCTTCTGCCTGCGCCGGCGTGGCATCTACTTCGCGATGCTGACGCTCGCGTTCGCCCAGCTCCTCTACTTCGTCGGATTCCACCTCGCCGACTGGACCGGCGGCGACGACGGCCTCCGCGGGATCACCCTGCCGCCGCTGGCGCTCCCCGGCGTCACGATCCCGCTCGACACGTCGCTCGCCTTCTACTACTTCGCCCTGGCGCTCGTCGCCACGGCGGTCGCCGCCCTCAAGCGCATCCTCGACTCGCCCTTCGGCGCCGTGCTCCAGGCGATCCGCGAGAACAGCGAGCGCGCCTCCGCGTGCGGCTATGACACGAGTCGCGTCAAGCTCCTGTCGTTCGTCTTCTCCGCCCTCTTCGCGGGGCTCGCCGGCTCCCTCGACGCCCTCCGGCTCAACGTCGTCCCGATCGAGTCGCTCTACTGGACGACCTCGGGGCAGGTCGTCATCATGACATTGCTCGGCGGCGCCGGCACCTTCTTCGGCCCCTTCGTCGGCGCCGCGACGTTCCTCGTCCTCGAGGACCGCCTCGCGGTCTTCACCGAGTCCTGGCCGCTCGTGGTCGGGGCGATCTTCATGGCTTTCGTCCTCTTCCTTCCGAAAGGCATCTGGGGCACGCTGCTCGCGCGGCTCGGACCCTGAGCGGTCGATGCGCCGCTTCCTCGCCGTGCGGCTCGTCCAGTCGCTCGCGACGCTGCTGCTCCTCTCGCTCGCGGTCTTCGTCCTGGCGCGCGCCACCGGCGACCCGTTGAGCCTCATCCTGCCGATGGCGGCGACCGAGGAGGACTACGCGAACGCCCGGCGCTACCTCGGGCTCGACCGGCCCCTGCCCGAGCAGTACGTGAGCTTCCTCGTGAGGGCGGCGCGTGGCGACTTCGGCACCTCCCTGCGCGCGCGGCGACCGGTGAACGAGCTCCTTCGCGAGCGCTTCCCGAACTCGCTCAAGCTCGCCGGCTTCGCGATGGCCCTGAGCCTCCTCGTCGCGTTCCCGCTCGGTGTGGCGGCCGCCGCCCGCAAGGGCACGCTGGTGGACACGGCGGCGAAGACCGTCGCGGCGCTCGGCCAGGCGCTGCCGACGTTCTGGGTGGGCATCGTGCTCATCGAGGTCGTGGCCGGGCGCCTGCAGTGGCTCCCCGCGGGCGGGACGGGCGGCCTCGCGCACTACGTCCTGCCCGGCGTCACCCTGGGCTGGTTCGTCCTGGCCGGCCTGATGCGCCTCCTCCGCTCGTCGGTGCTGGAGGTCCTCGACGCGGACTACGTGCGGACCGCGCGCGCGAAGGGTGCCACCGAGCGGGCGGTGGTCTGGCGCCACGCGCTCCGGAACGCGCTGATCCCCGTCGTCACCTTCGCCGGCGTGTCGTTCGCGATCCTCGTGACGACGGCGGTCGTCGTCGAGACGGTCTTCGCGTGGCCGGGCATGGGCCGCCTCGCGTACGAGGCGATCTCCGGACGCGACTTCCCGGTCATCCAGGCGGTCGTGCTCGTCACGGGCGCGGTCGTCGCGGCGGTGAACCTCGCCGTCGACCTGCTCTACGTGTGGATCGACCCGCGGATCCGCTATGGCTGAGCGCCGGCGGGCGCGCCGCCCGCCGCTCCTTCCCCTGGCGATCATCGTCGCCTTCGTCGCCGTCGCCGTCCTCGCGGGCGTCGCGAGCCCGGCCGACCCTTACGCGCAACACCTCCGGTCGCGCCTCGCCCCGCCGATCTGGAGCGCGGACGGCTCGTGGCAGCATCCCCTCGGCACCGACCGCCTCGGGCGCGACCTCCTCTCCCGGCTCTTCTACGGCGCCCGCGTGTCGCTGGCCGCCGGCGTGGTGACGGTCGCCCTGGCCGGGGCGGTCGGCGGCGGGGTCGGCCTGGTCGCCGGCTACCTCCGCGGACGCACCGGCGCCCTCCTGATGCGCGTCACCGACGCGACGCTCGCGTTTCCGATCATCCTCCTGGCGCTCGTGCTCGCCGTGACGCTGGGCCCGAGCTTCGCGAACGTCGTCGTCGCCATCGCGGTCATCCTCTGGGCGCGGTACGCGCGCGTGATCTACGGCGAGGTCGTGGCGCTCATGGAGCGCGACTTCATCGCGCAGGCCCGCGCCCTCGGCGCCTCGCCGGTGCGGATCATCGCGTTCCACCTCTTCCCCAACACGGCCAACACGCTCGTCGTCCTCGTGAGTCTCCAGGTCGGCTATGTCATCGTCGTGGAGGCCGCGCTCTCGTTCCTCGGCGCCGGGATCCCGCCGCCGACCCCGGCGTGGGGGTCCATGATCGCCGAGGGGCGGGACTACATCACGAGCGCGTGGTGGGTGTCGCTGTTCCCGGGCCTCGCGATCCTGCTGGTCGTCCTGGCCTTCAACCTGATGGGGGACTGGCTCCGGGACGTGCTCGACCCGAGGCTCGGCCAGTTCTGAGTAGGAGTGCGAGCCGCAGCACGTCGTGGGGCTGGGGCCCCACCGTGCGAGGCGAGCCTATGAAAGGAGACAGGAATGCGACGTTCGACCCTGACCTCCCTGCTCGTGCTGTGCCTGGTGACCGCCGCGCCGGCGTGGGCCCAGCCGTCGCCGGGCGAGCTGACCGTGGTCCTCTCGAGCCTCTCGACGGAGGCGCTCGACCCGATCCTGGCCGGTCACATCGTCAAGTTCTACCTGTCGCTGATGTTCGACTACCTCGTCGGCGCCACGCCCGACGGCCAGCTCTCTCGGGACGGCGGCGTCGCCACCCGTTGGGAGGCGTCGGCCGACGGCAAGCGCTGGACCTTCCACCTGCGGCGCGGCGTCAGGTTCCACACCGGCGACGAGCTCACCGCCGAGGACGTGAAGTTCAGCATCCTGCGCGCGCTGGGGCCGCGCTCGACGACGGGCTACGCTCAGGGGCTCCGCCAGCTCGTCAAGGAGATCGAGACGCCGGCGCCAGACCGCGTCGTCATCGTCACGAAGGACACGACCGCGATGATCCCGACGCTCCTGTCGCGGCTCCTCTCGACCGAGGGGATGATCCTCCCGAAGCAGTACGTCGAGGCCAAGGGCGACGACGGCTTCGCGCGCGCGCCCGTCGGGTCGGGTCCCTACCGGTTCGTCGAGCAGGTCTCGGGCTCCCACGTCAGGCTCGAGGCCGTGCCGTCCCACTGGCGTCTGGGCACGCCGAAGTACAAGACGGTCGTGTTCAAGGCCGTGCCCGAGGAGACGACGCGGATCGCGATGCTCCGGCGCGGCGAGGCCGACGTCGTCGAGATCAGCCGCGAGCGCATGAAGGAGGTCGCGGGCGCTGGCTACCCCGTCCACCTCCGCCGGGAGGACGGACAGATCGAGGGCTGGTTCGTGCAGCCCTGGGCGCAGACGCCGATCCGGGACAAACGCGTCCGCGAGGCGCTGAACCTCGCGATCGACAGGAAGGAGCTCGCCGAGACCGTCTTCGGCGGCCAGGCCTCGCCCGCGGCGGTCCCGTTCGGCCTGTCGTGGTCGTTCCCCGAGATCAAGTTCAAGATCACGCCGGAGATGGTCTACGCCCACGATCCGGGGCGCGCGAAGAGGCTCCTCGCCGACGCGGGCTACGCGAACGGCTTCCCGATCGACATCTTCGCCTTCCAGCTCCCCGGCTTTCCCGAGGGGCGGGCGATGGCCGAGGCGATCGCCGGCTACTGGCAGCACGTGGGGCTCAAGCCGCGGCTCATCCCGGTGGACTACCCCGCGTTCCGCAAGCAGTGGTTCGATCGCACGGCGCCCGGCGCCCTCGGCTACTACAACATCGCGAACCGAGACTGGATCGGCACCTACGCGCTGATCGACAAGTACGCGGCGCCGAGCGCGAAGTCGGCGTCCATCCGCGACCCCGAGCTTGACAGCCTGATGGACGCGGTCATCCACCAGGCCGACCGCGAGAAGACGTACGCGCTGATGCGCTCGATCTTCAACCGCCTCCGCTCCGAGCACCTGGGGCTGCCGATCGTCTACTACCACACGCCGTACGCGACCTCGAAGCGGGTCCCCAGGTGGAACCCGGGCGCCATCATGTACGAGCTCAACGTCGACGAGCTGCTCGCCGGAAAGTGAGGAGTGCGGGTTGAGAACGGTCGTTGCGCAGGCAGGCACACGGCGCAAGACCGAGGCGACGGAGTCGTGCTGATTCAGGCCGCGATCAACGGCTCACGGACCCGGGCGGAACACCCGGCCATCCCCGTGACAGCCGACCCGGACGCGTTCGTGGCCGCCGCGCGTCTACGTCCGATACGTCTCCGCCGCGTCCTGGGGCTCGAAGCCGAGGACCCGGCGCGCGTGGTCGAGATCGCGGTAGCTCCACCGGTTGTTCGAGACGGCGAAGAAGACGTCGAAGCGAAGCGTCGCGGGCGCCCGGAGACACGCCTCGATCATCCGGGCGATGTCGCGCTGACTGCACCAGACCGAGAAGTCGCGTGGCGCGCGCGGCCGGTCCTCGGCGGTGACGTGACCGATGCGCACGCAGAGGACCGAGAGGTCATGGGCGTCGGCGTAGTGACGCGCGAGGGCCTCGCCCCACACCTTGCTCGCGCCGTAGAGACCGGCCGGGCGCACGGGCGTCTCGTGGGTGAGCGGCGTCCAGGCCCCCACCTCGTCGTAGCGGCCCTCCGCGAGGGCGCGGTACGGCATGTCGCGCTCGTACGCGCTCACCGTCGCGCCGCTCGAGGCGTAGACCACGCGTCGGACGCCGGCGCGGCGCGACGCCTCGAAGACGTTGTAGGTCCCGATCACGTTGGCGCGGAGGAGCTCGTCGAAGGGCGCGCTCGAGCCGACGCTCGCCGCCAGGTGCACCACGGCGTCCACGCCCTTGAACGCGGGCTCGATCGCGGCGAGGTCGGCGATGTCGGCCTGGTGGCAGGGAACCCCGTCGACGGCGCGCCGGTTCAGCGCGCGCAGCTCGTAGCGGGCGCCGAGCTGTCTCCGCACCGCGCCGCCGATAAGCCCGCTCATTCCCGTCACGAGCACGGTCGGTCGGTCCATCGGCGGCGGGCGCTATTCGAGCTCGCGGTTCCGGCCGAAGTCCTCGGGCACCGGCGGCCCCCAGCGGTAGAGCGCCTCCGCCTCGGGGAAGTCGCGCGGCTCCCACGCGCAGTGCTCGGGAATATAGTCGAGGTCGTGGAAGTACTCGGCGAAGCTCCCCCACGGGTCGCGGATGTAATAGAAGAAGTTCGAGCCGATGACGTGACGTCCGAGACCCCACCCCGGCTGCCAGCCCGCCTCCTGCATCTTCGCGGCGCCCATCGCGATCTCGTCCACGTTGCCGACCTCGAACGACCCGTGGTGGAAGCCGGGTCCCTTCGACACGAGGAACGCGAGGTTGTGGTGGTCCGTGGTGCAGCGCAGGAAGACGATCACCTGGCGCGACCGGTCGGTGAGCTTCATCCCGAGCACGCGCGTGTAGAAGTCGAGCTGGCGCTCGAGGTCGCCGGTGAAGAGGAGCACGTGGCCGAGCCGGCGGGGCCTCGCCCCGAGGCCCGCGTCGGGGCAGCCGCGCCGCACCTCGCGCGCGATGTGGCCGGGGCTGTTGAGCGAGAGCGGCGCGTCGGGCGGCGGCACCACGCGTCCCTCGTCGCGGATGTTGACCAGGTTGCCGTCGCCGTCGCGGACCCAGAAGCCGCCCTCCGGCGCGCCGCGCGGCGGGTCGACCTCGCGGATGCCCGCGCGCCGCACGGCCTCGCGCGTCGCCGCGTACTCGTCCCCCGGCGCGCCGAACGCGAGGTGATGCAGGCGCTTCCTCGGGCCGCCGTAGAGCAGGACCGACTCACGCTGGAGCGGCGCCGGCCTGAGACGCACCGCGCCGTCCCGGCCCGGCGCGTCGATCAACCCGAAATTCGAGTAGAACTTCTCGCCGGCGCCCTGGTCGGGCACCTCGAGCGCGTAGTGGAGCAGCGCCTTGACCGCCATGTCGCCTACCTCCTGGCCCTCTGGTAATACGACAGATCATAATACCGTGCGGGATCATGGCGCGGACTTTACCACGATTGACACCCGAGGGAGCCGCCTCCTATGATCGAGCGCTACATCGGGGAGGAGAATGCCATGGCCATCAAGGTGCTCGAGCTCCACCATCACGGCATCCGCGTCGGCGCGACGCAGGAGGACGCCGACAAGACGATGAAGTTCTACGCGGACGTGCTCGGCCTCTCGCACGATCCGGGGCGCCCGACCATCCCGACGATCCCGGGCTACTGGATGGACGTCGGCGGCAGGGCGCAGATCCACCTCATGGGCGTCAACGGCCAGTCGAAGTTCGCACAGGGTCCCGGGAAGGATCCCTCGCTGCCGCACGTCGCGCTCGCCGTTCCCGACATCCAGGAGGCGCGAAAGGAGCTCGATCGGCTCGGCGCCTCCTACTGGGTCTCGGAGGGCGTCGTGGGGCCCCGGTCGCAGCAGATCTTCCTGCACGACCCGGCGGGGAACATGATCGAGCTCCACGAGGCCGGCAGCTGCCGGTGCAAGGCCACCGACCGCGCCGACGTCAGCGGCATGCGCTGACGATGGCGCGGCTCAGCACCGAGGCGCGGCACGTCGTCGAGCGCGTCGAGCAGCTCACGCGCGAGCGCATCGCGCCTCGCGCCGCCGACTACGACCGGGCCGGGCAGAACCCGGTCGAGAGCTGGCGCGAGCTCTGGGCCGAGGGGTATCTCGCCTCCGCGATCCCCCGGGTGCACGGCGGGCTCGGCCTCGACATGCCCACCTACATCGCGGTCGTCCGCACGATCGCGCAGGGCTGCGCGAACACCGCGATGACGCTCCATATGCACTCGACCGTCATGCGCTTCATCGACTCGCTGGGCACCGAGGCGCAGAAGCGGCGCTATTTCCCCGAGGTCATCCGCTTCGGCAAGCTCTTCGGGAGCTGGGGTAGCGAGCCCGCGGTGAGCCTCTCGCGCACCTTCCTCATGGAGACCGCGATCCGGCGGAACGGCGACGACTGGGTGATCGACGGCCTGAAGCACTTCTGCACGATGGCGCTCGGCGCGTCCTACTACATGGTCTGGTGCGCGCTCGACGGCGAGGCCGACATGGGCAAGGCCCTCCTCCAGGCGCTCGTGCCCGCGGACGCTCCCGGCATCGCCACCGACAGCAAATGGAACACGCTCGGCATGCGCGCCACGTTCAGCCCGTCCGTCACGTTCAAGGGCGTGCGGGTCGGCGGCGACGCGACCCTCGGCCGGCCGGGGTCGGCGATGCAGGTGGGCGTGGTGGAGAGCTTCGGACTCGGCTACGCGGCGATCTACGTGGGCGCGGCCGAGGCGGCGCTCGCGTTTGCGATCGACTACGCGCGCCAGCGCGTCGTCCGGCCCGAGAACGTCGCCGTCGCGCAGGACCCGACGGTGCAGCGCCACATCGGCGAGCTCACCGCCCAGCTCCACGCCGCGCGGCTCGTCCTCGACGAGGCCGCGGCGAGCTGGGCGGCGGCCGACATGGTCGAGCGCGCCCTGCTGGCGAACCGCGCCAAGTACCTCGCGACCGAGGTGGCCCTCCACGTGACGTCGAAGGTCATCCAGGTCGTCGGCGGGCGCGGCGCCTACAAGGACTACCCGGCCGAGCGCGCCTTCCGGGACGTGCGCACCGCGACGCTGATGCCGCCGACGGTGGACCGGATGCTCGAGGCGATCGGCAAGAGTGCGCTCGGCATCCAGGAGGGCATGTTCCGCTTCGGCTCGGGCCCCCAGGGTGCTTAGAACCTCGGAGGGGGGCTTTGCCCCCCTTCCGATGCCTCCCCCCAGGATAGGTTGCGCCGGCAAAAGCCGGCGCTCGAGTCGCGGTGAGTCCGACGCGCGCTTACACGCCGAGGAACCGCTGCTGGATCGTGGGCTCGCGCCGGAGCTCCTCCGGCGTGCCCTCGAACTGGATGCGCCCCTGGTCCATGACGTAGAGCCGGTGGGACAGTCGCATCGCGACCTCGAGCGTCTGCTCGACGAGCAGGATCGTCGTCCCGCGCCGGCTGATCTCCTCGAGGATCCCCGTCAGGTTCTCGACCAGGAGCGGCGCGAGCCCTTCGGTCGGCTCGTCGACGAGCATCAGCCGGGGCCGGGCCACGAGCCCGCGCGCGATCGCCAGCATCTGCTGCTCGCCGCCCGAGAGGAACCGGCCCTTCTGGGCGATCCGCTCGCGCAGCCTCGGGAAGAACGCGAGGACATCGTCGAAGCTCGCGGCGCCGTTGTCGCGGCCCGCGCCGAGCGCGCCGAGTCGCAGATTCTCGAGCACGGTAAGGTTCGGCAGCACGCGGCGCTCCTCGGGCACCCACGCGATGCCGCGGCGCGCGATCTCGTGGGACCCGAGGCCCGTCACGTCCTCCCCGCGGAGAACCACGCGCCCCCGCCGGGGCCGCGCGACGCCCATGATCGAGCGCAGCGTCGTCGTCTTGCCCGCGCCGTTCCGGCCGATGAGGGTGACGACCTCGCCCTCGCCGACCGTCATCGACACGCCCTGTAATATATGCGCCTCGCCGTAATAGGTGTGCAGGTCCTCGACCGCGAGCAGGGGTGCGCGTGGCGTCATCGCCACGCCCCGAGGTAGGTCTGCTGCACGCGCGCGTTCGCCCGGATCTCCTCGGGCGTGCCCTCGGCGATCACCTGGCCCTGGTGGAGCACGGTGATCCGGTCGGAGATCTTCATCACGAGCTTCATCTTGTGCTCGACCAGCACGATCGTCCGCCCGGCGGCGAGCTCACGGATCAGCACCATCGTCGCGTCCGTTTCCTCCGGGCTCATGCCGCCGGTGGGCTCGTCGAGCAGGAGGAGGGGGGGGTCGACGGCGAGCGTGATGGCGAGCTCGAGGCGTCGCGTCTCGCCGTGCGAGAGGTGCGCGGCCAGGAGGTCCGCCTTCCGCTCGAGCCCCACCGTCGCGAGCAGCGCCCTTGCCCGGTCGAGCGGGGCGGCGAGCCGGTCGGCGCGCGACCAGAAGTCGAAGGAGCGCGCGTGCCCCTGGGCGGCCACCCGCACGTTCTCGCGCACGGTGAGGCGCGGGAAGACGTTGGTGATCTGGTACGACTTCGCGATCCCGAGCCGCGAGACGACGTGCTGGGGCAGCCCCGTCACCTCCCGCCCCCGGAACCAGATGCGGCCCGCGGTCGGTGCGACCTCGCCGGAGATCAGCCGGAAGAGCGTCGTCTTCCCCGCGCCGTTCGGGCCGATGATCGAGCGCAGCTCGCCCGCGTGGACCGTCAGGTCCACGCGGTCCACCGCGAGGAGACTCCCGTAGCTGCGCGAGAGCTGCTCGGTGCGCAGGAGGGCGTCGGTCACGCGCGGATCACGCCCCCGCAGCTCCGCGCCCCGCAGCGACAGCGGAACTTCAGGAGCGGCCGGTAGCGTCGGTCGTCCAGGACGGCGACCGTCCGGTAGTCGCACGTGACCTCCTCGCCCCTTCGGATCGGACGCAGGGCGACCGCCGTCAGCGCGGACGCGCCGTTGAGGTCGCCGGCGTTGGGCGTGCACGAATGATTCATGTAGAAGCCGAGCGCGACCTTCCGGCCACGCGGCGGCACCAGGTAGAAACCGTGCTCGATGTGGAAGCAGAGGCGCTGGCGCCATCGCGGAAGCGCCTTCACCTTCCGGTACGGGAGTACGACGCCTCCGGAGATCGTCAGGATCTCACCCCTCCGGATCGCCCGCGTCGCGAAGACACCCCTCTCCCGCGGGCCGATCGCGCGGAGCTTGACCTTCGGACTCTGAAACGATCCGCTCACGAAGGGCACGCATCCTCCCGGAACCTAGGCCGTCAAGGGAGACAAGGTAAGACAACGCGGCGTCCAATTCAATCGTGCGCGCGGCCTCGGGCCGCCCCCGCCCGCGCGGCGAGCCACGCCTCGACCCGCGCCCGCAGGGCGTGCCGCTCGTCCACCCCGATCCCCGCGGGGTCGAACCGATAGCGGTAGTGGAGCTCGGCGATCCCTCGCAGGGCGTCGGCGGTGACCGGCGCGTGCGCCGCCTCGAGCCGGTCGATCCACGTCGAGACGGGCTCGGCCGGACCCCGTCCGAGACCCGCCGCCGCGAGCCGGTCGGCGATCAGGTAGAACTCCGAGTCGGCGCCCGTGTGGCGCGGTGCGGGCTCGTCGCGTGCGGCCTCGGTCGTCACGCGACCGATTCGCCGCCGCCCGTAGAGGCGCCACGCGAGTCCCAGCACGAGCGGCACGAGGAGCCACACGAGGTATCGGGCGACGCCCTCCTCGCCCTCGCCGTAGCGCCATCGCGAAAAGAGGAAGACCGCCCACGACCCGACGTCGCTCACGGGCTCGAACGCCGACGCGACCGCCGCTTCCTCGTCCGCCCACACGGGCGGGGTCGTGTCGAGGTCTCGCCAGGCGCCCTCCACCCACCCGAGGGCCCACGAGTGCGCGTGCCGCGCGCGGACGACATAGCGCTGCTCCAGGCGGCTCCACTCCTGGACCGAGTAGCCGGTCGCGTAGCGCGCCGGCACGCCCGCCGCGCGGAGCACCAGGACGGTCGCCGTGGCGAAGTATTCGCAATGGCCGGAGCGCCTGCGGAGGAGGAAGTCTTCGAGGGGCGACTGGCCGAGCGGCCGGTCGGCGTAGGTCGAATAGCGGAACCTGGTCCGGAAGAAGGCGGCCACCGCCGCGAGACGCTCCGCCGGCGGCCTCCCGGCGAGCCCGAGGTCGGCTGCGATCCGCGCCACCGCGACCGATTCTGCGGCGGGGACGCCCATGTCGAAGCCCGTCGGCGGGGCGTCGAGCGGGGCGTCGGGTCCGACACGGACCAGGTAGGTGACCAGCCCGAGCCCCTCGTCCACCCTCACCGCGCCGAGCGGGTTTTTCGAGAGCCGGACGACGGCGAGCTTATCGATCTCCATCGCGCGCGCGGGCAGCGGCAGCACGCCTCGGCCGCGAGGCAGGTACACGGAGACGCCCACGCTCGCCTCGGGCGCCGGCCCCGGCGCGAGCTTCCAGGTCTCGCCGCCGGCCTCGGGCTGGACGGACGTGAACGCGGCCCCCACCGCGAACCACGCGGGCGAGTTGTAGACGTTGTAGCTCGCCTCGCGCAACAGGAACGGCGGCGCCTGGCCGGCGGCCGGTGTGACGCGCAAGAGGATCCGGTCGGAGAGCTTCAGCCGCCCGAGGTGGCCGATCGCCGTGGCCGAGCGGAAGGGATCGGTGTCCCGGCGGACGAGGCTCGAGATGTATTCGAAGGCCACCTCCTCGAGGGTTTGCTGGACGCGGTGGAGGGCGACGTGCCCGCCGTACCCCGCGACGCTGGCCACGGCGAGCGACGCGACCCACCAGAGCGGGGAGAAGCGGGGCGAGCGCACGACCCAGAGGGCCCAGGCGGTGAGTAGGCAAACTCCCGCGTAGTACACGGGGGTCCGCACGTTGGCGGCGCTGGCCGAGAGGACGCAGAGCACGCCGTAGGGGTACGCGAGGTCGAGCGCGTCCGTCGAGGGGTCGCTTTCGTCCGCCGCCTTCTTTCGGTACGCCCAGAGGAACGCCCCCAGGTCCACCTTCCCAGCCGTGCTGTACGCCTGGCATACGACGAGGGGCGCCACCAGGAGCGGCAGCCACTGGAAGAGGACGGTCATCGCCCCGGGCGCGCCGGCGACGCGCGTCCCGCTCGCGGTGAAGAGGTAGACAGCGCTCCCGGCGAAGACGACCGTGCAGAGATCGGAGATGCGGTGGAAGTCACGGCGCGAGAAGTCGACGCGCCACGCGACGGCGCGCGCCCCCTCGAGGAGGACGGCGAGCGCAGTCGCGGGGAGGAGGAGCCCGGTCTCCCAGCCCCAGAACACCACCGCGGCGCCGAGCAGGACCGGCGGGGTCATGACCGCGCGAGCCCCTCGCCGATCCGGCCGACCTCGAGGTGCTGGACCTGGTCGCCGGGCCCGCCCGCCGGTGTCGTCCCGTCGCCGACGACGAAGGCCCGCGTCGGGATGCCGAGGGCGCGCAGGCGCCGGACGAAGTCGCGACGCGGCGCGTCCCACGCGAGCAGGACCGCGACAGCGCCCGAGAGCGACGCGGAGCGCTCGAGGACCGCGTCGCGAAGCGCGCGGAATGGCTTGTCGCGGCAGGGGCGCACCCCAGCCAGGACCTCGAGCATGTGGTCCGTGTGGCCGAGGCCGCGCCCCGCGGTAAAGCAATAGGTCTCGGGCCCCACGAACAGGAGGTCGAGGAGCGAGTCTTTGGTTTGGATCGAGCAGGCGATCGACGCCGCGACGGAGACCGCCTCCTCGAAGACGTCGCTCTCCTCGTGCTCCGCGAACGTGTCCAGGACGAGCGCGTGGCGGACGAAGAACTCGTCCTGGTACTCCTTCACCACCGGCCGGCCGACGCGCGCTGCGCTCCTCCAGTGAACGCGGCGCAGCGGGTCGCCGGGACGGTAATCGCGCAGTGAGACAAATTCCTCCGAGTCTCCCACCGCGCCGGCGAGAGCGACGCCGCCCCGCTGGTACTTCCGCACTCCCGGGAGGGCCAGGTCCGGCACCGCGTAGCGCTTCGGCAGCACGACGAGGGCGCCGGGGAGCGGGATCGTGACGAGCGCGTTGACGAGGCCGAACAGATCCGGCCGCGCGATCGTGACGCCAGTGAACGCGAGGCGTCCCCGACGGAGCGGAAGGAGCGCGACCTCCACCTCGCGCGCGCCCCCCGCAGGGAGCGGCGGCAGCGGACGCGGCGCGATCCCCGCGCCGCGCCGGCGCTCGATGAGCCAGGCCCAGCGGGGGTAGCCGACCGTCCGGTCGAACCAGTTCCGCCGCTCCTCGCCCGGCTCGCGCGCGCGGAGGAACTCGTCGAACGACGGACTCGGGTCGGCGAGGTCCTCGAGGAGCACCAGCCCGCGCTGGGGGCGCACGGTTCCGTTGCGGATCACGAGGCGGTACACGGCGGGCGCGCCGGCCGTGACGAAGCGGGGGAGGACGCGCTGGATGTCCAGGCGCACCCGGAAGACGACGCTCCACGCCGCGGCGACGACCAGGAGCGCGGCGAGGAGTGTGAACGCCTGATAGCCGACGGTGCGATTGGTGTCGAACCCGATGACCCCGGCGGCGCCGAGCGCGGCGAGGACGAGCTTGCCCGCGGGCGTGAGCTGCCGGCCGAGCCGGTACTGGAACGACGCGGTGGACCGGAAGAGCCGGTAGGCGACCCGCTTCACGCCGGGACGGGAACCGTCTTCACGATCTCCTCGACGAGGCCCGGCGCGGTGACGCCCGAGAAGCGCGCCTGCGGGTCGATCACGAGCCGGTGCGCGATGACCGGCACGGCGAGCTCCTGGACGTGCTCGGGCACGACGAATGCCGCGCCGTCGAGGAGCGCCAGGGCCTGGGCCGCCTTCACCAGCGCGAGCGAGGCGCGAGGGCTCGCGCCGAGCTGCACCCCGGCGAGCGCGCGGGTCGCGCGCACGAGGTCCACGGCGTAGCGCCGGAGCTCGTCGCTCACGCGCACGTCCCTGACGCTTCGCCGGAGCCGAAGGGCATCGTCCATCGACACGCACGACGTGACATCGTCCAGCGGGTGGTGCTGCTCCTGGGCCGAGAGGATCGCGACCTCCTCCTCGGGGGCGACGTAGCCGAGCGCGAACTGCATCGCGAACCGGTCCATCTGCGCCTCGGGCAGGGGGTACGTGCCGCGGAACTCCACCGGGTTCTGCGTGGCGATGACGAAGAAGAGCTCCGCGAGCCTGAGCGTGCGTCCCTCGACCGACACCTGGCCCTCGGCCATCGCCTCGAGGAGCGCCGACTGGGTCCGCGGCGAGGCACGGTTGATCTCGTCGGCCAGCAAGACATTCGTGAAGATCGCGCCCTCGTGGAAATGGAAGGCGTGATCGCGCTGGTCGAAGACCGACACGCCCAGGATGTCCGACGGCAGGAGGTCGGGCGTGAATTGGATGCGCTTGAACGTGGCGCCGATCGACCGGGCGAGGGCCTTGGCGAGCGTCGTCTTGCCGGTGCCCGGGTAGTCCTCCAGCAGCACGTGGCCGCCGCTCGCGAACGCGGCGAGCAGCTTCCGGATCGCGGCCGACTGCCCCCGCATGACCGTTTCGATGGAGCGGGCGAGCGTCCAGAGCGTGTCGCGGCCCGAGGGGGCGGACGTCACTCGCGCGCCGCCTAGCCTTTCACGGCGCCGGCGGTGAGGCCGGACACGTAGTAGTCGAGGAAGAAGACATAGACCGCGACGATCGGCACGCTGGCGAGGACCGCGCCGGCCATCAGTGAGCCCCAGTAGTAGATGTCGCCGCGGATGAGGTCCGCCGTCACGCCGACGACCGCGGTCTTGTTGGCGCTCTGCGAGACGAACGTGAGCGCGTAGATGAACTCGTTCCAGCAGAGGGTGAAGCTGAAGAGCGCCGCGCAGACGATCCCGGGCACGGCCATCGGCAAAACGATGCGGATGAGCGTTTGCATCCGGGAGGCCCCGTCCACGAGGGCGCACTCCTCGACCTCCCGCGGCACCGTGCGAAAGTAGCCCATCAGGAGCCACGTGCAGAAGGGCACGAGGAAGGTCGGGTATGTGACGATGAGCGCCCAGATCGTATCCGAGATCCCCAGCCACACGACCACCTGAGAGAGTGGCAGGAACAGGAGCGTCGGCGGGACGAGGTAGGTGACGAACACCGCGGTGCCGAACGAGGCCACGCCGCGGTAGCGCAGGCGCGCCAGGCTGTAGCCGGCCAGGATCGCGATCGCGAGCGACGCCGACGTCGCGACGACACTGATGATGAGGCTGTTCTTCATCCACGTGAGGAACTCGGTGCGCTGGAACAGGTACTGGTAGTGGTCGGCTATCACTCCTGTCTGGACGAGGAACGGGATGGACTTGAGGTTATAGAGCTCGGCGTTCGACTTCAGCGACGTGATGAGCATGAAGTAAAACGGGAACAGCGCGAAGGCGAGGAACGGCACGAGGTTCGCGTACGTGAACGTCGCCGACCGGATCGTCACCTCGCCGTCCCGAGCGCCCGCCACCCCTACTCCTTTCGGATGTAGCGCAGCTGGAGGAACACCACGGCTCCCAGCAGCGGGAAGAGGAACAGCGAGATCGCCGCGCCCTGGCCCAGGTTGCCGCCGTTGAGCCCGATCTGGTACGCGAGCGTCGCGAAGAGGTGCGTCATGTTGACGGGCCCGCCACGGGTGAGCACGTAGACGATATTGAAGTCGCTGAAGGTGAAGATGGTCGAGAACAGGATGACGACCGCGAGGACCGGCCTGAGGAGCGGTAACGTCACGTGCCAGAACCGCCCCCACGGACCGGCGCCGTCCACCTCGGCCGCCTCGTGGAACTCGCGCGGGATCGAGACGAGCCCCGCGAGCACCGTGATCGCGAAGAAGGGAAGACCGCGCCAGACGTTGACGGTGATGACCGCCGCCATCGCGTAGGCGGACTGGCCGAGCCAGTTGGGCCCGGGCGGGCTCAGGATCCCGAGGCGGATCGCCGTCCAGTTCACGACGCTGTAGAGCGAGTCGAACATCCACCACCAACCCAGGGTCGAGAGTGCCGTCGGGATCACCCACGGCAGCAGCACCGCGCCCCGGATGAGCCGCTTGAAGCGCATGTCGCGGGCGAGCAGGAGGGCCAGCCACACGCCGAGCACCGTCTTGAGCGTGAGCGCGATGCCGGTGAACACGAACGAGTTCTGGATGGTCTGGCGAAAGACGTCGTTGGCGAGGATGTCGCGGTAGTTGGCCAGGCCCACGAAGCCGCCCGGCGATCCCACCCAATAGTCGGAGAGACTGAAGTAGATCGCCATGCCGAACGGGTACGCGACGAGGCAGGTCAGGAGGAGAAGCGCGGGCACGATGAGGCCGTACCCGAAGACGTGCTCCTGCTCCCACCACTCGCGGGCGCGCGCGAGGCGGCCGGGCACATGGAGGCCGGTCACCTCGAGCGCGCGGGGACCGACGGCCACGCTAGCCGACCTTCAGCTGCCCCTTGAGGGCCAGGGCGACCTGCTGCTCCGCCCACTCCATCGCGCGCTTCGTCGGCATGCCGTTGACCGCCTTCGCCACCATGTCCGCGAGGATGTAATTGTCGTCGATGCGCTGCACGGCGTCGCTCGGCTTCGCGGGCCAGCCGCGCGGGTGCGCGAACTCCGCCTCCTTCGGCAACATCGCGAACTTCGGATTCCGCGCCCAGATGGGATGGTCGGCCAGGTTCTTGAGCGGCGGGTGGTTAAAGGCGTTGGAGGCGACGATCCAGGCGTCGAAGTTCTCCTTGCGGAAGAGGAACTGGATGAATTCCTTCGCCAGCTCGACGTTCTTCGAGAACTTCCAGACGCCAAGACCGAGGATGGGGGGCGCCGAGTGCGTGCCCGCCGGCCCCGCCGGACTGTTGTGGTGGTTGATCTCGTCCGCGATCGGCATCTTGTTTGCGAGCGCCGCGTTGTACGGACTGATCGGGTTGTGGATCCACGAGCACTTGCCGGCGAGGATGCACCGGTTGTTCGAGGCATCGTCCCACGAGAGCACCTCGGGCTCCATCGCATCGCGGTACAGCTCTTTGTACCATTCGATCACCTGCGCGGTCCTGTCCGAGTTGATCGCGGGGGTCTTACCGTCGGCCTCGATCACCTTGGCGCCGTACGACCACGCGACCGACCAGAAGGTCGAGTGGGCGTCCGCGCAGTGGCTGATCGCGATCCCGACCGGGTTCCCTTGCCTCTTGAGGATCCGCCCGGACTTCAGGAGCTCATCCCACGTCTTCGGCGTCTCGAGCCCCGCCTTCTTGAAGTGGGCCATGTTGTAGGTCGCCGGGAACGAGATCCAGAACCAGGGCACCGCCTTCCAACCCGATTTCGTCTTGGCCATCTCGGCCGAGAACGGGTACCAGCCGCCGTACTGCTTGCCGAGCTTCTCCACGACGTCGTCCACGTTGGCGTGAAGGTGCTCATAGAGGAAGGTGTCTGCGCCGGCGGTGCGGTACATGTCGTGGCCCGACTGCGACTGGGCCTCCGCCGCTATCTTCGCCGGCATCTGGAGGTGCGCGATCGTGTCCACGCGGACCTCGCAGCTCGCCAGCTTGCCGAAGGCCTCGGCCTGCCTCCGGAGCTCGTCGTCGGAGACCGGAACGAAGTGATTCCAGCTGAGGAACGTCAGCTCACGCTTCTGGGCGAACGCGGGAGCTTTGCCGAGCGCCAGCCAGGACGCTACGCCGGCAGTCGCGCCGGAGGCAGCGCGCAGGAACTCACGACGCGAAGTGGCTCGCATTGAAAGACTCCTTAGAAGTCAGCGGGTTGCCGGAAAAGTCGTCGGGGGACCCCCGGGGTTTGGTCTCACCCCCTCCAGGCTCGGACGGTTGCCCGCTTCTATCACCCCGAGGAAGGCGCTGTCAATGACGGCGGCGGGGAAGTGTGCCGGGGGCCGCCGTGCCGGCCGAGCCCCCGGCCCTGGGAGTCACGATGCTACTTCCTCGCCGCGCAGGGATTCTTCGCCGCGCACGGGTTCTTCACGGCGCAGGGATTCTGCTTGGCTTCGCCCTTTTTCAGCGCCTTCTTCGTCGGATTCTTCGCGGCGCAGGGGTTTTTCGCCGCGCAGGGATTCTTCCCGGCGCACGGGTTGGCCTTCTGCTGGGCCACGGCTCCCGTCCCGGCGGCGAGGGTCAGCGCGCAGACAACCGCGGCGACGGTGAGGACGCGTCGGACCATCCGGGCTCACCTCCTTCTCGGCGAACGCATACTATTCCTCTCTCCGCGGTATCGTATACCTTCGAGGCAGACATCCCGAGAAAGGACCTGACCATGGCCACAGCGGGAACCCGGGTTCTGGATGCCGGCGAGAGGTTGCCGGCCCTTGCGATGGACACCGTTTCCCACGGTCGAATCAGCGTCCCCGAGCGCTTCGGCGACGGCTGGGGCGTCTTCCTGATCTACCGCGCGCACTGGTGACCCTACTGCAAGCAGCAGTTGGCTGCTTTCGAGCGGGCACAGCCCAAGCTCGCGGAAGAAGGCATCGCGGTGGTCGCCGCTTCCACCGATCCCTTGGAGAAGGCGAAGGAGACGGTGAGCGAACACTCCCTGACGTTCCCGCTCGGGTATGGGCTCCCGTTGAAGGAGACGGCGGCGGCGCTCGGGGCCTTCTACGAGGAGCGGAGAAATATCTTGCAATCCACCGGCTTCGTCGTGAAGCCGGACCGGACGATCGTGGTGTCACAGTATAGCTCGGGCTCGATCGGGCGCCTGATCTGGCAAGACGTCCTCGGCCTCGTCCAGTTCTACAAGAAGTCGCCAAAGTGAGCCGGCGCTCGGACGCTCGGACGCCTGACTGAGCATGATTCTCCCGATTCGCCTGACGCCGGTTGAGCGCCATATCCACGCCGATCGCCGACTCGCGTTCCAGGTGCTGACCGCGTTCGGCGTGCGACAGGAAGATGGCAGCTCATCGATGGTACTGAAGGCCGAGGGCGACCGTAAGCTCGTAGAGTTCCATTCCGTGATCCCCACGTTCAGGCACGGCCAGAAGCGCGGACAGAAGATGTATCGCACCGTTGAATGGGTGACGCTCCTCGAACCCGAGGAGATCCGGTTCGAGGGCGTCGAGGGCCCGGTCGACCTGCTGCAGGACCGGTTCGTGCTTCAGAACCTCGACGGCTGTACCCTCTTTCGCTACGAGAGCACGATCGGCATCAAGGGTGGATTGGCCGGCTGGCTCAAGGGCCAGATCCTCGTTCGTCCGACGCTCAGCCGGTTCATGCGCGACCATTCTCGCAGGCTGAAGGAGACGATCGAGGCGCGCGCGAAGAACAGCCGACTCTACCCGTATCGACACTGCAGTCTGGCGCCGTGAATGACGATCTTCCCCATCCCCCACAAGGACTGATCCCATGACCCAGCACGCGCCCACGGTCGGCATCATCGGCCTCGGCTTCGGCCGCGCCCACATCCCCGCGTTCCAGGTCAACGGCTGCCGTGTCGTCGCCCTCTGCCAGCGCGACCAGCCGAGCGCCAAGGCGGTCGCCGACCGCTACGGCGTCGAGCACGTCTTCGGTCGCTGGGAAGAGATGCTCGAGACGGCGAAGCCCGAGATCGTCGTGATCGCGACCCCGCCGCACCTGCACCGCGCGATCGCCATCCGCGCCTTCGGCGCCGGCGCGCACGTGCTCTGCGAGAAGCCGATCGCGATGACGCGCACCGACGCCGAGGCGATGGTGGATGCGGCGCGTCGCACCGGGCGCGTCGCCATGACGTGCTTCAACTGGCGCTTCACCGCCGCGATGCAGGAGCTCCACGCGCGCGTGACGGAGGGATCCCTGGGCCGAGTCTTCCACCTCGCGCTGCGCTGGCTCGGCTCGCGCTGGGCCGACGAGCAGGCGGCGGCGACGTGGCGGATGGACCGCGCCCAGGCGGGCCACGGCGCGATGGGTGACATGGGCGTCCACCTCGTCGACATGGTGCGCTGGACGTTCGGCGAGTTCACGCGCGTGGCGGCGCACGCGGGCATCGCGTACCCGTCGCGCTCGGCGCCCGGCGTCAGCCGGCCGCCGGACACCGAGGACTACTGCACCGTGGTCGGCGAGCTCACGTCCGGCGCCCAGGTGACGCTGACCGCGAGCCGCGCGGCGCACGGCGTGAACGAGCACACCCTGGAGGCGTTCGGGACGCGCGGGGCCGTGAGCTATCGCCTGAGCCGTGAGCGCGCGCACTGGTGGGAGGGCGAGCTGCGCGCGGGCGCCGGCGCCGCGCTCACGCCGGTGACGCCCCGGACGCCCCTGCCGACGGTGGCGGCCGACGGTGACCCGCTCGACGTCACGGGTCGGACCCTGATCGCGCCGCTCGTCGGACGCCTGCTGGAAGGAATCAGGACCGGGACGACGCCGTCCCCGTCGCTCGCCGACGGAATGCGCGCCCAGGCCGTGCTCGACGCGACGCTCGAGGCGGCGGCGCGGGGCGCCTGGGTCGAGGTCGCGCGCTGAGCCGAAAGGACGACGCTTGACGGGCTGGCGCGCTGACGCTCCCGAAATGGTACTCTCCCGCCCAGCGTTCGAGGGGCACCTCGACCAAGGAGGGCACCATGCGGGGAATCTTGGGGATCCACCCGGGTTGGGGCATCACGCCGTTGCGCGTCGTCATGGCGCTGATCCTGGTCATCGCCGGCTACACCAAGATGTCGATCGGCATGCCGGCTGTCGCAGCGAGCTTCGCCAGGTACCCTATTCCATTCGCCTGGATCGCGGCCCCCCTCATCGCGGTGCTGGAGCTGGTGGGCGGGCTCCTCCTGCTCGTCGGCTACGGGACGCGGATCCTGGGGCTGTTCTTCGTCTGCGAGTTCATCGTCGCGGCGTTCTGGGTCAAGTTCAGGCTCATGGGGTGGCTCGACGCGCGTTTCGAGCTGATGATCCTCGCGGGCGCGCTCCTGCTCGTGATCGCCGGCCCCGGCCGGGCCGCCCTCGACAACCGACGCGGCCCTTCCTAGTCCACCTGGACGAGCTGCACACGGACCTGGCGCTTGGCGCTGCCGCGCACCACGGTGAGCGTGACCTGAGCCCCCACGCCCGCGGCCTCGAAGACGTCCCGCAGATCGTCCTCCGACCGCACGGGCCTGCCGTCGACGGCGACGATGCGGTCGCCGAGGATCACGCGACGCGACGGAGTCAGTTGCGCGCCCTGGAGCCCGGCCCGGGCGGCCGGGCTGTCCGGGAAGACCTCGGCGATCACGACGCCGTCGACGCCGAGCTGGGCGTTGTACCGGTCGGGGACCAGCGTCACGCCGATCCCCGCCTGGATCGCTCGTCCCCGGGCGATGAGCTGCGGGACGAGGCGGCTGATCGTGTCCACGGGGACGGCGAAACCGATGCCCGCCGAGGCGCCACTCGGGCTGAAGATCGCGGCGTTGACGCCGATCACTCGGCCGCTCGAGTCGAGGAGCGGCCCGCCCGAGTTGCCGGGGTTGATCGCGGCGTCGGTCTGGATGACGTCGCGGATCCTGCGGCCATTCGGCGACCGGAGCTCGCGCCCGAGCGCGCTCACGACGCCGACGGTGAGCGAGTGGTCGAGCCCGAACGGGTTGCCGACGGCGAGGACGCGCTGGCCGACGAGGAGCGTGCGCGACACGCCCGGCGCGAGCGGCACGAGCTTCTCCTGTGGCGCCTTGATCCGGAGGACCGCGAGGTCCTTCTCGGGGGCCATGCCGACGACCTTCGCCTCCCAGTCCGACTGGTCGGCGAGCGTCACGGCGAAGGCGTTGCCGTCCTGGATGACGTGGAAGTTGGTCACGATGTGGCCCTGACGGTCCCACACGATACCGCTCCCCGTTCCCTGAGGGATCTGCTGGACGTCGAAGGAGAAGATGTCGCGCCGGAGCGCGACGGACGTGATGAACACGACCGACGCCTGCGCGCGGCGGAAGACCTCGATGTCCCGCTTCTCCTCCGGCGTGAGCCCCTCGGGCAGGGGCGCCGCGGTCACGGCGTCCGCCCTCCTTGCGGCGGCCACGTGGGACAGGCCGTGACCGGCGAGGAGCCCGAGCGCGAACACGAGGACGATGCCGAGCAGATCACCGCGCTTCATCCCATTCCTCCTCACCTTCGGTGTTACGACCTGACGAGCCAGCCGACGACCCCGCCCGCAAGCACGACGATGACCGGCGGAAGCCAGCGCGCGGCGAGGACGACGGTGGCCGCCGCGGCGAGCGCGGCGGTGACCCAGTCGTGCACCGCCGAGCGCGCGAGAGTGTAGACGCCGGCGGCCATGAGGCCGATACCGACGGGCGCGAGCGCCCGCTCGGTGGCGAGCGCCCACGGTCGGCGCCGCAGCCGCTCCCACCGTCGCGCGATGAGCCCGGTGAGCGAGGAGGTCGGCACGAACATCGCCGTCCCCGCCACCAGAGCGCCAACGAGACCGTGGGCTCGGTAACCGACGAAGATCGCCACGAGCATGTTAGGGCCGGGCGTGAGCTGCGCGAGGGTGTAGCCGTCCACGAACTCGCGGGTGGTGACCCATCCGTAGCGCGTCACCACCTGGCGCTGCATCTCGGGGAGGACCCCGAGGCCTCCGCCCACAGCGATCAGGCTGAGCCAGAGAAACGTCCCCGCGAGATGGAACAGATCGGTCATCGGCCACGCGGCGGGCGATTGAACCAGAGACTCACCGGCAGGGCGAGGCAGACGGCGACCGGCGTGCTCACGCCGAGCGGACCGACCAGCACGAACGTGCCGGCCGCGACCGCCACGGCGGCCCGGCCGCGGAGCGAAGCGGTGACGAGCTGCGCGGTGGTGACCAGCACGAGGCCGACCACCGCCGCGGCCATCCCATGCATGAGTCGCGTCGTCCCCGGCGCAAACGCGCCGCGAAAATAGAGGACGGTGAGCCCCAGCAGGGCGAGCGCGCCCGGCACCAGCACGGCGAGGAGCGCCCACACGCCGCCGCGCCAACCGCCCAGCCGGCAGCCGAGCGCCACCGCCAGGTTCGCGAAGTTCGGCCCGGGCAGGAGCTGGCTCAGTGTGAGGTCCTGGACGAACTCGCCGGTCGTCACCCATGCCCGACGGACGACGACCGCGTCGTAGAAGTAGGCGCTGCGTCCGCCGCCGAGGGCGATGAGCCCTGTCCAGGCGAACACCCGGATGAGCGACCGCAGGGGAACCCGCGCCATGTCCCCTCGCATCCGGCTACCGCCCTCGGAGGGGCGCGTCGAGGGATCCCGAGATGCGGAGGACCTCGTTGACCCGCCAGGCGCCGCGATTGACGGCTTTCACGATCTCGCCAATGCCCCGCTGCCACGGCGCCTCTGCCGTCCCGTCGCTCCCGATCCACAGGTGACCGCTTTCGCCCGCCGCCATGAGCCGCGGCCGGGCGACGCTGACGTAGCGTGGGTCGAGGACACGGCCCGCGGCGCATCCACCGCCGCGCCCTCGGGCTGGACGAGGAGTGGCGGTCCGCCGGCCGGTGGCGTACCCCCTGCGAACAGCTCGGCCCGCCCGCCGAGCATCCGATACACGACCCCGACCTTCCGGTCGCGATCGAAGGTGGTGATGAAGAGCTCGCGCCCCGCGCGCATCGCGGCCACCTGAGCGTTGAGAAGCGGCGGGCCGTAGAAGTACTGCGCCTCCATGGCCGGGGTCAGCCGCGCGCCCCCGAGCGGGATCCGATAGAGGGGCCACAGATCCTCGACCTCGCCCCCGGTATATCGGCGCCCCGTGCGTCCGAGGTAGAGCGCGCCGGCCTCGTCGAAGGCGAGCGTGGAGGTCGACGGGATGCCGCGCACACTGCTCCCCACACCTGCCTCGAAGCCGTCGCCGCTCACATAGGCGTGAACCCCGAACCCCGACGGCACGATCACCTCCGCGCCGGACGGCAGGGCGAGGAGCGCGAGCGCGACCAAGCAGAGACCGCTCTGGGAAGCGACGGGCCACGCGATCACGTCGCGCCGAAGCTATCGCCGCGGCGCCGTACGGTCAAGGGCTCGAGGCGCTGGCTGGGGAGTTACTCGAGGCGGGACGACGCGGCGAGCCGACGGACGAGGAGCGTCAACCGTTCCAGCTGATCCTGAGTCAGGTTCGCGAAGTGGAAGACGTAGCCGTCCACGTCGACTCGGACGAGGAGCGAGGCGACTTCGAAGCGCTCGCCCGCGCCGGGCGGCGCGAACGAGAGCTCCACGGTGGCCACCGGATGTACCTCGCCGGCCGAACGGATCTTGATGCCGCCAGCGCTGAGATCGACGCTCGTCGTCTCCCATTCGCCGCCATGCGCGTCGCGGATTCGCACGGGCAGCGCGATCCGCGCGCGGGGTGTGCGCCGCCGGTCCGTGGTGCGTCGCGCCGCCGCGATCTCGCGGGAGAGCACCTGCGGCTCGAGGGACTGGAGGATGCGCTGCAGGTGCTCGAAGGCGATCGGCTTGGCGACGAACTCGATCGCACCGAGCCGCAGGCACGCCTCGGCCTGGAGCTCGCTCGCGATGCCGGACACAACGATCACGGGGATGCGGGAGTCCCGAACCCGCGGGCGCTGGAGGAAGTCGAGCCCGTTCATACCGGGGAGCCTGAAGTCGAGCAGGATCAGGTCGGGGCGGTTCTGATCGAGGCGGTCGAGCGCGCCTTCCGCGGAGAGTACCAGCTCTGATTCATGGCCGAGCTCGAGGAGAAAATCCTGCAGGACGCTGCCTACCGACCGATCGTCTTCCACGATCAGGACCCTCATACCGTCGTCAGTGCAGCAAGAGAAATACCAGCGGTCGTCGACGCGCAAGGCAGGACAAACCGACACGATTTCCAGGGCTTGTCGCTCAGCTCGGTCGCTCTACCGGGGTGGAAGTCCGGCCAGTTCCTTTCCGATGGCCAGAAAGTGGGCGGCCACCCCGTGACAGCAGGGGCCGCGAGGGCCCCCGGCTGGCACAGGATCGAAAGCGTTCCCCACGCGAGCCTCTCGGTCGATTCATGGCCGCTCCTCCCTCGTCATCGACTGCTTCGTTCCGCGCGGCCGGCGGGCGTCGCAGCCGGGTAGGTGACGCACGTCCCCTCCAGCGCCGCGAAGGGCGTGAGTTCGTGCGGCTCGGCGCGTCCGGCCGTGACGATGTGGAGAACCGCGATCCCGCGCGCGGTGAGCGCGTCCGCGATCAGCGACCGGTGGCACCGCCAGGGGACCGTCTCCGCGCACATGATCGCCGTCGGCTGCCGCCGGGCGAGCTCGACGAGCGCCTCGAGGCTTCTGGCGAACTCGGCAGTCTCCATATAGTCGGCGTACCCGCGGAACGCCGCGTTTCGCCAGCCGAGGTTGACCGATCCCGGGCGCGCCTTCCGAAGGCCCCCGAGGCCGGGCATGAGGACATAGGCGATGCCGGCGGTGGCGAGGCTCGCGGCGAGCGCCTCGCGGCCGAACTGGGGGTTCCGGCGCGAGCGCGGGATGGTCCGAACGTCCGCGAGCTGCGCCATGTCGTGCGCGCGCAGGAGAGCGATCAACTCCTCGACGGGCCGCGTGCCGTGGCCGATGGTGCGAATCACGCGCGCGAGCCCCTCACTCAGTCGGCCGAGAACCGCTGCGCGTTACCCATGTGGGGCCAGGCCCAGGCCTGCACGTTCGCCAGAATCTGCCGCAGGTGGTTGCGGTCGTGGTGAACCCACTCCTGGAGGAGATCGGCCACGCAGAGACGCCCCACTTTCGGATGCTCGCCGCCCCGTCGGAGATCGTCCCGGCGCAGGCCCGTCACGAGCGCGACGCTGTCGTCCCGCAGCTCCGCCAACTCGTCCAGCAGGGTCTTGACGTCTCGCGCGCAGTCGTGCCGGGCACGTGCGACCTCGTCCTGGTCCCAGGCCTGAAGCCTCGGCGTCTCCTCGGCGAGAATGATCCGGATGCGGCCGGCAAAGCCGCGCTGCTCGGCCTCGATCAGGTGCCCGACGACCTCCTGAGCGCACCACTCGCCGGGCGCGGGGTGGTAGGTCAGCACCGGCTCGGGCAGCGCGGTCAACTCGGCGCGTAGCGTCGTCACGGCGCTCCGCAGCAGGCCGGCCACGACGGCCGGCGCGAGGGGATCGATCACTGGGCGAATCAGTCCTCGTCGAAGGGGCGGGCGCGCTGGAGCGCCCGCCGCCGCTTCTTCCGTGCTTGCGCCTGCTTACGCTTTCGCTTGACCGACGGCTTCTCGTAGTGGGCGCGCCGCTTCATCTCCTGGAAGAGGCCATCTTTCTGCATCTGTTTCTTGAGCGCCTTCAGCGCGGCCTCGATCTGGTTGTCGACGACCTCGATCCTCACTCAGCGGCCCCGAAGGTGCGTGGTCGATCGATAGCCGCGCACCGGTTCCGAGCGGTCCACAACGTTCATCTGGACGAGCCGCTTCGTGCCCTGCGCGACCGCGCTGGCGATCGTCGGGAAGATCTCGTGCGACTCCTCGACGACCTCGCCTGCGTAGTTGACGATCCGCCAGCGCCAGTGGGGATTCGTCGGGGTCGAGAACGCGACGACTTGCATGTCGGGCTCGCGCCTACCACCGGCTCCCGCTGCGCCCGCCGCCGCCGCCGCCGCTCCGATACCCTCCGCCGCGCCGCTCGCCGCCCGAGCCCGAGCCTGCTGGCTTGGCGAACTCGACCTTGAGCGTCCGGCCGTCCACCTCTTGACCGTTGAACTTCTTGACCGCGGCCTCGGCCTCCTCGGTCGTCGCCATCTCGACGAAGCCGAACCCGCGCGAACGGCCCGTCTCACGGTCCGTCACGACCGTCGCCGACTCGACCCCGCCAGCCTGGGCGAACACTTCGCGCAACCGCTCGCTGGACGTCGAGAAAGACAGGCCTCCGATGAAGAGCTTCTGTGCCATCGCGCACCTCCGAACAGATCTTCCGCAGTTGGTGACACTCCCTGGAACGCGGAAGAGGGCGCCAGAGCCGTGGTCTGGTAAGGAGGGGATCCACGATGGAACCGGCGACCGGGCCAGACGTGCTCAGTGTGACACATTCGCGCCCGGGCCATCGGCCTAATTTCCGGCGCGTGAGGCCCGCCCGGGCTGAGAGAGGCCTGAAGGACCGGCGTCAGCGCCTCTGCCAGGCGTCGAGCTTCGCCCGGAGCCGTGGCCCGCGCTGTGCGCCCTCGATGACGAAGCGCTCGTGGGTTCCCTCGCTCACCTTCTCGACCTCGTCGTGGACCTCGACGCGGAACGTGAGCCGGCGGCGATCGACGGCCGTCAGCTCGACCGTGACCGTCACCGTCATCCCCTCCGGGGTAGCGGCGAGGTGAGCCACGTCGACGCGCGTGCCGACCGTCGTCTGATCGGGCTTGAGGAGCGGCTGCACCGCCTGGATCGCCGTTTGCTCGATGAGCCGGACCATCTCCGGCGTGGCGAGGACGCGAATCGGGTCGCCGCGCAGATGCTGAGGCGTCATGTCCCCGGTGACCTTGACCGACTGGGAATGCTTGAGCCCGGGTGCCAGTTCCATCGGATGCTCCGGGGCGGCGCGTCTAGGCCGGGACGGCGACGACGTTGACCTTGACGGTGGTCGCGACCGCGACCGTCCGATAGAGCGGTCAGCGCTCCCGGTAGGTCTCGACGAGCCGCTCGGCGTCCGCCTGACCGACGCCAGCAATGGTGAAGTGCATGCTGATGCTCTCGAAGCGATTCGGCGCGGCGGCGCTCCGCACTCCCTCGATCGTAACCTCCAGGCGCTTGACCGGCACGCGCCTCTCCTGCGCGTGCTGCTCGATCAGCGTGACCCCGCAGGAGGAGATGCCGGCCAGGAACGCCTCACTGTTGGTCAGGGCGTCCGGCTGAGGCCGGGTTGACGAGTCCAGGACGAGTCGTTGGCCGCGCACCATACTCTGCGCCCGCCCGATGGTGCCACTGCTCGATGACCGCACCGTCTCCACCTTCGCGTTGCTCACGATGGCTCCTTCCCTGTCGCGACGGGCAGTGCGTCCCTCCGTGACCTCCACATCCTACTGAATTCCCGGGCACTGCGCTCCGTTCAACTGGCGAGGCGTGGCCACCTCACGGCTCGTCCGGGAGCCTCGCGTCATCCCGCGCCCTCTGGCAGGTGCTGGCGGATGGCGCAGCAAACGTAACGCCGAGGACGAAAGCGGTCGAGGGCTGACCGCTTGAACCTTATTTAGCCATCACGTGGTCGTCGGGGGCGGCTCGCCCGATGCCTTCTGGTCGCTGTCAGGGATTCACCGGTCCGCCGGTACAGGGATTCCCACGATTACTCACCCTCCTCCGGAGCCTATGCTCTCCACGTTGGCGAAGACGGCGCGTGCGAACGAAGCGTCCGCATTAGACGCCGGCACACATGACAAGAAGGCGAGTCGGCATATGAGGCGGATGTCGTTTGGGACGCATATGAAGACGATCGCACGGAGGATTCGCACCGCCCTGCTGCTGTCAGCGCTCCTACTGTTCGGTAGCCTCCACGGGGCCGAGGCGGGAGTCAACGTGTGGACGACGAACGGGCCGGAAGGCGGGTCTATCAGCGCGCTGGCCGTCGACCCACAGACGCCAACCACCCTCTACGCGGGCACCACCAGCGCGGGCGTCTTCAAGAGCACCGACGGCGGCACCCACTGGAGGGCGGTCAACGCGGGGCTGGGCGCGACGACTGTGCGCGCCCTCGCCATCGACCCGCAGACGCCCACCACCGTCTACGCGGCCACCTGGGATCGAGGCATTTTCAAGAGCACTGACGGCGGGGCCAACTGGAGCGCCACCAACAGCGGGCTGATAGACCCCTATGGGGTGCGGGTCAGCGCAATCGCCGCCATGGCCATCAACCCCCAGACCCCCACCACCCTCTACGCGGGCACCACCCAGGGTGTCTTCAAGAGCACCGACGGCGGAAGCAGCTGGAGCGCCATCAGGCCCGGGCCCGGCTATACCCGCGCCCTGGCCATCGATTCTCAGGCCACCACCACTCTCTACGCAGGCACTTGGGCTGGCGTCTTCAAGAGCACCGACGGCGGGTCTAACTGGAACGCTGTCAACACGGGGCTGACGAACCTCACTGTCGAGACCCTGGCTATCGACCCCGAGACCCCCACCACCCTCTATGCGGGCACCTACGGCGGCGTCTTCAAGAGCACGGACGGCGGAGGCAGTTGGAGCGCCGCCAACGTGGGGCTGAGCGCGACCAGTGTGCTCGCTCTGGCCATCGATCCTCAGGCTTCCACCATCCTCTACGCCGGAACCAGCGGCGGCGGCGTCTTCAAAAGCAGCGACGGTGGCGGCAGCTGGAGCGCCGCCAACGTGGGGCTGAGCGCGACCAGTGTGCTCGCTCTGGCCATCGATCCTCAGGCTTCCATCACCCTCTACGCCGGAACCAGCGGTAGCGGTCTCGGGGTCTTCGACGCTTCAATCAGCGGTGGCGGCGTCTTCAAGAGCACCAACGGCGGGGGCGGGTGGAGCCCCGTTAACACGGGGCTGATCGCAACCGCGGTCTCCTCGGTGGCCCTCTATCCTCAGGATCCCAGCACGATCTATGCGGGTACCAGTGACCGCGTTTTCAAGAGCAGTGACGGCGGAAGCAGCTGGAGCGCCGTCAACATTGGGCCTTCTCCCGACGCTTCTCGTGAAATGGCCATCGACCCCCAGACCCCCAGCACGCTCTATGCCTCCACTTACACGAAGCTCTTTAAGAGCAGTGACGGCGGGAGCAGTTGGAGCCCCGTCAACGTGCTAAGGATTCGCAGTATCCTCGCTCTGGCCGTCGACCCCCAAACTCCAACTACCGTGTATGTGGGGACCAACGGCGACAATCTCTTCAGGAGCACGGACGGCGGGAGCAGTTGGAGCTCCGTGGGACCGGTCAGTACTCAGACTGTGGCCTTTGACCTCCAATCCCCCACCACGGTCTATGCGGGCACTGACTATGCGCTCTTCAAGAGCATTGACGGCGGGGCGAGCTTTAGCCGCACCGGGCTCACCGTCTTGGGAGTCTACGCGGTGGCCGTCGACCCCAAAGTTCCAGCCACTCTCTACGCGGGCACGCGCGACTACAGTCCCAACCTCACCGGGGTCGTCAAGAGCACCGATGGTGGGGCGAGTTGGAGCGCCGCCAACAACGGGCTCGGCATCCAGCCCCTGGGTCGCGCCCTGGCCATCGATCCTCTGAACCCTGCCATCATTTATGTGGGCATTGCGGGCCGCGGCGTGTTCAAGAGCACTGACGGCGGCATGAGTTGGAGCGCCCTCAACACCGGCCTGACCAATCTCGACGTGAATGCCCTGGCCATCGACCCCATCGCGCCGAACATCCTCTACGCTGGCACAGGCGGTGGGGTCTTTGTCCTCCAGCAGCAGCCGAATCGGGCCCCGCTCGCCGACGCGGGTCCTGACCAGGTCGTTGAAGCCACCGATGCTGGCGGCGCCGTCGTCACCCTCGACGGGTCACGATCCTCTGATCCCGACGGCGATTCCCTCACGTTCGCCTGGTCGTGGCCGAGCGGCACGGCGACCGGCGTCCGCTCAACCGTGACATTTCCCCTCGGCACCACCACGGTGACATTGACGGTGAGCGACTCGCAGGGCCCGACCGCAACGGATACCGCCGACATCACCGTGCGCGACACGACTCCGCCGACTGCTGAGGTCGCCTCACCCGGCGACGGCGCCACGGTGTCGGGCACGACGAACGTGACGGCCAGCGCCGCGGACACCGTCGGCGTGGCCGGCGTGCAGTTCCTCCTCGACGGCGAGCCACTCGGCGCGGAGGACACCTCCGAGCCCTACGAAGTCGCGTGGGACACGCGGACGGTCCCTGACGGCACCCATCGCCTCGCAGCGCGCGCCCGCGACACCACGGGCAACATCACGACATCCGCCACCGTGACGGTGAACGTCGCCAACGCGCCCGTCCCGACGCTGACCCTCGCGCGCTCTGAGGAGACCGGCGGGACGCTGGCCCCCAGGGACGCTTGGAACGAGACCACCAGCGCCGACTCGGGCGTGGCGCTGAGTGGAGACCGAGCCGTGTACGGCTCGGCCGCGGGAGCCACGGCCACCTTTACCTTCACAGGCACGGGCGTCCGCTGGATCGGCGTCCCGTGTGAAGTCTGCGGCGTCGTCAACGTCTGGATCGACGATGCGCGCGTCGCCACCATGGACACCTTCGCTCCGACACGCCCGGCGACCTCCACAGTGGTGTACACGAGCCCGCGGCTCGGGGCGGGGAGCCACACGCTCGTGATCGAAGTGACGGGAACGGCGAACACGTCCTCAGGTGACGCCTTCGTCGTCGTGGAGGCTTTCGAGGTGACCCTCGACGGCGCCGGCCTGCTCCCGCCGATTTCGGTGGCGCCGACGAGCGCCCTGGGCGCCTTGTGATCAACACGAGCAGGCGCAGAGCGCTCGCGTACTTCGCCTCGCATCATCCTTCGCGCGCTGGCAGGTGTTGGCGGTACCAGTCAAGCGCGGCCCGCATGACCTCGCCGAACGCCGGCTCCGCATAGACCTCGTAGTGCCCGTAGCGCTCGAGCACCACGAGCTTCTTCGGCTCGCCGGCCTGAGCGTAGAGCTGGGCGGATTCCTCGGGCGGGACGAGCCGGTCGTTGGCCGTGGTGATGAAGAGGATGGGGCGCGGCGCGATCTTATCGACGACCCACTCCGGATTGAACTCCAGCGTGTGGTCGACGTACTCGAGCGGGATCTCGCTCACCGCGGCGGGGTTGGCGCGCCGAGCCGCAGCGGCGAGCTCTGCCGATTGCCGGTCGAGCAGGAGGATCTCTTCGCGCTTCACGAGCTCCGATTCGCCTTCCAGGGCGCGCTTGACGCGATCCCGTCGCGCCCGCTCGAGGAGGTCATGCCACTCGTCGGGACGTCGAACGCTCCGCATCCAACGGCCGCCATCGCCGATGCCGACCACGCTGACGACGCACTTCACGCGAGGATCGACGGCGCCCACCCACACGACGGTGGCGCCCCCGTAACTCGTGCCGTAGATACCGAGGCGTTCCGGGTCGACCTCGGGGAGTGTGCCGAGGAACGTCAGGGCCGCCCGCGCGTCGGCAACACGGCTGTGCGGAGCCAGGCGGCTGCGCGGGCCGCCGCTCTCGCCCCAGCCCTTGTAGTCGAAGGTCATCGCGACGTAGCCCGCCCCGTTCAGGGCTCGCGCGTTGTCGGGCAGGTACAGATCCTTGACCCCCGTGTAGCCGTGGCAAAGCACGATGCCCGCCCGCCGCTCGCCAGTTCGCAGGTCATCAGGGGCGTAGACGTCGCCGACGAGCCTGATCCCCTCACTGTAGAAGCTGACTGGTTTCTTCACGCTCCGGGTCTCCCACACCGCTGGCGCGCCGCGACCTCGATAGCGGAGCGAACGTAACGCCGAGACCCAAAGGGGTCAAGGGGAGACCAGGATAGGGGTTCCCCTCGCCGCGAACCCGACTCAGTCCGACCTAGTCCTACAGGTTCTTCCGGGCTCGGATTCGACGGTTGCCCCGATTGGCGCCCGCCACCGCTCCGCTTAGCCTTTTAACAGACCGGCGCAGCTCGTCGTCCGACGAGCCGCGGACACGGGGCGCGGAACGAAAGGGAGACACGCGAATGAAAATGAAGACGATCCTGGCAGGATGCTTGAGCCTGGCGGTGACGAGTCTCGGCGCGGTGCCCAGCGCGTTCGCCGTCCAGCAGGTCACCACGTCCTATTCGATGCCCGTACAGGCGGAGCTCACCGTCTATGAATACGATTGTAGTAACGCTCCAGGACCCCGGATCGCCTTTGAAACCTCGCTGGCTCTGGGCGGCATCACGGTCGAGCTGATCTTCAGGAACAATGAGAACAAAGACGTGCACACGCTCGTGGAAGACGTGGAGGTCGCCGGTGGGATCGCCGCGGGCACGAAGATCGTCCTTCCCAAGCAGCCCGTGCAAGGCGGCGTCGGCGGAAACCCGTTCATCTGGGTCCAGCTCGTCGACACGAACAACAAACCCCTGACCTCCGAGCTGTACCTCGGACGGTGCGTACAGGGTGCCACCGTCAGCATGCCGTTCTCCACTCCGACCGTCGCCACCGCGCTCGTCTCGGTGATGGACTGCACCAACAACCCGGGCCCGTACATCTATACCGAGGGCTCGCTGAGCCTCTATCCGGGCATCAAGGCACGGTTCGTCTTCCGGAACAACGACAACCCCGTCGGCGGTCCACACAACGCCGACGCGATGGTGGATGTGAGTCTGGTATCGGCGGGCTACACGCTGAAGATCCCCAAGCAGCCTGTGCAGGGGGGCGTCGGCGGGAATCCGTGGATCTCGGTCGCGTTCGCCGACGGGAGCGGCCAGGCGATCGGCAGCGAATATCTGCTCGGACGCTGCGTGCAGCTCCTGCCGGGTAACTGAGAACTCCTGGTAGCTGACAACAAGCGTCTCGCTGAGGGCCACCGGGGTGATGGTGGCCCTCCGCCTGATCTGCACGATCGCGTCGATCGTCCCCGGGACCTATTCCTCCCAGGGGTTGTGCTTCACGGGTGGCGGGAGCCAGATTCGCTCGTACCCCTTCTGAAGCTCCCGCTCCTTTGCGATCTCCTCCCGTGGAGTGACCTTCGCGTACTTCGCCTCGGTGGGGCTCGAAAAGTTGTACCGGTTGAGATTCGGCGCCGAGATGATCCGGTTCACCGGCTCCGTGCACCGTGGACACGCCGCGAGCGGCGGGTCGCTCATCCCCTGCCGCACCTCGTAAATGACACGGCAGTGAGCGCATTCGTATTCGTACACCGGCATCGTGATCCTCCTCTCGCGCGAGGGCTCGGGTGGCCGACTCGGCGCCGGCCACCCGCTCCTCTACGACCTACACCGCGACGGTGACGAGCTACACCGCGACGACCCGAGGCTTGTCGGCGGGCACGGCGCTGGCTACAGTCTTGAGGTTCCAGATGCGGGCGGCGTTCTGCCCGAAGACCTTCGCCTTGATCTCGTCGGTGAGCTTGGGGTACCCGTGCCCCTCGACGAGCTGATCGGGGATCTGGAATTTCCGAAACGCCTCGATCTGCCACTGGGGGTTGCCCCAGAGGGCCGAGTCGGTACCCCACATCACATAGTCCGGCCCGAGGTCCCGCAGCAGCGTCCCGAGGACGTGGGCGCACTCGAGCGGCCGGTTCGTCACCGTGGCAGCGAAGGTCGACCCGACCTCGCAGTAGAGGTTCTTCCGCTGCGGCTTGAATCCCTTCAGAGCGGCGAGCTCGTTCTGGTACGGCCACGCCGAGTGGTATGCGATGAAGTTCAGGTCCAGGAAGTCGTCGCAGGCCGCGTCGAGGTCCTCGGGATGCGCGTAGCGCGCCATGAACTGGCCGAACGGGATGCCTTTGTGGCAACCGATGTTTTTGATCCCGAGCTTGCGGGCCTTCTCCCAGATGGGGTACGCCTGCTTCTGGTCGTCGAACCACCACCCGCGCTTGGGGGTCGAGTCGAAGGTGTAGAGCTTCAGACCCGAGATCTTGTACTTCTCCACGAACATCTGCAGGCGGTCGAGCGTCTCGCGGAGCCCCTGATTGGGCGTCAGGCCTCCGGCGAGCATGACGGTCCGGTCGGGCCAGCGCTGCTTGACCTCCGCCTGCTCCTCGATCGGGATCATGTCCTTGCCGCCGTAGTCCTCCCGGAAGCCGAAGGGGTTGAAGACGGCGACGCTCGTGTCGCTCCCCTCGAGAATCAGCTTGCCGAAGTTCTCGACGGTCATGTCCTTGGTCCCGTTCGGAAGCCCCATCGCCTTGCCGAGGTCGTCGAGGAGCTGGACGAACCACATCCCCCGTTCGCTCGTGTTCACGCCCGGGATATAGCCGTCCTTGCGCCAGCAGATGTGGGTGTGGGCGTCGACGATGAAGTCGGACCCCGGCTTCCGCGCGACCTTGATGTCCTGCGCGGCCGCGACATCGTAGGCTTCGGCCTCGGTGACCTCGAAGAACTTCATGCCGGTGATCTCGTTCACCGCCAGCATGGCGGCCGCAAACCCCGAGGCGGTCCCGAGGAAATTGCGACGGGACAGCCTGGCCTTGGCGGCACAGGTGTCCACGCGCTCGCTGATCTGCTCGCCCATGTGGCCCGCGAGGAAGAACGAGGTCCCCTGCTCTTCGGGAGTCATCGGGCCACGAGTGGTCCGCTTGTATCCCTTGAAGTACTCGAAGACATTGAACTCCATACGTTGCCTCCCGATCGAATCGACGGTCAGACCACCGATTGACACGACGTCGCGAGCCCTGCTCTCGCTCGTCCCACCCCCTCCCGACGCGCGCCGTCCCCGTGCCCGGCGAGCAGAACTGGCCGCAGGACTAGCGCCTCGCTCCGGCGAAGTCAAGCCCGGTTTTCGCGCGCCTTCGCGCCCGGCTCAGAATCGAATCGTCAGGCCCACGCGGAGGCCGTTGTCGTAAAGCTCGAAGGCGTTGTCGTCCTCGTGGCTCTTCTCGTGCTGGTAGAAATACGTGAGGTGGTAGCCGACGTCCAGCTGGAGAGCCCGGGTGATCGCGTAGACCACCGAGATCCCCGCGTCGGCGTGGATCTGCTGGAGATACACGGTGCCGCCTTCCTTGCGGCCGCTGTCGACTCGTGGAAGGCCGCCCCCACCGACCGTCGCCCTTGCGGCGAACCGCGGGCCCATCGGGATGTCGAAGCGGACGCCCACGATCGGCACCGGCAGCTCCTGTCGGTAGAAGTCCTCGTGACTACGGTGCCCCTGCCAGCTGAGCTTCGGGTCGAGGTGGACGTAGGTCAGCCCGAGGCTGCCCGTCAGAAACGCTCCGTAGTCGCTCATCAGGAGCCGCTCATAGTCGAGGCTGACACGGTAGAAATCGGCGTTGATGTGAACGTGACCGGGACCGAAGCCGTCTCCGTTGAAGGAGGCCGTCGGGTCGACGCGCGCACCTCCGTCGAGGAAGTAATAGAGGTACGTGGCTCGAAGCGCATCCCGCGGGGTCACGTGGAGGGCCACGCTCGCCTCGAGGGCCTCCGACACGTCGATCCCGAGGTCGTCGTGAAGCCGCAGCCGGGTGCCACGAAGCGGTCCCTCCCCGACGCGCACGTACCCGCTCGGTATGCCGAGTCGCGTCGCCAGGGACACTTCCAACCCGGAGTCCGCGGGGCGTGTCAGGGACTCCTCCGGACGTAACTGTCCTTCGCTCACGGTCGGCCACGTAACCCCGAGGACCAGCACAAGCGCCGCGGTCGCGAGGAGACGAAGCATGTCCTTACCCTCTCCTGATCACGGCATGTACGAGCCGCCGTTCACGTGCACCGTCTGACCGGTGATGAAGCGCGCGTCGTCGCTGGCGACGACGACGACGACCACCCCGCCCTTGCTCGCCGAGGAGTGGACGCCCCGCACCGCACCCCGGATGGCTTGGGACGCCACGTTGAGGATCGAGCCCCGCCGTCCGCCGGCGACCATCACGCGCGCCGCCGCCTGGGCACAGAAGAACCCGCCCTTGAGGTTGACGTCCAGGACGAAGTCCCGGGTCGGCCACGACCTCGGCGACCAGCGCCTGGGCGGGGAGCGCGACGTCGGCGCTGGCGCGGGACAAGGCGACCGCGATGCTCCGCCCGATCCCCTGCTGGGTACCGGTGACGAGGGCGATCTTGCCCTCGAGCCGTGTCACGCGAGCAGTCCCGCGATGATGCCGGTCAGGAACACCCCGTCGAAGGTCCCCGCGCCGCCAATCGAGACGACCGGTGCGCCGAGCTCGGCGATCCGGTCGAGATTGAGGAGGTCGGCGCCGATCAGGGTGCCCATCGACCCCGCCACATAGGCCACGGGCGGGGCCCTGCGGAACGCGACGAGCAAGGCGACCCCGGCGGCCACGAGGGGCGGGACGAACATCGGCACCGCGATGCCCACACCGGGAACGATCTGCGCCAGGCTGTGCACCACCGTCGCGACGATCGCCACGCCGATCGCCATGCGCCCGTAGAGCCGCGTGCGTCCGACCAGGTAGATCGATACGAGGATCGGGATCAACGCGCCACCCACGTTCAGCGCCACGACCGTCGCGCCCGCTTCGACGGTCTCCGGAACCATGTACGTGCGACCGAACCTCGAGAGCTCGTGCGGACGAAGGACGCGCTGCCCCGAGACCGCGTAGAGCGGGACGTTGACGTGGCTTCCCAGGAGCGACAGCAGCATCACGGCGAACGCGTAGCGGGGCCGGACGCCCACCTTGCGGTACGCGTAGGCCAGGACTCGCATCTCCACCAGAACGAGGAACACACCCAGGAGAGCGAGCAGCAGGAACAGCAGCACGAGCGTGAACGGGGCGTAGATCATCGCCGCATCAACAATATAGTGGGCGGCCCGACCGAGCGCCGCTGGATCTTGTGGCTCCCCAAAACTTGGTCTCCTCGGCGGTCTCCCCTATGCTCGGGATCGATGAAGGTCAAAGCCCCGTCGCGCCGGAGCCGCCGCGTGCTGTTCGTCGTGTCCCGGGACCTGCCCGAGCGCCACGAGTCCCTCGCCTATGCGTTCGACGGCGACGGCGGCGTGCGGGTGATCTTTGATCGCCGCCGCGCCGACCGGCGTCGCCGGACGGGCCCGCCCGAGCTCGAGCGCCGCCGCACGGCTCGACGCTCGGCCGCGCGCGACTGGGTGTTACAGTCGGCCGGCTGGATCCGGATCGACGGCGCTCGCTGACCGCTCGCCCGGCTACGCCTTGTCGAAGAGCTTGACGGCCAGCGCCCCGTGCGTCACGGCTGCGCCCGCGCGAAGGGCGGCGGCCAGCAGCGCCGCCTCCGCCACCTCTTCGCGCGTCGCCCCGACCCGCTTGGCGGCCCGGCTGTGGACGTCGAGGCAGTAGGGACACTGGGTCGTACACGCGACCGCGAGCGCGATCAGCTCGCGATACTTCCGCGGGATCGCTCCGTCGTCCCGTCCCACCACGGCGTCCAGCTCCACGAACCCCTTGAACTCGGCCGGGGCCAGCTTTTTGAACTCGCCGAGGATCTTGAGGTCATCCGAATCGTGATAGTGGCTCATCGCACTCCTCCTGGCAACCGACGACGAACGGCTCAGGCCTTGAGACGTTTCGCGAAGAAGGCCAGACAGCGCTTCCAGGCGTCGGTCGCCGCCGCCTCGTTGTAGCTCGGCCGGTAGTCGGCGAAGAACCCGTGCCCTGCGCCCGGGTAGATCACGATCTCGACATCGCGGTTGTGCCGCTTGAGCAGGTCGCCGAACTTCCGCGCGTCGTCCGGCGTGGGGCTCGTGTCGGTCTCGCCGTAGAGGCCCAGGAAGGGCGCCCTGATGTCCTTGGCCACGTCGAAGCCCGTCACGGGGTTGGGCGAGTCGGGATACGGTCGCGCCGGCGGCCCGTACCAGACCACCGCGGCCTTGATATCTGGGTTGGTGGCCGCCACCTGATAGACCGTGGACCCGCCCCAGCACCAGCCGGTCACGCCCACGCGATCCGACCGAACGCCCGGCCGCTTCTTCGCCCAGTCCACCGCGGCCGCGCAGTCGCCGAGCACCTGTCTGCGCGGCACGGCGAGCACGATCTTGAGGATGTCCTGGATATTCGGGATGTGTCCAACGCCGCCCTCACGCTGGAAGAGCTCGGGCGCCACGGCATAGTAGCCCTGCTTGGCGAAGCGCCGGGTGACGTCCTTGATCCACTCATGAACGCCCCAGATCTCCGAGATCACCAGCAGAATCGGCGCGCCACTGCCCGTCGCAGGATGCGCCTCGTAGATCGGCATGGCGTACTCCCCGATCTTGACCTGGACGTCTCCGGCAACGATCCCCTGGGTGTCGGTCTTGATGACCTGGGCGAACACCTTGTCGACTCCGACCGCGTAGCCGGCGAAGGTGACGGCGCCGCCCGTCTTGAGCACGTGGCGCCGCGTCAGGCGACTCATGTTGGACCCGAGCATGCGGTTTCCTCCCGATTGGCGATGTCTTGATGCGCGCCGCTCTCCAGCGCGCGTGTGGCGGGCGAAGCCTAGCACACGCACCCGGGCCTGGCAAAGTACGGGCGCCGGCTTGCCGCCTGCCAGGGCCCTGACGCTGGACGGCAGCTCGCGCCACCTTGGCATGCGTGATCCGCCGGGACCCCCTGCCGAGCACAGCACGCGGTCTTAAAAATGCGGGATCTTCGCGCTTCCAGTTCTCCCTGAATCTTCGCTCGGCTTTCCAGACTCCGTCGCCGCCGCTGGCATTCGATTTGCTCATCCGAGGCTCAGCATCACGCCGGAGATCGCGGCAGGGAGGCGAAGAGCGCCGTGCGGGTCCTGATCGTGGAAGACAACGCGGATATCGGCGGGCTCCTGGTGGACTTCGCCCGCGAGCTCGGCCACGCGGCGGACCTCGCGCCGTCTGCGGAAGCCGCGCTGACGCGACTTCGGGTCGAGCGCCCGGATCTGGTCCTGCTCGATCTCAGGCTCCCGGGCATGAGCGGCCTCGACTTCCTCCAGCTCCGTCCGGTGCGCGACTCCCGCGTCCCGATCGTGGTGATCTCGGGAATCGCGACCGAGCGGGACGCACAGGAATGCCTGCGGCTCGGGGCCCTCGACTTCCTGCCGAAGCCCATCCCGTTCGATCGTCTTCGACAGATTCTCGAGGTCTTCGAGCCGCTCGCGCTCACGCAGACCGTGGCGGTGGCGGGGCGACCGGCCGAGCGGCGCCGCGCGCCTCGCGTGCGGGTCCAGCTGCCCGTCCAGGTGAGCGAGTACGGCAGCGTCGACTGGCTGACGACGAGCGTCGACTTGAGCCCGTCGGGCATGAAGGTCCGGCCGCTCTGGGCGGCGCCAGAGTCGGCCGTGCGGCTCTCGGTCACGCTGCCCGATGACGGCGAGCGGCTCGAGATCGTCTCCGTGCTGATCCGGGTCGACCTCGACGGTTACGCGTTCTACTTCACCAACCTGACCGGACCGCAGCTCGAGCGCCTGACGCGACTCATCAATCGTCTGAGCGCGCAACCGACCCCTTGATCAGAGCCCTGGCGAGGCAGTACCCTGTCGGCGCCTCTGCGGCAGGCCGCCGAGGCAGACACCCGGTCTGGAAAGGCGGAGATCTCCACCATGGCCTCATCTGAGAAGATCGCGATCGTCACGGGCGCCGGAACCGGAATCGGCAAGGCCGTCGCGCTTGCCCTGTTGCGGGAGGGCTACTCGGTCGTCCTCGCAGGCCGCCGCAAAGAGCTCCTGGAAGCGACGGCTCGGGAGGGGACGTCGTCGAGGTCGCGGGCGCTGGTCGTTCCAACCGACGTGAGCAATCCCGCGTCGGTCAGCGCCCTGTTCGCGCGGGCGAAGGCGGAGTTCGGTCGGCTCGATCTGTTGTTCAACAACGCGGGGACCGGAGCGCCTCCGCTGCCGCTCGAAGACTTGACCTACGAGCAATGGAAGACGGTCGTCGAGATCAACCTGACCGGCGTGTTCCTCTGCACACAGGAGGCCTTCAAGCTCATGAAGGCCCAGGAGCCACGCGGCGGACGGATCATCAACAACGGCTCCATCTCGGCGCACGCGCCGCGGCCGAACTCGGCGCCGTACACCGCCACGAAGCACGCGATCACGGGCCTCACCAAGTCGACATCTCTCGACGGCCGCAAGTACGACATCGCGTGCGGTCAGATCGACATCGGGAACGCCGCGACGGACATGACGGCCAGAATGAGGAACGGCGTCCCCCAGGCGCACGGGGCCGTCGCCGTCGAGCCGACGATGGACGTCCAGCACGTGGCGGGCGCGGTCGTCTACATGGCGAGCCTCCCCCTGGACGCCAACGTGCAATTCCTGACGGTCATGGCGACGAAGATGCCCTTCGTCGGACGCGGGTAACCCGGAGCCGGAGCGACCGGGGAGCGTCCTACTGGCGGTCCGAGTCTGTCGAGAGCTGTTTGATGTAGCGCGCGATGGCGCGGATCTCCTCGTCGCTCATGAGCCCCTTCCATGGGGTCATGCCGGTTCCGGGCCGACCGTTCTCGACGGTCCGCACAAAGTCCGCCTCGGTCCCCTTGAACGCCCGAAGATTCGCGGCGGCGGCGGTCCCCTTGGCGTCGGTGCCGTGGCACTGCGAGCACTGGGTGAGGTAGGTCGACCGGGCCGCCCGCAGCTCCGAGCTCAAGGGCGCGGTCTCGGGCGCAGCCTGGGCGAGCGTCATGCCGTGGCGCCCGAGAATCTCGGGGAGCTTCGCGGACTGGAGCTGCCGGATCGCGCGGTCGACCGCCTCCTTGAGCTCGCGGTCGTCCCGGCGAACGCCCGCGCCGATCTTGAGGTCGCGCGCGGGATCATTGATTTCCGTCGCGCGAAAGCCGGGGTTCTTCTTGACGAACCAGCCCGCGAGCGGTGATTCCAGGACCACCGCATCGACCTCGCCTCGGCCGAGCGCGTCGAACGTCGCCTCGGGGCTCAGGTAGACCTTCCGGTTGTACCCCCGCTCGTAGACCATGTGGTCGGCGATGGTCATCGCCTGGACGCCAACGAGCCTCGACTTCAGTTCGTCGAGCGAGCGGAAGGCGCCGAGGCTCGAGGAGACGACGACCTGGCGCATCACGTAGTACGGGATGGAGAAGATCAAGCGGGGTTTGTCGCCCGCGAACCGCTCGGTGAGCGGCAGCCCCATGAAGAGATCGCACCGGCCCTCGTACAGCTGGCCAAACGCAAGGATCTCCCGGGCCGTCGGGAACCAATGCACGCTGAGCTCCGCGCCCAGCGCCTCGGCGATCGCGCGCGCGATCTCGACCTCGAAGCCGGGCTCTTGCGTGTTTTGACTGGAGAACGGCAGGTTCGACGGATCCGCGCACAGCCGGATCCGTCGAACCTCGCCGCGCCCGCCCGCCGTCGCCGTCAGGAGGATGGCGACCGCGAGGCCGAGGATTCTCACTCGCTGAGCCCGAACACCACCACGAGGTCGCTCCAGTTCATCTTCAGGGCGTGGGACCATTTCGGCTCCTTGCCGAACCAGACCTGGGACCGCAGCGTGCCGCCGGCCGCGACCGCGACGTACTGCTTGCCGTCGACCGCGTAGCTCATGATCCCGCCTGACTGCGGCGTCCCGAGGCTGAAGGACCAGAGCTCGCGACCGCTCTTCGCGTCGAGCGCGACGACCATGCCCTCGGCGGTGCCCTGGAAGACCAGGTCGCCGCCGGTGGACAGGGTGTGGCTGATGAGCGGCGTCCGGTTCGACCACTCCCACGCCACCTTGTTCTGGTTCACGTCGAACGCGCGGAGGACGCCCGCCTGCTCGGCTTTGCTGAAGTGCTCGACGGTGACGCCGGTGTAGAGCTGACCCCGCCTGTACGTCAGATCGGCCACGTACGCGTAGCGCATGCAGAACTCGTTGGACGGAATGTAGAGGTAGCCGGTCTTCGGATTGTAGACCTTCGGTTGCCAGCCGGTCGCGCCCAGCAGCGACGGACAGACCTCCACCGGAGGCCCGCCCATCGTCGGCCGCAGCCCGGGATTCTCCACGCCCTTGCCGGTGACGGGATCTGGACCGCCCCAGGTGACCGACTTCGCGAACGGAACCGCCGAGAGGAACTTCCCAGTGATCCGGTCGAGCGTGTACACGTACCCGAGCTTGTTGGCCTGGACGACCGCCTTGTGGGTCTGTCCGCCGCGCACGACGTCGATGACGTGGTGCTCGGCCATCGTGTCGAAATCCCAGGGCTCGTTCGCCAGATACTGGTGGTACCACTTCATCTTCCCGGAGTCGACGTCGAGGGCAACCGCCGACATGGTGTACAGGTTCTCGCCCCGGCGCATGTCGGCGATCCAGGGAGCCGGGTTGCCGGTCCCGACGTAGAGGAGGTTCGTCGCGGGATCGTACGTGCCCGTGTGCCAGACGGCGCCGCCACCGATCTTCCACGTATCGGCTTGCCAGGTCTCGCTGCCGGGCTCGCCGGCGGCGGGGACGGAATACCAGCGCCACAGGCTCTTGCCAGTCTCCGCATCGAAGGCTTCCACGAATCCGCGGGGCCCCATCTCACCGGGTCCAGCGATGCCCACGATCACCTTGCTCTTGATGACCAGCGGCGCCTGGGACACGAAGTACCCATCGGCGTAATCCGCGATCTTCGTCTCCCATGCCGGCTTGCCCGTCTTGGCGTCGAGGGCGACGAGATGGGCGTCGAGCGTGCCGAAGATCACCTTGTCCTTGTGGAGGGCCACGCCGCGGTTGTGGGGAATGACACGGACGAGGGCGCCGACGTCCTCCGGGATCTTCCGGTCGTGTTTCCACAGGAGCTCGCCGGTGACGGCGTTCAGCGCGTGCACCCGGTTGACGCCCAGGGCGGTCGACGTCGTGAACATCGCGCCGCTGTTGACGACGGGGGTCATCTGCTGCTCGCCGAGGACGCCGCCCGCAAAGATCCACTTCGGCACGAGCTTCTTGATGTTGCCGGTGTTGATCTGGTCGAGCGGGCTGTAGCGCCAGCCGTTGTACGTCCGGCTGTACATGAGCCAGTTGGCGGGGTCGCTCCCGGCGTTCGCCAGGCGATCGTCGGTGACGTCCCGCCACTCGGCGGCCGGCGCGGGCGGCGGCGTCAGACTGAATGACAGGAGTGCGAGCAGGACGAGGACGAGTCTCGAGAATGTGCCCATACCGTTCTCCGATGTCTACGGGACTGTTCGTTCGCACGCAACAGCACACAGGGCGGGTCGGGTCGGTCACCCCCTCTGCGGTCCGAGTGGACGCGATGCTAGTGCGCTTTCGGCGACTCTGTCAACGACCCTACGGCTTGATCACGTCAACCCCGATGAGGACGACCTTCGCAGCGCCACGGTTCTCCGCCCAATGGTCGACGTCGCGCGACTCCGTGATGAAGCCACCAGGTCCGAGCGTCTTGGCGTAGCCGCCCTGCCGGAGCTCGGTGAGATGGCCACTCAGAATATAGGCGAACGCAGGACGCTCCTTATGGCTATGAAACCCCGCCACCCCCCCGGGCTCGAAGGTGATCGTCCGCAGGCGAAGCTGGTAGCCGGAGAAATCCGGGCCGAGATCGATCGTGCTCTCGACCCTGGCGTCGAGTCCCTTGTTCTCGGTGGGCGGACTCTGTTGTCCCAGGGCCGCACCCAGCCCAAAGCCCGCAGCGAGCGAGCACGCGCCGACGAGGACGACGACTCCCCACGATCTCCTCATGACAGATTCTCCTTTCACGGGCCCCCAGAGTGGATGAACCCCCGTCCCCCCAAAGGCCCCTTGACTACGTTCCCGATGCGGTATAGGAATACAAGCCTCAGCCCACTCACCTTACCGGCCGCCGATGGCGGCCCCGTCCCGATGGGACCAAAGGTCAGTGGGCTGCACTCTTGTTTAGTCCCTGATCGCGAAGACCCAGAGGACTCCCCCCTGTGGGACATCGGTCTTGGTACCGAGGAACGTGTCCAGTCTCGCCTGCATCCGCTGCGCATCCACGCCCCAGCCGGACTGGACCGCGATGTATTGAACGCCGTCGACCGCAAACGAGCTGGGCACGCCCGTCACGCCCGAATTGGTCTTGAACTCCCAGAGAAGCGACCCGGTCTTGGCGTCGAAGGCCCGGAAGTGCCGGTCGTTCGTTCCGCCGAGAAAGACGAGGCCGCCCCCGGTCGTGAGCACCGGACCCCAGTTCATGTATCTGAATGTGTGGGTCCAGACCCTCTGACCGCGGCTCATGTCCCAGGCCTGGAGCTCGCCGATGTGCGTCGCGCCCTGACGCATGCTCATGGTGGTCTTGGGCCGGTCGATGCCGAGATACAGCTTGCCGGGCTCGTACGGCTGCTCTTTGCCTACGAGCGTGCTGCACAGATTTTCGTTGGCGGGGATGTAGAGGTAGCCCGTCTTGGGGTTGTAGGCCGCGGGTGGCCAGTCCTTCCCGCCCCAGAGACCGGGACAGAAGGTCGTCGCCCTGCCGAGCTGTGGCTTCCGCTCGGGGTCGTAGCTCGGCCGGCCCGTCTTCGGATCGATGCTCGTGAACACCTCCTGCCTGACGTAGGGCTTGGCGTCGACGAACCCGATGCCGTCCGCTCGGCGCTCGAGGAGCCACAGGTACCCGTTCCGCCCGGGATGGACCAGGCTCCTGATCGTCCGTCCGTCGCGCCGGACGTCGATCAGGAGTGGCGTCGAGACCTCGTCCCAGTCCCACGAATCGTTCCAGTGGTACTGGTGGTGTCCCTTGACCTTGCCGGTATCCGCGTCAAGGGCGACGACGGAGCTCGTGTAGAGATTGTCGCCGGGGTGCATGTCGCCCGGCCAGGGCGCCGCATTGCCGGTCCCCCAGTACGTCAGGTTGAGGTCGGGATCGTAGTGTCCCGTGAGCCAGACCGACGCTCCACCGGTCTTCCAGGTGTCCCCCGTCCAGGTGTCGTGGCCCGGCTCGCCGGGTCCGGGGATGGTGTAGGTCTTCCAGACTTCCTGCCCGGAGCGCGCATCGAAAGCGGCGACGTAACTGCGGATCCCGAGCTCACCGCCGGACATCCCGATGATGACCCTTCCCTTCGCGACGAGCGGCGCCAACGTCGAGTAGTAGCCCTTCTTGTAGTCGTCGACGGTCGTGTCCCAGATGACCTTCCCCGTCGCGGCATCGAGCGCCACCAGGTGGGCATCGACGGTGGCGATGTACACCTTATCCTCGTAGAGACCGACGCCGCGATTCGTGGGGTGCAATTGCAGCAGATCCTCGGGCAGCTCCTTCTTGTACCGCCAGAGCGGATCGCCGCTCTTGGCGTTCAACGCGATCACCTGCTGCTGCGGGGTCGTGATGAACATGACGCCGTTGTTCACGATCGGGGGCGACTGGTGCCCCTCGGTCACCCCTGAAGAAAAGGCCCACACGGGAGCGAGCTTCTTGACGTTGTGCGGCGCGATCTGATCGAGGGGGCTGTAGCCCCACCCGTGGTAGTTCCCGCGGTACATCAGCCAGTTGTGCGGCTCTGGGTTGAGGAGCCGGCGGTCCGTCACCGGGTTGTAGCTGACCGGGCTCTGCGCGGCCAGGACTGCCGGCAACAGGCCGAGGAGCAGCGCCGCACACGAGATCGCGAGCCTTCTGATCGGCCTCATCGTGATCCTCCCTATTGCTGGAACCCCGGACGACTCGAGAACCCCCCGGCGGCCGCCAGGACGCCATCGATGACCTTGAGCGGTAGGGCGGGAAGCCGTCGGGGCGCCGGCCCATCGAGGACGCGGGCCCCGTCCCTGACGTCGAATGTGGAGAAGTGGCACGGACACTTGATCGTTCGGGTCTGCGCCTGCCACTCCCAGCTGTCGCATCCCGTATGCGTGCAGATTGCAGAGTAGGCCACGATCCCCTCGGCGGCATGGGTACGCGTCTCGGCACCGAGCTCCGTCGGATCGAGATGAATCAGCAGGACCTGGTTCAGACGCGACTGGTCTCGAACCATCCCCGTCGCCGGATCCATCGGGTAAGCCGTCACCGGCGGATCTCCGAGCGGGACGTCCGCCACGCCGACGGCCCCGCCGCTGCGGCCTCTGCCCGCCAACACGAAGCGGTCGTCTTCCCGTGGCCTGGCGGCTCTCGGATCGACCTCCTGGGTGCTGGCTGAGCCGGACCACCAGAGCCCCACCCCCAAGCCCAGCCCGACCTTCAGGACAGTCCGACGCGCGGGCGATCGGCAGCCGACGCAGAACCGCTCGTCGGCCGGGTCGTCCTGCACGCATCGGGAGCGCTTCATGCCGAGCCTCCAGCGCCGCGCGGTCAAGGTCGAGGCGGCGCGCCGAAGGTAGCTCCAGCGTCACGCAGGGTCAAGACCGGCGAGGGCTGGACCGGCGAGGGCTGGATGGGTCTCGGCGTGCGCGTCCGAGAAATTTCGCGCTGCGAGAACTTTAAGTGAAAATATTTCTACGAGTGACCATCGGGCCTCCCCGGCCCGGCCTTCACGCGCCCCAGGGGAGCGGCTCATGACGCACCGCCCCAACCGCGCTTCACGATGGCTCCTTACGCTGCTGCTCGCCGTCACCGTCCTCCCGCTCTGTCACACGATTCAGGCGATGCCGAAGTGGGAGGTCGGCTTCGCGCTGCTCGATGACGAGCGGAACGAGTTCCGCATCTTCAATCTGGACGGGCTGCCCGTGACGTGGCGAATCGATCGTGGCGGCAGGCTCGTCGAACGGGGCACCCAGGCCGAGTTCGTGCGGACGATCGCCGGCCTCGGTTACACCGGCTGCCGCGAGAGGTGGACCGAACGGAGGTGAGGAAGGCCTCCCCCCGGCCCAGCCTCGGCTGGGCTATGCTGTGTCAGACGAGGGGGGCGCCATGCTCGCGATGTGGGTGAAGGTGCGGATCAAGCCGGGACTCCGAAAGCGTTTTCTCGAAGCGATCGAGGCGGACGCGCTCGGTTCTGAGCGGGACGAGCCTGGCTGCCTGCGCTTCCACGTCCTTCAGGACGAGAAGGACGAGAACGTCTACTATTTCTTCGAGGTCTACACGGACCAGGCTGCGCTCGACGCACACCGCACCATGCCGCACTACGCTGTCTGGCGTGGAGCTGCCGAGACGCTCGACGGGCCGACCGAGGCGACGCGCTGCAAGACCGTCTTCCCGGCTGCCCGCGGATACTGGGTCAAGCGATAACCGAAACGCCGGCGGAACGAGGAGGAGGAGGAACGCCCCTCCTCCTCCGGACGGCGGACTTACCGCGCCTTCACCAGGAAGTGCGCGCGGCGGTTCTGGCCGAAGCAGTCCTCGCTCGACTCGCGGCAGAGGAGCCTTTCCTTGCCGTAGCTGATGATCGAGATCCGGTTCGACCGGACGCCCTGGGCGACGAGATAGTTCATCGACGCGCGCGCGCGCCGATCGCCGAGCGCGAGGTTGTACTCGGTCGTGCCGCGCTGGTCGGCGTGCCCCTCGATGAGAAGCTGCCACTTGGGGTTGGACTTCAGCAGCACCGCGTTCGCTTCGAGGACCTGGGCGTCCTCCGACCGGATCTCGTACCGATCGAAGTCGAAGTGGACATCCCGTAGCTCCCCGACCGCGACGAATTCCTTCGGGTTGGGTCGGTCAGGGCTCCCGGGTGCGCGCCCCGCCGCGGCGGCACCACCCATGGATCCGCCGGCCGCCCGATCGCCATCCATGGATCCCGGGGATCCCGGCGCGGAGGTGTCCGATGTCCCCGCCCACTTGGCGCAGCCGGCAAGGACCGGCACCGATGTCAGCAGCAACACGAGAACGATCCGTGAGCAACGGTCGATCATAGCTCCTCCCTTCCGCAAGCCCCGGGGTGTCGGCCACGAGTCCGTCCCGCGACCCGGGCGGTCAGCCTCAGGTGCACATCCGATGCCGCCCCAGGAGGGGCGAGATATGGTGCTCGATCGGCCGATAACCCACACGGGTGGTGCTCCGACCCCCGTGGCTCCACTGTCAGCCCTTGTCCCGGGCTGCCAGAACGTCAGCGGGGCCAAGCCATGACGGCACGGCCTCCTGCGTGCGCGTGGGCCCTCACCCCATCCCAGGAGGCATGGATCTGACCCGAATTTCTTGGTTCCTGCGCGTGGGCGTTGCTAAGCTGCGCCCATGAAAAACCCACTGTGCGCGGTCCTCGCGCTGATGCTCTTGGCCACGGCGTGTGCGACGACGCGGCTCCGCACCGAGTTCGACGACGTCCCGCTGCCGACGGGCCTCACCTACCAGCCGCAGCGCTCGGTCGTGATCGAGTCGCCCTCCGTGAAGGCGGCGAAGCTTGTCTATCGCGGACGGTTGGAGCCCGCGAGCCTCGGGCTCGTGATGCGGGCGATGCTGGAGTCGAACGGCTGGCGCCACGTCAACACGACGACCGCGGCCAAGGACGGCACGCGGCAGGTCTACGAGAAGCGTGGCAACGCGCTCGAGGTCCACATCTCTGAGGGCCTCTGGTTCACCTACCTCGTCATCGGCACCTCCGAAACGCTCCTCACGGCGACGAGCCAGATCGAGCCTCGTAGCCCGAGCGCAGGCGTCGCGACGGTCCCAGACCAGGAGAGGATCGCGAGCCCCGCGAGGGCGAGCGTCGATGCGTCACCGAGTCCCGCATCGATACGAGAGACGCCCTCGCCGTCGGAGCGAACGACCGCCAGTGCCGAGCCGTCGTTCGCTCAGCGCGTACGGGAATTCTTCACCGGTCTCTTCTCGAGGTAAGTCGAGGACCGCTCACACACCGGGCGCGTCGCGCCTTGACGCACCCCGTCTTTCCTGATACCCGTTGGGCCCTTCGTCCACGCGCTCGAGCGAGCTCAACGGGTCGACAACGACGACACGCTCGAAGGAGGACGCCATGGCGGTCCAGATTCCTTCCCCGGAGCAAATGCGCGAGGTGGCCAGCCGATGCGGCCTGTCGCTGAGCAGCGCCGACGCCGAATCCTTCCGGCAGCTCTTCACCGGGTACGTCGAGGCCTACAACGCGGTCGACGCGATGCCGGACGAGGTTCCGGCCGTCAGATACCCGCGCACGCCCGGCTACCGGCCCGGCCCGGAGGAGAACCGTCACAACGCGTGGTACCGCAAGACGTCGGTCAAGGGCGCGCCGAGCGGCAAGCTCAAGGGCAAGCGCGTGGCGGTCAAGGACAACATCATGCTCGCCGGCGTGCCGATGATGAACGGCGCCTCGACGCTCGAGGGCTACGTTCCCGACTTCGACGCGACCGTCGTCAGCCGCATCCTCGACGAGGGTGGCGAGATCATCGGCAAGACGCACTGCGAGTACTTCTGCCTCTCGGGCGGGAGCCACACGAACGCCACCGGACCCGTCCACAACCCGCACCGGATGGGCTATTCCGCCGGCGGGTCCTCATCGGGCAGCGCCGTCGTCGTCGCCCTCGGCGAGGCCGACATGGCGATGGGCGGCGACCAGGGCGGCTCCATTCGCTTGCCCGCCTCCTTCTCGGGGATCTGCGGAATGAAGCCGACGTGGGGACTGGTGCCGTACACGGGCATCATGCCGATCGAGATCTTCGTCGACCACACGGGGCCGATGACGGCCACCGTCGCCGACAACGCGCTCCTGCTCGAGGCGATCGCGGGCGACGACGGGTACGACCCACGGATCAAGGCGCCCAAGATGCACCCGTATTCGACCATGCTCGACGGCGGCGTGCGGGGGACGCGGATCGCGATCGTGACCGAGGGCTTCAAGCAGCCGAACGGCGAGAAGGTCGTGAACGAGAAGGTGTACAACGCGGCGCGCCGGCTCCAGGAGCTGGGGGCCAAGGTCGACGAGGTCGCGATTCCCATGCACACCGCCGGCCCAGCGATCTGGACGCCGATCGGCGTGGAGGGGCTCACCCAGACGATGATGTGGGGCGACGGCTATGGCTTGAGCCGGTCCGATCTTTACTCCGTCTCGCTGATGGACTTCCACCGCAACTGGCGCCACCGCGCCAACGAGCTCTCGGAGACGACGAAGCTCTTTCTCATGCTCGGCACCTACATCCTGAACCAGCACGGCTCGCGCTACTACGGGAAGGCCATGAACATCGCGCGGCGACTCACCGCGGCCTACGACCGCGTCCTGACCGATCACGACCTGCTCCTGATGCCGACGACCCCCATGAAGGCGACGCCGCTGCCAGGACGGCAGGCGAGCCGGGAGGAATACATCCAGCGGGCGCTCGAGATGATCGGCAACACGGCGCCCTTCGACGTGACGCATCATCCTGCCATGTCGGTGCCGTGTGGCATGGTGGACGGGCTGCCAGTCGGCATGATGCTCGTCGGCAAGCACTTCGACGAGCCGACCATCTACCGAGCCGCCCAGGCCTTCGAGAAGTCGGGCGACTGGAAGAAGATGTGACCGGACAGTATCTCGCCCCCTGGACGCGCGCGGAGGAGTCTCAGCCAAGAGGGCTCATGCACGTCAGGGGGACCGGAGGGACGCTGGACGATAGAGGTCGGGGCGTCGGTCGGCGCGATAGGTCGCGATGGCGCGCCACCTGGCGAGGTCAGGGCTGTCGAGCGCGACCGTGGCGACGGCGATGCCCTCGCCGTCTGGCAGGCCGGCCAGCATCTGGCCGGACGGGCTCGCGATGCCGCTCCAGCCGAGGCTCCGGAACTCCCCCTCGCGTCCGACGCGATTGGCCATCGCCACGAAGGTGACGTTCTCCAGGGCGCGCGTGGCCGCGAGGCCCTGCGTCGCCCGGCCGTCCCAGCCCCACACGGTGCTTTGGTAGTCATCGGCGATCCAGTCGGTGCTGTTGATGATGAGGTCGGCGCCGAGGTCGACCAGGCGGCGAATGAAGTCAGGAAAGATCAAGTCGTAGCAGATCGTCATACCGATGCGCCCGAGCGGGGTGTCGACTACGAGCGCCGTATCGCCAGCGGCATACCACTGGCGCTCGGCGGCGAAGAGATGGACCTTGCGGTAGAGGCCGAGCAGACCGCTGACGGGCGAGAGGAGGGCCTGGGCGTCGTAGAAGCGACCGCCCTCGGTGATGACGAGCCCGACTGCCAGGTGCAGGCGATGGCGTCGGGCGGCCGCCGCGAGCCGCGCGATCACGGGGCCGTTCGCCGGCTCGGCGAGCGTCGCGAGACGGTCGGCGATGAAGTAGCCCGTCGTCGCGCATTCCGGAAACACCGCGAGCTCGGCCCCCGCCCGTGCGGACGCCTCGGCGAAGTCGTCGATCTTCTGCAGATTGGGAGCCACCTCGCCAGGGACGCAGTCCATCTGCACGACGGCGACGCGAAAATCCACTACGCGGCTCCCGGGAGCGATCCCATCGCCGCCAGGAGGACGTCCTGCTCGTTCGCCTCGCCGCCCGTGAACTCGCGAACAGCAGCGCCGTCCCGCATGACGAGGACCCGGTGGCTCAGCGCCAGCACTTCCTTCAGCTCTGAGGAGATGAGGACAATGGCCACGCCCTGACGGGCGAGCTCGAGCAGCAGGTCGTAGATCTCGTCCTTGGCGCCGACGTCGACTCCCCGCGTCGGCTCGTCGCAGACGAGGATCCTGGGGCGGCACAGGAGTGCCCGGCCGAAGATCACCTTCTGCTGGTTCCCCCCGCTCAGCTCGCGCACCGGGGCCGCGAGCGACCGGGCGACCAGCCGCAGACGCTCGAGGATCGCCGCTCCGGCCCTCCGTTCCACCGCTAGCCGCACCACGCCGAATCGAGACAGGCTGGGCAGCGCTGCCGCCGTCGCGTTGACGAGGACGGAGAGATTGTCGAACAGGCCCTCGCGCTTCCGGTCCTCGGTCAGATAGACGATCCCGTGGGCCAGCGCGTCGGCCGGGGATCGGAGACGGACCGGCTGGCCGTCGAGCCTTAGATCTATTGGATCGAGCCCGGCGAGGGAGCGGCCGAGACGGGAACGGCCTGCCCCCACGAGCCCCGCGAATCCCAGGATCTCCCCGCCCCGGACCTCGAGACGGGGGGGGTTCCCAGTGAGCCTCGCTTCGAGCAGCGGAGGCGCCCCGGCCGGCGCCGGCAGGGGAACGCGCTCGCGGACCTCGTGGCCGACCATGAGACGCACCAGGTCCGCCTGTCGGAGGTCGGCTGTCGCCACCGTGGTCACCTTGCGCCCATCGCGAAGCACCGTGATGCGATCGGCGATCGTGAAGATCTCCTCCAGCCGGTGAGAGACGTAGAGGATGAGCAGGCGCGGCCCCTTCAGCCCGGCGATGATGTCGAAGAGATTGCGCTGCTCGGCGAGCGAGAGCACTGCCGTCGGCTCGTCGAGGATCAGGACCCGCGCGGCGATCGAGAGCGCCCGCGCGATCTCGACGAGCTGCTGGCCGGCGACGGTAAGCCGGCCGACCTGGGCGGCAGGGTCGAGAGGCAGGTGATAGCGGTCGAGGAGCCGCCGGGTCTCCTCGTACAGACGCCGCCGGTCCACGAGGCCCAGGCGGGTCGTCGGCTCACGACCGAGGAAGATGTTCTCGGCGACGGTCATCTCCGGAACGGCGCTCGTCTCCTGATAGACGATGCTGACGCCGGCCTCCATCGCGGCCCGGGGAGTGCTGAACGCGACGGGTACGCCCGCCAGGCGGATCTCCCCCGCGGTCGGACTGAGCACGCCTGCGAGGACGAGCATGAGCGTGGACTTCCCGGCGCCGTTTGCCCCGACGAGGGCGTGGACCTCGCCGCCCTCCGCGGAGAGGTCCACGCCGTCGAGAGCGGTCACGCCGGGAAAGGTCTTCGATAACCCCCGGATCTCGAGGAACGCCATTACTTTGGCTTCCACTCCTCCGGCAAGGTGCTGGCCCACCAGTCGTCCGGCCGTGTGGGCTCGACGTAGCGTGAGATGCTCGCCGGCGAGATGTACTCCGAGGGCACGGTGAGGCCACGCTTCACCGGCTCTCCGTTCAAGATCCGGAGGCCGAGCCGCACCGCCTCCTGGCCGACGCGGGTCGGGAACGTCACGGCGCCGCCCCGCTTGTGCTTCGCCACCCACTTCAGCCACCCGTTGTACTCGTCGCCGGGCGACATGACGACCTCCTTCAGGCGCCCCGCTTCCTCGAAGGCCTCGGCCACGCCGATCGACATCTGGCCCGCGGGCGAGAACACGCCGTCGATCCGCGGATGGCGCTGGAGCAGGTTCTCCGTGATCTGCTTGGCCTTGGCGCGGTTCCAGTCCCCGTACTCCGCGCTCAGCAGCTCGATCTGCGAGAACTCCTTCATCGCGGTCCTGAGGGCCGCCAGCTGGTCCACCGCCGCCGTCGTCCCCGCGATCGGGAGCATCGCGACGATCTTGCCCTTGCCGCGCATGTCCTTGAAGAGTTGGCGGGCGACCATGTCGCCGAGGACGACCTGGTCGATGAAGGCGTTCGCCACGGTCCCGGGACTGTAGGTGAAGCCCCCGCCGGTGTTGACGGTGGGAATGCCCTTCACGACGGCTTTCTCCAGCGCGGGCTGGATCGCCTTCTCATCGACGGGCCAGTAGAGGATCAGGTTGACGTTCTTGCTGATCAGGTCCTCGATGTCAGCCACCTGCTTGCCGGGGTTGAAGCCGGCGTCGGTGACGAGGACCTCGCTGATCTCCTTGTGCCGGGCGGCCTCGTATCGGATGTGCTGCAAGCAGAACACCACCCACGAGTTGCTGAGGTACCCGGCGGCGACGCCAACACGGTACGGCGCGGCCCTCTTGAACCGTGCCGTCGCGACGGTTTCCTGAACTCGCGCGGCCTCGACGCCCTGCGCCAGGGAGGTGAGCGGGAGCGCGGCGACGATCAGCACCAGGGCGGCGCAGATCGCGGTCAGTCGTGTCTTCATGGGGCTCCCTCCGATGTGTGGTGAGACGGCCACAGGCGGCTCTCCGTCAAGCGTCGGGACGTGAGATACGTGTATGCCGCGGAGGCGACGATGATGATCACGCCCGCGACGAGTCGCTGCACATTGTAGTTAAGGCCGAGGATATTGACCAGATTGAAGGCGACGAACAAGACCAGGAGTCCGGCCACGGTTCCGCCAACGCCACCCCGGCCGCCCTCGAAGGTGGTCCCCCCGAGAACGACCGCGGCGAGGGCGTCGAACTCGAAGCCGCGCCCGGCGAAGGTGCTGGAGACGCCCGAGCGCGCGAGTAGCGCGATGCCGCCGAGGGCGGCGAGGAGGCCCGAGAGCGTGTAGGTCGTGACCGTGAGGCGAGCGGCCCGCAGCCCCGCGAGGCGGGCCGCCCGGGGGTTGCTTCCCACGAGGTAGAGACTCCGCCCGAAGCGCGTGGTGCGCTGGACGAGCACGGCGATAGTGGCGGCCGCGAGGAACAGGAGCGCCAGGACGGGGACGAGACCGCCGATGCGCTCGTTGAAGAACTCGCGGAAGCCGGGCGCCACGATGCCACGCGCGGTGCCGCCCGAGTAGATCTGGGTCAGGCCGTAGACGGCGACGGCGGTTCCGAGCGTGAGGATGAACGGAGAGCCGCGGTTCCAGGCGACCAGGACGCCGTTGGCGAAGCCGATCGCCGCCCCGATCGTGAGCGTGGCGGCGAGGGCGTAGCCGATGTTCCCCGCCTGGCCGTCCATGAGCACGGCCGCCACCACCGCGGCGAGCGAGATCACGGCGCCGACGGAGAGGTCGACGCCGCCCATGACCATCACCAGGGTGACGCCGATGGCCGCCACGCCGACCGGGGCCGCCTGGCGCACCATGTTGAAGAGGTAGGACGGCTGGAGGAAGGCGTCGGAGAACAGGGCGGCGACGCCGAGCAGGGCGACAAGCACGACCCAGATTGCAGACCGCTCGACCCAGCCGGCGTTGAGCCAAGAGGCGATTGCTGCCGGACGCACGCGGGGGCGCTCCGCCTCGGTGCTCATGCGAAGGCTCTTCGCCCGCCCGGCTGGTTGACCAGGATGGCGCCAATCACGATCAGGCCCTTGACGAGCATCTGGATGAACGACGAGATCTGCAGAAGGTTCAACACGTTGTTGGTGAGGCCCAGCAGCAGGACGGCCGCAACAGTGCCGGCGACGCTGCCGCGGCCGCCAGCCAGTGAGGTGCCGCCTAGCACGACGGCGACGATCGCGTCGAGCTCGAACCCGGCTCCGGCGTGCGGGTAGCCGACGCCGAGCCGTCCGGCGACGAGGAGCCCGCCGATCGACGCGCTCACGCCCGAGATCACGAACACGGTCGCCGCGACGCGGTCAGTGTCGATGCCGGCGCGCCGGGCATTGTCCCGGCCCCCGCCCACCGCGTGCACGTGCATCCCGAATCGCGTCCGAGTGAGGGTCACGTGCGCTCCCGCCGCCAGGAGCAGAACGAGGAGCGGGGCCACGGGTAGGCCGAGGAGCCGGCCGTCGGCGAGCCACGCGATCGCGGCGGGCGCCCGACCGACGCTACGATCCGTATAGGTGAAGACGATGCCCTGGAGGACGCTCATCGTGCCGAAGGTCAGGATGAGCGGGTGGATCCGAAGGCGGTTGTTGAGCAGGCCGGTGATGGCACCGCTCGCGGCTCCGAGGCCAAGGGCGAGGAGGAGCGCGGGAGCCGTCATCGCGTCCTGGCCGGCCGCCACGTCGCAGACGAGCACGACGATCAGGCCCGTGAGCTGGCCAACCGACAGGTCGATCAGGCCGCAGAGGATCACGAAGGTCTGGCCGAGGGCGAGGACGGCGAGCGCCGCGGACTGGGTTGCGACGTTGGCGAGATTGCCGAGGGAGCGGAACTCGGGGATCAGGCCGGCGGCGGCCAGGACCGTTGCCAGAACCCAGTAAATCCCGCGGTCGGTCAGCCGCATAGATCGGCTGACGGCGGGCATGTCACGTCAACAGCTTCAGGAGGTTCTCGCTCGACTCGACCCAGCCAAACTTCATTGCGAAGTTCTTGAGGGTTGCGGCGTGGAGGTCGGGAACGTAGGACGACACCGCATCCGTCACGAGCGTGGTCTTGAAGTGGTGGTGGAAGGCCTCGCGGGCCGTCTCCTCGACGCAGATCTGCGTCACCGTTCCAGTGATCAGGAGCGACTCGACACCCCGCTCCCGCAGCCGATCGGCGAGCGGGGTGCCGTGGAAGGCGCCGTACCCGAACTTCTCGATGACGACGTCGTCGGGCTCGGGGTAGATCTCCTGGATGATATCGGTGCAGTCGAGCTCCTTCCCGACGTCCGGGTAGAATCGCGGGTGACCTTTCCAGCAGCATCGGGTTGGCGGGCGGCACTGCGGCGACCACTCCCAGAGGAGGGTATAGCCGGGCCAGGTGATGAACTTCGTGTAGACCACCGGGAAGCCGCGGCGGCGGAACGCGTCGAGGAGCGCCCGGTGGGCCGAGATCGTGGCCCGCGCGTCGGCAACCTCGAGCGGCGCGCCCACGCGGACAAAATCGTTCTGCATGTCAACCACGACCAGCGCCGGTCGAGACAGCCGTTCCGCAGGGGTGAGCACCGCCGGCCATCCTAACCGAGTCGGCCGAGGTCAGGCAATCCGGTCTGCTTTCACAGACCCTGTCATCGTTTCCCTTCCCGAGTGGTCGCGGCCCGCCGTCAGGACTCCGTCGAACACCCGCCGGGGCGCAAGCCGCCCCTCGCCAGCACAGTCTGCCCTTGCGCCGACATGATGCGGAGTTATACGTTCATGTCTGATCGTATAACGCGAAGGAGGGCCTATGTCCGTCACGGTCTCCGAGAAGGGTTGGGTCGTCATTCCGGCCGACCTTCGGAAGAAGTACAACTTGCATCCAGGCGCCGAAGTCTCCGTCGTCGATTACGGGGGCGTCCTCGCCCTCGTCCCGGCGATGGCCAGACCCGTCCGGCAGGCGGCCGGCATGCTGAAGGGGCGGCCATCTCTCACTCGCGCGCTGCTCACCGAGCACAGAAGAGAGCGCGCGCGTGGCCGCTAGTCCCGCAGCCTACGTGCTCGACAGCTTCGCGGTCCTGGCCTACCTCGAGGGGGGACTGGATATGCTGAATGCTACACGGCGCCGGAAACCTACTGGATCGATCTGAACATCTATGGCCGGTTTTGGGGGTCCACCGAGGTCTAAGCGGCGAAGAAATTTTTCGAGGTTTGTAGAGGAATTCCCTGTCAATCGCAGGGTGCTTATTCGAGAACTTGTGTCACACATTAACGCGAATAGTACTCTGTTTGGGTTGATTCATAATCCCCATTGCTGCATATACTTTAGATCACCTTCGTTGGACCGAACGCTAGTTCCAAGAACATAATCAGCCAGAGGGAACACAACATTGAAATTCCTGTCCGGGTATCTGTGATGCAAGCAGTGATATCGTGCCAGAAACTTATAGACCGGCCAGGTGCTGAAGACCCTCTGCTCCGGCTTGTGCATCTCTAGATGAATTTTGTTCCACGCCCAGTGATGAAAAGTCATAGCAGCCACGAAGACAGCCGCCCCCTGCCAGGATACTAAAGCAATAAGCGCAGCAAATGGGATCGCCTTTATCGGCGCCTTGCGCACAGTCAGCCGTATCTCCTTGTCTTCACCAGGAGCGACAGGTTCATCGCTGAATATCTTGGAGTAATGCTTGTGATGCACAAGAGCGTGACCCTCAAATACGCGCTTGAAGGACGCAGTACGCGCACTGAGGAAATTCCTTCTGTGCATCAGCTTGCGGTGCACCTGGTGCTCGATAAAGGACATCAGAACGCACGAGAAAACGAACCAGCCACCAATCTGCAGAATAAACATCAGATCTCGGCGTCTTGGGCGTGGACCCTCGTAGCAAGTGAGGCCACCGCTCTACCTCTTTCTTAGCTTAGCTTAGCTTAGCTTAGCTTAGCTTAGCTTAGCTTAGCTTGTTCCCTTTTTAGCCGGGATTTGCGATTTGGACCCAAGTCCTCGCTCCCTCCCGTTGCCGAACAGACCACGTGACGCGCCACGAGCCCCTCTGCCGTTCGGAAGGCGTCACATGGGCTGTCCCCGCGGCGCCCGCGAGACTGACGGCCCGTCTTCCGAAGGTTTGCTCTCGGCGACCATCCGGCCGAGAGATACTCCCGCTAAGAGTGCTCCGTTTCTCTCTCCCTCCGGGTCCGGCCTTCTCGATCACGTGGGGTGCCATGCGAGTCGCTCGATGCGCCGGAGAATCTGCCGAAAGAGGGTCCTCGTCAAGTGGCTTTCGGCCAGCTGCAGGATGAAGTACCGGGCATGTCGGATGGGGCTGGCGGTTGTGCCCGGTCCGAGGATCAGTCAGGTGTTGCTCGATCAGCGCGCTCAGACCGAGGCGCTCGTCCAACTCGCGCGGGAGCAACAGCCCCACATCGGAGGTGACGGTAGCGCCGCGGAACTCGACGCGAAGTTGGGGATTGAACGAGAGGCGAATCGGGTCATGATGTCGCGTCACCCATGGGGTGGTGCCCTCCGCGTCAGCGAGGAGCCGCCGAGAGCCGCGTTTCTTGCGGGTGTTGAGCGATTATGGCCTGGTCCGTTAGCCTCTCAAAACGAAGATGTGGGCTGAAATAGTTTTGCCGAATGAGCCGGTGGCCCTGACGGGATTCAAACCCGTGTTCCAAAACCGCCCCACGCTTTTGCCATGGGACTCACCCACTTGGGGGCGCGATGGCCAGCGACGATCGGGAGCGGACGGAAACCCTGCCCGGGCCTCCGCCATACCGCACTCTGCATGAGCGCTCCAGCGTCCAGGCGGCGAAGGCTAGCGCCTACGCGTTCTCCGGGCGGGGATCGTCCGGGCGGCTTCTGGCCGGAACAAGTTCGGTGGTGACCCCAGGGTTCTGCCAAGGGTTGGATGGACAACCTCGCCTCACCGAACCGCCGGCGAAGTCCTGGCGGCGTCGCGGAAGTGCATCCTGGCGTGGCGGGGAGACGGTCTCGAGTGCTGATGGCCGAACATCGGGGCCAGTTGGCGAAGACTCAGAACTCGAAGCGCGCGCCGAGCTCGACGACCCGGTTTGGCGGGATGCTGAAGAAGTCGGTCGCCGCACTCGCGTTGCGCGCCATGAAGCTGAATAGGCGCTTCCGCCACCGCATCATCGGGGCTGGGCCGGTCGGCAGGAGTCGTGAGCTGTCCACGTAGTAGATCGTCTCCTCCGCCCGCCGATCGGGCCACGACACCAAGACGAGAGCGCGAGATTTGGAACGTCGCGTCGCCACTTCAGCGACCGGCGATAGCAGCGACGGCCTTCCGCAGCAGCTCGACCGCCCCGAGGATCGTGGCGATCACCACAACCACCGTGCCGGCGACGCACACCGCCAGAACGTCATTTAGCATGGCGTTTCCGAGATCGCCTTCACCGCGGTCCTCCCTGGAGAACGTCTCGCCCCGTCGTTCATCCGGGCGTTCAGCGAGGACGCCACCCAGGCTCCACCCGCCGCTGAGCGGATCTCTCCGGACCCCGATGCGCCCCTGCACGCGCTGGTGAAACGCATTTGGTGTTCAGCGAGCTTCAGCCCCGGAAACACGCGAGCCCGCCCGAGAACGTCCTCGCGGAAAGTAAGGAGAATCCTGTTACTCGTGAACATTGCCACCACCGCCTCTCTCGCTGACACCGTTCCTAAGCGTGCGCGACCTGCGCGGGCCAGATCTTGCGCTGGAGCGTGATCATGAGGACCGCCCCGACGAACGCGGCAATACCTGTTCCGCCCCAACCTGCCTCCGGCGCACCCAGGGTTTGGAAGATCCAGCTCCCCACGAAGCTCCCGCTGAGACCGAAGATGATGTCCCAGAGCAGCCCGTACCCTCCGCCCTTCATGGCGATCCCGGCCAGCCAGCCGCTCATCAGTCCGACGAGAACCGACGCCCCGAACATTTCGAAATGCATGACTCGTTCTCCTTGACCGGGTGCTCCGGCCTCGCTCCCCGCGATCTCGCTTGACTTACTAGGTATATCATTATATAAATTATATATCAAGTAAGAATTATATAACGCTAGACGATAGGGGCTGGGTGTCCGGTCCGGAGTCCGCTGGGCCGGCAGGGGGTGATGATGCTCACGAACAAGACGAAAGTCCTCCTCGTTCTCACGCAGGACCTCCTGGACCGGGCTCGGGTCTTGGCGGGGAAGGCGACGACCGCGCTCAAGCTCCCGGTGAGTCTCCAGATCGTCCTCCGGGCCCTCATCGAAGTGGGGCTGAAGCGAGATAACCACCCGACCCTCCTCGCCAACGTTGAGGGTCAGGCCAAGGCGGTTCGCCACCAGCGGAGCGTGGCGGGTCGAGCAGGACTGAGGGAGAACTGACCGCAGAGGCGCAGATAGGAAACCGTCGTCCAGAGCGCGGGAGCCCTGGCGGTACGAAAACAGACCTGTCCGGGGTGGCTTTAACCCGGAGGTATTCACACGAAGATCTTCGAAAGGAGAGCACCATGAACACCATGCTTCGCTGGTCCCCGACCCGGCAGTTCCACTTCCACCACGACGTCGACGACCTATCCGAGAGATTCTTCGGCGGCGCCACGGATGAGGCCGCTCAGCGTCCGTCGTGGCTTCCCGCCGCGGAGGGGCGGACGGAGGACGGCACCTACGTCATCCAGCTCGCCCTGCCGGGCGTGGATTCGAAGGACGTGAAGGTGTCCTTGATGGACAACGTCCTCACCGTCAAGGGCGAGCGCAAGGCCGATCACGACACCGCGGGCAAGGACTATTTCGTCCGCGAGGTCGCATACGGCGCGTTCGAGCGAAATTTCACCCTTCCTGAGGGCGTCGACGCCGCCCAAGTGGAGGCGAAGTACGCGAGGGGCATGCTCGAGGTGAGGGTCCCCGCGCCGCAAGCCGCGACGCCGAGGACGATCGAAGTCAAGGCCGCCTGATCAGGCCGGCCGGGGCCGAGGCGGTGCCGGTGTCGACCGGCACGCGCCCTGGCCCTCGCTCGTCACCACTGCAGAGATCGGCACGCCACCCACCGCGGAAAGTAGTCACTGGTCATCACTATCGCTTCGCGGTGACACACGCGGAGTAACATCGGAAACGGTCACCTCGAAGTCGGATCACAGGTGAGCGCCCTGGATTAGCCTCTCGAAGGCCCGGCCGACCTGGGCGAGAGAGGCGCGGGTGAGGTGGCGCGCCAGATACATGGCGACCTGACGGGGAAAGGCCACCGCCTTGGTGCGATCGGAGGAGTGGCTCGCCGGTCGAACTCCGGCTGCTCCAGCACGGGGACCGCGAGATCGAACGGAAGCGAGGAGAGTGCCCGACCGGCCACGCGAGGATCGAGGAGGTTCAATGCCTCCGCGATGTCCACAGGGTGCGCTCGTTCGAGGTCGTCGGAGGCCCGCCGACGACGCAACTGATCGAGAAGTTCAGACCTCCGGGCCGGCCTCAGTGCGAGACATGGCTCCTCCAACGAGCGCGTTCCTGTATACTCGATTTCTCTTCGTGGAAGAGGCTGGCGGGCCTTAGCGCTCCCGCTACAATCTCTCGTCCTCGCGAGTAGTTCACCAGATTCCTTCGCTTCTGAGACGGCAATGCCCGGCGCCCACCCTTCTGCGGAGTTTGCACCACAGCCATTCGAAGAGCCGATCCGCGCGGAACTCTTCGGCGTCGAGCGCCTCGAACAGCACGCCGAGAGCCTGGCTGCGGCCCAGCCTGTCATGAGCGAGTTAGAGAAGGGCCGTCGACTGTTGCCGCGCGTCGAGGACAACGGACGCGTGCTGCGCGAGGCGTACCGGGCGATCGCCAAGGCCATTCGGGAGGACCGCGCGATCACTCCGGCGGCGGAGTGGTTGGTCGACAACTTCCACATCGTCGACGAGCAGCTCCGCGAGATCCGAGATGACCTGCCGGCCGGCTTCTATTGGCAGCTGCCCAAGCTGACCGAGGGGCCCCTCGCAGGCTATCCGCGCGTCTACGGAATCGCCTGGGCGTTCGTCGCGCATACGGACAGCCGGTTCGACCCGGAAACGCTCCGTCGGTTCGTGCGCGCTTACCAGCGGATACAGCCCCTGACCATTGGTGAGCTCTGGGCGGTCGCGATCACCCTGCGGGTTGTGCTCGTCGAGAATCTTCGACGCCTGGCGGAGGCGATCGTCCGCGGGCGAGCGGCGTGCCAGGAAGCCGACGCGCTGGCGGACGACATCCTCGGACTCGGCAGCCAACCCGTGAAGCGTGTGGCGATGGCCCTCCAAGCGTTCGAGCATGCACCGTTGGTGACGGCGTTTGCGGTGCAGCTCGTCCAGCGGCTGCGCGATCAGGACCCGACGGTCACCCCGGCGCTGCTCTGGCTGGACGGACGCTTGGCGGACCAGGGAACGACACCCGACGACATCGTCCGGGTCGAGCATCAGCGGCAGGCCGCAATGAACGTGACCGTCCGGAACGTCATCACGAGCATGCGTCTGATGTCCGCGCTCGACTGGACCGAATTCTTCGAGAGTGTCAGCCTGGTCGACGAGGTGCTTCGAGTGGGCACCACCTATGCCGCGATGGACTTCTCGACCCGCGACCGCTACCGGCACGCGATCGAAGAGCTCGCGCGGGGCTCGGGCCGGTCCGAACTCGACGTCGCCCGGGAAGCAGTGCTCCTCGCGACGCGCACCGGACTCGGGGCCGGGAGGGCCGACGACCGCCACGACGCCCGGCGAGATGACCCCGGCTACTACCTCATCGCGGACGGGCGCACGGCCCTCGAGCTGGCGATTGGCTTCCGGCCTCCCGCGACGCGCCGGGTGTTTCGCGCGTACGTCGCGTCGGCGACGGCCGGGTACCTCGGAACCATCATCGTCCTCAGTGGGCTCACGCTCGCGCTGCCTCTCCTCACTGTCGGTGCATCGGGGACGATGCCGGCGAGCCTGATCCTGCTCGGGCTTCTGGCCGCGGTTCCCGCCTCGGACCTCGTGATCGCGCTCCTGAATCGTTGGGTCCCGGTGCTGCTCCCGCCGAGGGTGTTGCCTCGGCTCGAGCTGCGCGACGGCGTGCCCTCGAGTCTGCGGACGATGATTGTCGTGCCGACCCTCTTGACCGATCGCACCGAGGTCGCCGAGCTGATCGAGCGGCTGGAAGTGCATTACCTGGCGAATCCGGACGGCGATGTTCGTTTCGCTCTTCTGTCCGACTGGACGGATGCGCCCACGGAGAGCGTGCCCGGTGACGAGGAGACTCTGGCAGCGGCGCGCGAGGGGATCGGGCGTCTGAACTCGCACTATGGCGATGCCCTGGAGGGCGGCCAGCGATTCCTCCTCTTCCACCGCCGGCGGCTCTGGAATGAGAGCGAGCAGACGTGGATGGGGTGGGAGCGAAAGCGCGGGAAGCTCCATGAGCTGAATCGCCTCCTTCGAGGCGCAACGGACACCAGCTTTCTGTCGGCGGGTGGCGCGGCGCCCGTCGCGCCCCCCGACGTCCGGTACGTCATCACCCTCGACGCCGATACGCGGCTGCCCAGAGGGGCCGTCAATCGGCTGGTCGGGACGATGGCGCATCCCCTCAATCGGCCGAGATTCGATCCCGGCACCGGGCGCGTCGTCGAAGGGTACGCCGTACTTCAACCGCGGGTGACGCCGCCCCTGCCCGGTGGCGAGAGCTCCTTCTTCCAGCGCCTTTCGTCGGGTCCATCCGGTATCGACCCGTATGCGGCGGCGGTGTCCGATGTCTATCAGGACCTCTTCGGGGAGGGTTCATACACCGGCAAGGGGATCTACGACGTGGACGCGTTCGAGGCGGCCCTGGCGGGACGGGTGCCAGAGAACGCGCTGTTGAGCCACGATCTCTTCGAGGGGCTCTTCGCGCGAGCCGGCCTGGTCACCGATATCGAACTGTTCGAGCGTGCGCCATCACATTACGGGGTCGCCGCCGCCCGCCAGCACCGATGGGCGCGCGGCGACTGGCAACTGCTGCCGTGGATCGTCGGGTACGGCTCCCACCTGCCGATTCCGTTGATCGGGCGGTGGAAGATGATGGATAACCTGCGCCGCACGCTGTCAGCGCCAGCCACCTTTCTGACCTTGGTGGTCGGGTGGACGCTGCCGGCCGCGTCGCCCGTGGTGTGGACCGCGTTCGTCCTTACGACGATCGCGCTCCCCACGCTCGTGCCGATCCTCACCGTGGTAATTCCCCGAAGGCGTGGCATCTCGAAGCGAAGCTACACTCGCGCGATCGGCCGGGACCTCGGGTTGGCCGCATCACAGACGGCGTTCGTGATCACGATGCTCGCGCACCAGGCCTGGCTGATGAGCGATGCGATCGTGCGGACGCTCGTCCGCGTGTACGTGACGCATTGCAAGCTGCTGGAGTGGGTGACCGCTGCACAGGCGAAGGCCGGTCTCCGGCTGGATCTCGGCGGCTTCTACCGACGTATGGGTGGTGGCGTCACGCTCGCCGTGGCTGCGGCGGCCGTCGTCGCGTGGGGGCGCGCGGAGGCCTGGTCCGTCGCGCTGCCCTTGCTGCTGCTGTGGGCGGCGTCGCCCGCGGTGGCTCGCTGGATCAGCCTCCCCCGGCTCACCGCAAGGACCACACCGCTGTCGTCCGGCGATGCGCGAGCCCTGCGATTAATCGCCCGACGGACATGGCGGTTCTTCGCGACGTTCGTCGGCCCCGACGAGCACGCCCTACCTCCCGATAATTTCCAGGAAGAGCCGAACCCGGTCGTGGCGCACCGGACCTCGCCCACGAACCTCGGGCTGTATCTGCTGTCGACCGTCGCCGCTCACGATTTCGGCTGGCTTGGGATGCTCGACGTCGTCGAGCGACTCGAAGCGACGCTCGCGGCGATGACCGGCCTCGAGCGCTTCCGCGGCCACTTCTACAACTGGTACGACACAAAAGACGGCCGTCCGCTCGACCCAAAGTACGTGTCGTCGGTGGACAGCGGGAATCTCGCGGGTCATCTCATCGCGCTCGCGCACGGCTGTCGGGAGATGATCGACCGCCCGGTGCTGGGTCCGGCGGCGCTCGCCGGGATCGAGGACGCGGCGCTCCTCGTGCGTGAATCGGCGCGCGCCCTGGCGGGCGACGGGCGGACGCAGGCGGCGACGCGACAACGCCTCGACAAGGCGCTCGACGCCGTCACGGCGGCAGTCCCGGCGTTTCCCCGCACTCCGGCTACGTGGGCCGGGCGGCTCGCGGAGCTCGAAGCCCGTGCCCACACGGTGACGGCAATCGCGCAAGCTCTGGTCGAGGAAGACCCGGGCGCGCAGACCGTCCTTGTCTGGGCGGACGCCCTGCGCACGACCATCGAGAGTCACACGCGCGACCTCGACATCATGAGGCCTCTGGACGGCCATGTCGCCGCCCTTCCGACGCTGGCCGACACGCCCGACCTCGTCCAGAGCCTGGGGCGTTCCGCGACGGCCTCCGGGGCACTGATCCGTCGTCTGACGATCCTCGCCCGGGATGCGGAGACGATGGTCGACGCCATCGACTTTGGCTTTCTCTTCGACCCCATGCGGAAGCTGTTCTCGCTCGGCTACCGTGTCACCGACGGGAGTCTCGACCCCGGGCGTTATGACCTCCTCGCCTCAGAGGCCCGTCTCACGAGCTTTGTCGCGATCGCGAACGGCGACGTCCCCGTCTCGCACTGGTTCCGGCTGGGGCGCGCCCTGACGCCGGTAGGTCCGGACTCGGTGCTGGTGTCCTGGTCGGGGTCGATGTTCGAGTATCTGATGCCCGCGCTCGTGTTGCGCGCGCCAGCGGGAAGTCTGCTGGACCAGACGTGCCGGCTCGTCGTCCGGCGTCAGATCGCGTACGGCGCCGAACGCGGCGTGCCGTGGGGGGTGTCGGAGTCGGGCTACAACGCGCGTGACCTCGCGATGACCTACCAGTATTCGCACTTCGGTGTGCCGGGCCTCGGGCTCCAACGGGGGCTCAGCGACGACGTCGTCATCGCCCCCTATGCGACGGCGCTGGCGGCGATGATCGATCCGGCGGCCGCCGTCAGGAACTTCCAGCGCCTGGCGGAAGCCGGCGCGTGCGGTGCGTACGGGTTCTACGAGGCCCTCGACTACACGGCTTCCCGGCTCCCGGAGGGCACGGGCGTGGCGATCGTCCGTAGCTACATGGCGCATCATCAGGGAATGGTGCTGGTCGCGCTCGCGAATACCCTCCATGAGGGGGTGATGCGCGCCCGCTTTCACGCCGAGCCGAGCGTCCAGGCGACCGAACTACTCCTCCAAGAACGGACACCCCGGGGCGTTGCGGTCGCCCGGCCTCGTGCCGAAGAGGTACAGGCCGCCGCTGACGTCCGCGAGTTCGTCCCGCCGGTCGTCAGGCGCTTCAGCTCGCCGCACAGTGTAACGCCGCGCACGCATCTCCTGTCCAACGGGCGCTACGTGGTGATGGTCACGGCCGCGGGTTCCGGATACAGCCGATGGCGTGGGCTGGCGATCACCCGCTGGCGGGAGGACGTCACGCGCGACGTCGGGGGGACGTACGTGTTCCTGCGCGACGTCGGGAGTGGCGAGAGCTGGTCGGTCGGTTACCAGCCGAGCGGAGTTGAGCCGGATAGTTATCACGTGGCGTTCTCTGAGGATCGAGCAGAAATCACCCGGCGCGACCGCGCGATCACGGCCACCCTCGAAGTGATCGTGTCCCCGGAGGATGACGCCGAGGTTCGGCGCGTCTCGCTCACGAACCTCGGCACGCGGACCCGGGAGATCGAGCTGACGTCGTATGCCGAAGTCGTGCTGGCGTCACCGTCGGCCGATGCGGCCCACCCGGCGTTTTCCAACCTGTTCGTGCACACCGAGTGTGCGCCCGAGCTGGACGCTCTCCTGGCGACGCGCCGGCCACGGGCGCGCAGCGAGTCGACGATCTGGCTCGCCCACGTGGTGGTCGTCGAAGGCGAGACGGTCGGCGGCTTGCAATGGGAAACCGACCGCGGTCGGTTCCTCGGCCGCGGCCGCGGGATCCGGACACCGACCTCGGTAATCGACGGCCGGTCGCTCTCCAACACGGTCGGCGCGGTGCTCGATCCGATCGTCAGCCTTCGACGCCGCGTACGGCTTCCGCCGGGCACGAGCGTCCGCGTCACCTTTTCGACGCTGGTCGCGCCGTCGCGCGAGGAGGTGGTCGACCTCGCCGACAAGTATCGCGACCCAGCGACCTTCGAGCGGGCGGCCACGCTGGCGTGGACCCAGGCCCAGGTTCAGCTCCGCCATCTCGGCGTCGGGCCCGATGAGGCCCACCTCTTTCAGAGCCTCGCCGGCCGCATTCTCTACTCGGACCGGACGCTGCGGCCCTCCACGGACGTGCTCACGCGCCACGCGGGCGGTCCCGCCGCCCTGTGGGCGCACGGGATTTCGGGTGACATTCCGATCGCCCTGGTCCGGATCGACGAGCCCGACGATGTGGGAATCGTGCGGCAATTGCTCCGCGCCCACGAATACTGGCGGATGAAGCAGCTTGCGGTCGATCTGGTGATCCTGAACGAGCGGGCGCCGTCCTATGTGCAAGATCTGCAGGCACTGCTGGAGGCGCTGGTCCGGACGAGCCAGTCGGCGGAGCACCATGAGGGACACGAGCCGCACGGGAGCGTGTTCATCTTGCGTGGTGACCGCGTGACGGCGTCACAACGCGACGTCCTCCAGGCCGCCGCGCGCGCGGTGCTGTGGAGCCGACGCGGGACCCTGACCGAACAGGTCATGCGCGCGGAGCGACCCGAGACCGCTGCGGTCGTTCACCCGCCGCGCCACGCCGCGACGAAGCCGCCCGCCGACGTCCCGCCGCCGCGGCCGGCTCTCGAGTCCTTCAACGGCTTGGGCGGCTTTGCGGCGGATGGACGGGAGTATGTGACCATCCTCGGTGAGGGACAGTGGACGCCGGCGCCCTGGATCAACGTGATCGCGAATCCGGCCTTCGGCTTCCAGGTGTCCGAGTCGGGCTCGAGCTATACGTGGTCGCTCAACAGTCACGAACACCAGCTGACCGCGTGGTCGAACGATCCGGTGAGCGACCCGCCGGGTGAAACGATCTACATCCGGGATGAAGAAAGTGGCGAGCTGTGGGGCCCGACGGCGCTCCCGATTCGCGGGGAGACCGGAGCCTACGTGACCCGCCACGGGCAGGGCTACAGTCGGTTCGAACGCGTCTCCCACGGTGTCTCGCTCGAGCTGCTGCAGTTCGTGCCGCTCGACGACCCGATCAAGGTCTCCCGCCTCACGCTGAAGAACCAGTCGGGTCGGTCACGACGGCTGTCCGTGACCGCGTATGTCGAATGGGTTCTCGGCGCGTCACGGAGCGCCGCCGCACCGTTCACCGTCACCGAGATCGACCCGGATACGGGCGCGATGCTCGTGCGCAACGGCTTTAGCAGTGACTTCGGCACTCGCGTGGCGTTTGCCGACCTGGGCGGGGTTCAGACGGCGTGGACGGGTGACCGGACGGAGTTCCTCGGGCGTCACGGCACACCCGATCACCCGGCGGCGCTCGAGCGCGGAGGCCGGCTCTCGGGACGGGTCGGCGCCGGCCTCGACCCGTGCAGTGCCCTCCAGGCGCTGGTCGAGCTGCCCGCCGGCGGACGGGCCGAGGTCGTGTTCCTCCTCGGCGAGGCGGCGACCCGGGAAGAGGCGAGGGGATTGATCGCGCGGTACCGGACGGCCGACCTCGATGGGGCCCTGCGGGCTGTCGCGGAGCGTTGGGACGACGTGCTCGGCACGGTCCAGGTGACGACACCGGACCGGTCCATGGACATGCTGCTCAACCGCTGGCTGCTCTACCAGACGCTCGCCTGTCGCGTCTGGGCGCGGTCGGCGTTCTATCAGGCCAGCGGCGCCTACGGCTTTCGCGATCAGCTTCAGGACGTGATGGCCCTCACGGTGTCCAGGCGAGACCTCGCGCGTCAGCACGTGCTTCGGGCCGCCGCGCGGCAGTTCGTCGAGGGCGACGTCCAGCACTGGTGGCACCCGCTAACGGGTCGCGGCGTTCGGACCCGCATCTCCGACGATCTGCTCTGGCTTCCGTACGTGGTCCTCCGGTATCTCGAGGTCACCGAAGAGGTGGGCCTCCTCGACGAGATCGTTCCGTTCCTCGGGGGGCCGCTCCTCGCCGCCGGGCAGTCCGAGTCGTATTTCGAGCCACGCGTGTCCGGAGAGCGGGGTACGCTGTTCGAGCACTGCGCCCGCGCGCTCGACCGCAGCCTGTCGGTCGGGAGCCACGGTCTCCCGTTGATGGGGACCGGGGACTGGAACGACGGGATGAACCTCGTGGGCGCCGAAGGGAAGGGAGAGAGCGTCTGGCTCGGCTGGTTCCTTCAGACGGTCCTGACGGAGTGGGCGGAGCTAGCCGACGCGCGCGGGGCGGTGGAGCGCGCGAAGACGTGGCGCTGCCACGCCGGCGCGCTGAAAGAATCGCTCGAACGAGAGGCCTGGGACGGCGAGTGGTATCGGCGCGCGTACTTCGACGACGGCACGCCGCTCGGATCCGCGGCCAACGATGTGTGTCGCATCGATTCGATCGCGCAATCGTGGGGCGTGATCTCGGGAGCCGCCGAGGCGGCTCGGGGACGGCGCGCCATGGCGGCGGTCGAGGAATACCTCGTCCGCCGGGAGGCCGGCCTCGTGTTGCTCCTGGCGCCGCCGTTCGACCGCACCCTCCTGGAGCCCGGCTACATCAAAGGGTATCTGCCGGGCGTCCGAGAGAACGGCGGCCAGTACACCCACGCGGCGCTCTGGTCGGTCATCGCCTTCGCCACGCTCGGCGACGGAGACAGGGCCGCCGAGCTCTTCGCGATCCTGAACCCGATCAACCACACCAGCACGCCAGCTGGCATTCACCGCTACAAGGTCGAGCCCTACGTTCTCGCCGGCGACGTCTATGCCGAACCCCCTCACGTCGGCCGCGGGGGCTGGACGTGGTACACGGGGTCCGCCGGATGGATGTATCGAGCCGGCCTCGAGTGGATTCTCGGATTCCGGTTGCGTGGCACGCGGCTCGTGGTCGATCCTTGTATCCCGCGTGCGTGGCAGGGCTTCAACATCTCGTTCCGCTATCACTCTGCGCGGTACGACATCGCTGTCGAGAACCCGCAGGGCGTGACTCGGGGGGTGTCGTCCGTGGAGGTCGATGGCGTGCCGTACGACGGCCAGGCGAGTATCCCGCTCGCCGATGACCAGAAGAGACACCGGATCCGGATCGTTCTCGGCTAGTTCGCCAGTCAAATCAGACCGAAGTGCCGAAGCGCCTGCTCGATTGCCTCACACGTCTCGGGCGGGCAGGGTGCGACGCGACGACGCGCGGCAAAGCTCAAGCGCACGTACCAATCTCATTTCTTCAAAAGAAGTTCAAGCCCATCGGCGCATGCTCGGGCTACAGCATAGCCAGCCTTTTCTTGCCCGGGCATCTTATCCCAGCCACCCTTTTCAATGACTTCAGCTCTCTGCCAGCTACTTACGTCCCCGAGTTCTTTAAGTTTCTTTTCACGGTTCGGTTGCTTCATAAATTGGGCGACGCAGATCGCCGCCTGACTCGCCAAGACCGCCTCTTTGGTCATCGTCTGGGTCGTGCTCGAGGTCGTCCAGCCACCCCACGCAAAGCCGATGATCATTGCGATGACTGCCCCACAAATGAGGCCCCAAACTCCATACTTCATCTTCGCTGCAGTCTCTGGCTTCATTGGCAAGACCTCCTGAATCGGGATTTCCGATATGGAGCCATTCCGCCTCTCCTGGGGGCGTCCACCGAGCAGACGATCCCGTCAGTCAACTCGTTCACGCTTCCCGACACGTTGACGGCGGTGCTTCTGGCAAAGCCTGGGGCTTGTGTGACCGGCGAAGGAGGGCTCCGCCAGGATCGTCTTCCAGCCGTTTGTGGAGGATCATCCATAGGAAGAACGCAGTCACAAAAACTGGCATCCATTCAGCCCACCACTATAGCCGGCGCAAGGATCAAGAGCACCGCTGCACGCCGGTTCCGTTGCTCACCGTTCACCGTATCTCCCCCCTCGGTTGGGGCACATCCGGAAACGTCAGCCCTCTCCCCCCTCCTCCGTAGTCCAGGACGTCCTGCGTGAGAATGAGGAGGACTTTCGTCTTGCTCGTGAACATCACCACCTCCTGCCGGCCCAGCTGACTCCTGACTGGACACCCGCGCCTGCCGTCTATTGTTATATAATTTTTACTTGATATATAATTTATATCGTGATATACCTAGTAAGTCAAGCAAGATCGCGGGGAGCGAGGCCGGAGCACCCGGTCAACGAGGACGAGTCATGCATTTTGAGATGTACGGGGCGTCGGTTCTCGCAACTGGCGTCGCGCCAGCGCACGCGACATAGGTGCCCCGGGCGTACGGGTTGACGGATTTGGGCCCGGATGATCGGTCAGGAGGATGGGATGTTCATGTTCCTTTCTAAAAAGCTACAGCGAGAACAAGCCACGCCTCTGAATGAAGCCCAGCGATCGCTCGTCGAGAAGAAGTTTGAGATCCTCCGGCAGGCGAGCTTCGGATTCACTCACGACCGACTCTTACATATTCAAGAGGAGGACTTGAAAGGGTGGACGGATGCGTGTACGGGTGAGCTTCGTAGGAAAATTACACTGGCCGCACCGTCGCATATCAAGATTGCGCTGATCGATTTCCCCAAGCTACGGTGTGTTTCTCTCCAGTGTCTTCCTCTGCGGATGCACGCTGACGGAGCTAGGCTGGCGGACGGCCTGGGGTCGGCACCGGCGCCGTCGATTTCCAAGGACGGGGTGGTCGACGCTGAGGGTTTCATCTCTTCCCCGCCGAGCTCCCCGATCCCTGTTCGGGTACGCCGCGGAGAGGCTGTTACGGCCTACAACGTGGCGACTTCCATATGAGCGACTTCCATCGCCTCGGCTATTGGCAGCGGGGGCGCGAGCGATGAGCCGCGGCGATCTCACCTCTTAACGCGAGGGAGGGCGGTGTCGGAACCCGGATCACGTTTCCTCACCAGGAGCGGGAGAACACGATGCGACAGATGACGGGCCTCAATGAGCTTCGCGAGCGAGGCATGATGACGTGGATCGAACAGGAGCACGGATGGGTCGCGGCACCGGAGGAGATCGTCAAGGCATTCTCGAAGGATGGCTTCGAAGAATGCAACCGCCAGACAACGACGAGCCGGCGTGAGTGGCAGCCGCCCGGCGGCGTATGGCAAGGTGTCGATACGCGTACGGGATCGGTGGCTTCGGCGACCTGGGTGAATCGGCCGCCTTGGCATCAAGCCATAATGGCGGGCGGCGTGTGGCGGGCAGCGCGCACGAAATCCGTGGCATCGCCGGTCTGGGTGGACCGCCCGGCATGGGATCAAGCCATCGTCTTCATCGCTGTCGATGGGGAGTCTTTTAGGGGCGTCTAGGGCCATAGTGAAGGGGGCTCGTCGAATTCCGAAATCCGAAGGAGGGAGCCGGCCGATGAAGATTCGTCCGTTGCACGATCGCCTTCTGGTGGAGCGGCTCGAGGAGAAGGAAGTCAAAAAGGGCGGGATCATCATTCCCGACACGGC